>Ga0307510_10005273_pt1 | contig 15373 bp, 17 predicted proteins | sample 12_EM_MG_FD_207224 | JGI IMG/M metagenome (GOLD analysis project Ga0307510, IMG submission 207224) | Populus trichocarpa ectomycorrhiza microbial communities from riparian zone in the Pacific Northwest, United States - 12_EM | ecosystem: Host-associated > Plants > Roots > Unclassified | place...
GGTATGGCCATTTCGGTCGCGGGTGCGGCCTCGGCCGCCGACATGCAGGCGCGGCCCTACACCAAGGCTCCTCCGGCGGTGGTGTCTCCGGCGTATAACTGGTCCGGCTTCTACGTCGGCGCGATCGGCGGCTATGGCTGGGGGACCGATTCGGGCAACGGCGGCTTCGGCGGTGGCACGGTCGGCTACAACTGGCAGCTCCCCGGCAGCCAGTTCGTGTTCGGTGTCGAAGTCGACGCCGCCGGGGCCAGCATCAAGGACAGCTTAACCGAGGACCTCGGCGGCGGAATCCTGCTCACGACGGAGAGCAAGATCAACGCATTCGGCAGCGTGACCGGCCGGGCCGGCTTCGCGATGGATGCGGCGCTTATCTACGCCAAGGGCGGTTATGCGTGGGCCAACAACAAGGCCTCCATTTCAGCGCCGGCAGTCGGCATAGCGTTTTCGGATAGCCACACTCATTCGGGATACACCATCGGCGGTGGTCTCGAATACATGTTCGCGCCGAACTGGTCGGCCAAGGGCGAATACATGTTCACCAGCCTCGGCGGCGAGACCTACAATTTCGGCGGCGTCCTGCTGGATTCCGGCAACATCGACTTCCACACCATCAAGGTTGGAGTGAACTATCACTTCAGGTGAGCATTTGTAGCTGCGTAGGGTGGGCAACGCGCAAGCGTGCCCACCTAACGATCGATACGAATCGTCGTCACCCGCGAAGGCGGGTGACCCAGTATGCCAGAGGCAGCAGTGATTGGCTGGTAAGCCGCGGCGTGCTGGATACCCCGCATCCGCGGGGTATGACACACCGCGTTTGGAGCGGATAACGGACCGCTCACACCACCTCGAGCACCAGCTCCATCGTCATCAGCACCGGATTGTCGCCGCGCATCAGCCGGCCCTCGGCGATGCCGCCGAGATAATCAACCAGCGCGACATCGAGCTCCGCCTGCAGCGTGCCGTCGGCGCCGGGCGCGATGCTGCCTGCCTTGATCGCGAGCTCGGTGGCAAACGGCACCACGGTGCGGCCATCGGTGAAATGCGCGCCGATGGTGGAGCCGACCCCGCCATGAATCCGCGCGCGCAAAATTCCGTGCTGCCGGCAGAAGGTCTCCAGCGCCGCGGCAAAATCCTGATTCGGCCGCAGCCGCAGCGCGAAGGCGCGGCTCTCGGCCTTCACATTCGTGCTGGTGCGCGCGACGGGGCCGAACAATTTGAAATTGGTCTCGGGATCGGGCTCGGCCGTGAACATGGCGCCGTCGATTCCGAACGCCTCCACCGCGAACGATCCGGCGACGATGCTCTCCTCGGGCAGAATGTGGCCGCCATGCAGATGTCCATCGGTCTCGGTCCACAGCCCGTGGCAATGGAAGAACGGCGCGCCGTCGCGCTCGCCAAGCGTCATCGCGCCGAGCTTCATTTGCGTAACGCCGGGCGGCCGAAATGTGTCGCTGTAAAATGCGGCATTGGCGCCGGTCTTCGACAGCGCCGGCATCACATAGGCAAACGGCCCGAGCGCCCCTCCCCGCATGCTCAGCACGCCGCCTGAAAAGCCGGCCTCCGTAAAGCCGCGGCGCGCGGCCTCCAGCAGCGGCAGGCCGGCGGCAAGCGTGAATGAAAACGCCCGGCCCCGCGCCTCGACCCATTGAATGCGTTCGGGCACGGGCGGCCCGGGCTGATCGATGCTGCGCATCGGCTCAGCTATCCGTCTTGCTGATGAGCTCAAGCAGACCTCGTGCCTCGAGTTCGTCGCGAACCAGCCGCTTCGGGATCTTGCCGTAGCCGGACTTCGGCAACGCCTCCCAGAAGAAGAAGCGTTTTGGCATTTTGTAGCGCGGTACCTTCGGCGCAAGAAATGCGGCGAGCTCCGCCTCGCTCACAGTGCCAGCGCCCTCGCGCGCGACGCAGACGGCTACTCCGACCTCGCCCCAGAACGCGTCGGGCACGCCGAGCACGGCGACCTCGCCGATCGCGGGATGGGTGAGAATCTTCTCCTCGACCTCGCGCGGATAGATGTTGGAGCCGCCGGAGATGTACATGTCCGACGCGCGGCCGGTGATGTAGACAAAACCTTCCTCGTCCATGTGGCCGAGATCGCCGGTGCGGAACCAGCCGTCACGAAACGCCTTCGCGTTGGCCTCGGGGTTGTCGTAATAGCCGGCGAACACGGCGGGACCGATCACGCAGATCTCGCCGGTCTCGAACGGTTTGAGCTCGCGCCCGTCGTCGCCCTGGATCGAGACCTGCATGCCCGTGCGCTCGAAGCCGCAGGTGCCGATGCGGGCCTGCGGGCCGTCCTCGGGATCGTGCAGGCTGGCCGGCATCACCGTGATGTTGCCGGTGACCTCGCCGAGCCCGAAATACTGCACCAGCACCTGACCGAGCTTGCCCAGCGCCGCCTTCTGGTCCTCGCGGTACATCGGCGCGCCGGCATAGATCACGAAGCGCAGCGACGAATGGTCGTATTTGTCCACCGCGGGATGCTCGACCATCATCTTCAAAATGGTCGGCACCGTAAAAATGTTGCTGACGCGGTGCGCCTCGATCAGCCGGAACGCTTCGGCGATGTCGAATTTCTCCGACGGCAACAGGATGGTCGGCACGCCGCGCGCGGCCTGCACCAGCTGGTGCACGCCGGCGCCATGCGAGAGCGGCGCGACCACCAGCGAGGCGTCCGTCTCCGTCGTGCCCGGCATCAGGTCGGCGAGATGATTTGTCACCACAAAGGCCATCTGGCCGTGGGTGAGCACCGCCGCCTTGGAACGCCCGGTGGTGCCAGAGGTGAAGAAGAACCAGCAGGGATCGTCGTAATCGACCGCGGCGTTATCGACCTTGGCGCCCGCATGATCGGCGATCACGCCGCCCATGGATTTTTCGCCGAACGCGCCCTCGCTGATCCGCCAGATGAATTCGAGTGCCGGATTGGCGGCCGCCTTGGCGTGATCGGGAAAATCGCCGTGGCACAAAAACGCCTTCGCACCGGAGGCGGTGGCGAGATAGGCGACCTCGTCCGGCATCAGGCGGAAATTGGTCGGCACCCAAACCGCGCCCAATCGAAACGCGGCGAACATCGACCAGAACATCTCGTCGCAATTTTTGGAATGCACCAGGACGCGGTCGCCCTTGACGATACCGCGCGCGGCAAGGCCCGCCGCCAGCGCCGAGACGTGGCCATCGATCTCGCGCCAGGTCCAGGATCTGTCACCCCAGATGAAGCCCGTGCGGTCGCCATGGCGGCGGGCATTCTGGGTCAGCATATGCGCGAGATTCATCACCCGGCGCGACATCCGCGCCAGGCCGCCGCGCGGGGTGGAAATAGTCACGGTTTCAGTCACAGCGAATCAACCATCACGCTTCGAAAAACAGACATGGAACACCTCATCGCAACGATAGCAGAAAGCCTCGTTGCAGAAAGCCTTGCGCCAGCTCAAATCCACGGCGGGCCGGCGTCACCGTACGCCGGTCCCCTTGCAGCGCTGGCACTTCACCACCCTGTCGCCCTTCTTCAGCAGGCCCTTGCCCTCGCAATTCTTGCATTTCTGCTTCTTCTTGATGTTGGGGCCTTTTTCATTGGCCATGATAATCTCCCGGCAAGCGTTGCACGCATCACCATAGCCAGCCCCGCACTCCCGTCCATAAGCCCGCACAAACGATTTAAGAGATCGCCATGGTTACCCGTCGAAAGCTGATATTGTCTGGCGCAGCTGGCCTGCTGGCGGTCACCTTGCCGCGCGCGGCGCTGGCGGCGCCGGACGATCCCGCCGGCATCCTGACCGCGATCTACACCCGCGTCGCCCAGGGCAAGGGCGACGGCGGCGGCACGTTTTGTGATCCAGACCAAGGCTGCCAGAACAAAATACCTGTCGAACGCGCTGGTCGCGCTCTGGGCCAAGGCGGACGCCCGCACGAAGAAGGGCGACGGCGGGCCGGTCGATTTCGATCCCGTCACCAATTCGCAGGATCCCGATGTGAAGTCGTTCAAGGTGGCCGCCGAGCAGCAGGGAGCCGGCAAGGCGACCGTCGCCGTCACGATCGAAAGTCATCAGCGGGAGGCACGCGCCAACGCAGCCGACAAGACCATCCGCTACGACTTTGTCCACGAGGCCGGCCAGTGGAAGATCGACGACATCAAGGGGGCCCTCGACGGCCGCCGGTGGTCGGTCCGCGCCCTGCTCGTCAATTCATTGACGTACTAGGGTTTAAGTCGAAGGCCCGCCGGTCACGTATCGGGCCGGCGGGCCCTGCCCGCAATTACTGCGGATGGTTGGCCAGTTCCTGGTCGCTCAACCGCCAATCCTGCCAGAGCTGAAGCGCACCCAGCAGGACGATGATTGCGCCGAGAGCGACATGCCAGGCCCGAAGCAGATCGTCGCCGGAGTAGCCGAGGACGAAGGGCGAGGCGATCAGCCAAAGGCCGAGCCCGATCTCGGCCACCTCCTCCCAGCGCTGCAGTGCGACATATTCGAGCTGGGCCAGGCCGAAGACCAGCATGCCGACCACGAACGTATTCAGGATCAAGGTGCTGCGTTCGGCGTCCATCACGTCGTGGCTGGAGAAAGGAAACCACGGCGATACCACGATCAGCACGCCAAGCAGCATGCCGAACCAGTCTTCCCACGTGCGATGCTTGTTGAAGAAACCAAAGCCCGACATTGCAGACCTCCCGTTGAAAAGAGGCATACGTCGGCGGCCGCGATCACAGCATTTTCGATATCGAGCCCAGACCCGGCCGCCTCGGCGGCGTATGTCATCCGAAAGACGTAGGAACCCCACAAGCCGTTGCAAGGTCCACCTGCAAAGATCTTGCGCGTGCGAGCCGCGGATGCCGTCGCCGGTTTGCACCGCCGGGTTCATGTCCCTAAATGAGACGGTGAATCATCCGAGAATCGTCGGCATGGCCGCCGTCCGCGACAACAAGGCTCAAAACCGCTTCGAACTCGACGTCGAGGGCGCGGTGGCGTTTGCGAATTATCGCGTCACGCCCGCGGCGGTCATCATCACCCATACCGAAACGCCCCGCGCGCTGCGCGGCCGCGGCATCGCTTCCGAACTGGTCAGGGGCGCGCTCGAGCTGATCCGCGCCGACGGCCGCAAAGTCATCGCCGGCTGCGGATTTGTCGTGGATTATCTGCGCAAAAACCCGGAATTTGCCGATCTGACGGGATGACGCCGTAGCCCGGATGGAGCGCAGCGTAATCCGGGCTACGCGTCCGTTCCTCACGTAATCCGGATCGACATATCCGGCAGGCCATCGAGCTTGCACAGGAGCACGTCGCCCTTCACGACCGGGCCGACATTTTCCGGCGTGCCCGAATAGATGATATCGCCCGGCTTGAGTTCAAAAGCTTCCGACAGCTTGGCGATCTGCTCCGCCACGCTCCAGATCATGTTGCGCAGATCGGAGTTCTGCTTGACCGTGCCATTCACCGCCAGCGAAATCGCGCCCTTGGTGAAATGTCCGGTCTTGGTTGCCGGATGGATCGGCCCGAGCACGGCAGAGCGATCAAAGCTCTTGCCGATTTCCCACGGCTTCTTCTCGTCCCCCATCGCCCGCTGCAGATCGCGTCGCGTCATGTCGAGGCCGAGCGCGTAGCCGTAGACATGGTCGAGCGCCTGCTCCACCGGAATATTGCTGCCGCCCGATTTCAGCGCCGCCACCAGTTCGACCTCGTAATGATAGTTCTTGGTGAGCGAGGGATAGGGGTGATCGCCGACACTACCGACGGCGACATTCTGGATCGCATCGGTCGGCTTCTGAAAGAAGAACGGCGGCTCGCGATTGGGATCCGATCCCATTTCGCGCGCATGCGCGGCATAGTTCCGCCCGATGCAATAGATCCGTCGCACCGGAAACACATCGGTCTCACCCACGATCGGGATGGTCGTCGTGCGAACCGGAAAAATCGATTTCGGGCCGGCCTGTGCTGCGGCCGCGCCTCCTTGCACGGCGGCACCAGCCAGCGCCAGTGCGCCCGTTGCCAGCATGGTCCTGCGATCGACATGGCTCATTGGTGTCCTCCTTGTTTTGCAAAGTCTTCTTGTCCGCCCGTATCTACAGCGTTTTTCCCGCGAAGTGGATACCGTTTGCGCGTTGTTGCATTGCAATCACACCAAAGAAAAAGGCCCGCGTCTCCGCGGGCCTTCGCATCTGTGAACCAAGGGAAGCGTCAGTGCTTGATGTCTGGCGGCAGCTTGCCGCCATTGGCGGCCAGCTTGGTCATGACCTGCTTGTGCAGCCAGATGTTCATGCTGGCGGAATCGTTGCTGTCGCCGGTATAGCCGAGCTCCTTGGCGAGCTCCTTCCGTGCGGCGAAGCTGGAATCGATGTCGAGCGCCTTCATCAGGTCGACGATCGAGGTGCGCCACTCCAGCTTCTCGCCCTTGGCCTTCACCGCCTGGTCGAGGATGGGCGCGACATCGACGGTTGCGGCGGCCGGTGCAGCGGCGGCCCCTCCGGACGATCCAGCGCCCGCGGCCGCGCCCCCGCCGGCCGGCGCGGCGTCCGCCTTGGTGCCGAAGATCGCGCTCATGATTTTTCCGAAAATGCTCATCGTTCGCTCCCAATGAAATTGAGGATGGGGTGAGTCTCTGGCGGCGCTGTCTGACCGGCAGCACCACGCCGGATCGCCGGCAAGTCTAGCCAGCTAGGCCAAGCTTGCCAACGAAACATTCACCGAAGCGTGAGTGCGTTTGTCGCTGTTTGGGAGTACGCTGGCGGTTCAGTGCGCGACATGGCCAGTTTCGCGTCTGGCCTGATCGTGATCGTTTATGAACGGCGCTTGGCGTCTTTCGATTGGCGCGCAATGTGACCGCGAGGGAGACAGCGACCATGGCCACCTATCACGGCAATGTCACATCGGTGGCGCAGAGCGGACCAGAGACCGCCGCCGCGCCCGTTATCCGAACCATCGGCCTATCGGAACTTCATCGGGCGCTGCAGCGCGGCTGGGAAGACTTCAAAGCCGTACCAAGCCACGCCATCATCCTGTGCATCATCTATCCCGTGCTTGGATTAATGCTGGCACGCGCCGTGCACGGCTATTCAGTGCTGCCGTTGCTGTTTCCGCTCGCTGCCGGCTTTGCCCTGCTCGGCCCGTTTGCCGCGCTCGGTCTCTATGAAATGAGCCGCCGTCGCGAACGCGGCGAACAGGCAACCGCCTGGGACGCGCTCGAGGTCGTACGCTCGCCGTCGTTCGGCGCGATGCTCGGACTCGGCGTGCTGTTGCTCGCGCTGTTCGTGACGTGGGTGGCTACCGCGCAGGCGATCTACATTGCCGCGTTCGGCTATGCGGGCGCGACCGGCGGTTCCGATTTCGCCGAACGCGTGCTGACGACGCCGCAAGGGTGGTGGCTGATCGTGGTCGGCTGCGGCGTCGGTTTCCTGTTCGCCCTCGTCGCGCTGTGCATCAGCGTGGTGTCGTTCCCGTTGATGCTCGACCGTCATGCCGGCGCCGGCGATGCGATGGTGACCTCGCTGCGCGCAGTCGCACGCAATCCCGTGCCGATGGCGGCCTGGGGCTTGATCGTCGCGGTGCTCCTGGTGGCGGGATCGTTGCCGGCCTTCCTCGGCCTTGCCGTCGTCATCCCCCTGCTCGGGCACGCCACGTGGCATCTCTATCGGGAGGTGATCGAGCCGGAACTCAATCCGCAGCCGCTTCCGCCCCGCGCACAGCGCGAGCGCAAGCCTGCCGCCGATTTCCCGGCCAATCTGTTCCCCTGGCGGCGCAAGGACAGCGCATAGGCCTGGACGGAACCCGATTGATCACACCGCCGGCCGAACGACCGGCGGTGTCGTCGTTCACTGCTCACTAACGATGAATTGAGCATCTTCAGCGGAAAGGCATTGAAGGCGACGACGTCAGCCTTGTTTTGGCCGTCTTGCTTCGAACATTCGACACGGCGTTGACACTAACCGTCAATGACGCCTCGTCGAGGAGTGAACGGCACGATGACCTCTCGTCTTTCTCTGCGCACTCTGACCCTGGGCGCGCTGTTGCTGACTTCCGCGGCGCCAGCGCTCGCCGCACCCTGCGGCACGGGCCCGTTCGAAACGTGGCTGGAAGATTTCAAGAAGGAAGCTGCCGCCAAGGGGATCTCGGCCTCCGCCATACAGGCAGGCCTGACCGGCGTCACGCTCGACAAGAGCGTGCTGGCCCGCGACTCCTCGCAGAAGGTGTTCAGCCAGACGTTTGAGGAATTCTCCGGCCGCATGGTTCCGCCCCGGATGACCCGCGGCGCCAACATGCTCAAGCAATACGGTTCGGTGCTTGGGCGCATCGAGGAGAAGTATGGCGTGCCCGGTGAAGTGCTGGTGGCGATCTGGGGCCTGGAAACCGATTTCGGCGTCAACATCGGAAAATTCCAGACGCTGCGCGCGCTGGCGACGCTGGCCTATGATTGCCGCCGCAGCGATCTGTTTAAGGCCGAACTGATGGACGCGCTACGCATTGTCGAGCGCGGCGATATCGCGCCACAGGATTTGCGCGGCGCATGGGCTGGCGAAATCGGCCAGACCCAGTTCATGCCGTCGTCCTACATCAAGTTCGCGGTCGATTTCGACAGCAACGGCCGTCGCGACCTCCTGCGCAGCCCCCCGGACGTGCTGGCCTCGACCGCCAACTTCCTCGCCAGCCACGGCTGGCAACGCGGCAAGGACTGGGAGCCCGGCGGCGCCAATTTCGCTGCGATCAAGGAGTGGAACAAGAGCGAGGTCTACGCCAGGACCATCGCCTATTTCGCCACCCAGCTTTCGCGGGCGCCTTGAACAGAAAAATTCAAAGGGCCGATCGCAAGCCGACCGGCCCTTTGCAAGCTAATCTACTTCGCCGTACCCACGTGCATCGCCTTGCTCAGATGTGACGCACAAGCACCCATCTTGCCGCTCAGCATTGCATCCTGGGCAGCCGCAATTTCCTTCTGGGCGGCGATTTTCCCCTCGCCGTCCGCCATGTTCTCGATCATTGATTCAGTCTTGCTCAGATTGTCGCCGCTGCAGCCCGCCTTAACTCGCGCGGCGTCGGCTGGAGAGACGGCGTATGCCATGGCTGCTATCGCAGTGGCCGCGAGTAATTTGTTGAGCATTGGTAACTCCCTTTTTGTTTTTGGACAGACAGCATCATTGCCGTCTGCAAGCGCAATTGTTCGCTGATCCGTGAGAACTTCAGAATGAACTTCGCGCGAGGTTCTGAGCGCAGCGCGCAGAGGCCTTATGCGGAATCACGCTTTTTCATTACGAGCCTGTAACGAAAGGCGCGCGGCTTGCGGCAATCATCATTGGTCGCGCTGCAAATTATTCCACGACAACGATGGCTGGCCGACCACGTGAGGCGCGCTTTCGTTTCAACGCAGACAACAAACAGGACAAGCGATTGAGCCGGGCCTTCCGCGGACCTGGCAGGCCGAACGCCGGGACACCGGCGCACAAGACATCGGCGTACATGACCGGCCTCGCGCAGGCTCTATCGAGACAATGGCCCGTCACGCAGGTTGGCTGCCTGGTCCCAGCCCCGCCCAAACGGGCGTAGTTTCGTCGCTTAATAATGAATATATATTCATTTATGATCGGCAGACCGCATGCGATTCGTGCATAAGAAAATTCCAAAAAGCCCAGTCTTTTTGCACATTCATCCGGCGAGGCTGGCGGCGCGCTCGTTTCCGAGCTTCCCGATTGCCGCGTGGTCAGACGGCTAAAGTTATCTGGCGATTACAACAAACCCGCAAATTCACGGCATAACATGCATGTACGGGGCACCCGATCGAATGCACGATCCGGTCCATCCGGCAGCCATGCGCAAAGGTTAAGCCGACCTTACCACCGCCATGCGTTTTAGGATTAGCTGCATCGCAACATCGGAACTTCTGCACTGCGGAATCTAAGCTATATTCATTTCAACGATGAGGCTGACTTCAAAGGCTGAATCGAAACTTCAAGGAGACTACGATGCTACTCTCGCTCATCCGCATGATCCAGGCGTTCCGGGATTATCAGCGTAATGTCAGCGAACTGTCCCAGCTCAGCGATCGCGAACTGGCCGATATCGGCCTCGATCGTGCGGACATTCCGCGCGTTGCAGCCGGAAACTACAGCAGCTGATTTTGTTCGGCCACCTGACGAACGGATAACGCCCGCCCTGCTGCGGGCGTTGTCGTTTTCGGCCTTGTTTTCTTCACGCGAACCGGCGTCCGCTTCGCTCGAAAACGCTATGGTAGGTGCGCTTCGCGTGAAAACGCGCTAACCCTGCGCGCATGATTTCCTCAACTCCCCAAACTGATACCATCCATGTGATTGGCGGCGGCCTTGCCGGTTCGGAAGCCGCCTGGCAGGTCGCCAATGCGGGCGTTCGCGTCGTTTTGCACGAGATGCGCCCGTTGCGGATGACCGAGGCCCACCGTACCGAGGGCCTGGCTGAACTCGTCTGCTCCAACTCGTTCCGCTCGGACGACGCCGCCAACAACGCTGTGGGCCTGCTGCACGCCGAAATGCGCCGGCTGGGCTCGCTGGTCATGCGCTGCGCCGACGCCAACCAGGTGCCTGCGGGCGGGGCTCTGGCGGTCGACCGCGACGGGTTTTCCGCAGCCGTCACCAAGGCGCTGCACGACCATCCCCTGATCGAGATCGACCGCGCCGAAATCGCCGGCCTGCCGCCGGCCGAATGGAGCAACGTGATCGTCGCGACCGGCCCCCTCACCTCGGCGCCGCTGGCCGAGGCTATTCGCGACCTGACGGACGAGAACGCGCTGGCGTTCTTCGATGCGATCGCGCCGATCGTGCACAAGGATTCCATCGACATGTCGGTGGCGTGGTTTCAGTCGCGCTACGACAAGGTCGGGCCCGGCGGCACCGGCGCCGACTACATCAACTGCCCGATGACGAAGGAGCAGTATGACGGCTTCGTCGCGGCGCTGCTGGCCGGCGAGAAGGTCGATTTCAAGGACTGGGAGACCAACACGCCCTATTTCGACGGCTGCCTGCCGGTCGAGGTGATGGCCGAGCGTGGCCACGAGACGCTGCGGCACGGACCGATGAAGCCGGTCGGGCTGACCAATCCGCACAACCCAACGGTCAAGCCCTACGCCATCGTGCAGCTGCGGCAGGACAACAAGCTCGGCACGCTCTACAACATCGTCGGCTTCCAGACCAAGCTGAACTATGGCGCGCAGCAGCGCGTATTCCGCTCCATTCCAGGCCTCGAGAACGCCGAATTCGCCCGGCTCGGCGGCCTGCACCGCAACACCTTCCTGAACTCGCCAAAGCTGCTCGATGGGCAGTTGCGGCTGCGCGCGCAGCCAAGGCTGCGCTTCGCTGGCCAAATGACCGGCTGCGAGGGCTATGTGGAATCCGCCAGCATCGGCCTGATCGCGGGCCTCTACGCCGCGGCGAATGCGCGGGCGCAATCGCTCGAATCGCCGCCCGTGACCACGGCGCTGGGCTCACTGCTCGGCCACATCACCGGGGGCCACATCGAGACCATCGAGACCGGAACGCGCTCGTTCCAGCCGATGAACATCAATTTCGGGCTGTTCCCGCCGCTGGCGAACTTGCCGACCAAGAAAGCGGATGGCACGCGGCTGCGCGGCAACGAGAAGACGGTCGCCAAGAAGCAGGCGCTCAGCGCCCGGGCGCTGGCCGATCTCGATCGCTGGATCGCCGATCATCTTCGCGTAGCAGCGGCGGCGTAACACCATGAGCTTGCCGAAAGACGACGCCGCCACCCTGTCGGCGCGCTGGACCGAAGGCGTGCTGCTGAAGCGCGACGTGTTCTCGACCGTCGAACGCGGCCGCTTTCGCGATGATGCCGGCGAGGTTGACGCGGTGCTGCGCCGGCTCGATCAGGTGCCGCTGTGGTCGTATCCGCTGGCCCGCCATCTGTTCGCCCGCGAGCGCCGCGCGCTGGCGCTGGCGCGCGATCTCGACGTCGGCCCAAAACTGCTATGGGCCGGCCGGCAAGCGTTGGTGCGGGGCTTCATCGACGGCGTCGCGCTGCATCTGGCCAAACCCCATGGCGACCTCGCTTACTTCCGGTCCGCGAAGCTCGCCCTGCGCAAGCTGCATCGCGCCGGCATCTGCCATAACGATCTCGCCAAGGAGCAGAACTGGCTGCGCGGCAGCGACGGCCGCGCCTATGTGACCGATTTTCAGCTCGCCGCCTGCTTCAAGACGAGAAGCCGTCTGTTCCGGATCGCGGCCTACGAGGATCTACGCCATCTGCTGAAGCACAAGCGCAGCTATGCGCCGCAGGCGCTGACGCCGATGGAGCGCAAGATTCTCGCGCGCAAATCCTTTGTCGCCAGTATCTGGCTCAAGACCGGCAAGAAGGTCTACCAGGCCATCACCCGCGGCCTGTTCAACTTCACCGATCGCGAAGGCGGCGGCCGCAGGCTGGTCAACGACGCGCCTGTCCTGATCGAGCTGATCAGGAAGAACCCTGACGTGCGCGACACCGCCATCGTCGCGTTCGCCGACCGCCGCACCGGCGTCGGGCTGTACGCCTTTGTCGAGGCCGATGAGGTCGCGCTGGAGAAGCAGTTGCGCGGCGAACTGTCCGCCGCCAAGGGCGTCAAGCCGCCGGAGCATATCCAGGTGGTGCATGCCCTGCCGCGCGACGCCGCCGGCAAACCGCGTACGGAGATATTGCAGCTCGTCGCGATGAACCAGGTCGACCTGATCGAACCGTTGATCAAGAACGAGGTCGACCGCGCGTTCCTGAAGGACATTCTGGAAAGCCGCAAGAATTTGCGGGACCGGTTCAATTTTGAATCAACGGATATGGATCGTCCGTCGAATTGACGTTTGCTGTCGTCACCCGCGAAGGCGGGTGACCCAGTATTCCAGAGGCGTTAGAGACAAGTCGAGGGGCCGCGGCGTACTGGATCGCCCGGTCAAGCCGGGCGATGACGACGCGTGAACGGGCGTGTCCCTACCCGCCGAACTCTCGAGATCGCGAGGCGCGCCACAACGTCCACAAGGTCCGCAACCGCGACGGCGCCTGCAGCACGAAGGGATCGACGTCGGCACGCGACAAGCGCGTCAGATCGCGGCGGACCAGCGCCAGCGGGAGGAACACCGGTCGCACCTGCGGCGGCACATGCGTGAGCAGCTCGAAGGCCGTGCCGAGATGCTTTCGGGCGTCGCCGGCCAACTGATCGATCGCGGCACGCGTTCGCGGCGTCTGCTTGCCCGAAAAGACTTCTTCGATCCCGCTGCCGTGTTGCTGCAATAGCTGCAGCGGCAGGAACAGCTGGCGCCGCGCGGCATCGAGCGGCAGCGCTGCGATCACCTGCGCCATGCCCTGGGCCAGCCCGGCATGGCGCGCGAGATGGTCGATCACGGCCGACGGCTGCACCGCGACCCGCGCGCCGAGCGAGAGCAGCGCCGAGGAGGTGTCGGTGACATAGCCTTCAAGCGCCGCCATCGACGGCATCGGATCGTTGTAGAGGTCGAACTGGTGCTCCTCGATCAGCCGCGTCAGCGGCTCGATCGGCAGGCGGAATTCACCGATGGTCTGCAGCAGTTCGGCCGCGACCGGATTGCCCTCGACGCCGCCATGCCCGGCGCCTTCCAGCATGTCGGTCCACCATTGCAGCCGCATTTCTCCCGGCAATGGCTGGCTGACCTGGTCGCGCACCCGCGATATCTCGACATTGAAGGCGTAGACCGCCAGCAGCGCGCGGCGCTGAACCTGCGGCATGAACAGCGTCGACGCGTAGCGGGCAAAGTCGTGCGTGCGCACCAGATCGGCGCAGAACGCGGCGGAATCCTTCGACGTAACCGCCCCGCTCATGGCACCGCGATCAGCGCCGCCGCGACCCGCCGGCGCTCGCCCAGCATGATGTTGTAGGTGCGGATCGCAGGTCCCGTCTGCATGGCATCGAGCACCACGTGCACGGCGCGCAGCGCCTCGCGCAGTCCTCGCGGCGGCACCCAGACGTCCGTGCCGGTGCCGACGATCAGCGTGTCGATGGAATTGGCGGCCTTGAAGACACGCGAGAGCGAATATTCGTCGATCTCCGCAGGCTTGGTCACCTGCCAGGCCCAGATCGCATCCGGCAGGCACAGCAGCGAGCCGCGATGCGACATGTCGGCGAAGGCGAAGCCGCCCTTGCCGTAGGCTTCGATCGGCGCCGACCTCGGAAGATGGGGAGCGTCCGAGGATGTGGTCGTTCGATTTGGCATGATCTTTTTCCGAAAACCGGTTCCCACCCTCGGGTCAAGCCCGAGGGCAGGCTTTTCGGACCTGCCCTACTTCTTCGCAGGCTTATCCGGCGCGTCGCGGTGCTCGCCGACGCCGAGATAGATCAGGATCGGTGCGGCGATGAAGATCGAGGTGTAGGTGCCGACCAGCACCACGCCGAACATCATGACCGCCGTGAAGCTGTGGATCGCATGGCCGCCGAACAGCAGCAGTGCGAGCAACGCCAGCGTCACCGTGACGTGAGTGATGATCGAGCGCGACAGTGTCGAATTGATGGATTCATTGAGCAGCTGCGGCATCGGCATTTTCTTGTAGCGCCGCAGCATTTCCCGGATGCGGTCGTAGATCACGACCGTGTCGTTCAGGGAGTAGCCGAGAATGGTCAATAGCGCGGCGATACTGGTCAGGTCGAAGTCGACCTGCGAGATCGACATGAAGCCGATCGTCAGCACGATGTCGTGGACGTTCGCGATCATAGCGCCCAATGCGAACTGCCATTCGAACCGGAACCAGAGATAAATCAGGATCGCGAAGATCGCGAGCATCAGGCCGAGCATGCCGTAGGCCAGCAATTCGCCGGAAACGCGCGGACCCACCACTTCGACCTTGCGGTATTCGACGCTGTCCCCAAGCGCGCCGCGGATTTTCGTCACCGCCCCCTGCTGCGCCGCGTCGCCTCCGGGCTGCTCCGCGACGCGGATCTGGACGTTGGTCGGATCACCAATCTGCTGAAGCTGGACCTCTCCGAGACCTAAATTACTCAAGGTCGCCCGCATCGCGCCGATGTCGGCCGAACCTGACTTGGATTGAACTTCCAGAAGCGTGCCGCCCTTGAAATCGATGCCGAAGTTCAGCCCGTGGGTGAAGAACAGCACGATCGCCAGAATCGAAAGCGCGGCCGAGATCGGAAAGCTGATGCGGCGAAAGCGGGTGAAATCGAAATGCGTATCGTCGGGTACGATGCGCAGCGGCGGCAGCAGATCGAGCACGGCGACCACGGTCAGCACGGCGATCAGAATGCCAAGCCCAATGAGAACGAATTGAGTCACGAGTGAGATTCCTAGATCGGCACGGTCTTCGGCCGTTTCCACCGCACCCAGCCGGCGACGATCAGGCTGGTGAGGGTAAAGGCGGTGAAGACTGTAGTGATGATGCCAATGCCGAGCGTAACGGCGAAACCG
>Ga0307510_10005274_pt1 | contig 15372 bp, 28 predicted proteins | sample 12_EM_MG_FD_207224 | JGI IMG/M metagenome (GOLD analysis project Ga0307510, IMG submission 207224) | Populus trichocarpa ectomycorrhiza microbial communities from riparian zone in the Pacific Northwest, United States - 12_EM | ecosystem: Host-associated > Plants > Roots > Unclassified | place...
CGAACAAATTGTTCCCGGTGACTCGTCTGACAGAGGCTCTTATGGAATCTGCCTCGGCTTCAAACCAGTCTCTCCAGGAAACGGACGAGTACCTGTTCCTCGATCCCAGGGCGAGCCGTAACGTAGGCGCCCCTGGTGTTTCCGGGGCTGGTGCTGGAGGTACGGGTCGTGCGAGAAGGATGGCCTACTCGGAAGGCACGGTGTTTATCGTCGGTGGTGCTGGATACGTGGAGTATGGGAATCTGGAGGAGTGGGCGAAGAAGACGGGCAAGAGGGTTACGTATGGTGGAACGGAGATTATTGACCCTGGAGGGTTCGTCACCATCTTGGAGGACCTTGGGAAGGTCAAGACGTGATGTGATTCGTACTTGTCCGAAGAAAAAACCTTTCTCAGCCGTCGATGCTTGGCCGTTGCCCCCCCCCCCAACCGCGTCCTGTTAATGTGTTTTTTTTTACAGATGATTGGATAATGATTCTACAATATTTTACTCGAGCTACTGTGCCAGCCTTGTTGGAAAAATCACTTTCTTTATCGGAGAGTGGTGGGGTGAAGTAAACGATAGAGATAGATACACTTCGCCAAATATCATGGTACACAACGCTGTCATCCTCACTTCTTCCTATTGCCCTGCATGGCGAGGATCTGTACAAGGCGAATGCTATCGACGGCTGTCAGAACTCAAAAACGCAGAGAAGGCGAGTGCAGAACACATACAAGATGTTGATCATATCAAGTTCGAGTCCGATGGACTCCCTGATAGGGTCCCTGGTGATAGCACCCGCCTCAGCCATGCGAGCGTGGTGCAAGATCTTCTGAGTACTGGCGAGTGTGTGATAGATTAGCCTCATCCGGGTTTCCCCCTCATGAAAGAAAACGAAACGTACTCGTAGAGAACGAAACCGCCAAACACGGCAAGACCGCCGTACAACGAAATCGCCTCAGTGATGGCCAGACCGCGCATACCCAGAGGAAGCGCCATCGGAGCAAGGGAGCTCAACGCCACGACGGTGACACCGGCGAGGAGGGGTCCACCCATATACAGATACTTGTCGTTCTTCGCCGTAGCCCCCACGTAAGAAAGGGAACCGACGACACCGCACGTGTACAGCGCGGCCCGTCCCAACAATGCGGGAGACAAGAAGAATAGCGGGCTAAGTGTGGCAGCTTGGAACCCGTTGAAACCCTAAACGAAACAGAGGTGAGACTTGAGGGCTGAAATCGCGTGACTAGCTGCAGCGTACGTACCAACCACAAGGCGTGCTTGAGGAGGGGTCTCTCGGGGGAAGTGTTCATCGCACCCCACATGGTTCCGATCGAGCCGACCAGACTAACACCAAGGACAACCCCTAGAGAAAACCATCAACTACCGCCGCGACATGCTTACACCACGATCTACGACTTACACGGGTTGGCAGACATGATTCTCACCGCAGCACCAGACTTAAACAACGACCTCGCAGCAAGCGCAGTGAAGAGGAGGCCTCCGCCAGTATATTGGAAACTCTCGTTCAGATACGACTTCTCCGCCGGGCTCAAACCATCCCTCGTCTCGCGGTTCAGAAACACATTAGTGGCAACGATCGTTCCAGCGACGGTAGCCTAAACCAATTGTGATGAGCACTTCTCGAAACACTCGAGAACACTGCGCAAACTCACCGCGGTCACAGCATACTTCTTCCACGCCTCAGCCTGCGTAGGTCGCACAGTCACCGCAGATGAGTCCGTCATAAACGTCCTCGAGCATCTCGACCAGAACGACGAAGGTGGAACTCGAGATCGGCTCGAGGCGGCGTTGGAGTAATTGGTTGTAGCTTTGGTTCCGAAAGAACTAAAGTTTCGAGCGACCGGCCGAAGAGTTACAGTGGCTGATTTACCCAAACTCAACGGCCGCGCCGCGAGAACCGTAAGTCTTAGCATGATGAAATTGTTGGTAGTTGGATGAGAAGAGATGAGAGTTGGTGGAAAGGTTTGCTGTAGGCTTGAAACGGGTTGACGTCGTCCCCTGATCCGAGACTCCGATGGCGCGTCTTGTCGGCATTCTTCGACGGACGTTTCCGGTGACTGACTCTCACGCTTACTCATCCTTGTGGAAGATTCTCGAGCTCATGAAAGTAATGTCGACCAGGGAAAAAAATATTATTCTGGTACAGTGAGATGGAATATGTCTTGAACGACAGCATCACGACTTCTTGAGTGTCAACTTCAGCTTGGGAACAGACGATTCGCCATCATCCGTCACGTCAGGAGCGGTAAACGGCGGGCTCGTGGCAAGTGGTGACGGCACCGCAGCGGCATACCCGAATTGGGTTTGAGCACGTATGGAAGACGGCCCAGGGGTGTTAGCGGGAAATTCTGGGCCCTGCTGGAAGCCGGGACCGCTCCCAACCGTAGGTGTTTGCGGCGGGCTTGTGTTGGCAGGTGTCAGACTTGGCGGGGCGGCTCCATTGTATTCCGCCCACTTAGGACATTTACGGTTGGTCTCTGTTCGTAACAACATCAATCAGTATGGACTTTGTGATAGGAGGTGTCAAACATACTCATATGGCCAACTTGACCGCAGTGTCCACAACGACGCTAGGGCGGAGCGAAGGTCAATCAATACGATAACGCGAGGACGTGAGACAAGAGAGATTTCCTCACAGTTGTGTCAGCCTTCACTACCCTGTTGATTTGCATCGGTGTCCCTCCTTCCTTAACCAGCTTGGCATTCTTCCTGTGCAAACGTCGTTCCTGGTTCTTCTTCATCCTCGCAATCTCCTCTTCCAGCCTGGAACGGTTCCATCAGCGGTGACTACTGATTGCAACAGAGATTGAGGGCAAGTATACCTTTTCTTTGCCCTTGCATCCTTATCAGCATCACCTGTGGGAGCCAGAGTGTTCGTCAATTGAGCTTCCTCTTCGATAATCTGACGCTTCTTGAGATATGCGTTGATAACCGCTGGCTCCCTAACAATCTCGGTTTCCCACTCCCCAGCCACCTAGGGCAGTTTTGGAGGATCAGCGGATTGGGTCCTAGTCCGAGTCGGAGGAAGCGTGACTTACAAGCCTACGAATGCGTAAAACCCGGCGCAGTCCGTCAGGACCTAAACTAGTCTCTCTATCCCGATCAACGGAGGACCCTCTACTCAAAGCGGGAGATGGCATCGCGGACGGACCAGTTCCGGGTGGAGAGAACCCCGGAGACATGACAAAATCCCCACTGACCGAACTTTGACGCTGCGGGGGTAGGGGCTTCTTGAAGGTCTTATCTTCCTCAACGACATCCAGCGGTGGCTCGTCTTTTCGACTCAAAGAATCATGCTGAGCCTTCCAGATACGTTCGATTTCGGATTTGTAAATCAGCTGCTGTTCAGCAACATTATATCTGTGGGCAGATTTGGGTCTATTTTCCGCCTCGGCTACCAAGGGGACGAACGGATCAAGATATCTCCGACAGACAGGTTGAACAGTTGACCTACCGAGTTTCTCCGCATAGTCCTCTCCCGCCTTGACGAAAATATCCTTCATGGAAACCCGGACGAAACTGAATGCCTCTCCTCGGCCGGTCGGATCTCCTTCGCCGTGAAGCCGCAACATGGCCTTGGCTTGAGTTGCGAGCAAGAAATTCTTGGTGGTTATCCATGGAGCCAACTGCTGTTCGATTGACAGATTAGATTCATCATCATCCTTGACTTCGCTGGTGATCCCATAACCGGCGTCTTGGAGATGCCGTTGTCCGACTTGCATGGACTCTGAGAGAACAACCTGTTCCGGGGTAACCATCTTTAGCATCTCGGCTTGAGATGGGATGGGCCAGTCGGATTTCAGGCGCCAAAATCCCTGATGGGGACCCCTTCGGTTGTACTCCATGAATTCCTGTCGGTATCGCGAAATGAGTGTCAAGATTAGAGAAACGAGGGGGGATAATTGGACCTTGAGCCTTTGTCTCATCTGCAACTCGTTCTGGTCCGGGAAATATTTCATCAATCGTGAAATTTTCAACCTCTCCTCCTTGGTTTTGGCTAATAGCTTGAACGCGATGGTCTGCAACCGATGCTTGATTGTATTGGTGATTTTCCGCGAGTGGGGCCCAGGAACTTCGGTCACAGGGTACGTCTGTCCAACAACGAATAGGTTCTTCATCTCCCGAATATAGTACTTAGTGTCACCCTTGATTGTGCTCCTAGGAAACCATACGTGCGATCAACGGAGGCCAGGGTTGGGCAAGTGGAGCTAAGAACTCACTTGATGACAAGAAAATCAGTGGCATATGGTTTATGCCTGAACAAGGGTGCCCTAACTAGATTGTTGTATAGCGCGGGGATGTTCTGGCCAGGTGCAACAGAACCAAATTTCATGAATGGGGATTCATCTTGAGGTTCAAGCACAAATGGGACACCAAGGTCAAACTATGCTCATTGTGAATGGCCGAAAATGATCTGCACATGGTCCTCCACACCTTGGGAACGTGTTCATCCTTATCGTTCTTCTTTCGATAGTAGTTGACGAGGATGCCGCCCATGCCGAGATTCGACAGAATTGGGGGGTGTTCTTCCTGAAGGAAACCGACTTGTGAGTGTCACGGCCTTCCCCAGAGTCCGACAGGGGTCGTACCGAGTACTCTAGCAACACATAGTTGCTGGTGTCCTTCAGACTCAGGTCTACCGTTCTGTGGAGGCCCTCGCTGACGTTTCCACCTTTGCCGACCTTCCTACCGGCCCTGTCCTTTTTCTTCTTTGCGGATCGAACTTTGTTGAACTTTAATTCAACATTCGACGGGAACTGTAACGCTGGACGGTGGAACGATCTCGCTTCCTGCTTATTAAGCCGCGTCTTGTACTGAAACGATATGGTGAGAATGGAGACCCTTGGAATTGATTACTTTACGACATACAAAGGGCAGCTGCAGCTTCTGAGCAGGGTAAGCATGTTCCACGACAAGTTGGCCAAATGTCTGCCTGACGCGATGGCGAATTCCGTCTTTGGAAACCTCGTAGAAGTTATCATTTGAGAGATTGAACTTGTCCTTGGGATGCGGATCCAACCGATGACGCTTCCTAAACCTGAACGTTTCGGCTGTGGACGAAATCAAAAAATAGATCAGAATAGAAAGCGGTATATAGCACACCAGGCAAGCGTTCTTCTGGTACCTCTTCCTCATTGAGTTCTAGGGCAGTAAAGTCACGGAAAGGAACAGTTGGGTTCCAAATGATGCTTTGGGTCCAGGCATCGGATTCTAGAACCTTGTTTGTGGGATTTGTAAGGTTCCTATCAGCAGGGGCGGTCCCTTGGGAATGGGTTTGCTCGTCGGGGTCCAACACTATCTGATCCTCCCAATTCGAAAGTAGTATTAAGTCGAGTGACCTGTCACCAAGGAGAAGAGGAGCAGCGAGGCCAGAGTTTTCGCGCTCCTGGCACAGGGTTAGCGGTACTGCGACGATATGCTATGAATACACACCCTCATGGCACGCCGCAGATCATGTTCAATGCTTCCAGATGCCACGACCTCTTCCACGCGTTTAAACTCCACCTGACGTTCAGCATCACCCACGATGCTGCGGAGGTATCCCTTCGGAACCTCCTTCCTTCGAGGATATACCGTTTCCACTTGAGGCACATGTGGGTTCAGTTTGTGAAGACCATTTCAAACACTCGACAACTATCGCATACCGTGGAATGGTCGCTTTGAAACCCGAGACTTGTGTATCGAAACACCCTTGAGTAACTCCGTAAAGTCTAACACCCTGCCCTTCTCGAACGTCGGAAATCGTTCGTAGACCGTTTTCGGCCGTTCGACGAGACGCGTAACCGTCTTCATCCGTTTGGGTGGTCTCTCCTCCTCCAAGGCATCCTCCTCTTCCATCTTGACGTCAAAATCATCTTGATCATCCTGCAGCTCTGCGTCGACTTCGTCTTCGTAATCCTTCCCTGCACCGCGTCCGACCGCGCCATCATCATCGCCGTCCCATTGGTCGTTATAGATCTCGTTCGAGGAGAGGTTGGGAATGCCAGATATGCCGAGTCGACCAGTGAGATTTGAGCCTGAAGGAAGCGACAAATCCGTAAGAAGGTGGTTGAGAGAAAACCCTGTGAGTGCGGAAATCGCGGTTTGTTCCTCCTACATGGCGTTGAGCGCGTCAGAATGAGAGAGAGAGGGTTAGAGTATCATACCGAGGCCATCCTGCCGGACCGGTTGTGTGGAAGTGGCAAGATCGGTGGTGCACGTGAGCGGCGCGCTACGGGAGCATCTTTGACCACGCCGAGCCACGCCACGAACAGTTAGCGCACGACCGATTCCACTCTTTCCCGACCCTCATACACCTCTAATACTCGCGGCAAGAGACGACTCAGGTGATGGACAAGGAGCTCAGCGACAGCCTCGAGGTTTGTCTCGTTTGAGACTGATGGTTCTATTGCCAATATTTCGACAGAGCTTTCGCGCATCGGTTGCTGCTGAAGCAGACCGTATCATCTACCGTACCTTCCCAACAAAGGTGAGCGGATCCGGATCCTAGTTGACCCGCAACTTAACGCCCCTCAGATATTGTAACAATCCATTCCACCTTTGTCCGCGTTGTGCCACACTTAACCAACTGTTCCGGTAGAGAATTACAGAAGCGCATAGACGAGATCAATGCTCCATCATCCATCTATAACCCTTCACGGCCTGATGCGATGACCGACGCCACAGTCTACAACCCCAATCGCGACTTAGACCAGAAAGATATCAAGAAGCGCAAACGGGGTTTGGATGGGGAAGTCGCTAATGGCTACGACGTCGATGAAAACGCTGGGAACGGTGCTGTGTACACGGGTCATGTGAAAACAAACGCTCACTTACGGTCCATTCACGTGGAACTCAAGGCAGAGTACGAAGAGTTGGGAAGCCTCTGTGTGAGCTTCTCTCCGATGAACGGACCTTGACACGCGACTGAGAATCGCCACAGGAAAAACTGAAGCTGTGGGTGAATCTGACGATGCCCAAGTAGGTTTGGTATTGTTCTTATCTCTTCTCCGTCTGACCGGGGGTCTAGGATCGAAGAGTATGTGGCCGTTATCAAAGCAATCAGCACTCGCTAACTCGATTGTTGTGTCCAGTGGCGACAATTTTGGTAAGTTATGGATACTCCGATGTATAACGGGTCTCACGCGTCTTCGTAGGCGTCGCCGTCCAGGAAGGTATCTTATCCAGATTCCATCAGTCCCGGACAGAACTGAGACCGGGAAATAGAGGTGACAAGTGAGCTGCAGCGGGCTCAGGAATCAGTCACGAATCTCCGTGATGTTTCACGGCAACACCACCTCTCTCGTGCAAAGATATCCTCTAAGATCCTCAAGTATCCACACATCGATGACTATGCGGTGCATATGGTGATAATTCACCCTGATGATCCGCCCATTAATCTTGCCGTGTTGCAGATTGCTCTCCGAGAACATGATGAGAGACAGCTTTACAATGCACGGCGCACATTACATGATCTCCGGACTATGTACGCCGTGCTCACCGATATCATCCACAAGAATATCGCAAAGGTGTTTCCAGCAAACTATCTGCACCATTCCAACCGTTACCGAGCATTCTATTCTCGCTAGATTCGATCTCCCAAGGGCAACAATGCCGCGTCGCTGTACTGAACACTCGAAACACCCAGTCAATGGTTGTAAATCCCCCACCCCACACTTTTCCGCACATGTGACGTACTGGGACTTGCCCATATTTGGTAAAGGAAATTTCTCGATCGCCGCCTCCATAACTTCTGATTCCTGGAATGCAGTCATGTAGCGTGCACAGATGCCTATTACGATAAAGAAATGATATCACATGAGATCGATGGCAGTACCCTCTTGAGTGTTCACAAGACGCTTGGTGATCTTGAGAGCTCTCCTCGCAAACCAGAAGCCTGCCCTTCCTCGCTAGCTCCATCGACCACTGCGCGGTGTTTCATCGGGACCCTGTGAAATCCGTTTGTCGGAACGCACGTCCTAGCTCCAGACGTCTTTTTCGCATGGCGCGGATGACGGGGACAACCCGGGAACCCCCAGACCGAGGGTACGTCTATCCCTAGAATAGATAAACGGCGCATTGGAGCTGGCCCGGACTAGGCTAGACCAAACCGCCACCAACTTGGATCCCCCTCCCCGGACTGAAGTATCGAGATCCTTCGTTTGGTGAAGTTTCCTCGACCGCGTGCTGTCCACACATGTAGCCGCTGCAGGCTTTCTAATTCCGGGGGGTTCTGATTTATTTTCTGATTCGTCCATCGAAGCCCCAGTATTCGACACATGTTTCGCGCTCCGGGAGAAATATGATGCCGAGACAGTGGGGGAGACGGGATTTTCTTCCTAAGTCCGTGCCGGAGTTCCCCCTCAAATTCGATATGTACTCTGTAAGCGAGGCAAGAATTTTCTTTCCGTTCCATCGGGGTCTGTTGCGGAAACACAGATGGTGTCGCACGTATTTATCAGGCAATATCATTATGTACCTACTCTACATACGGGTGGCAATGACAACGATGGGTGCGACCGCGTTGGTCAGACAGAAATAGTTTTGAAGATATTGAAGCCATCGAGAGCGGTGCTGATTACAGCTCCGGGGATCTGGGGGTGCCAGTGGACCTCCTTAACGTCCTTCTGACCCTGGTGAACAAAGAGTAATTGTGGTGGGATGTCTTGTTCGTTCGGACCGTTGGTCATCTCATCATCGTCCTGTTCGACCGCGAGGTCCCAAAGCGTGACCTGGTCGTCCGCGCCGGATGCCACGAAAATTGAATCTTCCGATGGGTGCCACTCGATGGAGGTTACCGGGGCTCTATGCCAGCTGAATGATGCTACTGGTGCCGGATCTGAGGCGGTAGATCTACGAAACACGAAGGGATTGGAAGCGCGGATTAGTGAAAACTCATCTTCATTTCAGCACATGGCCGTGATGGAAAATTTACCCCTTCTTTTTGATGTTTCTGAGGTCCCACGCTTTGATTTCGCCCTCGTCACCTCCACTAAGGAGTAGATAGGCGGTCAACTTGTTCCAACTGATGACATTAACATCAGACTCATGTGCCCGGCCAATCGCGGTCGCACTTTTTTTGCCTCTTATTCTGACATCCCAGATCTGGATGGACCGGTCGGCCGAACAGGAAGCAAAGACGGAAGGCTCGGAAGGACTCCATTGGAGGTCTTCCACCGAAGAGGTGTGGGTGGTGAAGGGTTGTGACAAGGGGATAAATCCGGCTTGGCCGGTCGTTGTCAGGTAAATCTTTGAGTGAATGTCTCCGGTAAGCAACCTGAGGGCCGACGGGTTAGCGTCGCCAGACGAAGCCCAGTCCATTGCGAAACCTTCGGCGCGACCATGGGATGGGATGGTAAATACGGGGGAGTTTGTACGGCTTTTGTCGTAGGTATAGCCGGGGGTGTCGAGAGACTCGAGGAGAGGCCGGACATCCCATATATGGACCTTTCCCGTCTCGGCCCAAGTGGAGACATAGTAAGGTTGGGAGACGGGCGGCAGGGGGGTCGATGTGGGGAGGGGTTGAGCCCTAACGCGGTTAACGCCGCCAAAGTGAGGAACGGATCTGAATTCGAGGAGGGCATCCTCATCTAAGGCATCCGCATCCTCATCCTCATCGGAATCAGAGTCATCTGGGATTAGAAAGAAACTGAATTAGTGTTGAACAGGAACATTGACCGGGAGCGGCATCTTGACTGGAGCGGATAATAACCGGGAGAGACTTACCTCCGTCCTTTTGGGTTCTGTGGAGAGCGGACATCTTGTGGACCGAGAGCTCGTTATCTTTTGCGGATGGTGCCTGTGTTCCGGCAACGATGTATGCGGTGGCGGGGTATCGTTGCCGTTGATCGCCTAGATTGTCGCGGAGGACATCAAAAGATAGGGAAGGCCATTTTACCTGCATGGAATGGCGCATTTCGTAAACGGAGTCATCGGGCTGTAAAATTTCGTCTTTCTCAAGGGTGTGCCTGCCGGGAATGAAAGCGTCCGTCCCGGGCAGGTTTGGGTGATCTTGGTCCTCGTCGTCCTCGTGGATGGTTTCCATTGTGTCTTCCTCGTCGACTTGCATGCCTAAATTGGAGCTGTGAGATAAAAAATCAGACGCTCCGATGCGTCCGGTGGTAGGGTGGACAGACCGTCGGGATCGATTGCAGGATTTTGAGCGACCTCATCGTCCTCGATCTCGTCTTCCCAGGCGTCTTCGAACTCGCCCATGTCGTCTGTTACAGACTGACGCCGGGCGCCGGAGGAGCGTGTTTTGTGGAAGGGCTGATCATCTGCATCGGTGTTTGTGTGCAGCTGGGTGTGGGAGCGTTTTGACATGGCGACGGTGCGGAAGGGAGAGAGGGAAAAAAAAAGATGGGGGGAGGGATGAAATTTGAAATGGGGTTATGATAGGCTAAGAATGAGAAAATGTAGTCGGATTAGATTTTTGCTTACAACATTTGTTACGCATGTTTTAAAGGGAAAGAGCGAACCCCCGGATCGGACTGGTGCTCATCGACATCCACCGACCGACCATGATTATCATCCACGCCCTTCTCAACAGTCCTCCGAGCCGCCGGGTCCCATTTCGTATATAAATCCCTCCCCCCATCCTCACCATCCCTCCCCACGCCCCAAACTGCCACAATGCGCCCCTTCCTCTCCATCGCTGCCTCCAGTCTGGTATTCCCCTCCTCTCTCTCACCCCGCTGAACCTCTCTCATTCCCCAACAGTTTACCCACTACGTCTTCAACAGGCGTGAGCCAAAGACCCCACAGCCAGTCTTGGCCACAATATTCGTGGTCCCAGCACTTTGGTCTATCGTTCTCCTTCCCCACTTTGCCTCCCCGCTTTCAACCATCCTCTTCTCGTTCACCACCTACTTTGTCGTCTTCGCACTCTCTATCGCTTGTTATCGTCTCTCTCCATTCCACCCCCTTGCGTCGTTCCCAGGCAGCCCCATCAGCAAGCTCACAAAGTGGTGGGGCGTCTGGGAAACATACGAGGGCCACCATTACCTACGTGTCCACGAGCTGCACAAGAAGTATGGTCCAATCGTTAGGGTCGGTCCAAACGAACTGTCTATCGCGGATGTCACTGCGATTCCCGCCGTTCTAGGCTCTGGTGGTTTGCCCAAGGGTCACTGTATGCTTCCTCTCACCATGTCATATCGCTTAAAATTACTGACGTACCCTCTCTCGTAATCCGTCCGTTACAGGGTATGATTCGCGTCAAGACCTCCGTGCTTCAAAGAATCTCCAGGTTCTTAATGGCGATGCTCACGCGAATCGGAGGAGGTTATGGAACCGTGGTCTCAGCTCGGGTTCTATCGAATCCTACTCTGACATCATTGAGACGAGGGCCACTCAACTCATTGATTGTCTCGAGCGCCAGCCCGGTAGAATCTGCCTTTCCTCTTTCTTCAGTCGTTTCGCGTTCGTACATCACTCCCATCTTCCCTCTGCCGTACGCTCATCATCGCTTATCAACCCAGATTTGATTTCCTCGGTGATATGGCGTGAGCACCGACCCCGTTTCTCGGCATAGCCACCTATTCACCCCACTCTAATAGATTCGGAGGTGGGTTCGAGCTCTTGCGCGACGGAGATACCCACGACTTCAACGGCATAGTCGATAACGGCGTCATGTAGGCCTTTCCCTCCTATCTTTCGTCTCGTCCCCATCCTCAAGTCCCTAGTGTCTCCAACATCATCTCTCAGATTCCCTGGGTAACTTCTTTGATGCACTGGGTCCCTTCCTGGAGAAACAACGCTCTGGCGCTGCGTGATCTTGGTTACAATATGGCCAGGGAACGTTTGAATCGCGGGTCGGTAACCAAGGACCTCTATTATCACCTTGTGAGTGTACGTCACATTCCACCTATCCTCATCGATCACACTCAAACTTTTATACCCCAGATCGGCGATGAAGAGTCGGAACGGCGGAAGCCCTCTATCGCGGACATCCTCTCTGATGGCACACTCGCCATAGTCGCAGGTACGGATACCATCAAGACGACATTGGCCGCCGTCTTCTACCACCTGCTGCTCAATCCGACCTGCTATCAACATCTGCAAGATGAAGTTGACCAGACTTTCCCAAACCATGAAGACCCGATGGATTTCAAGAAACTGAGCGAAATGGAGTACCTCGATGCCTGCATGTACGTAACTTATCCTCACCGCGACCTGAACGGAGGCTGACATGTTGTGTCCAGCAACGAAGCCTTGAGGTTCGATCTTTTCATATCGTAGAGCGCCGGTCCTAACCCTCTTTGAATCACACATATAGGGTCATGCCTTCCGTTCCTACCAATGGGTCTAGGAGGATACCCCGGGGGTACGGCCCGAGGACAATCGCTGGAAGGTACGTGGCCGCTCAACGTCGTAGTCTCCGGCCGCTGACCGGGACTTTGCTCGATTCAGCGTTATACCCGAAGAAACGGAAATCTTTGTTTCTCCATACCCACTTCACCGCGATCCACGCTATTTCTCCCCGGAGCCAGAATCATTCCTCCCAGAACGCTGGCTCAGATCCCCTTCCTCTGTATCCCCACACTTCAGGCAGCTTGGGCCGTACATTCACAACACCTCCGCATTCATCCCGTTCTCTTATGGACCGCACAACTGTGTGGGAAGACAGTTAGCGTATCGTCAGCTGAGATACGTGGTGTGTCTGATGATGCGACGTTTCGACATACAGTTCGCCCGCGACTTCTGTCCGAGGGATTGGATTGAAAAGGCTTGTGACCGTTTGGTCTTATCTACGGACCCCCTCCCTGTCGTTCTGGCCCCTCGTCCAAAATCAACTCGGGTGAGCGGCGGCATCTGATGGAAGGATGAGTGAGGGCCCGCCATCTTACCACTCCGGCCGCGGCGGCCTGTCTTCTCGTTCCTTTCCACTCGCACAGGTGGCCTAAAACAGGATCATTGTACTCCGACATGGATCTCTTCTCCCGGATATTTGGCTCATGGGGGCTGTCAGCGCCCCCAGTCTCCTCCAATCCTTCTTCGCGAGTGTTTCTTCCAAATTGCCCATCCCCGGACGTCCATCACTTCCTTTCTGAACCCCTTGATTTCTGTTATTCCCCACATTGGCACATTGGGGGATTCTACACCTGGTCGACATCGGCTATATGATCAAGAAATACCGAAATACTTCCCAATTGCTTTGATTTTTTCCATACCCCGCATCAAAACCCGACGCGGATATTTGCCCGGCCTATGTATCCACTCTCTCCCATCCTCGTAAAGCTATCCATATTGCATTTGGGCACGTGTGTACCACCACCAATTCATCGCTGAGTCTTCTGTATTTACTTTTTCGCTCTTGATTTTCTCTCTTCTAGACTGTATATGGTATGCGGAAGGTTCTTCGCTTTTTCCTCTTTGTTCATATTGAATGACTGTCCGCAAAGCGGCAGAATGTGCGCATCAATATCTATGTATGTAACTGATGACGAACCGATGGGCGTGCGCAATACCAAAGGTGTATTCCTAGCCATGTTTAGCGATCCTCTCGAAATATCCATCACACCCTTCGTTCACTTCGCTTCAAGCGTGTTCTGGCTCCCGTCACTGCTGGCTGAACTGATTCCCGGAGATTTCGTCGCTTGTATGCCGACAGAAAAAGATATATGAATTCGTTCAGTGCTCGCGCGCGCGATGTCGTATGAGTACAAGTGTCATCTGTCGTTTCCGCGCTACCCACGTGCCCCTCCGAGTCCATATCGGACCCCTCGAGCGTCACGCCTGAAGCCGGGACGCGGGGATCTCCCTCCACGATCTCTAGTAAGTAGTAGCTCGTTTTGCCGAGTTCAATGGGGTAAATACACCCGATCTCTAGCGGCGATGAAAGGCTCGCTCGGAAGTATTTTTCCCCCCTCGCCCCCGGTGCAGTGGCCCCAGCCAGCGGACTTCGCGCGCGCAATGCGCGGGGCGCGCGTCTCCCTACCACATCTAAACCAATTCGAGACGACGCGTATCGTTCATCGTACTACACGTACTTTTACGCGTACGCGAACGGTTCAAGTTCTGTATTTTTGTTGGACGTGATAAATAGTAAGCATACATGACATTGATAGGTGGCCCGGCGTGGGGTCGTGGGCGCTTGCCGCAGCCACGAGGCACTGTGCGGGGGTGGCGGGATTATCCAATGGTATAGGAGAAACGAACTCGACGTGTGACTGACACACGTTCTGCAATTCAAACCAAAATCAATAGTCGAAGCTCAATGCCACTCGGATCCTTGGCATCGGGAAAGGAAGGGTGGGGTAGGGAGAGAGGCACTGGAATAGATGAACTAATTTCGAAAAAGGAAAGGAAAAAAAAAAGTTCGTTCGGCAGCGGCCGGAAGTTGGACGTTAAGAACGCCGTTGGCATAACCGACAGCGCTCACCCATAACCGTCAGCGCGTCAGCAGTGACGCGCTTTCCGTTTCTTCCGTAAACCACCAAACCACCGGTCTCAAACCGCCATTTGTCTGGTTGCCTTTCATTTCCTTCCCGAGGAATGGCCGGTGATATTTTGAAATGCCTTTCAAACGTCAGAACAGGTTCCAGACTCTCTAGGACCCCCCCTGACCCAACACGCGAACCCGGTGTAGCGCACAAGGATATCGGTAGTTCCTCGACTCCCTCCCTCTGCACAATACGGATCTTTTTGTCGTGAGTTCCGGAATGTTCGACAAGAGCTTGTCGCGCGTACGGCGTGTGGAACCTATCATAAGATGCGTTTGACAAGGGGGGTTCAACCCCATTCCGTAACACGTTGTCTCGCCCATTCTTTCATCCTCTCAGGCTTTCGTAGTTCTTTGCTCCGGCCTCGGTCTGATCCAATACCATTACCATCAAGAGGGAAATCTGTACTTGCTATTCATTGTGTCGCACGTACGTATACGCTTCGTTTGTGGGGTGAACATCGGAATATAGTTCAATGGGGATGCTATACCTCGACAAAGGGGGTATCAATGCAACGGGGCCAAGATACGCGTGTTGAGCAAGAAGCAAACGAATAACAGGGTTGTGGGAGTATATAAAAAAGGCTAGCGACTGGAGGATCGGAGATGGTGGTGAGAAACAGATTCGGTGCGGGGTGGGGAACGAACGGATGGAGAGATGGCCGAGACCAGAGGCGAGGCGAAGCGAGGAGAATGCAAGTCGGACAGGTAAACGACAAAGGGAGGGGGGAATGGCTCATCTCGGATCAGAAGAGAGTGTCGGTGAGGTAAACCTGTCGAGCAAGTGTGCGGATGGGTCCGAGTCCTGGGATGATGCGACCGTGTTCGATCAATGACAACAGATCCGTGTATACGGGGCGAGGTGATCTGTAGCCTGTGGAAGCCAACTCGGAAAGGTCCAGGCTCGACCAGAAGAAACACTGGATCAGACGTCAACATTTAGGA
>Ga0307510_10005275_pt1 | contig 15372 bp, 24 predicted proteins | sample 12_EM_MG_FD_207224 | JGI IMG/M metagenome (GOLD analysis project Ga0307510, IMG submission 207224) | Populus trichocarpa ectomycorrhiza microbial communities from riparian zone in the Pacific Northwest, United States - 12_EM | ecosystem: Host-associated > Plants > Roots > Unclassified | place...
GAACTCGTCGCGCACACAAAAATACGAAATAAATAAAAGATTCTGTGTAGAGGAGACGACCGGGCTTGGTGAGAGTGGGAAATTGTCACCATATGGCGATGGGTGATGTGTTTTCGTAACAGCATCAGCATAACGTTATGGCATACAGCATGACCCACTGACTTAATCCATCACACATCACATCATGTTCCGTGGTTGAGGGGTAACGCGCGCAACGTTCGGAACCTACTGTAGGAACCTGAAGGACGTTTCGCTCGAAGGGGAGTGTGCGAGCTAAATATAACCCAGTCTGGCAACCCAGAAGCCCAAGTCGAGTGAAGAGCGAGTTGAGACGGGCGCACATGTAGTAAGGAGACGTCTGATTGTGACAAGTTGTCAGTCAGCATTGGCATACGGACTGGTACGAGGTACGACGTCGAATATCACGCGCTTAAGCCCTCCCCCTCGGTTGAGAGCCGTACGAGCCGCAGAGCGGATCCACTTTGGGTAATGAACGCCACATGCGTGCCCAGTCGACCTCATGACATGCCATGATGACTCTTGACGCGCGCGGACGAACGAAGGCGTTTCTTAGTTGGGTGCCTTATTGTTTCTTCTTTCTACTGTACATACATCTTGTCACCTTTCGTCCTTGTCCGAAAACGGCGCAATCACTCTCCAATCGTCTTGGTGACTTGGGGCCAATCCTTACGCGGCTACTAGTAAAGCCACAGTGGCGCAGGGCGAAGTGAAAGAAAAAAGGAGCAAATAGAAAGGGGCCCTGCCAGGGTAGGAAGGTGAAGGAAGGAAGGAAGGAAGGTGAAGGTGAGATGAAAAGGAAATAAAACAATTTGGAAAAGGATCGAGGAAAGCGTTCGTTCGAGGAAGCAATCATGCAACGAAAGAAAAGAGAGGAAGAATCCCGCCGACCCGTTTTTTTTTTTCATAGAACGTTTCTATGTCCTTCCTTTGACCTTACCTCATGCGGATTTTTGTGGTGGTTCTTCGTTGTTTCGTTCCCTCCCCAAAACGCTTTGGGCGATGGTGGCTGGCACATTCCGCATCACACCGTTTTCGGGTGAATTTCCCACCGCACCCCGAACGCGCGCGCCGAATCCGGCAATGCCTCGTGCTACGAAGTGTGCTGCCAGGGGAGGGAAGGAAGGGAAGGGGGGAAGGGGGTGGTCCCCGCCACGCTCGCGGGTCGGACCTCCCTATTGTGTGCGCAGATCGCGTGCTTAAATCGTCAGCCTTGTGCCATCATGTTATCTGTTTAAGCACAACCACAACACAGAAGATGCACACACACAAGCCTGGGCGCGTGATCGAGCGAGAAGGCGCAACTTGCCCTTATTCGTGACTGACATCTCCACAGACTTATGATCAGTCACCAGTCACCCTCCCAGTCCTCCTTCCCTTTCCCAGATTTCCCCCGCTCACTCCTAAAAGTAAGTAAAAGGGCAACCCGGCGTCTGTGCTTGACTCACCTGCTGATCCACCAGCGCCAGATGCCGGCAGAAAGTGAGCGCGACGATCGGGGTAAAGCAAAGACAGCTGGCAAGGTCACGCGCCATTCCCCTTCAACTACATCGGTGTCAGCCCCTACGCCACTCCCTATCCCGGGCATATGGAAATAAGGGTCTGTATGGCAACGGTGGAAGGTTGAGATGAGAAGGTTCAAAGGGATTGCGTTTCAGGTTGGTCGGCGCTCGGATCCGACAATCTATCCCCACTACAGTATCATACAGAAAGTAGAGAACAATAGCCATTCCTGGTACATACTGTATGTATGATAGCGTGAAAGCGTTCGCGGGGAAGCACACTCGAGACGCGAGGCACAGGCATCATGGAACGTCATACGTCAGTCGCCCTCCAAACCATCCAACCAACGAGACCGAAGCATATGCTATCTACGCGCCCGAGTTCCGTCTCAGGACCATCCCGGGTGTACTGAGGCGCCCATAGGAAGCGACGTCTGGATGCGCTCAATGAGCGCCCGCTTCATGAACTGCTCTTCGGCGAGCACACGCGCCGTCTGTGTTTTTACCCATGGTGCGCGCAAAAAAAGAGAAAAGAAAAATTTCAGGAACTGTCAGCAACCAGCGCGCTCTCGAGGGCACAGGGATCGGACGTACACGCAGAAAACGGTCGAGATCGATGCGGCCCGCGTTGAGCGCGCGATGGAGGTGATAGATCGTGTCCTCGATCGCGTTATCTTCGGCGACGAGGTCGACGAGTCTATGGGCGTTTGTAGTAAGTTACGTGTGATCATGATCGCCACAAACTCTTTTTTCAGGGTCGAGCCGTGAAAAAGCGCTGCGCTGATGATACGTACTGATTGTGCACGATGGACGTCGAACACACGAGCTCGTCAACGGGAGGGTCGCCCTTACGCTTCAGCTCTGCGACACCGCGTTCGGCAGTCTGGATGGTGTCGCGCAGGCGGGACGCGACGCCCTGGCAGACGTCACGCACAGCCTCGAGCCGGCCCATCTCGTCCCGGATTGCCGGAACGCCCGTGAGCAGGTCCGCTTGTTGAGCGCGTAGACGCTCGCCGTCGAGTGCCATTGCTTGTGACACCGAGGCGAGTTCCGTTCGCAGTTTCTCGTGCAAACGTGCGTGAAGGTGTAATAACTCCGGATTCGGCGGCCGCGGCGGTGCAGCTTGGATAGGGAGTGGAGGAGCATCGTCCGCCGAGGTGTCTTCATCGAGCAAACTCGGACGAGCGGGAACTACAGGGGGTGGTTGTCGTTGCTGCTGCTGCGGATCTCGTGCGGCTATAGGAGGCACATCGAGAGGTAAAGGCGGCTGTTGGCGATAGGTCAGATCTGTTCCAACTACCTGGGAGGGCGAATACGACACGCCAGCCACGGATGAAAGTGGCTGGCCCGGTGGAAGCGTCCTCCGAGATGAACTCGGCGGAATGGGTTCCGGGAACTGAGGTATTGAAGAGGAGCTATGCCATCCAGAGAAACTCGGCGGCTGAGAACGAAAATTTGTTCCGGGGGACGTGATTCTATTGTGTGCATGAGTTGGAGCGGGGCTGTGCAAGGGCTGTGAAGGGGACGAAAATAGAGGCGGCGGTCGAGGTGGTTTCGGAGGAATGGTCGGCTATTAGATTAAGAAACGAAGATGGGCAGACGGAACACGGAACAGGGTCTCGGTCGAGGCTCACCGTTGTGTGATGTTGAGTAGGGATAGGGCTGTGATGGTCAGAGTGGGGTGTGTGAGCCGTAGGAGGCAGTGGATGCGGAATCGCGGGAGGGATCGTGCTTGCGGGTGGTCTTGGTGGAGGCGTCGGTCGAGAAGGAGTAGAAGAAGAAGAAGAAGCGAGGGGCGATGAGATCGCAGGGGGCGGTTGCACGACGGGAGGACGAGGTACGGGGGGAGGCGGGCGAGGTGTGACATCGAGTTGAGAGGGCCTCGAGCCGGTGGGTGTAGGCCCAGACTGTTGTTTTGGCTTTGAGTAAACAGGGGGTTCATTCGAAAAGTAGCGCTGCATGGCCTGGACGAGCGATCGCAAATCACATCCCTGGAAAGTTATTTTGAGAGATCTGCAGGGTCAGATTGGGGCAATCTCTGCACCTCGTACTTCTTTTCCCAGTCGGTGATATACTCGATCCTGCACAGGCCACTCACATCGACGTGTTCGCTCGGTTTCACAAGCATGTCGGAGGTCGGGACGACGAAGGCTAGGGGTGGTTCGCGAGGGTATTGGCGTGCTAACCATATCGCGATAGGGATGTGGTAAGAAGCTTGGCGATAGTCGATGGGTAAGAGTCCGTGAACACAGAGAAGGAGTTGAGTACGACCGTCGTCATAGGCTGTATATGTGGCAAATGGAAGCGATGAGAGGTCGGTCGTCGAAGAAAGGATCGTTCTGGACACGTTACTGAACTGTAGACGTCCGTTTTAGGGCGGAGGGTTGGATAGAGTGTGAGGGTTGAGTCGACGTCTATGAACACCCTGTTCCCATCGTTATAGGCGGCGACGTTCTGGCGAAGCCACTTCTGAGTGAGAGATTCGGACGATGGCATCGTTCGTGTCTGGATGTTGTTGGGGTTGGGGGGACTAACAGTACAGTACAGTACAGCACAGATCACACATAGGGTACGCTCGGCACGGCCACTGGCGGACTGGCAACTTGCCAAGTTTGCACCGCTTCACCGCCGAGTCAGACGGCGACGGCATCATCGCCGGCTTAGGAGGCTTAGCCAAACCCGCGGGATAGCGCTAAATCCTTGGGTCCGGATTGCCCTTTTGGAATAGTACGATGATCTGAGCCCGGAAACCGGGTGTTTGGGCATTGACAGTGGGCGACATACGTTGCGTTGCATGTGGTACTTCGCCCGTGCCTCTCTCGAGGGGGGTTTTGTTCACTCAACACGATATGCAATCGGATTTTCGGACTTGTGCTCCCCGGCGGATTTCCGGCAAATGGTTTGTAACGAGTAATTGTTTTCGTGGATCGTTGCGATTCTCGTCAACCAAGAGCGGCGTTTTACGGTCCCCTTTCCTCAATTGGTACCTTCAAGGGAGCCCTACAGACCTCAATCATCTCCGACAGGTAGCTCACCCCATCAACCGAAAGCAGCGCTCGCGAACTGGCCAAGGCCAAGGAAAGCGAATCCCCTCTCCCCCTCTCTGCCCTCGAGGGGTCCAGAACTGGGACAAGGACATTGGGTTCTAGATTGTCTCCAAAACGCTGTTCTGAAGTAGGAGCTTCGCGTGGTGAACTGGCACCCTCGTTCCAAGGTGATGGCGAGCCGTGGAAAGAAGCGCCGGCAACAATCGGCTCCCTGTTTCCCGTTAGCGTTCCAAATTTGTCTTGGTCTCCGATAGGGATCTTGGCTTTATGATACTCTTTGATCCATGATCCATGACAAGACTCGAAATTCATTAAACCGTTATCACGGATCCTTTTCCCCTTTTTGGCCCCTTGTCTCTTTTTCGGTACTTATCGGCGTCTTTTTATTCCCTCGACCATATGTTTACTTGTGACCACCTATTTCCGATGTCCAGTCATTCACTAGCCTCCTCGGACCCCCCTCATTTATATAACTGCCTGTCCGTCCCGTTCGCTACTTTTTCTACCTTCTCTCTCCTCATCCCTGCGCTCGTCCAGCGCGTCTCATCCCACCTCTACTCTATATCCCCTCATACCCCTATAGCCTACTACTATTTCCAATGGGTCTCTCTCCTTCTCCAAAGTCTTCCCCAAGAGGTGCAAGATCTTCCCCGTCCCCCTCTGGACAAAGCACCCTTACCCCTCAACGCAAACACAGAAAGATGCTCAAGGATGGTACCAGTGAAGTCTGGCCCGAGAGCGTCGAAAAGACTTTCGTAGAGGGTATGTGCGGTGATCGCTCCCCTTTGTACCCCCTCTGCCGTTCTGACCTTTACGTGTTACCACCCGTTTCAGGCCTTCGGCAGTACTGGGAATCACCATGGGCCACGTATTCGCGTGGCCGCAGCAGATGGCGGAACCAATTCCTCGTCGACTACTTGAGAGAGGCCGGCATTGAACGGTCAAAGAAACAAGTCGCGAGTCATATCCAAGTACTGCGGAACATGTGGAAAGGCGAGAAAGGTATGTCACGTACTTCTGACTCATCTTTTGCTGTGTTTCATCTTTGTGTTTTTTCTCCTTTCGCGAATCAGAATATCAATTAGTCGCCGGTGGCGAAGAGCTGTTCCAGGAGAATGGTTTGCTCGCGCATAGATCCAGCCATTCGCCCATGACTCCGTCAGACGTGCGTGTAAAGGAGGAGTACAAGGAATCGCAATCACCGTTCGCGCGTCGCTCACCCTCCGACTCTGGCGATGTTCTGTCTGAGGGAGAAGATGCCGGCTTTGACGCCCTTCATGCGTTGGATTTGCCCAACGAGCGTACGCCGGGCGCGTTTGTCGCGCCAATCCCATTCGGACACCCCTCGCAGCAGCCCAGAGGCTTCATCAAGGACGAAACTTGCGACCTCCACCTCCCCTTCCCCTCGAGCGTGCCCCTAATTTCGTCCGTGATGGCACCCAGCGTCTCCCCACCTCATGTCCGGAACAGCATCACCGCTGTTTCGCTTAGTGCTGCCGGCATGCGGCCTCTACTCGTCGATGTGGACCAATACGCACCGCCATCACCCTCGCTTGCCAATTCCTCTCCGCGTGTTTCCATCTACATCAAACTTTCTCTCTCATCCCTTCATGACGTATCGAGCCCACCGGCACTTCACGGCTTCACCGGTATGGTCACCTTTGCTGCGCCTTGGATATCTGTGGCGCAGTGTATGACTCGGGTATTTGCTGGCGGTGTCTGTGAGTCAGTAGAATATGCCTACTTTGAGCCTGGTACACCCCTGTCGCCTGTATCGGCGTCGCCAGTTACGGTGTTACTGCCGGAGTCAGAACTTTCACGCTGTAGGTGGGGAAACATAGGTGCGTTCATGCTGGTTACATGCAAGAGAGGATGTGCCTCGTTGCTGACACGTGCCCTTGCACAGGCGTGCAAACTCGCATTGACCAACTGATTACCGTCGACCATGAGGAACTCGCGTGGATCACTTACGATATCACCTGGACGGCTAGCGGTCCGCCAACAGCGGCAGTGCTCAGCGTTCAGACGGACTCACGGGAGCAGCAGCAGCAGCAGCAGCAGGATCACGCATCCCCAACCACTCTTTCGGAACCCGCTTCCTTCCTGAGCTTGAATGGCTGGAACTCTGGGGGGGCTTCTTCCTACGCCCCGTATGCTTCTTGCGTCCCCCGCTCGCAGGAACCTCCAATAGCATATTCCCCATACTCTTCTTTCGGTGGTTCGTCAAGCGGCGACCAGCAGTATACCCACTACTCTTCGTCCGTCCTCTTCTCATAAGTTCTTTCCCAATTAGCCCATATCCCCCACCACGACTACCATCACTATCTATATCTACTACAGGTTTTCCATATCCCTGCCCAGCACCACCCGTCAAAATGCGCCCATGATGTTTGTCCGTATTATTATGTACTTTTGTTCTTTGAGCACAGGAACCCTTGTGTGAGAGCGTCGAGAGTACGAACTTCGAACTATCTCCACTTTGTCATTTTGTTTGTTAGTTATCTTACTGGTCTTCTAGTCCTCTTGCATTACCACTCCATCCCCCACTTGTATTGCGTATCGGTCTGTAGATTACGCCTAGCCTAGCTGAACAGTTGGTCATCGCAACCTGTATCTGTATATCATCATCGCTCCACGTAACGCTCCACCGAACTCCACAATGATTGATTTTTGGTTATTATACTTCTACTACGTACCCAACCCAATACACGTACTGCTACCTCATGACGTGCGCACGTAATTGGCCAGATTCGCCGCAGCATCACGTACCCGCACGTCAATGTGTGCTGTCTGAAGTAGATGCAACTCGTATGCGCTCGTAGCGAACGGATTGCTCAGTTGTGGATCCTCGACGTCCGGCCGATACACTCCGTCGACGGTGCGGTCCTCGGTCGAGAGCAGAGCTTCGAGACGGGGCTCGCGCGCCATCAACTTGGTGACCCAATCGAGCGCGCGCAACGCGTCTGCGCCCGACCAGTGTAGCGCCGCGGTCAACAGGCGCTTCGCGAATGCCGCTGCGCGCCAGGGCGGTACAGCCGCGCGGGGCGCGAACGCGAGGTTGAGCGCGCGAAAGAGCAGGTCGCCCGTTGATGTCGCTTCCGTCGCGGACGGGGGGGCCGTTACGGTGGTGGTCGCACGGGGGTGCGAGGCGGCGCTCCTTCTGGGAGGTCGTGTAGGGGTAGACGTAGACGTAGACGTAGACGCCGCGTCGAGTTCGGGCGCCAGGCAGAGAGACTGGATCAGGGTATAGAGCTCGTTCATGAAATCATTCAGGTCGACATTGAGCGCCTCGCCTGGAATTCCCATACGAGTCAGAAAGGCGAAAAAGGAAAGAAAAAGGGGTGAGAGGGGTGAAGAAGAAGGTATTGGAGGGGGGGTGTCTTTGACAAGTGAAAAGAAGGCGTGCGCGGGACGCGCGGTTTCCCTTCCCGTTTCGACGGAACCCTCCCCCGAGTGGGTAAGGTGGGCGCTACGTACCTTGTCCAGAGAGCAGTTCGTATGCCGTAAGGATACAGGAGAGTTGATGCTTGGCGTTCCCCACCTGCGCGGTTGGTCCATGTGATATCCCCCGCGGGGCGTCGTCGTCGTCGTCGTCGTCTTCGTCTCCACGCCCGGCGGGGTGGGCATGTGGTATGCGCGTAACCAGGTCCTTGAGCACGCGCATCAGGTCCCTGAAAAAGTCTATGCTGACGAGATGCGCGTATTTCGCGATGCCCTGTAGCGCCGCTGGAAGCAACAGGGTTGGCGCCGGGTTCTTCAGGATGCGGAAATACAACACGAACAGGAGCTTCAGTGTTTCGGTATGCTGTACGTGCGTGCGTGCATGTGTCAGTATTCAATACATGGGGGCTGTCCGTCACACGACGGACGAACTTACGTTTGAAGCTCGTTCTTCTTTGTCAATGCTCGCCTCGGCCTCCTTCATCTCTTTCTCAATTTCCTTCCTTTCCTTGAGAGCCTTCCTTGCCTTTTTGCTGAGGTGGGTAGACGCCGCCGCTCCTTGGCCTTTCAATTTCTTCCCCTGTTTCACTTTCTCCCGCTTGGTCTCGCGCTCTACTTTCGCTTCAGATGCCCGAACGCCAAGCTCGGTTTTGAGTCGGAGATGCAGAAGGCATGTCAGCACGTTCGAATGCACGTTGAAGCGACGCTCTTTGATCATACGGTTCAGAAGCCGCACGACCTCGAGTGATGGAACACCTGTCTCGTCTGCACGGAACACCGTGATGACACTGTCCAGGCAAAGATTTGATGCCTGTGTGACAGGGGGGTTCGGTCAACGTCCACCGCATGTACAACAAGAAGAATTACAGCACCTCGTCCCATGACTTCTTGCTTAGCCGAGCCACGATGGCACTCATAATATTGACACGGAAATTGAAGTGAGTGACCTCGACGAGAAGGGCACATAAACATCGTAAGGCTACGTCTTCCAAGCCAGATTTTGCTGCAACAAGTCGACATGAGCGTGTTTCTGGAAGCGCGTAAGACATTAGCCGTCTACCCTTCAATTCACTGTCAAGGCATTTGAGGTAGTTTTGGTATGCGCTAACTAGGCCTTGTTCCCACTCGCGGCTGCGGGTGACCATCTGGCTGACCTTCTCGGCCTTTTCTTTGTCGGTCAGTTCGCGGATTCGGTAGCCTGGTATGATGTCCTTGAAAACGGCAAGCTGCGACAGCATCGTCAACTTGCGGATATAAGGGTCATTGGGGACGGGTTCTGGGTGGACAGGACTTGACACCTGTGGCAGAGAGAAGGTGTGAAGTCGCCGCAAAAGAGCTAGCTATGAACCCATTTCATCTACAATGACAGGAACGCAGATCATAAAACCCCCACACTGTTTTCAGGGTCCGCAACGATCTCTTGACAAATGCTCGCAATCTGCTCTTTCGCAAGTTGTGCGCGTAGTTTTCTTGACGAATTACTTATAACATCGATGACCGAGAGCCGACCAAAACGAGCGCCAGTGGTGATATCCTCTCTAGGCGGTTCGGGTTCAGGTGTTCGTCCGAGGGTGTCTTCCTCGCTCTCCTCGTCGGATTGAGCTGGGATGACCAGCTTAGGACCAGTCCGTTGTACTTTTCCATCACTGAGCTTGATAGGGAGTCGGTCAATGACCACTTCCCCTTCTGACCATGATGGCCGCCTTCGCCGTGGGACAGCCTCATAAGACATTTCAGCGTCGGAGCCGGTTGCTGTTCGTCTTGTGCGGGGACGTGGTTGACTGGAATTCAACACATCGTCTTGCAGAGACGTGCTATCCTCTGATAGTTCAGAGTCAACCTCTGAGGGTTCTTCCCTGAGATCAGAGGACCACACCTCCTCATCGTCAGTGTGTGAGTTGACGGAGGGGAGATCATCGTCTTTTGGGGCCTTGCGCAGAGGCTTGTCTAAGCGACGCAAACGGTCCTGCTCCCACTTGCTCCTGGTACAGATACAGAATATGCGTCGCAAGTACCATTGCGGTGGGCGGAAACACTCACCTCGAGATGCCCTTCTCGTCCAAAGTTTGCAGAAACGAAGCGCCTGCTCCGAACTCTTCAAAGACGTCAAGATCTTCATCGCCAAGCTCAGAATCTTCAGAATCGTGATTGCCGCGAGGAATGTCAATGACCGTTCGTTGGAAGGCACGCTGTTTTCCCTTAGTTTTCGTAGACTTTACGGGCGCAGTGGACGCTCCAGATGGAGCTACTTTTCGCCTCTTCGAAGGGACCTGACAAGAATATAAAAATTTCGAGTGAAGGATGAAACGACTGGAGACATACCTGGCTAGCTTGCGTGGGTCGTTTTAGTTTTGCTCCCATGGCAGCCCAAGTATGGTACAGTGCAGCACGGTATGTGCGCGTTTCCCATGTGTATCAAAAGAAAATGTGCGGGTGCGTGATCGCGACAACGTAAGCCGATATACTGAAAAGGAAATTCGATACCACCTGGACATCGACGACAACGACAACGAGGACAGAGCACAAAGTCTTAATCATGGAGGAGCCAGAATCGCCGCCTACACCGAGTACACTCAGACCTCACCACATCAGCCTTCTCATGGTCATAATGCTGCTCTACCGACATTACCCACGCACAAGATTTCAGCCTTCGTTTCTCATCCAGGTACATAGAGTGTTGCTGGAGGAGGTTGTCGAGGTGAGCCTTCCTAATGCACAAATATTCCTCCAATTAATCACGCGTTTTCAGATGACACCTCCGAGGTCGTTTCCAAAGCTGCTCGAGGCTCTTAAGGCTGCTCCTCACAGCAACGACGAGGGCGTGAGCCCTTTTTTCGAGTCGCTTAAACCAAAAGTAGGTCCGGTCTCCTGACTTTATTTTGCATCCGTTAATGGCTAGGTGTTAGTACATGGATTTTGTGTCTGTTGACCATATGACGAACTTCTTCCATGGTTTGCCTAGCCACTCTCGGGATTATTTATACTCGACCTGACAGACGGCTCAGGTGTATCTTATTTGTACGTGGATCATAAAACCGGAGAAGAGGTATGCACTGTGATCATGTCTGGGTTGTCTAACTCATCCATGTCCATCTTTTAGGCGGATATCGTGAGACTGCCTCTCGGCTTTCACAATTGATCTGACTCGATTTCTAGGGCCGACGTTCGATATTTGGTTATTTTTGCCGGAGAGCTGTTGTCTCGTACATGAAGTTATCCTTCGCAGGCGTGTCAAAACTTCGTCACGACTACCATGAATGGTTGAATGGGAGCATCACGGCTGGATATGAACACTTTCAGAGGGACCTCATCACATACGGTACAGTTTTCTTACGGCATTTCAAGGGAAGGCCGAGTTGAGCAACGTCTGTCAGACACTTTGTTGTTGAAGACCCACGCCGATGAATACCGCTGGGCAGAGCCCGATGCCTACTCAGAGTTCGTACCTCTCCTTGAAGTTTGGTCTGTTCTGACTGCTCTTCAGTTTCGAACGTGGGCTCGCAACTGGCGACTCGAACTCTGCGGCCGAAAACTTACGGCGGTTCTTCGAGCAACGTTTTCATGAAGGAAGCGACTCGTTAGTAAGCCCATTGCTTATCCCATCCACTCGTGATTTCGAGCTTTGGCATGAAGCGGCATGCGACAACATGCTCTCCTGAACATCTCCCGCATGTACTACGTTCAACATGAACACACTGCAGCTCGCAAGGTCTCGTCAATCTCAATCACCTCATTATGATTATCGTGACTCATAGTATATCAGTTTTTGACCGAGGCGATTGAAATATCTCGCCTAGCAGGGGACAAGGAAACCCTGCAACATTGCCAAGGGTGTGCCCGTCGTCGTGCCTAGACTGATTCGTGCCTGATCATTCCATAGTCTGCTACATCGGCTTCCACCGAAGCATAAGAATCTCAAACCTATTGTCAACGAGATCCAACCCGGCCTTCATCCAATCGAGGTCCTCTTCGATGTTGAGAAGCTCCTCAGGGTCAACAGCGTATGTCATGTCGTCTTAACCGGATTTTGATCATGAAATTGAAGTAAAGTACAGGAGCAGCCCCTTAGTGTTGCGTTCGAAAAGATCGTCCAGGCGGTTGGTCTCTATGATCACTGGACTGATATGCAAGGAAACTACCTCGAAGACTCGGAGCAATGGAGCCAGCACGCTGTACAATCCATTGTCTGGAGTGCGGCAGGTGCGATCTGCAACGGCGGATTTTCAGGGTATTGTTGACACCGACACAGGATGCGAGAAGTTGGCCGTTATTGAAGAGAATATAGTCACCGCTTTTAGCGAAGTCGGTGGCGACAGCAACGACGCTATCATTGTTACGTTGAATCGTGCTTACAGGGTGCGCATCATCACGTTCCGCCAAGGAATTCCCTGAGACATTACCGCAGCACGCGAGACAAGGGAAATATCAAGACGCGGTTGGCATTCTTCTTGAGCCTGACGTTTGGAGAGGCTTGAGTCTTCACGACTACTCGCAGTGGGCTTCGCAGATTTGGCATATCCTTGTTCTGAGGGCAAGCAGACGGTTGAGTCGTTTCTTCTATACTCTCATGATCCATTTTGATTTAACGAATTGGATATGTGCAGTGGCCAACTACGGCAGTATCATGATTTGTTGAAACCAATGCGTCCTGCGGGGCCCTATGATCCTCGAGACTATTTCTTTAACGCTACCGCATCAACCACATCTATCATACGAGACCCGCTGTACGAATTTGTGCAAATGCGGGTATGTCAGCTTGATTCTCAGTCTTTCGGACGTTTACTGATGCTTTGGCAACAGCAAGTCGGCCAGGCTACTGCAGCAGTGGAGCAGCTTCTAAGAGCGTTGTGGCACTCAGAGTTCCAGTGTCGGTATGGGTCATATCGAACAGCGATCATCTTGCTGGCCGACGTTGGCCTTGAATTTGGTATGACTAAACACTGCAAGAGGATTCTCGAGGAGATTATGCCGCAGGTGAGCGGTCTAATCATCAGGCGCCAGACGATCCTAATGTATTAGTCCTAGGTCATTAACGGCGACGATCTGGAGCAGCGTGCTCTCGCCTGCTTTACTCTCGCGCGCTGTATCGTCGCAGCAGGCGAGCAATCACCAGAATCCATTCGCGAAGCGTTACCGTATCTCGATATTGCAGAGAAAGACTATGCGACTCTTGAGATCCTCCGCTCACTTGCCGATGTACAGTTCCTCGTCTCAGTTCTGTATCATAACCTCAACATGGTTGAGGAGAGGGATGCAGCGGCCACGAGGCAGACGAAGACGGAAGAAGCAATGCAAGAGGCCGAAGTTGTTGTTTCTGAGGACTGGATAGATCAGGTGTGGGTGCTCGTATTGGACATCGGAGCATCCCTTGCGAAGCGATGATTAGACACCCCGGGGGGTTGCGTGTGTACTATATATGGAACAGGAAAAAATACATATAATTCCACTCGCATAGGTGTTATGAGGGTTTATCATAAAAAATGCAGCGCCAGAACACGGTTCACATCCAAAGAAAAGACGAACGACCTGAGCCCGCGACGCAGACGAGTTAAAGGTTCGTGTTACAACACTATATTGGAAACACTAGGAATGAGCAATTAGAATAGACGTCATCCACCCGGCATCTCTATCTCTAGAATAGTCAAAGACCAAAGAAGACAAGCCATCAGGGTCTTAACGCTCCGCGAGACCACTGAACTTGTACACGAGTGTTTGCCCAGAGCGCCCAGTCGCGGGTGGTATAAATGTGAATTGGCGACCAAGCGACCTTCGAGCGGATGGAAGGGGACATGCTCACCGCACCCGGGTGAAATTGGTGATGCCGATGACCTCGATTGCGTGCTCACGGCGCAGGGCCGTGTGCGCGCGGAGCTTTTCGTCGGTTTCTGGCGATGTGAAGGCCGTGAGCGCGGTGGCGATGACGGGGCCAACTGAGATGGCGTCGCGAAGGCCGAGGTTCATGCCTGGCCTCCGGAGGGAGGGTGGATGTGAGCGGCGTCGCCGAGGAGGCACACCCTCGCGCCTGTCGCACCCGCCTCGTTGGAGCTGGAGCTGCTGCCAAAGTGCCAGTGGGTGAAGAAATGATCGGCGGCGGCGTAGCGCGTGCAGAAGTGCGTCGACCGGACAACGTTGACGACTTTGTACGGACGCGGGTTTCTTTGCTCTTGTTGCTGGAGAGCGAGCGCTGGCCGTAGTACGTCTCGATCCGTCAGTTCTTGGCAGTACTCCACCGACGCCTTTAAAGGGGGCGTGCATATGGGGAACGAGACGCCGCAGGCCATGCGGTAGGCGGCCTTTCCAATGGAGTCTTTTGGCTCATCCATGGGATACTTACTGAAGATAGTAAAAAGTGAAGGGAGTCGCCACTACTAGTACCGTTTTTGATGACGAAGAGACACGATTCGCCGTTTACGTCGAGCATTGTCGGGCGGGTGTAGCTCGTCGTCCTTGACGACGCCCTGAAGCGGTAAGAGCCGGCTCCGCGGGTATTCGAAGGACGTGGGGGACGTGGGGTTGGGGTACATTTTCAAGGTAAAGTCGTCGACAGAAATCTTAGTACCTAAATATAATAATTAGACTAGACAACCCTAGTAAAGATAGATCGAAACGTACCCAGATCAATGATATTGCCCTTGAAAGTCCTCCAGTCGATCTTCTCGCGGTCGAGCTCGATGAGATCCCAGTCCTCGGTATCGTTTGGTACCGGTACCGACAGAGATAGGAGGGGAGTAGGCGATGTGGCCTAAGATACGCTGACGCTCTGTACCCCAGTACTTCGCAACCTCGGCGTGGAACTCGTTTAGGGTGTCCACCGCATCCTGCAACAGGTCCATAACCTTCGTCTTCTTCTTAGCCTGCGCGATGTCATCGTCGTCATCCAGACACCCTCGTCGCCAACTCCTCAAGCCGGTCATGGTAGTGATTGACCATAATAGCGTACAGCCCAATCCTAACCAAAATGGCCTTGAGTACGTTCTGAAACGCTTTGCTGCCGAGGTGGAGGACATCGCGACGAGGCCGGCTGACATTCTCGCGGATGTAGAGCTCGTTGGACCCTGCGTTCGGCGGTAATACGACATGCCGGGTCGTACGGACGGAGACCTTTGTACTGTCGCTGCTTTCGCAGAGGTAGAGAGCTCCAGTGCCCTCAACGTAAGGAGCGGCTCGGGCAGCGATTTGCGGACTGAGTGCAGGAGTGAGAGGATTATGTACGTCGGCGGTTGGGTGAAAGAAGGGGACGTATTTGAGGAGCTTAGGGCCGGCCGACCGGGTGAAGAGCGACTCTGACTCCCGGAACGCAACCGACACCTGCGACCTTAGCTTCCTTGTGGGAGAGACCCAGGCTTTACGCCGATCCAAGTAAA
>Ga0307510_10005276_pt1 | contig 15371 bp, 7 predicted proteins | sample 12_EM_MG_FD_207224 | JGI IMG/M metagenome (GOLD analysis project Ga0307510, IMG submission 207224) | Populus trichocarpa ectomycorrhiza microbial communities from riparian zone in the Pacific Northwest, United States - 12_EM | ecosystem: Host-associated > Plants > Roots > Unclassified | place...
CCAAATGTCTATTTGTGAAAAGGAAATTTATTATAAAGAGCAGAAACAGACTAATATTGAATCTCAGTATGCTAAATATGGCTCCACGATATTCTAAACATTAAAAAGAAGAAGAAGAAAGGTGCAACAAGAGAATATTTTTATATTGATTAGATTTTATTTACTAAATCAAACTCTTCATCCTGCATAATTTGAATTATTAAAATCGGATTTGGATAAACTTAAGTTAAAAGTAACATAATCCGTCATGGTTATGAAATCTAATTAAATTATTAATTTTGAAATCAATTATTCATAATTTCATGAGAAAAGTAACTGATAAATTTAAAAAAAATTCAACCACACCCACGAACTTATTCAAACACATATATCACTTCCATGCGAGGACGTTTTCCCCCTCGAATCCTAATATCCATTTCATTATTCAAGAATTTGAGCACGAAATCTTATAGTGAAAATATAAGATCTTAATTGTTGGATCATCCTCTTAGAGAGAGAGCGTTTTTTTCAATTGGTTGCAGCGTTAAATACTAGAGCAATAGTTTATAGCGACAAACTTTGTGTTCCCGTCACTGTGCTCATGTTTGAAGACTTTTGGCAACAGAAGTTCTTAACTTCGTCACCAAATGTCACTTTGAAATTCCTGGCTAAATATTTTTTTTTTTTATTTCGTCCTAGAATATGGTAGATTCATGTATGGATAGGTATAAGTTTAATTTGGGATGATCATATATAGTACGTAGGAGATTATCCCTAGCTAATAGATTACAATGTATTTCTTTCTTACAAACAAGGATTTTGGCAGAAATCTCCACTGATCATAATCTGTCGTTACATGCTTTGCAGTAAGGTGAGGTCCTACTTAGCCATTTATCAATGTATATAAACTATTTCTTACTTGGATGAAAAGGATAGAACATGCTGTCACACTTAAGTGTCATTCTTCCAAACTAACCAAGTGTCATTAGGTTATCAGCAATAACAGGTAATGACTGACATTGTCAACTTAATTGAAAAATTATAACTCAAAATTTAGCTAAAAAGATAATGACTTCACCATAAGTTCAAATGGTATGCAGAGATGGATGAACACCAACAGTTTCGTATCACAGTTATAAGTAGTTCCCTTTACTTGGGAGATGCTAAAAAAAAAGAAGAAAAAAGGTTATCATGGCTTTATATAACAATCCAGCTCTATTAATTTCTATACATAATAGAATTTGAGAATGAAATGTATGAAAAAAGCTGTTTTCTTTCTCTTTCAAAAGAAGAAATCTAAGAAAAGAGTTTGTGTGTCTACCACTCATCATAATCCATGACCTCTTTGAAAAGGAGGAAATTTCTGGACCACCATTTTGGCTCCTGCAATGGCATTCCATATATCTCCATGCCCACAGAATCCTCCATAAAAGCACTAAAGGTAGAGCAAACACTTTTGCAGTTGTTTCAACCTTTTATTTCATTGAGCTCTTGACTAAAGTGCCTATATGGTCAAAGTTTTCTGTTTCTATCACAGGATTCTCTCGTGGAAATTTGAAAAAAAGAAAAGAAAAGAGAGGTCCGTGTGTGTATATATATATCTTCAAACAAAAAAGAGAATGGATTTTGGAATTTAAATTTTATATTGTATAATATTGGAGAAAAGGAGATAAATTTATATATTACTTTCTCATTTATTAATTAATTGCTTTATGGTTGAAGATATATTTAATTACCCAATGATTTTTGTGGGGTATCATGAGTTATAAGAAAATGGAATAAAAATGTTAAGTACTTATTGGTATTTTCAATTGATTGGTAGTAACATTGGAGGGGTAATTAGTGTTGATGTAGATAATTTTACAGTGGAGTAGTTAAGTATGAATAGTTATTTCCTGTGTTTACTTTGAAGAGAGAGGTAAATAAATGATTAAAAAAAAATCAAATTTGAGACCCAAAAAATAATAAGAATATTTCTATATAAATTGAAAATTAATTTTTGGATTTTATTCTCTCTATTTTCTCTTCATATATATGTCTCTCTTGAGAGTAAATATGAATAATTGTGTATCCAAAAAAAAATTATAAACTTGAAATCATAATATAAATATTGTTTATGAGCTAATGGTCCACTCTAAAACAATGTTGTGTCATTTTTTTTTAATGAAATTACCTCATTTTAAAAAAAAAATCTTGAAGTCAACCCCAATTGAGTCTCTTCATGGTTTGATCAGGTTAACCGAATTAATTAAATTTAATTAGATAAAATCAAATTTGATAAGGTAAATCTCTAAATTAATTTGATATTAAACCAGATCTTTTTTGAGAATTTGTTGATGGACAACAAAATCTATCTTATTGTCAATGATGAAAAGTAAAAAGATTACATAAACATCTCTTGTTAGTATGAATTGACAGATTGAACCTAAGTCAAACAAAAATATAAATTAGTAAAATATTAAAGGGTATAGATAAATCATTATATATAGTTATACCTTATTATAATAGTCCTTTGTATTTTCTTTTTTTTATATTCAATTTAACCTTTCAACAACCTGATTTTTTTTTTTAATTTTATTAATCAATATTAAATTGTTTTGAAAATCATGCTTTGTAATTTTTTATTTTTTTTCTACTGTGTTATATATCGGGTTTATAAATTTAGGTTTTTTTCTTGATTTCAACCTTCAATATTAGATCCGTTAGAAGTTGAACTTCGTAAAAAAAAATTATATTTGGTTTTCATGAATTTATCTCGATCTCATAATTCATATCATGAGTTTAATAAGTTAACTTAGGTTGACTTGGATTATTTCTTTTTTGGTTGCTTTTTCTAATTAATTTTTTTTTCTTATTTTATTTTTTAATTTCACCCTCCAAAAATTCAATCGTCTAATTCCTTTTATTTCTGATTTTATTTTTCAATATTAAATTGTTTAGAAATTGAGCTTCATGATTTTTTTATTTTTTTTGTGGAGTTATCCTGATCTCATGGATTTATTTTTTTCTCTCGATTTCACTTTTAATATTAGATCTATTTGAAATGGAGCTTTATAATATTTTATTTTTTTATAAAGTTATCTTATTCTCATAACCTAGATCGTAGGTTTTATATATTAACCTAGGTTGACTTGGGTTTGTTTTTTATCTTTTTTTAATTGATTTTTTTATTTCATCATTTAACATTGGATTCATTAGAAATTAGAATTCATAATTTTTTTTATTTGCTTTTCATGGGATCATTCTGATCTCATAACCTAGATTGTGGGTTTGTAAAATTAACCCAAGTTGACTTGAGTAGTTTTTTCTATCTTTTTTCTAATTTAGTTTTTTTTTTCAATTTTATCTTTTAATATTAGATTGATTAAAAATTGCCCTTCATAATTTATTTTAATTTATTTTCTATAGAGTAATCACGGTTTCATGATTTGAGTTGTAGATTTATCAGGTTAGCCCGGATCAATTTAATATGTTTCATTCTTAATATTTTAAAAAATATATTTCAAAGAGTAAAATGTAATCATACTAATATTTTTTTAAAAAATATCATTAGATATACTTTATATATTTTGAGTATAAAATTAAAAAAATATATTAAAAAAACACGTTATCAATTTTCTTTTTATTTCTCTCTTTATCCCTTCCCTTCATTGAAAACCACAATTTGTAGTTTACCTTTTTCTCTTTGTAGGTGAATCAAAGAGAAGAAAGAAGAGCGTAGGAGGCCAAATCAGGAAGAACAAATCTGTAGAAAGAAGGGCTCTTCAGCTTGGGCTTATATACGTTCCACCTCATCTCTTTTTGCAGGTGATAAGGACAGGAGAGAGAAGAGGGGGAGGCGAGATCAGGAAAGAAAAAGAAAAAAAAAAAAGTAAAGATAGGGCTTTTCATCTGCCAAAAAAAAGAGTTTCACCTACCTCTCTTTCCACCCGATGATGGAGAGGCGGTTGATCAACCTTGATTTCATTCATAGGCTGAACTCAATATTTCTAATTTGTTTTATGTATGTCCCAGCATCATCTGATTTAAGAAGTCTCAGATTGTGGTGGAGGGGGACTGTTTTTTTAATTGGAGTTTTGGAATTGGAGACAAAAAAATATGTAGCAAGATCAAAGAAGAAAAAAAAGGTTAGATTAATACTATTTTTGAATTTATTTTGGAAGTGGATCTTAGCAATCTGATTCAGAATCTTATCCGTTTGTTTTCCGGGAATCTTTCGCCCCTTCCAGTCCCTAAGTGTGATGGCAAAGGAAACCAAATATAACTTGCTCTGGAATTTGACAGAACTTATGCAAGCTAGCACATTTTGCTCCATTAAACTCTGTTTTTCTTGCCTTAATTTTCACTGCCAAGAATAGTTCCCCCATTGCCATTATATTTTAGTTCTCTGATTACACCTTTTCGTTATCATCTTCCTACAAGATTGCTCTGCTGTGTTTTAGTTCGTTGGCTTTATGCCTTCCAATTCTTCACTTTGAGAGGCACCCTTTATCTTCTTCCCCTACTATAATTTAATGTCTTAAAATGCTCAAACGCGCTATCTTTATCTCCATGTATCCATGTCCCTGCTTTTTTCCTTGAACTCGTAAACTTCTCAAGTGGACTGGGGAACGAAAGCATCTCATTTAAAGTTAATAAATTAAATAGTTGAGAGATGGGGACGCAGCATAGCGCGAGCAAGTCAGCACCAGTGGTGAAACTAAGCAGGGATAAATAAAAAGAAAGATGGGAGAAGGAAGAGATGTGATAAGAAGAAAGGATATAGGTAAGGAGTAATGATTGATTCTCATCGGGATCAGCAAGTGGATTGTAGTAGATTACAAGCTGGCACATATAGTGTTGTTGTTGTTTTGCGGCACCTAATTTATTTTACAGGAAAGAGAGACAAAATACAAAATAGTACAGAAATATGAGTGCATGGTGGCTTTAAGCTACTACACAGCACACAGCTGCTGCTGCTGCTGCTGCTCTGAAATCTGCAACCCCATTTCTGACATTAGAATCTGAAACGTCAAATTCATGTCTGCCAAACGCATTAATATCATTTCAATGTCATCCACGCACGCACAGACACCCACAGGCCACAGTGACACATCCCCCTTCCCTCCCGCACCCACCCACCTCTCACTCTGTTTCTTCCTTTGGGTTTCATTTGGACTTTTTGCTCTCCTTGTATCTTGCTGTCTTCTAGTGGTCATGTATTCAGTTTCGTTTCCACTGTTCCTGTTCCTATTCCCATATACCTTAATAATTGCGGCATCTTATGCATTCATCATTGCTTCTTCTTCCTTTTCTTTTTCTTTTTTACTATAGTTGGAGGCCTTTGCGACCAAAGTTATAAGAACCACTCTGGTGTTGAGTCGGTTTAAAGCTGGAGTTACGGGTTAGTAGAATAAGGTAGTGTTTGGCAAGGTTGCACGAAAAATATATAATAAACTCGGATCGTAAAAACAGATCGTGAAATTGTAAAAAGTTATTTTTGTATTTTAAAAATGTTTTTAAAAAAACTATAGATTATTTTATTTTTTTTCTTCAAATTATTTTTATATGATTTTAGATTATTTTAATATGTTAATATCAAAAATAAATTAAAAAAAAACTATTATTTATATGTACAATTGAGCACGTAAACATCATTTAAATTGATTGATGAAAGAACTTGATTAATTAATTGTTATAGTATAAGAATAATACGAATCATTCTATGTAAAATTATAATGAATGATGCTTTTTAAAATAATTTTTTATTTAAAAATATATTAAAATATTTTTTTATATTAGTATATTAAAATTATATAAAAATATTCTTTGATGTTAAAAACATTTTAAAACAAATCTAGAAACACAAACATAAACTATGCCAATTGCCAAATACTCATTAATATGAGTGATTTGAAAACTTTACTTGGCCACGTCATGCTATAAATATAGTCTTCAAAGCTTTACTTGGCCACATCATGCTATACGTATAGTCTTTAGACTTTTCACAACTTTAAGTATAGTCTCTACAGCTTTATTGGGCCACGTCATACTATAAATGTATCCTTTAAGGTACAGCCAAGGTCATGCTGATGTGAGTTGGAGGGCTAGAGCTTGAAGTATATAATTCTTGATGAAATTGTAAAAACGGTTCTAAAATCGTGATTTTATGTGATTTCATTTGATTTTACCGATTTTAACCTGATTTTAACCATTTTCGAGTTTTTAAAACGATTTGGCACGTTAAGTATATATTGACTCGTAAAATCGTATGATTTTACAAGTCAACTCGTGATTTTAACAACCTTGGTGTTTGGTATTGTGATAGGTTATTTTTTAAAGTGTTTTTGGTTTAAAAATACATCAAAATAATATTTATTTATTTTTTACAATTTATTTTTGAAATCAGTATATCAAAACGATATAAAAACACTAAAAAATTAATTTAAAAAAAATAATTAGATTTTTGATAAACACGCAACCAGCCACATTGCCAAATAGATTCTAAAATTGTGGATAGATAGAATAACCTAACTCTATTTCAAAACAATGTAATTTTTGTTTTAATTTTTTTGTCCATAACATAAGAAAACAAAAACATCTTTTTAATAATAAAACTTTTAAAAAATCATAAGTTAATTCTCACTTGAGTTTTTCTAGATCAATTGAGTTTAACTGAATAACGTTTTTAGGTAAGTTAAAAAAAAACTCGAATCAGACTTTAAGTAGTTATAACCATGATTGAAACCCAAAATCTACAAATCAAAAGATCTAATTCCGTGCCTTTATAAACAACTTGTGGAATTTTGCAGTCCCAGAACTTCTTTTTTTTTTATCAAATTGACAACCACTTAGTAACTTTGGACTAATTTTTATGCATCTAAATTGAGGTTTCAATTTGCGGCAAAGGGTTGAGGATGCATTTGAAGCCATTAGAACCCCATATGCACCAAACACCACCACTTGCGTTTAGTGTTTTAATTTTTATTATTATTTTTTTCATGTAGAGCCCATGTGAACTTGACACTTAAAAGGGCAAAACAAAGAAGCTCTGGTTTGGACCTAAATTATATTTGTTGTGTGGTCAAAAACCAAACCATCTACAACAGCAATGGATTTCCCGTAGAATTTTACTTTTCACAATTAAACTTGAGATTTGAACCCTAATAGTTTTAAGGAAAAAAATCAAGAAGAAGAAGATGCACACACTTTCCAGAGATAAATTAGATCTCAATCTAAGGTAGCAAGGACAACAAGAGGGAAGAAAATGAAATTAAACCAGTAAAAGAAGAGTAGAGAGGTGGGGCATCATGAAATTCAATGGTCGTTAAGATGGAACCCACAGGGACAGGGTGAATAATAATAATTGTAAGCTAGCTGATAGGGTACAAGTTCTTCCTGCAATGAAAATGGGAGCAACATGTGATTCCCACGGCATCATGTTCTAATGTTGAAAACCAAAGCCTTTCTGTACACAAATTCTTCAATTGTGTGATAAGAATTTATGCCACTTACTGTTTAAATCATCAAGTTTCATCCACAACAAGGAACAGCTGGGGGCCAGTAAGGACCCACTCTTGTCTGCCCCAAAGAAAACTCACCAGCAGGTATTTGGGCCTAAACAGATTGGACATGGGCCCTGCCCCAATCATCGGGCTTAGGGCTATGATGATTCAGAAATGAGAAGAACTACATGAGTTCTGTCAATAACTAATAATTCAATGCAGTTAATTTGGCAAGTGTTGGAAAAGGATGAATACCTAAAAATACCAGGAAAAAAAAAACATAAAAATGTCATTGTTTTCTTTAATAGCAGATGGCATCTTTGCCTATAGAACTGAAAGATAACCTAGTTGTCTTCTCTGATCCAAACTTGAACTTCAGATCGGAAGATGCATTGTCTGGTATTGAGGCGTTGCTTGTTGAAGGGAAAGAAAAAACAAGGGCAGGATCAGACTTCTTAGAGCCAAAACTATATGAAGGAATTGAGGATGCGTCTTTAGGTGGAGACGGAACGGTGGCTGAGGTTGATGGCATGATGGTTGGTGTTGGAGGCTCAGAGTTTACACCCGAAGTTGCAGAGACAGGGAAAGTAAATCCGGAAGTTGTCTTATCAGAAGATAATGCCCATCTTTGATCAGGCTTGCCAACGGTAATAGAAGACAAAACTGGTTTATTCCCTGAAGAGTGAGTGGGAGGCTTCTTCTGAAAACTCGGAAACTCCGAGGGAGTGGCATTTGGCACAGCCTTCATGTCTGAAGCTGAAGTATTATTTTTTGCAGCAGAGTCAGCTTGAACAGTAACTTCCCGAGGAGCAAACTTAAAAAGAAGATTCCCTCTATCTTCAGTCGCCTGAGCTGAATTTGTTTTGTCAGCTTGATCTGGTTTCCTCAAAGAGTCGGGGCCATTGGCCAAGCTATTATTGTTGTTTGAGGAGAGGGATTTCTTCCAGGAGGTGGCTAGCCTCAACTCAGCAGATTTCTCTTTAGGAGTTGGCAAATTTCTCTCCAAGTGTTCTAATATTTTCTGAGCCATCTGCCTGGAATGTGGAGGAACGGATGGAACACTGACTTTGGAGCTTTGTGGCTCACTATCTGCTACCAAAAATTTTGAGGGGCTACTTGTTCCTCCTTTTTCTGTACTCTTCTTTACACCTGAAAATAATCCTTCAAAGGCATTGAAGTTTTCCACCTGAGGACTGTTTAAAGTTGAATGATAACTAGCAGACCCTCTAGAAGGAGTTTCTGCAACAGCTTTATGCCGTATCCTAGTCCTACGAATGGGTCCAACAGAACCATGTACATCATCCACTGAATTGCCCCTTGAATTCACCTACAAGCTCAAAAACTGAAATTAAGAACAATACTTGAAAGTTTATTGATAATGACAATAGTTGTACCAAGACAACAGCAACATAGAATCACAGACAAAAGAAAATTTCTATGACAGGACAAAAAGACTTCACCTTAGGCCAAGAAATTAGTTCATTTTCATGCAGCCAATGCTGCATCTAAAATTCCACTGGACTGTTAAGTCTCGACCAAAACTAGAATCACTATAACATATCACACAATTATGCCATATATTTTTTTTTTATTTTTTTGTCCAAGAAACAAAAGAACATGGTAATCACATCCACAAGACAGAAAAACACGATGACTATGAATACGGAAAAATTACCTGTCCATAAATTTAAAATTTTCTTGTCCAGGGTAACAGAACAACATGATGGCATCCCATTGAAATAAATTACATAGAGAAGACATAAAAACACAATGACTCCAGACAAAGAAAGTTACCTGTCCATATACAGGAGTTTGAGGCTGCTGAAAGGGAGATGACGTCATATTCAAGGGCCTATCATGATCACCTTGTAACTGAAGCAACCGATAAATGTGTAGAAGAGAAAAGAGTCATCTCACATGTGATGAAACACGTCCAAAAAAGCACCATTGGCATAAGAAAACTTGATTCCACATACCTGGGACTTAGACTTTGAATAAAAAGTTCTAGAATAAGGAGTTCGGGGAAAATTGTGAAGCCCGAATCTCCCTCTTTGACTTTGTGGAGTCACAAACCCACGCTGATCCTGTACCATGGCACCTGGCCAGCATGTGGAGGGCTTAGGTGAAGGAGATGGCAAAAATGGCTTTGATCCAAGCAGGTTGCCAATCACTAATGCCCCTCGATCTTTTGAAATTAAACTCTTAGAGCCAAAGCCTACTTCTGATGCTCGGTTTTCCATATAAGCCCTTGCAATATCAATTGGTGAGGCTCCAACATCATCTGGCAGCTGTGAGATTACACACAACTATCAGGCTATCCATGGATATGAGAAAATGAAAACAGAGTATGCATCCAATTTTGTGCACTTCACTTGTGCACTTGCAAAAGTAAACCATTCCTAGCAATTATGAAAAAAAGAGAAAATATAGAGGTATATGCGTCTGTATGTTGTATATGAATAGAACTTAGATTCCTGTCCTTTCTTTTTTCCCAATTTCCTCTCAAGCCTTTCCAGAAAAAAACTCTTTTCCTTGGAGGATGCAAGTGGACCGCCATGCCATTAACAAAAACACTGTCAAGCACTGATGTCCTAATTGTAACTTAATTCCTAAAGTCATAATCTGGTCAAGTTTACTTTAAGCCTTAATTCCAATGGTGTGCTGAACAAATAGCTCATATGAGTGTGTGCCTGCATGCAGATGTATATTCAGATTAAGTTCCAAACACAAATGTTTAAGCAATCTCAAGAATGATCTTTTGCATGTATCTTCCCTGATATGAAAATCCAGTGCTTGATGCATGAGAAAGTACATGAATTTAGAGAAGCATGTGTCTTGCAAAGTACATGAATTTAGAGAAGCATGCGCCTTGAACATCTAATATACATTGTATCGTATTTATAAACACATGCTGCATTGAAAATGCACATTGATTGCAATAATTTATTCCACTCACAGTTGACTTGACAAGAGGGGTTGAGTTTCCCCAAATAGCTGTATTCAAATCTTCATGCTTTTCTTCGGTTGACTTTGTTGAACTTTCAAAGGGGATTGCAAGGCCTCCAAAAACTCCAGGAATCACGCTTGAATATCTCTTTTCTTGAATTTTTGACGTTCCCCAAATAGCTGTGTTAATATCCTCTCGCTTTTCTTCAGTTGACTTTCTTGAACATTCAATGGCAGCAGCAGGCCTTCCAACATCTCTAGCAGTCATGCTTGAGTGTTCCTTTTCTTGCTCAACATTCGGAAGATTAATAGCTCTTGAATGAAGTATCTCCATCAAACGATTAATTTCATCCCTGCATAGTGATGGAGAGAACTATAAATTTTTCATATTTAGATCATCACAACCAGGCTCCATGTCAGTTCAATGGCAATGGTGGAACAAAAGTGGTACGAAAAGTCCATGTTTCTTTAAGATTATATTTACACATGTAATCACTTATCATTACCTAGAAAACTTTTGGTCCTTCACTACTTGTTCAATTTCAGAAAGCCCATTATGACCAGAAATGCCAAGTTTTTTATGTTCATGGCCCTCAAAGTCAGAACCACTCTTGGATATTTCTGCAGCTCTGCTAGTACCAGCTACATCAGTTGATCTGGGTGCTGCTTGCTGCCAGAAATAATTCCCAATGGTGAGACTATTTTATTCACAGAAATGCCAGAAGTTAAAAAGCCCGAAGAAAAGCTTATGTTATAATAACACTGTTGTACAAATAATTCATGAATACATCAATCATAACATTCTTTCAGTAAATGCTCATGAAAATATAAAACAAACAGAGAATAAAAACTTACAACTTCATATTCTAAAATCTAAACCGATACCAGTTAGAAAGGAACAAATGCACAAGATAACAAACATATATTACTATCACTGATAAGCTGTTAGAAGATTTCATTACTCTCCAAAACATAAATTAAACTAGCAAAATGTAGCACAAAAAACACATGAGATGAAGAACCCACAAAAAAAGGGGAAAAAAAAGAAACGGAAATGCGGTTTACTGTTTACAATCAATTTGCATCAAGAATACCAAGTGTTTTTCTGCACCTTCAAAATAAGTAATGACTCATATAGCAAAATAAATTAAACAAATTCAACATGAATACACTAAAACATAAATGATCCAACAGTTGCAATAGAAAAGGGGAAAAAAACACTACCTCTATTGTTAGTATTCATTAAAAACCATTCATCATACCAAGCATTACTCCTTACAAAACCATCAGCTTACCCGAAACGAAAAGTAATTGTTCCAACAAAAGAAAGTTGCAGAAAGTATGTCATCCAAATATTTCGAACTAGACTCAAAATTGGGAACAAGTCAAACAACACACTTCATTCATTTCAAGGCCAGCATTCGTCAATTCAACCTATCTAATTGAAAGTTTGAATGTTTTTCCACAAAGATATAAAGTTTTGCCTTACATTAACAGTGAGATTGGCATCATCACCACTAGCATTCTGCTCCTCCACCTCCTCATGTGATTTCACTATAAATAAATTAAAAAACATATAACTAATCAAATTAAAAATAAAAACGTATAAATAAATAATCGCAAATCGGCAGCTTCAAAAAATATTTATAAAAAAAAAAAACATCATCATTCAAAATACTTAATACAAAACCCTAAATAATCAAACTTAATCACAAAGAAAACAGAGACTATCAAAACTGACCGTCATCTTCTTCCGGATTAGCATCGTCATCCACAGACTCCGATTTGGAGAAGAAAGAGGGGAAAATCAAGTTCGCACCGCCAGAAATCAACTTGTAAGCCGGATCCACCAGCTTCGACAACCACCGACGCCGTTGCGCTTGGTTATCCTGCGGCCGAGCATACGGTGTTGCCAGTGGCCTCCGCGACGGCGGTTTCCTCAATTTACCCCCGGCTCCTCGAACTTCCACTATCGATTTTCGTCCCAACGACATCGTTTCGCCGTCGTTTGTGCTTCCCATTTGATTTCTTACTTCTCTGACAGTGTCAGCCGTAGTGGAAGTAGAAATTTACCAGGTCCAGAGCGACAGAAAGAGAGCAAGGAGGAGGAAAGGCCGCGCCTTGTTTTTTTTACTGTGTCTTGTTTTTATTATCTTTTTAGGGGTGAAAACTACATTAGAGTCCTTCAATTATTATATATATTTCAACTTCATATTAATAAAAGTTTCGATTTCACCATTCATGGATTGTATAATTGATATTCGAAAAATGTATATTTTTAGGGTTTTGGCTGGTTGGATTGAGTATAATACTATATTTCTTACCTTAACTTCCATAGTTTATTTTTTTCTCATGTTAATTAAATATTCAAGATGTTTTTACTTGGTTTAAATATTTAATATAAATTCCTTTTAACTTTTTTAATTTTTCTCCCTTTTTATTTTGTAAACTATCATGTGAAAATATCTCATGATAAATATATTTATATAAAAGAGGAAAAAACCAAAAATCAAGTCGAACAAGACTTGGTTAATCATTTTAACTATAAGAGGGTTACATTGAAAGTTTTGTAGAAACTACAGGATCAAATGTTGAAACATTTTGAACAGATATGAATTGAGATTTAAATTTAAATTTCTAAATCCTAGGAATTAAAAATATTTTTAACCTTTTAATTTTCTCCTTTTCAAAATGACAAGAAATTGATTGCGGTGACCGTTGCGAATTGCCATGGTGAACCATTTTTATCTGGGACCGACTAATGGTGACAGTAACTTCTTCTTTTTTTCACTTGTTAAAAAAAATTTAGATAATTTTTGATGTTGTAGTAATGGTTATTTTTTAAAATATTTTGTATTTGAAAATATATTTAAATTTTTTATTTTTTAAATTTTATTTTTAATATTATTATATCAAAATAATTTAAAGACACCAAAACAAAAAAAAAAGTAAAACAAAATCTTAAATTTTTTTAAAAATATTTTTAAAACGCAAAATCAAACAAAATATTTACCATTGTAGATATAACTTTAGTTTTTTAATTGGATTTAGACCAAACTAGGTAAAAAAGTCCGGGTTTCTTTTATTAATTTTTGAATTATTGAGTTTATTCAAGACAAGACAATTATTTTATTAAGATAATAGCATTTCATTTTATTTATTTATTTTAGTATTGATTAATCATATCAATAAAACCTTAATAATTTATCATATGCAACTGAAAAATCAACCCAAATAAGGCTTAAATTGAATTTAATAACTACAAATATTATGGATGAATGAAAACGAATTCAAATAATAGTCGCATTGTGTGTTATTGAGAATTGATTGATAAGAGGAAAGAAAATGAAAACAATGGCATTTGAAATTAGATAAATTTCTAATTTGGGCATAACCTTGACTAAATAAAGGTATAAAAATCTCACCTAGGATTTTATAATCATGGATTCGATGGGGTCTTATAATTTTTTTATTATATTTATTTTGTATTCAAATATAAAATAAAAAAATTATTATAAAAAAAGCTTAAAAGAACCCAGACACGTGAGCTTGGTGTCCCAATGCTTCTAGGTCTCTAAAAAAAGAGCCTAGACACGTGGGTCTTCAGGCCCGAGCCTATGTGCTTAGACCTTGTATTTTTTTTTTCTTTTTAAATAGAGGATGGACTTTAAAAAAATAAATCAAACAACATGTTATTTGTCTGCCTTAATTCTAGCCATTAGTGTGATGGTTGGAAAATCACATCAGAATGTTTTTTACCCTAAAAACCCTTTCTTAACCCATTATAACAAAAAAAATCTTATAAACACTTTTATAACATCTAGAAATCAATTTATCAACCCAAAAAATAATCAAAAATACAAAATCAAATTGAGTTAGATTTTCTTCTTCGACTTTGATCTATTTTCAAGCAATATTAAGGTTTTAAATAATCACTATCAAACTCTTTTAATCAAAAAGAGTCTATGAAAACCAAGAGCAATAATTTTCGTGGTCAAAATTAGTGAAAACAATAACTCTTTCTATATCGAAATTCGATGATGCTCCTTTTCTTCTCTCACAAAATAAAAACTAAAAAATAACAAAAATAAAGTTTTATACCAAAACTGAATTTGAGAGGAAAAAAATTATGGGGCCAAAAAGGTATCATTTTGGAAATTGAAGGACTAAATTAAACTTTTTATGCTAGCTTTGAATATACTATCTATTTTCATCATATTTTCCATCTTGGTTCTTCTTCTTTCAATTTTAACCCTGGTTAATAAATAGAAAGGAATTAGCTATCAATTTTGTAATTGAATGACTAAATCAATGATAAAGGAAGTGTGAAGATCAAAACGAAAAAAGCATTGCTCCAACACTATTCTAGACCACCCTTCAATTTTGATTTTTTTGTTAATGTCTAAAAACTTTAGGATTATATTTGGAGGTTTTATGTTCAATCCATGAAAGAATAGGAGGAATTTAGGATTCAGGGGCTATCTCACTTTAAAAATGAGAAGAGGTTTTTATTTTGTTTTTTTTATTAATGCTTTATTTTAAAAAATCATTCTTTAATATTGTATTTTTTTGTATTGAGTTATTTTACTCTCATTACATAGATCACAGGTTTGGCGAGTTAACCAAATTGATTCGGGTTTTTTTTCTTTTTCTTAATTAATTGTTTTTTTAATTTCATCATTTAATATTAGATTTGATTGAAAATTATATTTTATTATTTGTTTTATTTTTTTATTTAGTTATTTTGACCTCATGATCCAAGAATTGTGCTTAATAAATTAACCTGAGTTAATTCAGGGTATTTTTGTGTTTTTTTTTAATTGAATATTTTTTAATTTCGTCATTCAAAATTGAGTTGGTTGGGAATTAAGTTTCATAATTTATTTTAATTTTTTTTCTACAACGATATTTTAGTTTTATTATTAGGATCGTGGGTTTTAATATTTTAACCCCGATTAAATT
>Ga0307510_10005277_pt1 | contig 15369 bp, 11 predicted proteins | sample 12_EM_MG_FD_207224 | JGI IMG/M metagenome (GOLD analysis project Ga0307510, IMG submission 207224) | Populus trichocarpa ectomycorrhiza microbial communities from riparian zone in the Pacific Northwest, United States - 12_EM | ecosystem: Host-associated > Plants > Roots > Unclassified | place...
TTAAATTAGAAAAGAAATTGGATCGAGAGGTTTTTTATGCCAATTTTATCCTCAGATTATTTTTAGCCAGTTGACTAGGATATCTTTGGACCGGTCAAGTCGATTAGGTCATATCGAAACAACACCTACATGATTTAATTTTAAACTTGAACTAGATAAGAAGTTAGATAATAAAGTTTCAAGATTGATACGCTGAACTAGATTTTTTTATAAAAAAAATATCAAATAATTCTTTACAGCTTTGATTTTTTTTGTCATATTTTTAAAAAATATTCCGACCTGAAATATAGCACAAACTTTAAACTAAAAGACTATTTAAGAACACATCAAAAAATTTGTTCCCAAAAAATAAAATTCAGAAGCATCAAAAGCATGCTTTCGTTACTTTTTTTATTTTTAATTAAATCGCAATCCCAAACCATCACTAAATGATGAAGCAAACTAATAAATAATCCAATGGGACATTAAAGGAATCAATTATCTCCTGCTATGGAAATGATTCAATTCCTCCAATTAGTCAGAATGTTAGGATCTAATTAGGCCTTGCTGATGAGAGACAGTATGTGAAATGATCCTGTGAAGGAGAAGACGATTAATCTTCTTTCCACGAATACAAAGGTAATTCCCAAATTAGCAGATTAATGAATATTCCTCCATGCTTTGATCGATATGATGTTTTTCTTACCCTGGATTTGATTAAATTCCCACAATTAGGTCACATGTTAAGATCTGATGAGGCCTTGCAGTTGAGAGACAATTACACATGGGATGGTCCAACGATTTAGACTAGGCCAATCTTATATGTGTTGAAATTAAGAGAAAAGTAGTGATTAATTAGAGATCTTTGTCTCTTTTTCTTCTTCTTTTTTAATGTAAAACGACTTGATTTGTCATTTGCCAGAGATGTTTTAGCTGGCGTTGTGTTTTACACATGATATGACCATTAACAACAACAGCACTGATGTGGAGTTGATTACTGTATACACAGTCAGAAAAAAAATGACAATTTTTTTTAAAAAAGAAGAGCAAAAAAACAAAATAATTAGCATAAATGTCTGATTTTCAAATATTAGGAGGCTCTCTATGTAAGATCGATGGCAACACCATCTTTTCTTCCACACAGCAAAGAGAACCATGAGTTTCTTGTTCTCTCTATCCTTTCTAGTATCGTGAAGCTGCTTTCACAAATAATTACAACAGCTACAGTGGTAAGAAATAAACCCTAGTTTCTTTTTTTTTTTAAAGGTTGTAATAGGAATTTAATAGGCTTTTTTATTTTATTTTTCTTTTGGTTTCTTCATCCCTTTGTCTCCAAGTTTAAGTTCAAATTCCTCGAAAAATAATTTTTAGCTTGTATATTTGTTAATTCCTCTTAAATTTTCAAAACTCATATTTTGCTTCTTGTTTTTTTGTACATCGTTTCTTATTTGTTTTTGCGTTTTAAAAACGTTTTTAAAAAAAATTATAATTTTTTTTTTACTTCAAATTAATATTTTTTGATGTTTTTTTATCATTTTGATGAGTTGATTTTAAAAATAATTTTTTAAAAATAAAAAAGTATTATTTTAATATATTTTTAAGTGAAAAACACTTAGAAAAACAATTACAACCACACTCCAAACCGAGATGGTCCAATCGGTACACATAACTCAATCAGTATACATAATTTTAATATATAATTATCAATAAAAAAAGATAACTCAATTTAAGTAGATAAAGTAAGAGGTGGAGGGTAAAGAAATTTCTAAATTTTTATAACTATAACCTACGTACAAATGTTTTATTTAATTTCATGCAATCTTACTTCTCCTTCCCTTGCTATCGAAGAGACCCACAGAAAATTAATAGCATCACAATATCCCATGATTAATCTTGCTTTCTATGTTCCTTTGTTTCCAAGACTATTAATAGACATGTTTTTTATTCCAATTAATAGCAAGCACAATACCTCATATTTGTATAACTTTCTTCCGCAATAATTTAATTATCATACTTCGTATTACCAAAAACACATGAGAACACTTTTACCCATAATTAATTAATTATTAAACCTCGTCTTGGGATTGACCAAGCTAAAAAAATTTAAAAAGGTTTTTAATGGATTTTTTTCAAGACACATTAACTAATATAAACTTTAAAAAGATATTAAATAATAAATTATAAGTCTGGATCAAATTAATTTATATTCAAGAAAGGTAGTGTATAGATGGACATTCAGACATTACATAAAAATTAGAATAAAAAAATTTAAATTTATTAATTTTGACATTTCACTATTGTTTTAATCATAACTGTAGCTATAAAAGAAATTTTAATGTGATTTTAATTACTTTGAAAAGTAGATATTTATCACTTTTCGATAATATATGAAGTCATGTAGATTAACTTGGATTAATTTAAAAAAAATAAAAAATAATATATTTGAAATTTTAATATCCCACATTAAAAGATTTGGTAGTTTGAAGGGGCTTGAGCTAACAAACTATTGTTGCCTTTTATTGCTCCCTTTCTGCACTCCAAGTTGCTGTTAAACAAGGTCTTACAGTTTCAGGCATTCTTTTGTTCTACATATTATATTAAGCCACAACTTCAACAACTCCGCGCCACAGCATTAACTTTTCTACTCCCTCATAGTAAATTATTTCTCTCAACTTCGTATACAGGAGTCAGCTTATTAAATTTTAAATGCATTTCCTCTTAATTTTGGGTGATATCAACAGTCTTGAGTAGTAACAGCATAATGTTATGTTCATACAAGATTTCTTTACTTGTTTACCTTATACTCTTCAGTTTCATGGCACATTTGCTACTCAGATGGTATGAGCGGGAATTTGGTATTAGCACTACCTTCCTTCTGATCTCTGCTAGGAAAAAGCTCTGCTACCCTTTGAGTTCTGACTTAAACTTGAATGCTGTTGAGCGTTCAAGGGGCGTCCCTTATTTGGCCATTAGTAAACATCTCTGTGGGCCTGCAACTGGTGAGCGATATGTTTTAATTAAAATTTCCTTTTTCCCAAACATTAAATAGGACTGAAAAGTAATGTTTTTTTTTTTTTTGAATTTTATATCATTTTTTCCTCTTTTTTGGTAGAGATTTGTTCCATTAAACATCTTCCTATGTCATGTTGTTTTAATATTTGTGCTGCAGATTTGACATTGAGATGTTGCCTGTCTGAGCAATGGAGTCAAGATGGCATGCAAGATTGCAGGAGCAATTGTAACCTTAAAGGCCTTGCAATAGCAACATGCTGCCATCATCTTTGTCAGTGGAAACATTACACAAGTAATCAACATACCTTACCCTGCATGCTCTTACATGCAATTTAAGCATACATGTGCATTTTTCTATTCATGAGCTTTAAATTTAACTTTTGTCGCCTTGCAGACAGAAAGTTCATGTCCGAGTCGGGGATAACCAAGGAACAATTTCATGCAATGACATGGTTCACTAGCTGGGCAGTAGATGCTGTTCACTAGCTGGGCAGTAGATGCTGATCATGGTTCAGATCTTTCTGATATTATTGATTGCAGATTGCATTCACAATCCAAGTAATCTCTTTGAACATTTTGATGCTCCTGGTATCCTGATTCTCTTCCCGTAAATGGTTCTTTCTTCCCACTCTTCTGTATAAGTATTTCAGTAGGAACCTGTGAGGATCCACATCATTTGATTGACCAGCAACCAAATCCAGAGTGGATCACATTATGAAGAGTGACAAACACCCCCTAAGCTTGAGAATGTTGTGACTTTGATAAAACCAGTGCAGGATTTTAATTCCTAAATTATCAGTGTTGCTTTAAGTAAGTCGGAAAAGAAAAGGAATAAAAAAAAAGAGAGAGATAAAGCATTGAATTCACACAATTGAAAAGGTGGTATGTGGAGATGCGGGGGATCGAACCCCGTGCCTCTCGCATGCAAAGCGAGCGCTCTACCATTTGAGCTACATCCCCATTTGTCCTTGCTTCCAATATGATGTTACTAGTAATGATACATAAGCTGATTTTCCTCAAGGGCAAGTGCGGTCGAAAAGGGAGGAAAGAAACCCACCCCTTTCACCCCTTCCTTTCTTCCTCGCATTATCTTCTTCAAACTCGCGGCTTTCCATATATAAAACAGTATGCACAGGTAATACAATACACCGGGGTGGGGTTCGCCGCCGCTTATCTCAACCACTCGACTTCTCCTCCCTTTTCTGTTTCCCACTTCACTCTGCTCTCATTTATAATGAATCCAATCCAGAGACACCATTACCATCATCACCACCACTACCTCATTACGACATTTTCTCCTCCCTCAAACTTAACCAACCATCACTCCCTCCAGATGACTAACATTCCATACCCACTTCCATCAACGTCCAGATCAATTCACCAACCTACCCATGTCATCTCATCGTTTTTATCTCCAAACCATCCGCTTCCCCAAGAATTTACCAAACCCGCCCCCATCCATATTCCATTCCCTTTTCCAGATCTTTAGAAAATGGAGAGTTTGATGAAAAGAATGAGAGTTCTGGTGTAAAAGTGCAAGAAGCTGAGAATTATATGGATGGTGAACCAAAGAAAGAAGAGGAGGGTGATATTGAGAAAGTTGACGAGAAAAACGAGACTGAATCCAAGAAAATTAAGATTAAGGAGGGTTTTCATGTGTTGTAATTCCTTAACAAACATAAGCATAATCTGGTTGTGCAAGCTTGAGAAGATCACCAAGGAGTAGTACTTTGTACAAGAGCTTGACCATTGTTTGGGAGGGTTATTTAATTGTTAAGAACTTTTCTCGTAAGGGTAATCTGAAGTTCAAGGATATTCTTTTTGTGCCAAAAAAGAACTCCATTTGATGGCAATAGTCAATATCAACTTTTCCATAATATTTTGATATCTACAGAAATGAGGTTTCCACAAGGTGCAGCATTAGAGAAGTTGCATCCAAACTATGTGGATATGTATTATGCTGAAACCTCTTGAGTAATTATGGTGAAGACATCAGATTCACACCACAAACTACACGAGTATATGGACGGAGACAACGTAGGATGACCTAACCTGTTACTTTTTAGTTGGGAGACTAAGCTCATTTGAGTCTATCTCATTGTTATTTTATTTAGCCCATTTAGACCTGTCTCATTGTTATTTTATTTATTTGAAATTATTTATGTTAAACAGTTTGATTTAATAGACCGAGCCTAATAGCGAGATGTTTAAGGGTTTACTATTTATATGTTCCTCTGTCATTTTATGAGATAATTTTGATGATTAATGAAAATATTGTAAATTTTGCATATCTCCAATCTCCTTTCTTTTCTTTTTTTACTTTCTCTTCTCAGCTTCTTCTCTAAAAGTTTCTTTCTTTTCTTGCTTTAATTCTTATTATTTACTGTCTCGCATCAGATTAGCATTCAAGGAGTTCTTCGATCATAGGTTTTTTTTGGGGAGCCAAGACTATTGGTGGATGCTAAATCCCCTCAACTTCCACAAATGAAATTAGTAGTTTGATATGTCTGCTTATGATAAAAGGTCTCAATTGGAGCATTGCTTGCACCCAGCTACCAAAAATGCAATATTAACTGGCTCATATGAGCATGACAACTTAACAGTGTTAACAAAGGTTCATGATAGTACATCCATAAATTACAGTGTTCATGAGATTATGCCTAGTATGGTGCCTGATAGGATGTGGAGATCTGTGGGTGGTAGCCAATCTTCATTGGATAAACTTTGAGTTGTTGATTTAATGGAGTTTGTCTTAACTCAATTTTAACCCTCATCTTTGTATAATCCATCTTCATTGGATCCTTTCTTAGCCAAATTAAACCATTTTCAAAATTTCCTCTTCAACTGAAACTGATCATGGCAAAAAAAAAATTCTCAAACTCAATTTTTTTACTACTATCGCTGCTGCAGGAAGTTTGCACATCTCCTTCCTCCAATTAAGTCATCATTGAAAGTAAATTTTACCACTCAATCATAAACACAATTTCACAAACTCCACTTTACTTATTACTTCATCCGAACAATTAAAATTATATCTGCTTTCTTCATTCGTGATGTCTATGAACAATTTCTGGTATCAACCGTGAGAGATGGACAAACCCATCTCAATTACATTAACGGTAACAAAAGCTGATCACCTAATTGGTGAAGTGAATTCAAAAATGGCATCACGTTGCAAAACCACAGCAACCAAAGGAGTTTGCTGGAATCCATTCCATCTCTAGCTGTGCGTTTGTTTAATACCCGTCTCTCTTATTTACTATACTGAAATACTGTTCATGAAAATAGCTTTTGTCCCCCACCTTTTCGCCAGACTCCACGCACAGGTCCTGAATTACCATTATCATCTATCCTGTTTTCCCCTGTGTTGTGAGGATCAGGATCAGGATCAGAGCTTTGGAGATCCAAAAGGGCTGCCATAGAACCATCACCTAGCCTCACTCTATGAAACTTGGAGGTTTTCTTCCGTTGCTTCTCATTACCCCCATCTTTTATATTTTTACTAGATAAAGAATCATTTTGGATTCTTGGTTCCATTTGCAACTCATTATGAATGACATTTGACTTGCCTTTGGCAGTCCGATACCCATCCTTCGATAGCTGCACCTCTTCTTCCACAGGCTTGTAATTTGACTGCAGAGCCCGAACAGAGTTAATAAAGCTATCCGCCAACCTATCCTTTGAACTGCTATCTTCAACGGCTATTCCCTTGCCTTTCTTAGTAGATCCATTAGTAGTGCCTTTTAAATGGGTACTACCACGACCCCAACCATTCTCTTTCTTCCCATTGCTTCTCAAACTAGCATTGTAGGTGTCAACAAGCTCTTTCTGCTTCTGAGCATCAGGACAAAGTCTAGCCAACTCAGGAATTAAATGTGACAGGCCAAATTGCTGCACATAATCCAGGTACTCTCCTGTGCCAATTGAACCCTGACGATACTGTCCAGATATATCTTTAAAAAGAGCATATCTATCCTCGTCATTTTCAAGAGCAGCTCGTATCCTTTCCACCAATGACTTGTTTGCAGTTTGAACATCTTCCACATTCAGCACACCCTGGTTACTGGAGGGCATCTTGTGCATCTGCACTGCAGAAACTGGAGGAAAATCTGAAATAGAGGGTTTCAATGATCCAGTCTCGGCAAGATTTGGGGCTGATGAAGAGTGGCTCATCCTACCTGTGCTGCCTGAGCTCCCCAACAAACCAGCTGGGAGATGCCCACGAACCACTAAGGGTCGGGCCTGAGACTGAGCCTGAATTGAACTTGCATAACTAGAGAGACCAGGTCCACCAGCAGAACTTCTTGAACTCAAAGGCAATGCATTTAACGTAGGCCTATATAGTGCTGAACTACTTGATACATGCCCATGGCTTGCTGTCGGCCATTGCTGAGGTGAATTGATTAAAGTTGCATTTCTGTTGGCCTGGCGCCGGAGATGCGCTGCCATCGTATTATTAGGCAAACCTTCTGATTCATCTTTGGAGCTTTGTTGACCACTGGTAGGAATAGTAAAGAGAGGAGGAAAGGAAGATTCTTGCAAAGTTGCATTACTAGAAGAGTGTCCCAAGGCTTGAAGATATCTCGATGTTGTTTCAGGATCTGTAGCAGTTAATGATTCAAAAGGCTGAACTATTGGATCAATATCATTTGAGTCCACATGATCAGAGATCACTTGCGCCCTAGCTGATCGATCACGAGATGTGCTTTCAGAATGTGCTGTCTCCAAGCTAGCTTGAATGACTATGGAGAGTTGGTTATCAGATTGATCACGACAGAATGTCCGTCCCCTTCCACGACGATTATCTTGTTCATTACTTCGACGATATCGAAAGCTAGTTGGAATCTGATTCATGGAAATCAGCAAATGAATAACAAGAGAAACAAACTGAGACATCCAAATAACTACAAAAGGTGCTCCTAAATGAGTGAACCAAAAAAGAACAAATGCTGGTCCGATATCATCAAATGAATAACAAGACAAACAGAGACATCCAAAATAACTACAAAAGGTGCCCATAAATGAGTGAAACATAAAGGAAGAAATGAGGCGGTCAGATATCATCTAGAAAGAACCACATCCTTAAGGATGGGTTCTAAAAGTAAAAATAACATGTACCTGGAGAGCAGCATTTCGCTGAGAACGAGACATATGTCCAGCATGTTCGATTGTATTATGTCTCTGAAATATAAAAACAATATTAAATGACTTGAACTGGTCCAGTAAGCAGTAAGAGAGATCTAAATCAACAAAGACCCCCAACCCCAACCCTGCCCCTGTGATCACACGAACAAAGAAATTTTAGATTGAACAGTATACATAAAGAAACTAAGTCAGCAGAGCTTTCTCAATCACCTTCAACTCTGCTTCAGTTTGAAAGACAATAAACTTTTTGGCAAGACATTCCTCATCATCACATAGAAAATGGTCTCGACAGAAATGAATCTGTGACAGAAATTCACTTGTTTAGATAAATATTCTTAGTTAAAGAGCACTTAAAAAAAAATGTCAGCATGTTAATCTCAAACATTGAAATATATATATAAAAATAAATGTAAAGACCAATCTTACCTCTAGATCATCATAATTCTTGTAATATTCATATTGTCCTGGATGCTGCCTGCATTGAACATTATAGAAAGTTATTTGAGATTATCTAAAAATGCATGCACCTTATGATATCATGTGTACAAACCATAGCATCTATTACCTCAGGCATAGATGACAGGTATAGTGTTCGGTTGACATATGTGTGTACAACTCATTATCTCCATAGAATGGTTTTTTACAGAATTCACACATGGGATGTCCCATAAAGCCACCTCTTTCACTCTCACTCCCATCAACCTCGGAATCACCTGTACTTATATGCTGATTCAATTGTGCTCTAGCGTATAGTTTTTGCTCACAAAGAAAAACCTGTTAAATCCAAAAGTTGTTACAGAGCCAAAAAAATAATGTAAATTGGTTTTAAGATAACATTAGTAAAACTATCCAGGATAAAGTAGTTAGAGCCTCATGTAAATCAATTTGAAAATTACATTAGATAAGATGCCCAAATAATAAGAAAAAATGCCAATAATAGCATTACAAAAAAAAAAAAAACACGTGCACAAATTCTAAGCAATCTCAACTTGATTATACCTGAGAATAACTTTCAATGTCCAATCAATTCAAATAAGAAAACATATGTCATACATGATAACAATCACTAAGATTTTACCTTTCGTCCTTCCAAACATAGACTACACATATGCAATTTATGTTGATGAAATAAATGACCCTTCAGCTGATTAATATTCCTAAACTTCCCCCGGCGCTTGGATCCATCATTTGATTCCTCCTTGTCACATAAACTACATGACAGTTTGCACATGGCCTTTATCATTTTGTAATGGTCAACATCATCAAAAAATGCCTGTGTGTCCTCATGGTACCAGTAAGATCCTATTCGACCCTCCTTTGGTTCGGATGGCAAGACTGAAAAGTCATTAATCAACCTTGTATAATCTCCTAAAGCCTGCAAGAACAGCAAAATATAAAGCGCTTTGTGTCATTTATCAATAAAAAATATGAACAAAAGCAGTGAGGCAAATTGAAAAACCAAGTAGACAACTACAAGTGGATATTACTTCTCAATACCACACCTTAAATGTATTAGATTTTAAACTACAATAAAAAATAAAAGTGCAAAAGGAAACTAAAAATCAATATCATTCACATTAAGCCCAAAATACAACAAAAGCGTTCTTGACCATATATTATTTTCTGAAAGCAAACTCCATCTAACAAATTCTGAATGATGAGTCCTTTGTCTTCTACATTGGATCGCGGGGATGATTTGTGCCTAGCGAAATGATATTTGATATTGAATTTGACTATGAATCCGCTGACTCTACATTGCTTCAGCAATAATCCCTTTAAAAAAAAACTAAATGATGTATGCACAAAATGCTTGTTTTCTACAAAATCTCCGGGGAAAACTACCTATGAGGTCCAGTCCCCTGGCAATAGCCTTTTACTTTCAAGGTGCATGGATGTTCTAGCTTCTATATACCACTCTACATTTTCTTTTGTCATTATTCTTAAGAGATAGCCTTCGCTGCCACATAGCAAAAATGCTTGAAACAGTCCTGAAACTAGTGGATTTTGTCATAAATTCTTCTTTAGTGATGGAAAAGACCCTTGAATGTTCAAAAAATAGCTGCTTCACTATTACTACTTCCTAAGAGGGTCTAAAAAAACAAAGAAGCTTCACATAGCTTGGTAAAGATTCAAAACCAGCAATCAATCAGGCCTCTATTTAAACCAACAGTTGCAAATTAGTCCTTTTTGAGGCAACAGATTGCGCACTTGCTTATTCAAAGCTGAAGAAAACAGCATAACTTCAGTGATTAGCAATTAACCACACCCATCATCAAACTCAAAACGAATTAGCAATCAAAACCAAACAAAAGAAATGGAATTTGAAAAGGCAGGCTTAACCTTGGTGACAAAAACGACAGATGACTCGGTCTTGCAGATACAGCAGCGGCGATCGTCGCAGATGAAACGGAGCCGAGCCACGCACGTGGAGCAAACTTCACGATGGCCACACGCGCCGTAGGCAACCCATTCTAGAACCTCCGCGCACACTGCACAGCTATCGTCCATCTCCCTCTCTTTCAAAACTCACAAAAAACACCAGAAAAAAAGACAAATAAAAATCGATCGCCGGGAGAGAAACAGAGATTGGAGGTTACGAGGAGAGATCTAGGGTTGAGGGTGGTGAGTTGAGAAAAATAAAATAAAATTAGGTACCAAATTTTTGTATGTCCTTAGAAGAAGTGGTTTGGTTTTGAGGATTTTGGAGAATCCTGTGCAATTCAGGGCACCGCAGGAGTCCTGATCCAACGAGGGCAATCTTGTAACTTTACGTTTTTCTTTCTTGGTTTATTAAAAAAGGATGCCCTGCTATTATTACCATTGAAGGGAAGGCAAAACTTACTTCCCAAGTATTGGATTGGATTGGGTCTCAGTCCACGGGGCCCAGCAGCCACCTTCAGTACTTGTTCGGCACGCGATGATCCGGTTTCTTTCTACTTTCCTTTCCCCTTTAAAAAAGAAAACAAAAGGAAAGAGAATGGTGTTGCTGCTATATTTGTGAAGTATATGCCACGTAAACAATAATTTCTTGGCCTTTTTTTTTTTCCAGAAACATTTATAATCGGTTAAGCTTAAGAATTTTTACAAGGATTCGTGCCTTTGGAGGTCCATTATTTTGCATGCTTTCTGGAAGCAATACATTTGGTCATAGTTTTGAAACCTGAACCGACCCGGCAGGTCGACCGGGACTCAGCCGATCCGGGTCTAAGTAAAAAATTGCCTGGAAGTTGACCCAGCGAAACCCGATCGACCCGGAACTTGGCAACCCGGACATACCAGACTGAGACCCGGCCTCTTTTATTTTTATATATACATAGCCGTGAACGCTGCAGAATTGCAGAGCCAACAGTCAGACTGGAAACAAAGACAGATGGAAACGGAGGCAAATGTGGATGTAGGATTGCATGATAATAATCAAAATTCCCAATTTGCATGTAAAAATTTAAATATAACTCAAATTAAAGAAGATGGAGATGATCACTTGCAACTAGTGAAACGAGCTAGAGTTAGAATGGGCAAACAATCATCTTTGGAGGAGGAACACAATAATTTTACTCGAGCTGAAGAACAAAGACCAAATGAAGTTGCTTTCAATGCAATGGAGGAAGATAATAGCTTTTTTCAACTTGAAGAAAGAACATCTCTTTAAGGTGGAGTTAATACATTGGAGCCGATTAGCTCCTCCTCAACTGAGTTTTATAGTTTGATGAGAAAAAAAGGTGTTATGCTTGTTTCTTTTATATTTACTGTTCTTTTTAAGGCTTGTGGTGCTAAAATGGATGTGGGTTTGAGGCGGCAAATTCATGGGCAAATGATTTTGGTTAGGGGGTGTGGTGAGGATTTGCATGGTGGGAATTCTATGATTGATATGTATATAAAATGTGGGTTTTTGGAGTGTAGGCGAAAAGTGTTTGATGAAATGCCCAGTAGGAATATGATATTTTGGACGGAGTTGATTTCTGCTTATGGAAAGAGTAGGAACATGGAGAGTGCAGGAGAGTTGTTTGATCATTGATGGGTTTTTTTATTTTTTATTTTTTTTTAGTTTGATTGTTCGTGGGGAGTGGTCTGGCTTTCTTAATGAATGGCGAAAGGCAAAACAAAGCGGCGAGATCCAAGCAGCAAGATATGGTATGCTCTCCTTTGGGTTCCATCGGTTTCAAACCGGGGCTTTGGTTGGCAAAAACGGCTTTTGCCTTCTATCCATCCCATCAATTGCAGTAAGAGTGGAAGACAAGTCTATTCTGCTCTTCCAGGCGAGGCGGGTCGCTCATCCTTCATCTCTCAATCCGAGGAGGGCAAAGGCTGGTTGATCCGGATCAACCCCCGATCATTAGACCGGGTCGACTACCGGGTCGGGTTTCAAAACTATGCATTTAGTAGCTAACTAGGTCATGCGCCGAAAGTTGCATTAATTTTTTTTTAACATAAAACAATTATCCAATTGATAACATGTTTTTTAATAAAATAATTTTTAAATATAATATATAGTGGCAATTTTAAAATATCGATCCAATAATATAAAAAATATTAAAATTGTAATGTGTTAGATTAACTCAGGTTAATTTATCAAATCTATAACTCGGATAATGAGATCGTGATAATAAAAAAATAAATTAAAATAAATCATAAAAACCAATTTCTAATCAACCTTTTGTCAAAAGATAAAATTAAAAAAAAAACTAAATTAAAAAAAAACTACTCGAGCAAACCCATCAAACTCGTAATTTGGATCATGAGATTAGGATTTCCCCATAAAAGACAAATAAAAAAATTATGATGTCTAATTTCCAATTAAATCCAACTAAATGTTAAAAGATAAATAGAAAAACAAAATTAATTTTTTTAAAAAATAAAAATAATAATTTAACTGAGATAACTTTATAAAAAATAAATATAAAATATAAAAATTTTATTTTTAATAAATTCAATGTTAAAAATTAAAATTAAGAGAAAAAAAAAAAATTCTTGCTAGTGAAAAAGTACTACGTGTAAGCACCATTTACAAGCACACACAAAAACTCAATAACATGGAAAACACATATTCAGTGAGATTCTGCAAAGGCTACAGTTGCCCAGATAGGATTGACTCCATGGTGATTTCATATAAGAGACTATTCGTCTATAAACATGCAACGATCAGTCACAACAGATTCTTTCAAATTAGATTTCTCCCTTGAATCACCGCAATGATACTTAATCACAGGACTGATAAAACCCTTCTGCGCAGTGCCCATTACAATAAAGAGGTTTCTTCAATTTAACCCATTCATCTCCTCTTGCCCCTTTGGCCCCCCTCCAAAAACACATCACCCCTTCTGGAGAAGCAACACGGAGAAAGATATTCTCAGAGGCAAGGCAGAAAACTGAAAACCTATCTCATCAAGCCATCATCCTTGAAAGACTTTCTCATTATTGAAAGGATGGAATCATAATAATAATAAGATGGAAACAAACGAACCGAAAGTGAACTCATCCTTGAAAGACTTTCCCATTATTGTTGTTTTGTTTTTCACTCGATTACAGAGAGAGATGAAAGATGATGACGATAAAGCAGCTAGGATGATAACATATGTTATACGGCCCGAGAGAAGACCCAGAAAGAAACAGCCAATGCTAATTGTTAAGAAATACTACTTAATTTTAACAGAATAACATAATAAATATAACTAAAACAGACAACTAGCGGGGATAGCTCAGTTGGGAGAGCGTCAGACTGAAGATCTGAAGGTCGCGTGTTCGATCCACGCTCACCGCATTTTCTTCTAACCGGAGTATTTTTCAAATACTTTTCATCTCAGAAAATTAATGTTTTTTTTTTAATTTTAATATAAAAAAAGATTCTAAAAAAAAACCCGGCCCACAGGCCACAACACCCTCAGCTTTTTTATAATTAAAATAAGTCAGTTTACGGTTTGTGCACAGGCACAAGCACAGCAGCAGTCATGGAAGAGCAGCAGAAACAGAGCAAGTGGAAACTAGAGAGAGGACGATACCTAGGCGAAGTATCAGCTCTCTCTGTCCTCCTCGCCGTTATTTTCTTTGTTTTTTCTTTTTCCTTTTTGACTCAGCTCTCTCTCCTTCACTTCATTATAGTCTCAATTCTGTGTATTTGTAACATTGTTTCTTCTGTGAATTTAAAACAGGCACAGGATCGCAGGTCCTGTGATATAATATAGAATCAGGAAAAATAATAGAATCCTTTCAAGATTTTGATGGAATTCGTATCCATGGACTTACTTGTAGCTTCAACGAAGAAGAATCAACGCCTTTTCCTTCTTCAACTGTTTCTTTCAAAATCGCTGTCTTCGGTGAAAAAAGAGTCAAAATTCTCAACTTACACATTCAAACTCATTCACAAGTGAATGCTCATTTAGCTTTAATTCATTGCTTACAAAAGTTCACTATAACAATTTTTTTTTAGTGATTTTCTCTCTCATTTCTCAACATTTACGGGATTGAAATATAAAAAAAATAATTTTTTTTAATATTTAAATGATGATATATTAGATTAATTTGAGTTTCATGGCTTAACTCACCAAATCTGCAACTTGGATCATGAACTTCGTTTGATTTAACAATTTTTTTAAAAAAGTTATATTTTACTTAATTATACTATAACAAAAGTATTATTTTTAATCATGTTTTACTTAATTATATGATAATAAGAGGATAACAAAAATAATATTTCATAAAATTAAGTATAAATCAAATATTAAGATGATTGTTTAAAAATAAATTATAAAAATATATTTAAAATAAAAAAATACTGAAAAATGATATATACTGAAAGAAGAAAAAGAGGGAAAAAAAATTGTCAACTCGGGGAGGAGTTTAACAGGGTACGCAATCACACCTTTTTTATATATAAAAATAATAATAAAAACGATTATGCAATTACACTTTTAAAGGCCTTAAATCTGGATAATGTTCGCATAATTCCTCCTCTGATAGGATGTCATCTTCTCTCAGAGGGTTCCATACCACCAGCACACTCTGCATGAAAACGTCGACAGAATATTAGGAGAAAAATGAACCGAAAGCATAATTTACAAAACAAAAAGAATATTAGGAGGAAAATGAACAGAAAGCATAATTTACAATAGAAAAAAAAAAAAAGAGTATATTTGTTAGTACCAGAATCTTTTCAGATGGGAAGGACTGCAAGTTTTGCAAGGCTTCCTTCAAGATCATGAATGCTTTTGATAGAGCGTACGTAGTTTTCATTCCCGG
>Ga0307510_10005279_pt1 | contig 15366 bp, 5 predicted proteins | sample 12_EM_MG_FD_207224 | JGI IMG/M metagenome (GOLD analysis project Ga0307510, IMG submission 207224) | Populus trichocarpa ectomycorrhiza microbial communities from riparian zone in the Pacific Northwest, United States - 12_EM | ecosystem: Host-associated > Plants > Roots > Unclassified | place...
TACTTGTAAATATTATCAGGTATTCATGGTGATAACTTATGTTAACAACAAATCAAGTTCCTTTCATAGCACAGGTGTCGGTTATACCATACAGTTGGGCTATGAAAGTGCCAAGTATTTGTTGTACTAAGGGTTATTCAACACAAATCTAGATAAACCATTTAACAAGTAAGATATTAAGAGTGAGTAAGATAATAAATACAATACATGTTAGTATCAAACATTAAAGTCCATGTTGAGTTTATACTATACTTATTCTTATACCATTAGTGTAACCTTTTCACCTTGACATAATAAACTTAGTTGAACATTATGAATAAGAGAAACATAGATAAACAAGATAAGAACATAATTATATAAGTATAGTAAAGGAAATAAAAAGCATAAATAAGAGATTAAGAAAAATATAACATGGAATAAAACTTGAACATTACAAAATACAAAGAAAGAGAGTAAGAGCAAGATTTTGATCTGAAAACCAAGATGCCTAAATGCATGACAAATGCCTCCTTTTATAGGACAAAATTTGGAACTATTGATTTGATGACTAATTGTTGAGTGGGTGGCCACATCTTTACTTGGTGACAATCCTTATCTTCTTATCTGAACAAAACGTCATTGCTAACATCAGAATTTGAATAGATAGTCTTCATGAAAATTCTGGGAAATTGTCTCAGCTTTCCAAAAAAATAAGAATCGATGCATTTGGACTTCTAGAACTCGAGATATGGGCTGAACACTGAACAATGTCTAGGCTAGAGGACAGATTCCGAATTCTCCGTTGTTGCTACTATTTGAACTCGAAAATGACACTTTTAAATCTTGGACTCTTATGAAAGTTTTAGGCCTATGTCTTAGCTTTCCATATATATAAACCAGACCTAAATCCAAGTTCGATAGCTCCAGTTATGATCCAATAACCGAATGGTGTTCCAGTTTGGACTGAACCAACATCTCTTTTCTAAGCTTAGCCCTCTCTTTATCTTCTCAATTTAAGTAGTTAAACTCATCAATCAATTATTTGATTTATGTGATAGGCCTGCATTTAAGATGAAAATTTACCATAAATTAAAGATATCTTATGTTATCAGACTTGTTATTATAAAACATGCTCAAGTTATGGAATTTAATGATACTTTAAGTGCAATATGATGATATAAAATTTTAATGAAAATGCATTTTTGAGTACTAATCATCCATCTTAGGGACTGTTTGGGAACGCGGTGCAAACCGTGTTCCATTAAATTTAAATTTTTTTTGCTTAAATTTATTTATTTATAGATCATTTTGATGCATTTTGATGCATTTCTAGACGAAAAGCACTTTGAAAAGCAACCACTACCACACTCTAAAACACTCTTTTAATCTTTAAAATTTCAATATCTTATACTTCAATAGCAAAGAGAGGGAGGTTAAGTGACTTGTCAAGGTTAGGTAAGAAGAGATTGTTATAAATTGCCAAATCTTTCTTCATTTATGCCTAGAATTTTTTAGGTTAGAAATCTTTTGACTTCTACTCAGTATATATTTTATCATGCTTTTTTAATTTTATGGCCATTATGTGGCTTAAAATATTTTTAGATAGAGTGGTTTATTGTCGAGTGACAAAGGCTTCTGGCTAGATGATGTCATAAACAATAGAATACAAGCTTATCATAATAGGAGTAGGGGTTCTCGAAGAAAACAATAAACCTTTTAACCAATTAAATGACTCACTTCCTAATATTGTAACTAGGCTTGATGTTGTTAATGTATATGCTACGTTGATAGAGAAATACTTGGAAAAACTCCCTCTCCATCCTTTCTCTCTCTCTCTCTCTCTCTCTCATTAAAGGATTAGCAAGAAAAATAAGGGTGTCATACATGAGGAGTATGAATATAATTGTTCCCCTTTGTCTATTTAAATATGGATATGGAATACCCCTTGATGATTTTACTTAAGATTATTTTTCATTTATATTTTATGTAGGTCAACTATACTTGAATGGTTGGCTAATCTTTTCAATATTTGAAAATTTTATGAAACACCTTGGAGAGGATCCATTTATTAATGTAAAATTGATATAAGTTATCAGGGTATACTGAGAGATCTTGAGGGAAGGTGTGGTTTATGTTTTCTACTAACATACCAATAATTCTTTAAATGATATTTTCTAGGAAAAATTAGATTTTGTGAAAAATTAAAAGGGAGAATATATTGTTATTAAATACACAGGATCCATTTCCCTTTCTAGTCCACAAGAGACACGGTGAAGTCCACGTCCTAGAGAGTCCCTTGAGGGAAGTAGAACATTGTTTATGCCTAACTAGTGTTAAAAGGCTATTATGTAATTAGCTATGACAAAGCCCTAATTAGTATGATATCATTCTTTTGGCTAAGGGATATTCCTTGGAGGATAGTGAGTGAGGTACGTATGTGATTTTCCTTTGTATTTATCTATGCTTTCCATTGTTGTACTTGTGTTTGATACTTTTTTATTTGCAATCATATGGTCTTGGCTCTATTAAAAAAAGTGAGGAAAATTCCTCACCATTTAAGAAACACTAACATAGAAAAGGAGATTGAAGAAGAGATGACAAAGGAGGATATTGAGGAAAATAAAAGGTCTTCTAATGAAATAAAGACACAAATAGGTTTTGTTGGTGCTAAGTTGGTTGTACATAAAAAAAAAAACATGTGCCTGAAGTCCTACATTCTTCAATGATAGCCTCATTTTTAACTAAGACCATTATGATCAACACTCCTTAAAGGTGTAGGATTGTAATTCCTCCACCAATATAAGCATCTCATCCCTTGTGCTTTGTAACTAGTTCTAGTACTCAACCTTAAGATTAACTATTAAAGTATATGAACCTCACTAAACTTTTGCGTGACTATAACAATTCTATGATTGAAGAAAACAGATGTTATAGGGATCTTATTTAAAGATAACCCTTTTGTAATTAGGGTAAAGATAAAAAAAAATTTCTAATTAGGGTAAGTAGTACAAACACTAAGGATGTATTTGCATTATTGTAATAGTTTTAAAAAGACTTGGAGTGGCTAGGATGTAGGAATAACCTTTTTAATCATTTAGAGCTTACTTTGAAGATGTTTTTCCATGTAAGTATTATTAGTGTTTTATCATGTCATGCATTTTATTTATCTTTTCATGCTTGATATTCATGTTTGGTATTTTCTTATATGGTTTTTCAAATGCTTTTCAATTCCAAGCATTAGCTACGAGGTGATGGAAGGCTAAGCAAGAGTAAATAGCTTGATTTTGGGTGTGACACATGAACATTATAAGCAACTTCAAGCTTTAAAGGCAACATAAATGTTCTTTTAAATAGGCATTTATATGCAGTGGATCGAGTGGTTTTTTAGGAGGAGATAACTTAACTTAGATAAAATCTTATGGAAGTCAATAAAATATTAAAGAGTTATAATTTACCCTTATTGGATTTTGAAATGAGTTAGATCATGCTTATGATGAATTGGCTTATATGTGAGCCTTTAGGAAAAAACTTAAGCATTCTAGGTTGTATATAAAAAGGAAATCCTATTTTAAAAAATATGGTGGAGGATCAAATTATGGATATGATGAGTAATTTCTACTTTTATAATAGGTCAAAAGATGTTAGTGTGGAATTTACCTAGCTTAATGTTTTTTTTTTTACTTTGATGGAGTTTCTCCAAGGCATGCTCAAGCTACTGCTTGAGATCAATGTTTAACAGATGATTTTAATGATAAGGAAAAAAAGAGATTAAATACTAGTATTCCTTTAATTCTTGTATAACTTGTTTACCTCAATGTTATGGGGTTTGGTTTGCCTTTACTAGATATTTCCTTGATTGAGATTTTAAACTTTTTATGTTTTTTTTTAAAAAAACCTTGCTTAGCAATATTATCTCTAGTTTTTAAGGTGTGGGTACCATATGGAGATATAGAGATTTTATATGGAGATATTTTTTATAAATATACAGGGAACATAGGCATTCCTTAAAGAAGATAACATGATGGAGATTAATGTTTGATGTTTTCTTTCCATTTATGGAGAAGTACAAAAGATGTCTATTGATAATACATTTTTCAAGTTAGGTAAATGCCACACATGTGGGAGATTTTTTTTCTTCATATTTTAGAGATGATAGGTGTTGTATTTAATTATTCTTATGACTTTATATAGATCATCCCATTTTAAGGCTAGCTTGCCTTTTTCTTTTAAGCTGCATGTTGCCTTAATCTTTTTAATACTAAATTTTCCATGTTGAACTACTTGTTTCTAAATTTAATAGTATGGTAACGAGTTGTTTGTGTCTAAACACTTTATTCTTCCCAAATGTTATTAATCGGATTTCCTCTACTAGATCTAAAATTCCCTCAAGACAGAAATATAGCACCTGATAGTTGAGGATCTTATCTACAAGTATTACTACTTTTGTACCATAAGTAAGAAAAAAAGGTGTCTCTTATATGGATTTTTTGGATCATCATATAAGCTCATTAGATTTTATAAGTAATTCAAGCCACTCCTTTTTAACTCCTTTTATCTTCTTTTTTAACCCACTTAAAAGAACCTTGTTTATAAGCTTTATTTATGCATTAGTTTGAGGATGAGAAACAAATGAGGATTTGTGCTTAATATGAAGCATCTAACATTGTTTCCTCGTTTTTCTATTATCAAACTAGGTACTATTGTTAATAATCAAAACCTTGTAAAGCCTAAATTTACAAATGATATAGAAAACAAGATAACTTTGCTAGTTGTTATCTCAATCAGGGCCTCGACCTCCACCTATTTGGTAAAGTTTTCTATCACAATTAAGATGAATTGTCTTTTACTCGATGCTTTAAAAAATAAACCTGTGATATTCATCATCCACTATCATAAAGGCCGAGGAGAGAAGATGACTATCATCTCAATAGAGTTAGCAAGGCACTAGGGAAAAGTTTTTGTCTTTTTCACATTTTCTCACCAAGTTTAAAGTGTTTTAAAGGATGTTAAGCCAATAAATCCTAGTTGTGTGGTCTGAAATGCCATGGCCTTTGCTCCTATGCGAATGCCATAAACCGCCTTATGGGTCTGGCTTATAACATATCCCTTTTTTTAAGAGATAAGAAGTTTAATAAGAGAATCATTACTAATTACTATACAATACAGCATCTACGAGTTAGTGCTTAGATCCTCATCTTGTTAATCGAGCAATTTTGATTCTATCCCGAGGTAGCTCTCTTACTAGTAAGAATTGATTAAACGGATTCTTCTGGTCTTTTACTTCTAACATAATATAAATGGTGACTATAGCTTCCTATTCTTATTAAATTTTATGTCTTTCAAGCACTTCAATCCAAATATGATGGGTCAACTTTACTAGATTATAGCTATCAAGATTTGAAATGAGATTGACTTTATCAATTTTCTCTTAAGTAATTTTAATGATGGAGATTAGCTTTCCCTTCTTTTTTTTCGAGATCAAATACGATTATACTCTCTATTAGTATTTATCCTTGATACAATTTGATTATAAGTTGAGAGTCATTGTATAATTAAAGAAGGTATGCATTAAGACCCTTGGCTAAGTCAAGATTAGCCAAAAATGCTTTATATTTCACTGTATTGTTAAAGAAGAGAGCTCAAAACAGAGCCCATACTTGATCATTTTTCCTTTGAGACTCGTCAATACAATCCCAACTCCATATCCATTGATAATAGAGGATCCATCCATGTAAAGCTTCTACATTGTTAAACCCATTACAAACTAATACATTGTATATTTTTTAGGCATAGATGATTATGTAAATGAACATTATATGATGAAATCTATTAAGGCTTGTGCCTTTATAATTGGTCTTGGTTGGTAACAGAAGTTGAATTCTCTTAACTCGATGGCTCATTAAACTAGTCACCCTAACATGTCTAGCTTATAAAGAATATGTGTTGGGGAGATGGTTAGTCAAAACAATCACCTAGTACGCCTAGAAGATGACTTTAGCTTTCTTGAAGCATTTACTTGGGCAAGGGACAACTTCTCAATTTTTAAATACCAAGTTTTCTCATCCTAGAGAACCTTGTTGGTGTAGTATACTGACTTACAAACTCCCTCTTTGTCATAAACCAATTTCATAATAATAGCTAGTCTATTATTCCTAGGTAAAGAAAAAGATCATCTCTTTTAGGCTAGGGTAAAACCTCTGGAAAAGACATGTTTCAAAGGATCTCTAACACTTAAGAGCTATTTAAACTTGAGATTTTTTTATATTTTTGAAAAAGGGTAAGCAATGTTTCCTAAGGCAGGAAATGAATTTGTTAAGGGCAACAACCTTTCCTAATAGCCTTTGGACATCTGTCATTAATCAAGGGTGGGTCATGTATAGGATAACTTTGATTTTTTTTCAAGGTTGGGCTTTATCCCTTGATATTGACTAAAAACCTTAGAAACTTTCATTTTTTATGGCAAATGTATACTTTACAGGGGCTTAACTTCATATAATACTAATGTAAAATAAAGAAGACCTTTTAGAGTTCTTGGAGGTGTTGTTCAAGAACCTTTTTTTTAACCAACATATCATAGACATATGCTTTAATGTTTCATCCTAGTTGGTCTATTAAGACCTTGTTTATAATCTTTTTATAGGGAGCTCTAGCATTCTTCATTCTAAAAGACATGGCTTAGTAACAAAACATTTATTGATTTATGATGTATCATTTTTCCTCATCGTCGGGATGCACTAGTATCTCGTGATATCCTAAATTAGCATTCGGTAAGCTTAAAAACTCAAAACTAGCCATTGAGTCCAATAGTCTATCTATCTTAGATAATGAGAAATTATCTTTAGAGAAGACCTTATTGAGATCAATGAAATCAATGCACATGTAACGCCCTAAATTTCCATAATATTGAAGGATACTTTGAGCTTTGAACATCAAAGAAACACAAGGTCAATTTGTTTTTCAAACATTTAGCATCAATAAATGTTATTGATATTTTATCCACATGATTATATTCTTCACACATTATTTAACTTATTTCTAATCGTTATCCCAACCATTAAATTATGATTTATATCTCTTAATTTCTACTATAATTTTAGCAGTCTTTTATGTTTAAGTGCCTAAAACAATTCTTCTCTTTATATAGAACACCTGTTTATTAACCAATAGATATATGAATCCAACAACGCATCAATCTTATTCTCAATAATAGGCCTCAGGCCTCTCAAGCAACCAATCACTTTAGCAACACATATATAGTAATATTCATAAAATCTACCAAATTATAACATGTGATTTACATTAAAGGTAAATTATACATATAAAGAATTTACAAGTTCATAATCAACTAATGCTTTTGATTCCTTTTATTGTAATACAATTTAATCATAAAATTTGTTTATTACAATCATTTTAGTGCAATATCCCATCTGAGCATTAGCTATGTAGTTGGCCTATCTATCAAACTGTGGGAGTGCATATAGACCCTTGCAAAACATAATATTTATATTAACTCTTTCATATTATGAATCAATAAAATTCATGTTATAAACCTCCCAAGTAAAACGGGTTAATTACCAATATCATAAACCATACATCACATATGGTAACCCATACACTTACCAGTATAATTCTTTTTTCCATCTTAAGCCTTAGCAAGCATTTCATTCTTTATAACTCTTACTAAGGGTCTTATATACTGTATATCCATCATCCTATATCATAGGGTAGACACATAACTTGTCTAAAGGCATTATTATATATGGGAAGCCACCCTAAAAGCTCATCTCTCTAAACCCCCACCTCACCAGTTTATCTTTTTCTTACTTAGTTTCATAGCGCTATCTCTTAAGGATCTACAAAGGTAAAGTTGAGTTCATAATGAGAACTTTTGTCATGCATCATTCTAGAGTGAAAGTACTATAGTGTGTACCTTTATACCGTCTTAAATACCACTATTCTCAAACATCCATGTTGACAAAATGATTTCTAATCACATGTTAATGCACTATCACAAACGCCACTAATCACACACTAGTACATTGCTAAAACAATCACCAATCATATATCAACACCTGTTGTCAAACAATCCTTAGTTATATTATATACACGTTATCAAAAATAAAGTTCATAACACCCTACATTCATCTTGTCGAATAGCTCCAAAACATGCCACCTACATGTTATTAAAATAGCTTCGAAGTGCACATTATACATGTTGTCAAAATAGTTTTGAAATGCATTATACAAATACTGTAAAAAAAATCCACCAATCACCACCGGACTTGCTGTCAACACAACCATCAAACACACTTCAGTACACTGTCAAAATAGCCCTCCAAGCCCCTCAAGTTACTATTCAAAACAGCCCTTAAACACACTTTAATATGCTACCGAAACAACCTTTAATCTTGACACATTACGTTGTCGAAAAGCCCTTAATCTCAATCCTTTTATCGTGTTATCAAGATGGCTTCTTTTCTCATCATAATTTTACATCCCTCATTTATCCTTCCTAAGAATAGAGCATATCATTTCATTGGAATACTCAAAATCCCACCATAGGTATTTCCTTGATAAGTACTCCTTAATTTACCATCTTTACATATGGTCAGCCTTATAATTTCAGTCGTTAGTAAACATTAATGGCTCTAGCCTCCACCTCGTAGCATACTAGTCAAATAATTTTGGCAAGTTAGTAAAATTAGTGCCTCTAGTCTGCACCTCTTGGTGAACTAGTCAAATAACATTGACAAGTTAGTAATACTAATGCCTCTAGTCTCCACCTCGTGGTGAACTAGTTAAGTAACACTAGAAAGTTAGGAACGCTAACGCCTCTAACCCTACCTCATGGTGAACTAGTCAAATAACACTGGTAAGCAATAACACCAACACCTTTAGTTCCACTCCAAATAACTAGTTAAATTAAGTATCCTGACAGTCAATCACACTGACACCACTAGCCCCACTCAAGATAACAAGTCAATCTCATATCCTTTCATTTAGTCAGCTGGATGCCACTAGCGCCACCTAGGATAGCTAGTCAATTTAAGTATCCTAACAGTCAATCACATTAACGTCACTAACTTCACCCAAGACAACTAGTCAATCTCATACCCTGACATTTAGTCACCTAGATGCCACTAGCTTCACTCAATACAGCTAGTCAATTTAAGTATCCCAATAATTAATTACAATGACACCACTAGCCCTATTTAGGACAGCTAGTCAATCTCATATCCCGGTATTTGGTCACCTGAATACTACTAGCTTCACTTAAGACAACTAGTCAATTTAAGTATCTTGATAATCAACTAACACCATTAACCCTACTCAAGATAGCTAGTCAATCTCATATCTTGACATTCAGTCACTCGGATGTCACTAGCTTCACTTAGGACAACTAGTCAATTAAACACCCTAGCCATTAGTTTTACTTATGCCACCAACTCCACTTAGGATAGCTAGTCAAATCTCCTTCTTTGACCTTCCATACCAAGTTCATCACACATTCTTCATAACATACCCATCACAACATCCTGTTTAATTAAATTTCTACCCACTAGTCTTACACATTTCATTTGGTTACCCTAATTTGAAACCCATTGTTATCACATCATTCTTTATCCATTACCTTTATATGTTTATACTTACACAACTTCCTCAATCTTGAATCCAAATCATAAATTACAGCATTGTATAGTCAACACTCCTTTCAAATACCAGCCGTAATCATTCACTTTTGGATACCTACCTTAATTACCAACATAACATTCAGTTCTGAATTACCTATTTCGACTACCAAATAGAATGCTTTTAAAGTCTTATATCTATTTTGTGGATTCATCATCTTATTTTTTCATGTATGGAAACATTTTATTTTTATAAATTGACTTTTTTTTTCACTTTCATTTACTTACTTTATTATTCATCCCATTGGGATCACAATTTTAACTCTATTTTCTAACTTCTTATATTTCACACTACATGAACATTGTATTTCAATGTTTCACATCACATCTAATACAACCATTGCATATCATATTATGCATTATCTTGTTTTTTATGACATGATTAATTTATCATGCAAAGATAATACCACAAAAAATAACAACTATACAAATAATATTTAAAGATTTGAAGAGCCAATGTATTAAGCACCTACCTGTAGCATGAGAATGTTCTGCTACTCCAACTCATTATCCAGCTTTAGTAATCTCCCCTATACCAACAGGTTTTTGAAACCATTATAAACATATCAAATCAACTTAGGAACTTTAACTTGGTCTCTATTTAACACATGTTTACGAATTAACAATATGATAAGTTCACTAGATGCAATACACACTCATACTTTCCAATGTTCCTATCATCTATCGAAACCCAAATGTACCATTTACTTAAAGAATATTCATTTATTCACACAACAACGCACAACCATGTATTTAAACATATCAATTAACATTCATATACCTAATTTTAGCCAATTCCCCCGCCTTAATATGTCCTTTTTATATAATACTTTAACCAATTTGACATAACCTTTTTTATAGATGTTATATCAATATATAAAATTGATATTAAGCTCCATTTCATTTAATGCAATGACTTGTATCCTTTCTTTTCTTTTTATCATGTATTTTTGGTCGAAGATTAACATTTAAATTTTCAAGGTACTGATTTCCATTTTCTTCATTCTAAAATCATTTTTAACATGTTCGGGTCCAAGTTTCAACAATAATCCAAGGCAATGATCCACTCCAACACCCTTTTTCCTACCATTTTCTTAAAATGGCCAAAACCTTCAAATCATTTGCTCTATAGTTTTCTCTTCCATTTATTATTTTAAGTTTTTGACTTAAATCATCTAAAACACACTTTAAGTTTATATATTCAATTGACAAAATCTTAAACCCTTTTTCTATGTATTATGGCTGAAACCTTCACCCAAAGAACATACAGTGTTTTTTTTTCCAATTCCTTGTCCAAAACTCATCTAACATTTTTAATTATATGATGAATAATCCTTTTCAAGTAAACATTAATACACAAATCAATTTCCTCCCTAAATTGCTAGCTTGGCTAAACCTCCCCCTTAACAAACCAAGGGTTGCTTTTCTAATTCCAACATTATCCAACCTAGTTTAGCATGTTTGCAATATAAAACAACAACTTTACATGCACTAAACTCATCATTAAAATTAATTCTTTTCCAAACCCTAGGTTTAACGCAAACCCTATGTTTAACGCAAACCCATAACCAACCAATTCATGGATATCATGTAAAAACTTAATAGAACTTGAAAAGAATGTTTATTGTTACTTACCCACACCAAATCAAGGAGAAGTTTCGAGCTTAAACTATATATCAACATAACTATACATTTAAAATCCCTCCTTCACCATTTCCTATTTTGGCCGAATATCCTCTATGGTATAACCATGATTGTCACTTCAACTTTTATCATGTATTCCATCCCAAAACAACTAAAACACGCCAAATCAATCAACAAAACCCAAACCCTTCAAGTACCCTTTTTTGGCCGAATGCCACCATAGAACAAATCCATGAATTTTCCTTTAACTTTTCCTATAATTTCACATTATCCATTCCTAAAATACTTCTATGAACACATTTTACCACAAGTTTAACAACAATGATTCATCATTCAATCAAAACTCAAGCTTAAACATATACCCATTTTATACCCATAACTAAAGCCAATTAAAGATTGCATATAAATGAAGGAGAAGGCTTGCTTACCATTTTAAATACCATATCCATAGAGTTTGATACAAGAAAACCCAAACTCTTTTTTCTTATCTTTAAGATTTCTCACTTTCTCTCTCTACACATTCATCTTCTTTTCTTGATTTGTCACTCCAAAACTTACTTAGATCATGTTTATTTTTCAAGAGAATGATTAATCCTCACAAAAATCTCTCAATTAAGCAAGAAGTCACTCAAAATTTGATCATGTTTTTTGTTCTCCCTATCTACTGGAACTTTACGCCAACTTTCACTTGTTTATAAAGAGGAATTTTTCTTATTTTACCATTTCACCCCTCATAATGCTTTCATGTATTTTTCCTATAACATACTCGGATGGTGATCTAAATCATAAGGCCTTCCCAAACTCCGATTGACTTAAAATTTGACCTAATATATAACAGTATGTTAGGAGACTCCTCATAAGCTTTCAACCAAATCCAACGGTCTGAATTAAAAGTTATGCGCGATAGCATAAAACTAGATAGTAGGTGATTTTACACCAAAATCCAAGTTTTCTTGTTCAATCCTTGCATGAATTGTATTAGTTATTCCATTAAATACTCAAAGCCATATATATATATATATATTAGACTTATTATTGTTTCACAGTAACATTACCGTTTTTTAACGAGTGTTTACACCATCACTTGTTTGTACCATCATTTCTTATCTTTTATTTTTTTTTACCATACTAATTTTGTGGAATCATTTTCTCATTGTCCTTATTCTTTTATCCGTCGAAACTAGTTAGCGGTTTCGTCGACAATACAAATTTTAAACCTAAAATTCATAATTCTCTTTTCAACTTCATCAATATCCTTTACTCAACGGGGGTCTTGTTACTTTCATCTCTATATTTACGTGGGGGTTTATAGCATATGTGCCACTTTCTATTGGGATTGTTTACCACGACCACATTCACAAGTCATTCTAGGTATATCACCTCATGAATGGAATTAGCCTTTAATAACTTGTTTATTTCTTCAAAGATGGCATTTTATCATTCTCCTCTACAATTTCTCTTTTTCAGGCTAACCATGAGAAAATAAAGACGAACATTTAATTGGGAAGAGGCCATGTCTAGGATAATGTCATATATGTATGGAGGCTTGAAGGAAAAATTCTCTTTTGAATATTAAGGAGCTCTATCAAGGCTTTCTCTTGCTAGAGATCCAAAGTAGACCCAATTATTGTAGTGACAGTGTTTTCTTATTGATAGAAATTAACTTCTTTTAAAACATTTATGGCATTTTTCTGTATTTCAGGTGTTTCATTGAGAGATCCTCATTGATCTGTCAATAAACATTGTTGCTCTTTAGATAAGTGGAGAAGCATTTCTTGGAAACTATCTAATTCCCCCTCACTATTGCTACACTATTAATGGATAGTTTCATAGCTAGATACGTGTTACTAATCATCGTGTTTGTCTCGTGAAGGAGTGATCTCCTAAGTATGGTGTTATAAGAAGAATTCATCACGATCACCATAAATATTTGTTGGAGAGTATGACATCTTAGATTAGTACCATTGGTGATCAATATATTTAGCACAACTTTTTCTGGTACACCCTTGGTCTCAATCTCAATCAAGGGAGTCTTCACTAGTGTTAATTTAGAGCGGTCAATGTCTATTTACACCATATCTTATTTGGCATTGGATATTCATAGTATTCTATCATCCACCAATACCCTATCCACCTTCTAATTAGAAAGGACAATGGTGATTACCAATGCATCTTTATGAGGAAAGGTCACCCCTTCTCCATCTTTTAGGGTGAACACAATAGGCTCTATGTCAAAGGTTTGAAAGGCGTGGGGTGAGTAAAACTTGTTTTCTATCATCTTTTTTGCTTCTATTAGAGTTGCCTCCTGTTGAATTTTTGCCTAACATCTCATTAATTTTAGGTAAAGGTTTCTAATGTATGCTAGTCTATTTTCCTTGTTATTCAGGTTTTGTCTTATTTTTTTATAAACTATCAAAGGTAGCCCTTAGCAATTAACCTTTCTATTTCTTTCCTACGAGCATAGCAATCTTTAGTTTCATGATTCGTATCTTTATTAAAAAGGTAAAACTTATTAGGATTGCATGTTTTAGCATCTCCCTTTATTAGAGGTGAATATTGACAAATTATCTTCCTTTAATAGCAATAAACATATCAATTTAGGTGGCATTAGATGAGTGGTAATTAGTTTAGGGTATACTAGCCTATTGTAATTAACCCTTTTAGGTTATTCCTAAATCTTTAAGACTGCTAGGAAATCGATCGTGCATAGGAGATTTTTCTCTTTGTCTATAAGATTAAGGGTGTCCATGCCTAGCTACACTCACCTCCTCTACATGAATATGGTTCTCCATTGCCTACTTTACCTTGAGGAGAAAATATAATCTTTCCTATAAGGTATAGTTATGTACCCTATTAATTAAATCTTATATGGTAACGGGTTCAACTAAACCCTCTACCTTAATTATTTTATCATTAAACATTTTCAAATAGGCTCTAGTGCTTTCATTTTCCCATTGGATAATGACAAAGAGCTTAGTTGAGCTTTTTTTAACTAATATACTTGTACTGAAATGAGCAACAAACTTGGCACACATATCAGTGAAGTCAAAGATGGGATCAAGCTCTAAACTATGGTACCATGCTCGTACAAATTCATAGAACATGGCGGAGAAGATTTTACACATGGCATTGTTATCCTATATAACTAGCTCAAGGTTGTTTTGTACATTTTATACATTTATCTAATATTAGTGAGCTCGTCGTAATTGTCCAGGTTTATTTATGTAGAGACAAATTCTTTTAGAAGACATGTATTACATAACGGGCAATCTCCTATTTTATAAGGATGGTATTATTCTCTAGGGTATGCACAATTAGGGGTGTTCAAAAAAACCGAATAACCGAAAAAACCGAGAAAACCGATGGAAAATTAACCGAGAAAACCGAACCGAGATGAAAAACCGATTAAACCGATTACTAAAACCAAAAATTCTTTCCGGTTCGGTTCGGTTCCGGTTTGACCACCAAAACCGGTGAACCGAACCGGCTGCCGATAAAAAATTAAAAACAAAGGCTGAAAGGCAGCATAACGACCTACTATAAATACTAAATGTTACAGTAAAGTGTAAAGTGTAAACCTAAACCTAAAAACATTGCAATTTACTTATTCAGTCGCCGCCCACACCAGACCATCCTTCTTCGATTCTTCCTTTCCCCTTCAATTTTCATCTTCTCTGCCTCTTGTCCCCTGCATCTATCTCTTGACTCTCTTCTCTAGCTGATCAATAGTAAACAACCCATATCTCCGCATCCATCTAGTAGACTTGCGGTGGAAAAAAAAACCCGAACAAAACCCCTTGGCGTCTCTCTTCACCTGCAGCAGAAAGAGTCAAAGAGGTAAAGTTTACTGTTTATCCATGTGTTCATTATCGTGTGCTTGTAAGTTTTACTTGTAAGTTGTAACATTTGTTCCATTAGAGATCTCTGACCTCTGCTTCTTTTTCTATCCTCTTGCAGCTAGGGTTTTTACATTTTTCTGTTGATTTGTGTTCATTCAGGTTCGCCCCCCTTTCCCCGGCTCTCTCTCTAATATTTCTGTTGATTTGTGTTGATA
>Ga0307510_10005280_pt1 | contig 15361 bp, 10 predicted proteins | sample 12_EM_MG_FD_207224 | JGI IMG/M metagenome (GOLD analysis project Ga0307510, IMG submission 207224) | Populus trichocarpa ectomycorrhiza microbial communities from riparian zone in the Pacific Northwest, United States - 12_EM | ecosystem: Host-associated > Plants > Roots > Unclassified | place...
GTACTCGACCAGCAGGATGGAGTTCTTGGTCACGATGCCCATCAGCATCAGCAGGCCGATCACCGACGGCATCGAGAACCCGCTGCGCGTGACCCACAGCGCCAGGAACGCGCCGCCGGTGGACAGCGGCAGTGCCGCGAGAATGGTGGCCGGCTGCATGAAGTCGTGGAACAGCAGCACCAGCACGCAGTAGATGCACAGCACGCCGATCGCCATCGCCTGGCCGAAGCTGCCGAACAGCTCGGCCATGCGCTCGGCGTCGCCGGTGGTCAGCTGGTGCACGCCGGCCGGCAGGTTGCGCAGCGAGGGCAGGGCCTGCACCAGCTTGTTCAGGTCGCCGGTGGCGTAGCGGCCGAGCTCGATGCTCAGCGTGACGTTGCGCATGCGGTCGAGGCGGCCGATCTGCGCCGGGCCGCCGCCCAGCGACAGCTTGGCCACCGACGCCAGCGGCACGGCGCCGGTGCGGCCGGCCACGCGCAACTGGCCGATTGCGTCGAGGTCGGTGCGCGTGGTGTCGTCGACCTTCACGCGGATCGCGATCTGCCGTTGCGCCAGGTTGAACTTGGGCATCTGCGCCGCGTAGTCGCCGTTCGTCGCGACGCGCAGCACCTTGGCGATGGCGTCGGTCGTCACACCTTGCTCGGCCATGCGCACCGGGTCGGGCCGGACCTGAATCTCGGGCCGTTGCAGTGCCGAGCTGTCCGACACGTTGCCGATGCCTTGGATGCCGCGCAGATCCTTCAGGACGGCCTGCGTCGTCTTCGTCAGCGCGGCGGCATCGTCGCTGGCCAGCGTGACATCCAGCGTCTGGCCGTTGCCCATGCCGAGCACCGAGATGCGCGTGCCCGGCAGTTGCCGCAGCAGCGCGCGGATCTGCGCTTCGATGTCGGACTGGGTCTTCGAGCGCTCCGCCCGCGGCGTGAGGCTCACCGACAGCGTGGCCTTGTTGACCTCGCTGCTGCTGGCGTCGCTGCCCGAGTCGCCTATCGTCATGAAGACGCGGCGAACTTCCGGGATGCCGAGCACGACCCGCGTGGCCTGCTCGGCGACCTGGCGCATGGTCTCCAGCCGCGTGCCCGGCTCGAGCGTGAGCACGATGGTGGTCTGGTTGCGGTCGGAGGCCGGCACGAACGAGGTCGGCAGCAGCGCGATCAGGCTCAAGGTGGACACGAAGAACGCGGCCGACAGCGCGACGGTGGTGCGCCGGTGCGCCTGGCACCAGCGCGCCGCGCGCAGGTAGGCCTGCATGAAGCGGCCGTCGGGTGCGGTGCGTGTCACGTGCGGCTTCAGCAGGTAGGCCGCCATCATCGGCGTGAGCAGCCGCGCCACCAGCAGCGACACCAGCACCGCGACCGACGCCGTCACGCCGAACGGCCCGAAGAACTTGCCGGGGATGCCGCCCATGAAGGCGGTCGGCAGGAACACCGCGACCAGCGTGAAGGTGGTGGCGATGACCGCCAGGCCGATCTCGTCGGCCGCCTCCATCGCCGCCTGCCGCGGCGTCTTGCCCATGCGCAGGTGGCGCACGATGTTCTCGACCTCGACGATCGCATCGTCCACGAGGATGCCCACCACCAGCGACAGCGCCAGCAGCGTGATCAGGTTGAGCGTGTAGCCCAGGGCGCTCATCACCGCGAAGGTCGGGATGATGGACAGCGGCAGCGCGATCGCCGAGACGAAGGTCGCGCGCCAGTCGCGCAGAAAGCCCCACACGACGATGACGGCGAGCAGGGCGCCTTCGTAGAGCAGGTGCATCGAGCCGTCGTAGTTGTCCTGCGTCGGCTGCACCGTGTCGTAGGCTTCCTCGATGCGGACTTGCGGGTGCGCCGCAGCGAACGCGGCGACCGCGCGGCGCACCGCGGCCAGCACGCTGACCTCGCTGGTGCCGCGCAGGCGCTCGATGCTGAAGCCGACCGCGGGTTGGCTGTCGATCGCGGCGTAGGCGAAGCGCTCTTCGACGGTGTCGCCGACGCGGGCGATCTGGTCCAACCGCACGGCCGATTTGGTGCCGCCGGCCGAGGTCACGGGAATGGCGAGCGCCGCCAGGTCATCGGGCGTCTCGAGCCGGCCCAGCGTGCGCACCGACTGATTCGATGCGCCGACCTTGCCGCGCCCGCCCGAGGCATCGGTCTGCACCGCGGCGATCTGGGTCGACACGTCGACCGGCGACAGCCCCATGCCGGCCAGCGCTGCGGCGTCGAGCCTGACCTGGACCTCGCGCTCGACGCCGCCCAGACGCGTGAACGCACCCACGCCCTTGACGCCGCGCAGGGCCTTGGCCAGGTCGTTGTCGACGAACCAGGACAGGTCGGCCTCGCTCAGGTGCGGGGCCTGCACGGTGTAGGTCACGAGCGCTTCACCCGAGCGCGTGACCTTGGCGATCACCGGCGCCGCCATGTTGGACGGCAGGTCGGCACGCGCGCTGTCCACCGCGTTGCGCACCGCGCTCAGGTCTTCTTCGGGGTCGGTGTCGACCTCGAAGCTGACGCTGATCGCGACCGCGCCATCGGTGATCGTGGTCGTGATGTGTTCGACGTGTCCGAGCGTGGCGAGCTTGTCCTCGATCTTGCGGGCGACCTCGGTCTCGAGCTGGCTGGGCGCGGCGCCTTCGAGCGTGGCGGTGACCGAGATCGTCGGCGTGTCGAAGTCGGGGAAGTTCTGGATGGGCAGGCGGTGCAGGCCGATCAGGCCCGCGGCCGTCAGCACGATGAACACCAGCAGCGCCGGGACCGGGTTGCGGATGGACCAGGCAGAGACGTTCATGAGGCGCTCCGTGCCGAAGTCGTCGCGGCCGGTGTCGTGGTGTCACGCACCTGCACCGTGTCGCCGTCCTTCAGGAAGCTGCCGCCGCCGTTGACGACGCGGGCCGTCGCGGCCAAGGCGCCCAACACCTCGACCTGCTCGCCGACGCGGCGGCCGGTCTGTACTTGGCGCTGCGCGACGCGCGCGTCGCTGCCGATCTCGAACACATAGCTGTTGCCGTCGCGCAGCGTGACCGCCGTCGAGGGCAGCACGGTCGCGACCGCCGCGCCGGTGCCGATCTCGCCGTGCACGTAGACGCCCGGGTGAGCGCCCGTTGCCAGCGCCGTGGCCGGCAGGTCGAAGTAGGCGATGCCGGTGCGCGTGTTGGCGTCCAGCGTCGGCGCCACCAGGCGCAGGCGCGCGTCGACCGCCTTGCCGTCGGGCAGGGTGACGCGCGCGAGCTGGCCGATGCGCAGCCGGCCGATCTGGCGCGCGGTGACCTCGGCGCGCCACTCCAGCCGCTGCTGCCGCATCAGCTGGAACAGCTCGGTGCCGGCGCTCACCACCTGCCCCAGCGAGGCGCTGCGCGCGGTGACGATGCCGTCGTCAATGGCGACGATGCGGGCACGGGCAAGCGCGATGCGCTGCGCGTCGAGCGTGGCCAGTGCCGCATCGAGCGTCGCCCGGGCGGTCTGCGCGCTCACCTGGTAGTCGAGCACCTTTTGTTCCGACAACGTGCCGTTGTCCTTGAGGCGGCGCGCGCGCTCGGCTTCGGCATCGGCCTGCGCCAGTTTGCCGCGCGCCTGCGCCACGTTGGCCTCCTGCGAACGCAGGTCGGCGGCCAGGCTGTCGCTGGACAGGCGCGCCAGCACCTGCCCTTTGCGGACCACGCTGCCCACGTCGGCCAGCATCTCGACGATGCGCAGGCCGGACGATTCGCTGGAGATGCTGGCGGTCTGCCAGGCGTAGATGCCGCCCGAGGCACCGGTGGCCAGCGGCCACTCCAGGCTTTGCGGCCGGACGGCGTCGACGGTCAGAACCGCGGTGGCCGCTGCCTCGGTGACCGGCGCCGCGGCGGCACGCGACCGCACCAGTGCCGCAGCAGCGGCGAGCGCCAGCACGGCGGTGGCGATGACGAGAATGCGGCGAGACATGGCCATGGAGTTCACTTGACGTTGACGGACGGGGCCGCGAAGGAGAGAGAGGGACTGGCGAGCGCGCGGTCGGCCGTGTCCGCCGGTGTCGCGGCCGCCGTCGCGGCTGCATCCCAGCCGCCGCCGACCGCCTTGTAGAGCGCGACGCCGTAGAGCAGGCGGTCGCGCTGCACCGTGATCAGCGACTGCGCGGCCGAGATCGCATCGCGGCGCGTCTGCTCGTAGCTGAGCAGGCTGTCGCTGCCGGCGCGCCAGCTCGCTTCGGTGGCCGTTGCCACGGCGCGGTAGCCGTCGGCGCTGCGCTTCACGTCGGCCTCGCGGGCTTCGGCGCTGGCGAGGCGCACCAGACCCTGCTCGACCTCCTGCACGGCGGTGCCCACGGTCTGCCGGTACTCGGCGAGTGCCACGATGTAGCCCGCCTCGGCGGACCGCACCGAGGCCTGGGCCGACCCGCCGTCGAACAGCGGGATCGACAGGCTGGGGCCGAAGGACCACGGCGTGCTCAACACCTGGCCGCTGCCCGGCGCCACGACGCTGCGTGAAATCGACCCACTCAGCGACAAGCGCGGGTAGCGGCCGGCTTCGGCCGCGCCGATGCTGGCGCTGGCGGCGGCGAGCGCGCGTTCCTTCGCGACCACGTCGGGGCGTTGGCTCAACAGCGCCACCGGCAGGCTTTGCACCGTGAACGGTGCAGCTTGCAGCGGACGGTCGGCGGCGGTGGCGAGCAGCGTGCGCAGTGCCGGTTCGGCCAGGCCGGTCAACGGCACCAGCGCCTTCACGTCGACCTCGCACTCAGCCTCCTGGGCCAGCAGGCTGGCGCGCGCGCTCGCAGCACTGGCCTCTGCAAGCGCCGCATCCGTCGAGGAGCTGGCGCCGGCGCGGTAGGACCCGATCGTGATCCCTGCAGTGGCCTGGCGCGACGTGGCATCGGCGCGCGTCAGCTGCAGCGTCGCCAGGCAGGCGCGGTAGGTGATGTAGTCGGTCGCCACCTCGGCGGCCAGTGACACACGGGTGTCGTTCCAGTCGGCCTCGCGCGCCTGCGCCGTGGCTTCGCCGGCTTCGACGTTGCGGCGCACGCTGCCGAACAGGTCGAGCTCCCAGCTCGCGTCCAGCCCGGCGCTGACGGTGGTGTTGGTGCCGGCACCGGTGGCTGCGTTGGCGCGTGTCGCGCTGCCGCTGCCGGTCAGCGTCGGCGATCCCGAGGCCTTCGAACTCGCGAGGGCGGCACGCGCCGAGGCGATCTGCGCGGCCGCCTTCTGCATTGAAGGGTTGCTCGCATACGCGGTGCGCTGCAACTCGGTCAGCACCGGGTCGCCAAGGCGGGCCCACCAGTCTTGCAGCTGCGCGGCCTCGCCCTGGTGGGGCAGCGCAGCCTGCCAGGTCGAGGGCAGCGCGAGCGCATCGGGCGTGGGGGCCTGGTAGGTCGGACCGACCGCCGCGCAGGCGCCGAGCAACGCGACCGTCAGCGTGGCGGCCAGCCCGCGCGCCGTGTCGGACGCTCCTCGGGGCACATTGGTCGCAGGGATCGGGGGCATGATGATGAGCGGCGCGGCAGGCATGATGGCGATGCCGAAATCATGCGTGGCAGACCCGAAAAGCTCCGTCAGCAAAGCCTAAAGAAACGTAAGGATCCGGGCGTCGCCGCGTGTTCGGCCCCTGATGCGACGACCCACGATGCCCCCACACCACCGATCGGAGCGACCGTGATCCCCAGCGTGCTGCTGGTGGACGACGACGTCGAGCTCGTCGGCTTGCCGGCCGACTACCTGCGGCGTGATGGCTTTGCGACCACGCTGGCGCACGACGGCGCGACGGCCATCGCCGAGGCGCTGGGCGGGCGCCACGGCATCGTCATGCTCGACGCACGGGAGCGCATCCGTAGAGAAGCAGTCGACGAGGTCGCCAGCGCACTTGTGTATGGACGCAGGATCTGCGTGTACTCAAAGCGACGTGGTCTTTGCAGACCTCATGGCTCGCGAGACCGCGATGGTCGTCTTGGCGGAGCCATTCGAGGCGGATTGCGGTGGGACACGGCCATCCCACCCGCCGTCCTCTACGGTCCTCACCGATCCTTGCGCAGAATCCCGCGCGGTGTGCTGCCTCCGCCCAGCATGAACATCGTGTAGACGCCTTGCGAATCGATGCTGACCCCGGTACTTCCGCTCGACTTGGCCGTTGTATAGAGCGGTGCGCTCGACAGGGCTGATGTCACCTCAATCAGGGCGTTGCCGCTGTTGGAGTTGACGGTCGTGAACGTGGATGCCGTTCCGGTGGGAACCTCGTTGGCAACCGAAACCGAGTCGACGGCCAATGAGAGCGTGTCATAGCCCTCTGCCGCGGGGATCAAACGTATCTTTCCCTTGCTCGTATTGGTCGGAAGGCGATTGTCATCGCTGATCAACTTCATCTGGGCGAGCGACGTGTTGCCGTAAATTAGAACGGTGTAGTCGGCACCTGCGTCAATGGTTGTCGTCGCGGAGGAGATGGTTGCACCGTTCATCTGCGTCAGCAGCGTCTGGCTGCCAGCCGGAATCACAACGTACGAGCCCACTCCCGGTGACGTCAGCGAAGAACTCAGCGTCGTACTTCCAATAGTGGCCGAAGCAACGCCGTTGCTCGAGACGCTTGCGACGACACGGGCGCGCGCATTGGTGTTTTTTGCCACCGTGATCCCGTTCTTCTGCTGTACGACCAATAGCGCACTGACGAGAACGCCGCCCGAAGTCGGCTCCACGACGACGGTGACTCGATCCTGATCATTCAAGGTAACCGAGGCAACGTCGAGGCGAAGGTCCCCTTTTTCGCTGGCTGCAGTGAGTCTCAGTCGGTAGGTGCCCTTGCCCACTTCGGCATAGCTGCTCAGAGCACCGGCAGCCGTTCCGGCCGCGTTTGCCGACAGTCCGTCGAGCGATGCCGAACTGTCGGAGATGTACATGTCCAGACTGCCTGCGTCAGACGCGGCGTTGAAGACGCGGATCTTCGCCGATCCCGACGTTGGATCATCTTCGTCATCGGTCAGCAAGGCAAGCTTGACGCCGTCATCGCGGCCCCATGCGACTGCCGTGTAGTGGTTGCCCGACACAAGCGACACTGACTTTGTCAGGAGCGACGAACTGCTGCCACTCAGCTTGAGTTTGGCATCGTAAGTTCCGCCGTCGAATCCTACATAGCCACTGACAGCATCTGCCTGCACATCCGCCGTGCGCTTGTCGTCGCCGGTATAGAGGCTGAGCGTGCCGATCCCGACCGTTGCATTCAGCAAGCGCACGGTGGTGCTGTTGTCATCGTCATTCCCGCCACAAGCGGCCAGGAATGACAGCGCAATGAAAGCTAAGAAAAAGTGGCGCAACCTATGACTAAGAGGGAACATTCGGATTCCTGGAAAGCGTTTAGTAGAGCGGAGGATCGAGTACTTGCCCGACAGGCGATTGAACCCCAAGCCCTTCATCGGCGGCGCTCCACGCCACCCCGAATTTGCGACGTCGCGTGACGCCGTCGGCCTGACGTCACCGTGTGTCGATGGTGTTCTCTCCAACAGAGGAATCTCACGCCAACGCTCGAACGCGGCCCGTCGAGTTGACTCAACGCCGCGCGTCCCCCCGACTGCGCCGCGACGTGTGCCACGATGGCCAGCCCAAGCTGCAATAGCCCTCGGCGTTGCTCTCGGCATCCGGTCGCACGAAGGGTTGAAGGGCGTGCACCTGCCAGCGTCAACCACTAAATTTCGTCACCGACCCGCATGTCGAGGTTTGCCTTCAACACTCCGCTTGGTTCATGGGCGACGACGATGTTCACTTCTCTCCTCAGGGCGGCCTCAATGCTGCTTAGCAGTGGCGAAGCAATAGAACGGCGCTGAGTTGGAGCAGCAGGCGCATGGAAACATGGTCCGTGAGCGGCCATAGCAGGACGAACAAAGATACGAGATGGCTCAGCAGTGTGACGATGCTCACGTCATTGCCATGGCCAAGATCCGGTGCACGATAGAGGCGGCCGGCCCGACTTTATGCCGAAGGCCTCGCGTCGCCGGCGATGAAGACGTAGCCGTGGCTTCGTACCGTCTGGAGATGGCGCGGATTTGCGGGATCACGCTCAATCAGTTTTCGCAGGCGTACCACTGCCGCATCGACTGCGCGCAAGGACACCGCATCCTTTCGGGTATGCGACACCGCCATCAAGCGCTCGCGAGACACCGTGACGCCCGGGTTCAACGTCAGCTCGGCAAGAGTCGCGTATTCGACTGTGTTCAGCACACGGACCTCGGTTCCGCGATGCAGACTCCTGGTCGCGACAACAAACGCGTATTCACCAATGGCGATGGTTGCAGTCGAGTTTCTTGGAGATCCTGGCGTGAAATAGGCGCGGCGAAGCACCGCGCGGACGCGGGCCAGCAGCTCCCGCGCCGAGAATGGCTTACTCAAATAGTCGTCCGCACCCATCTCAAGGCCAAGCACGCGGTCGATCTCCTCGCTTCGAGCGGTGAGCAAGATGATTGGCACCTGATCGCCGTCCGCCCGAAGTTTCCGGCACGCATCCAGTCCAGACATGCGCGGCAGACCAACGTCCAGAATGACGAGGTCGGGGCGCACCCGATGCATGCGCTGCAACAACTCCTCGGCGCTGGTCATCGCCGTGACGAGGAAGTCGTGCTTTTGGAGATAGTTGCACAGCATGTCGCGCAGCGCGATGTCATCCTCGATCACGAACAGGTGATGGGGGCGTTCACTGTCCATTGAATCAAACTCGGTCGAGCACTTGTTGCAACGAGAGTCTTGAACTCAGGGGCTTCACCTGTTCAGAAGCGGTACAAGTGGCTCGCACCCACTTTCTCGGTCGTGCTGCGATCGATCGCAGGGGTCGGGGGCATGATGATGAGCGGCGCGGCGGGCATGATGGCGATGCCGAAATCATGCGTGGCGGACCCGAAAAGCTCCGTCAGCAAAGCCTAAAGAAACGTAAGGATCCGGGCGTCGCCGCGTGTTCGGCCCGATGATCCGGCCCCTGATGCGACGACCCACGATGCACCCACACCACCGATCGGAGCGACCGTGATCCCCAGCGTGCTGCTGGTGGACGACGACGTCGAGCTCGTCGGCTTGCTGGCTGACTACCTGCGGCGTGATGGCTTCGCGACCACACTGGCGCACGACGGCGCGACGGCCATCGCCGAGGCGCTGGGCGGGCGCCACGACATCGTCGTGCTCGACGTGATGATGCCGCGCATGACCGGCGTCGAAGTGCTGCGCTGCCTGCGCGCGCAAAGCCGCATTCCGGTGTTGATGCTGACCGCGCGCGGCGACGACATCGACCGCATCCTCGGCCTGGAGCTCGGCGCCGACGACTACGTGCCCAAGCCCTGCTCGCCGCGCGAACTGGCGGCGCGCTTGCGCGCGATCCTGCGCCGGCTCACCCCGATCACGGACGAGGCGGCGGATGGCCCGGCATTGCGCGTCGGCGCGCTGACGCTGCGCCCGGAACGCCGCAGCGCGGAGTGGAACGACCAGCCCCTGAGCTTCACCGGGGCCGAGTTCAACCTGCTCGAACAGCTGGTGCGCCAGGCCGGGCGCCTGGTGACCAAGCGCGAGCTGTCGGAGCGCGCCCTCGGCCGGCCGCTGGCGCGCTTCGACCGCAGCATCGACGTGCACATCAGCAGCATCCGCCAGAAGCTCGCGGCGTGCGCACCCGAAACCGACCTGATCAAGACGGTGCGCGGCATGGGCTATCAGTTCACCAAGGAGTGACGATCGACCATGGGCCGTCTGTTCTGGAAGTTCTTCGCAGCGTTTTGGGTCGGGCTGGCGACCGTGGCGGTGATGATCACGGCCGGCATCTGGCTGGCGCGATGGTTCGACCTGATGCCCGTTTCCCGGATCGAGATCGACCGGCTCCACGTCTTCCTCGACACCACGAGCAGCCTCCTGAAAGCCGGTGACGTCAGGGCCCTGAGGCACATCACCGCGGCTGTGGAGCGGCGCACGCATGGCGCCGTACCCTACTTGCTCGACCCGCGTGGCCAGGATCTGCTCGGGGGATCCATCGGCCCGGCGCTGTGGGCGCAGGTCCAGGCGGCGCCCGATCAGACCGACTTGTCGCAGGCCCGCCGAGGCCTGGGGGTCGTGCAGCGCGTCGCCATGCCCGACGGCTCGATCACCACCGTGTTCGTGCCTGCGGCGGCCTTGCGGTCGGCGCTGGGAGGGCGCACCGACGACTCACCGCCGCCCTTCTGGATACCGCTGCTGGCCACGGCGCTGATCAGCACCTTGTTCGGCGGGCTGTCGGCCTGGTATGTGTCGCACCCGATCCGGACGCTGCAGTGGGCCTTGCAGCGTGTGGCCGCGGGCCAGCTCGACACCCGGGTGCAGGCACTGATGGGTCGCCGTCGCGACGAGCTGGCCGAGCTGGGTGCCGACTTCGACCGCATGGCGCAGCGCATGCAGTTGCTGGTCGGCGCGCAGCAGCGTCTGCTGCACGACGTGTCGCACGAACTGCGATCACCGCTGGCGCGCATGCAGGCGGCGATCGGCCTGGCGCGCCAGCAGCCCGAGCGCGCAGCGGCCATGCAGGACCGCGTCGAACGCGAGTCCATGCGCCTGGACGCGCTGGTCGGCGAACTGCTGACACTGGCGCGGCTGGAGACCGATGCGACGCCAACGGCGCACGCACGCCTCGACGTGGTGGAGCTGCTCGCCGAAGTCTGTGACGACGCACGCTTCGAAGCACGGGCAGCGAAGCGCGATCTGGTGTTCACGGCGAACGGCGGCTACCTGGCCGAGGTCAGCGGCGAGCTGCTCTACCGCGCGTTCGAGAACGTCGTGCGCAATGCCGTGAAGTTCACGCGCGAGGGCACGGTGGTGTCGGTGGTCGCCGAGGTGAGATCGACGGGTCTGGTGATCACCGTGAGCGACCAGGGACCGGGTGTGCCGGAGGAGGCGCATGCCCAGATGTTCGAGCCGTTCCAGCGCGTCGGCGATGCAGGGGTGGACGGCTTCGGCCTGGGCCTGACCATCGCCAAGCGCGCGATCGAATCGCACGGCGGACGCATCGAGGCGCACGCGGCGGCCGGCGGCGGTCTGGCCATCCGCATGAGCCTGGGCCGGGCGGACCTGCTGGACCCGCCGCACCCGCTCGCGGCCTGACCGAGACCGTCAGGCGGCGGTGCCTCGCTTACGGGCGCCTGCTCAGAACGACGCCCATTCGTCGTCGGCCTCTGGCTTGGCGATCGCCACCGGCTTGACCGGAGCGACCGGCAGACGCGCGACGTTGGTCGCGCGGTTCGGGCCGCGGCGTTCGATCATCGCAGCCGGTTTGGGCTTGGCGACAAGCACCGGTGCCTTCGCGACCGGACGCGCAGGCGGCGTGGCCGCGGGCGCCAGGTGGCGCGCCGCATCGTGCCCGATCTTGAACACCGCGACCGCCTCGACCAGGCGGTCGGCCTGCGTCTTCAGGCTCTCGGCGGCGGCCGCGCTTTCTTCGACCAGCGCGGCGTTCTGCTGGGTCGCGCGGTCCATCTGCGTGACGGCCTCGCCGACCTGTGCGACACCGCTGCTCTGCTCGGTGCTGGCGGCGCTGATCTCGCCCATGATGTCGGTGACGCGGCGGATCGAGGTCACGACCTCCTGCATCGTCGTGCCCGCGCGGTCGACCAGGGCGGTGCCGTGCTCGACGCGCTCGACGCTGGCCGAGATCAGGCTCTTGATGTCCTTGGCGGCTTCGGCGCTGCGCTGCGCGAGGCTGCGCACTTCGCTGGCGACGACCGCGAAGCCGCGGCCTTGTTCGCCGGCACGCGCCGCTTCGACCGCCGCGTTCAAGGCCAGGATGTTGGTCTGGAACGCGATGCCGTCGATCACGCCGATGATGTCGGCGATCTTCTTCGAGCTGTCGTTGATGCCCTTCATCGTGCCGACGACTTCACCGACGACCTCGCCCCCCTGGATCGCGACCGTCGATGCGGCGGCGGCCAGCTGGTTGGCCTGGCGCGCGTTGTCGGCGTTCTGACGCACGGTGGCGTTCAGTTCTTCCATCGACGCGGCGGTCTCTTCGAGCGAGGCGGCCTGCTGTTCGGTGCGTGACGACAGGTCGTTGTTGCCCTGGGCGATCTGCGCCGATGCGGTGGCGACGCCCTCGGCGTTGCGGCGCACTTCGCCGACGGTGGTCGCCAGGCGCGTCTTCATCTCGTGCAGCGCGGCCAGCAGCAGGCCGGTTTCGTTGCGGCCGTCGGCGCGGATCTCCATCGCCAGGTCACCGGCGGCGACGGCGCGGGCGATGCCCACCGCCTCGACGATGGGGCGCGTGGTCGAGCGGATGATCCAGACAGCGAGCACGCAGGCGAGCGCGAAGGCCGCCGCAAGCAGCGACGCCACCGTGACCTTGGTGCTCTGGACCGAGGCGTTGACCTCGGCACCCGATTCGTCCATCAGCTTGTCCTGCAGGGCGATCAGGTCTTCGATCCGGTCCATGTAGGCGATCTGAACCGGGCGTACCTCTTTGACCAACGCGATCCTGGCCTCATCCATCTTGCCGGCGCGCAGCAGCTCGATCGTGTGATCGCGCGGCGCACGGTAGGCGGCGCGTGCCTCGGCCAGCTTGGCGTAGGCGGTTTTGCCGGCGTCGCTGGTCAGGTTCTGCTTGAGCTTGTCCATGTTCTCATTGGCGCGCTTGGAGCTGCCGCCGATGATGTCGTACTGGGCCTTGATGTCGGCCGGTTCGGACATGATGAACAGGTTGCGCAGCGCCTGCGACACGTCGTTGTTCCCCAACTTGATGTCGTTGGCGACGCGGACGTTGACGTAGCGGTCGTCCATCACGGTCGAGAATGCCCGCTGCACGCCCACCACCTTGTAGATGGCCAGGCCGCCGAGCACGGCCATGGCCAGCGCCATCGCGGCGAAGGCAAGGGTCAGTCGGGTCGATATCTTCATCTGGGCGAGGTTCATGGAGGGCGGTTCCTGAAATCGGAAATCGTGAATGGATTTCCGGTTTTCGGCGCCGCGCGCCCAAACTTGACCTCTGCCGTGGCCCCAGCCTCCCGGATCGCGCCGTTCAGCGCTCGACGGTCTTGTTCCAGCGTGTGTTCCACTCCGGCCGCAGCGCGTTCACCGCGTCCCAGTCCAGCGTGTTCACGGTCTTCATGTAGACCTTGAATTGGTCGACCGTGGCCTGTGCGGCCGGGTTGCTCGGCTGCGTCTTCAGGTTGGACGGGATCTGGTTGCCGAACTCGAGCGCGGCTGACTGCGCCTGCGGCGTCAGCAGGAACTCGGCGAGCTTCTGCGCCATTGCCGGGTTGCCGTTGTTCGCGGTCACGCACTCGGCGACCATCAACAACACCGAGCCTTCCTTGGGCTGCGCATATTCCATCGGGATGCCACGCCCCTTCTGGGTTGCGACGGCGGTGGGCGTGAACGGGAAGATCGCGGCCTCGCCGGTCTGCACCATCTCCGACAGCTTGGCCGAGCTCGGGATGTACTCGAGCACGTTGGGGCCGATGGTGCCGGCCCACTTGCTGAAGCCGGGGTCGACGTTCTTGTCGGTGCCGCCCTGGATGCGGTTGAACATCAGGAAGCCGTGCAGCCCGAAGCTGCTCGCGGGCATCGACTGGAACACGACCTTGCCCTTGAACTTCGGGTCGGCGAAGTCCATCCACGAGGTCGGCGCGGGCCACTTCTTCTCGTCGAACATCTTCTTGTTGTAGCCGATGCCGGTCATGCCGACGTTCACGCCGGCGGCCATGTCGCCGGCCATGCGCGCGCTCGGATAGAGGTCTTTCAGCGTGGGCGAGTCAGTGAGCTTCTGGCACAGCCCCATCTTGATCGCGCGCACCATCACGCCGTCGTCGAGGAACATGACATGCACCGGCGGCTTCTCCTTGCTGGCTTGCACCTTCGCAAGGATGTCCGACGAGGTGCCGGGCACGACCACGACCTTCACGCCGTAGATCTTCTCGAAGGCGGGGAACACGTACTTGGTGTACGAGCGCTCCATGTCGCCGCCGTTCATGCCGATGTAGAGCGTCTTGTCCTGCGCGTGCGCGGTGGTGGCGATCAGCGCGGCGGCCAGCAGGCCGAGGGTGGGGTTGAGTCGGGACATGGTCAGTGCACTCCTTGCGATGACGTGGTGAAAGCGGGGGTGAAGCGGGTGATGGCGAAGGCGTCGAGCGCGACGTTTGAGCGTCCGCGGTGGATCAGTTCGGCGAGCGCCTCGCCGACGGCCGGGCCGACCTGGAAGCCGGCACCGCAGAAGCCGAACGCGTGGATCAGCTGCGGCGTCGCCGGGCTGGCGCCGATGACGGGGTGGTGATCGGGCAGCGAGCCTTCGACGCCGCTCCAGAAGCGGATCACGTGCGCGTGTTCCAGCGCCGGGAACAGCGTCGCCATGCGGTCGCACAGCTCGCCGATTGCGCGCGCGGTCGGCACGGCATAGAGCGAGCCGCTGGGCGCACCGCGGCTGCCGCCCATCACGCAGTTGCCGCGCGTCGTCTGCCGGCCGTAGATGCCGCCGCCTTCGACGCCGACGTTGACGTCCATGAAGCGCGGCACCGCCTCGGTGACGGCCATGCCGGGGTGGATGGTGGTCATCGGTGCCGTGTCGCCGAAGCGCTCGGCGACCTTCAAGGCCCAGGCGCCGGCGCAGTTCAGCAGCCAGCGGGAATGCACGGCGGTGCCGCGGCCGTCGCCGACGACGAAGCCGTCGCCGGTGGTCGCGAGTTCGGTGACCTCGCAGTGCTCGATCACGCGGGCACCGGCGGCTTGCGCGGCGCGCGCGAACGCGGGCGAGACCAGGCGCGGGTTGGCGTGGCCGTCCTCGGCGCAGAACGAGCCGGCGATGGCCTGCTCGCCCAGCCACGGGTGGGCGCGGCGGAACGCGATGCCGGTCTGCAGGTGCAGGTCCAGGCCGTGCTCGCGCACTTCGCGGCCATAGGTTTCGAGCTTGTGCAGGTCGGCCTCGGAGCGCGCCAGCTTCAGGTGGCCCGACTGCACGTACTCGCCGTCGATGCCGATCAGCTCGGGCAGCCTGGCCCACAGCGCGCGCGCGCGCAGTGCCAGCGGCAGCTGCGCGATCGCGCGGCCCTGCGTGCGCACGCCGCCGTAGTTGACTCCGCTCGCCGCCGCGCCGCACAGCCCGCGCTCGAGCAGCACGACCGACAGGCCGAAGCGGCGCAGGAACAGCGCGGCCGACGCGCCGACGATGCCGCCGCCGATGATGGCGACGTCGGCGCGCAATTGCTCAGTCATCTTCGTCTTCCGGCACGACGGTGCTCGGCGCGCGGTCGTGCAGCAGGCTGATCGGCAGCGGTTTGATCGGCGCCTGGCCGCGCAGCCGTCCGACCTCTTTCAACTCGCAACCGGCGGCATCGGCCAGCAAGCGCGCGGCGGCGGGCGCGCACATGCGGCCCTGGCAGCGGCCCATGCCGATGCGCGTCAGCGCCTTCAGCCGGTTCAGTTCGCGCGCGCCGGTGTCGCGAACACAGGCGC
>Ga0307510_10005281_pt1 | contig 15359 bp, 15 predicted proteins | sample 12_EM_MG_FD_207224 | JGI IMG/M metagenome (GOLD analysis project Ga0307510, IMG submission 207224) | Populus trichocarpa ectomycorrhiza microbial communities from riparian zone in the Pacific Northwest, United States - 12_EM | ecosystem: Host-associated > Plants > Roots > Unclassified | place...
TATTTATTAATTACTTGAGTTAAAAATGACCTAGGGTTACATTTTGCATATAGCTGTTTATTACAAACTTCTTGAACTTCCTTATCCTATATGCATGTTTTCTATTAAAATTTATGATTTTTTTTTGTTATGGAACATGGAGATTGCAAATCATTCTTCATGCAATGTCTTGTCATGAATTTTCATTTGTTGGATTACATGCTTTGTGCATGTCTTTTCATAAGCAATAGAATCTTGCATGCATGACCATGCATGCTTGGACACACATTTCTCTCTTGGTTTTCCTCCTTTCTGATTGCTTATTTACTTCTGTGTGTGTCACTTTCATTCAGATACATCTGGCATGGTAAGGAAGACAGGGGGCAACTTTAAGGAGAAGTTACGTGAGCTTGGAGGACTTGATGCTGTCTTTGAGGTCATCATGAATTGTCACTCTGTTATGAAGGTGCGAGCTTGTATGATTGTTTTTTCTATGTGTGTTATTGAATACAATAGCGAGCCATAAAAATCAAGACACCTTGTGTTGCTTTAAAACTGAAGAACAACTTTAATTTTAGTTAATCATTTGAGAAATTAGGAACAGTGTGCAACTGGAAATTCTGTGTTGCTTTAAAACTGAAGAACAAATTTAATTTGAGCTAATCATTTGAGAAATTAGGAACGGTGTGCAACTGGAAATTCTGTGCACAGTTCATGAATTCGATTGGGGGAAATCTTATGTCTTTGACATGCTACTTATGTGTGATAAATTTGCAGCATTGCTACTTAGCCATCTGGTTCACACATTTAGCCACTGATCTGTATTGTTCATTTCTTTCTATCTTGGAACTTAATCCTGTATGGTCCTGAGTTCAGTTCATCACTGTTCTTTGCTGGACTAAAAGATGAGTGGTGTGCATGGATGCATTTCCTTGTGTTTGACTTTCACCTTATAAGATCTAAAGCAGATCTTAAACCAATGGTGGCACTTTAACTTGTTTTCCAGTACATTTTCTTTTGTATATGGAAGGTATGTTATTTATTTATTCATTCTGAATTGAGTCATTATACCTGATAATAAATTCATGCCTATATGTCTTTGACATGCTAATTAGTGATGTGTATTATTCGGAGATGGTAACTATTGAACACATTTATTTGCAGAGGTGGACAGAACATCATTCACCTTCCATTCAGGAACATGACATGCATCTGTCGAGCCTGGTGCTGCTTCTGAAATGTTTGAAAATTATGGAAAATGCTACATTCTTAAGTAAAGATAACCAGGTGCAATGAGATGTGATTTTGTTCTGTTATTCTTCTCCTGTTTATTCTTCCTCTACGCCGTTATTAGAACTTAAAATGCTATCTGAAGCCAAATTATTAGATTTTAATGTTCAATATTTTCTTCTATGATACAGACTCATTTACTTGGAATGAGGGGGAACTCAGATTCTCATGGGCATCGGATATCTTTTACTAAAATCATTATAAGCGTCATCAAAATTCTATCCAGTAAGACTGCTGTCTTGCTTCTGTCTATTTCTGGTTCTTATAACTAGATTGCTTTAATCAGATCTGTGTTCTGATGATTGATTCATTGATTTCTAGGTCTTCATCTGCTCAAGAGTTCTGCTGCTGCTTCCAGTGTCGGAAACCGTTGTAGTCTTTCTGAAAGAAGTGATCATGCTTCTGATTTGGTCTTAATTGATGACTACAGAGGTATGTGGTAGCCTAATATCACTGTAGTGTTTCTGTATGCCTGCCGCCCTTCTCTCTCTCTCTCTCTCTCTATCTATCTATCTATCTTTAATGATGTATCTTTTATTTGAATTAGCAGTAGACAGCAATGGAGTTATAAGCATCAGTTCTTCTCCGAATAACTGCAATGAAGCGAGGGCCTCCTCTGAGAAAAGCTTAAATGTATCTCAGAATTCCATGGCCCGGTTGAGGCTTTCTGCCTCCAGTTCTGAAACTACCACACCATTTATTGGAAATACTTGTCAACTGAAGATGAGAATACATCCTTCCATGTCCAGCTCATGTAGCGAGACATTGAGGAGTTATGAGAGCAATGGGTCAAGGACCATATTTGGCCTTGTTGAGAAACCTAATTGTAGGAAAGATGCCAGGAGTGAGCTCTTAGATGATAGCCAAGATCCGTATGCATTTGATGAAGATGATTTTCAGCCCTCAAAGTGGGACTTGCTCTCTGGGAAACAGAAAATCTCTCGAACTCATAATGGTAGGGTAAACTCCAGAGAAGTTGAAAATGGGTATCAATATAAGCTACCGAGTCAGGAAGAATTAAGTAATGGTGATAATTGGCTACAAAAATCAAGTAATGGTGAAAATTGCCTACAAAAATCAAGTAATGGTGAACAATATCATTCACAGAAAAGCTCTCATTGCAGTGTTCCTGATGAAGAACATTCCAGCCTTCTGGCAGACTGTCTTCTTACTGCTATCAAGGTATTCCTCTGAACCATTTTGAGGATTTTCATTTATGTTCCATCCTTCTTTTATGCTGTCAAAGTAAGAAAAGGTAGCTGCATATGCTTTTTTTTTTTAATTTATTTTTTACATTTAAATTTAGCCTTTGTAGTTACCATCTTTACTTGGCAGGTTCTAATGAATTTAACAAATGACAATCCTATTGGCTGTCAACAAATTGCTGTTTGTGGAGGGCTGGAGACTATGTCTACTCTGATTGCTGGCCACTTCCCCTCATTCAGCTCATCTATATCCCTTGTTGGTGAGATGCAAGAGGACGGTTCAAGCATTGAACCTGACAATCAGAATGATGTTCATCTCACCGATCAAGAGTTGGATTTTCTTGTTGCTATATTGGGCCTACTTGTGAACTTGGTAGAAAAGGACGGGGATAACAGGCCAGTTTTACTTGCCCAATAATCACTTCTCTCATGCATATGTTGTTTTCTTGCAATTGGTGCATGGCATAGTGAAATGCTTCTTTGTTCTTAATTGCTATCGTGAATTTTAACCTATTGAAGCTTGATCTATTATCCTAGTTGTATTGCTTTCTACCTGCTGAGGCTTTCCTTCATGTTAACTATTATCTTTACAAGTATTATGTGGGTAGATTTATACATCCTAGAAATTTCTGAAAATTTGATTTAGATGGCAACTGCATATATAGGATTGAAACTTAAATGGTGGTGCTTGCCGACCATCTTTTGAAATTATCTCTTGTTCTTGCATTTAAGCAACACCAATTCCTCAAACCAACTTTCTCCTTGTATTACATAGAATCCTTGTGCTATTATCTGATGACATTCGAATTTGAGTGAAACCTTTCCAATTCTCTAGTTTTCGTGTAACACAAGATGTCATTGTTTTGAACACTCCAATGATCTCTTTTCAGATTTGCATTTGATGAATTAGCTATTGTCCTTGACTTTATGGACTGGCTTAATCCCACTTGGAAATCTTTTTGTTGGTTAGATCTCTCAATTTAGTAGCAGTCTTCTCGTTAGGATTTCCTTCTTTTGATCTTGAAGGAGGCATTTGGTTTATGTTTCCTTGTATATTCATAGTTCTCTGGTAGAAAAAAAGCATGTTTTATGTTTATTGCCTATCAAAACTTATGGTTAAAGTCGACTGCAGATCAAGGCTCGCTGCAACAAGTGTTCCTCTGTCAATCTTGGAAGGGTCAGAAGATGAGAGTCGCAAGGATGTAATTCCACTACTGTGCTCCATCTTCCTAGCCAACCAAGGTGCAGGTGATGCAGCTGGAGAAGGAAATGTTGTGTCATGGGTGAGTACCCTTCATAATGTCTTGGAATTATATTTTACAAATGTATGTGGGGATGCATGTGAATAATTGAGTAAATCAAATTGTTACTGATATTTCCAAAATGTGCATATTATTGAATTGTACAGAACGATGAGGCAGCTGTTTTACAAGGAGAGAAAGAAGCAGAGAAGATGATTATCGAAGCTTATTCAGCACTGGTACTTGCATTCCTATCAACTGAAAGGTTTGTGTGCTCCATTCCTTCTTTTCTTCCACATTCTTTTCAGTGCAATGCTTCTCAAATTCTCCCTGTTCAATGACAGCAAGAGCATACGTGATTCCATTGCTGATTGCCTCCCAAATCACAACCTGGTTATCCTTGTTCCTGTGCTGGAGAGATTTGTGGTATTTTTTTTTTGTTGTCTTAAGGGTATATTAAGGGAAGAGATAGTTGCAACTTGCAACATATTGAAATCCCATACTTTCCCGGCATCAACCCTCTTATTATTATTATTATTATTATTATTATTATTGAGTGAAAAGAACGGTTGCACATTTTTTTTCTCTCCAGGCCTTTCACTTGACATTAAACATGATATCACCGGAGACTCATAAAGCTGTGACCGAAGTGATCGAATCATGTAGAATCCGATGAAATACTTGAGATTTTACTGGAGACTCATGAAGATGTGAGCCAAGTGATTGAATCATGTAGAGCATGATGAAAAAGCTCCAGAAATGCGAACTTTGTACAGCCTTTTTCTTCTCGGTCAATTTCTCTTTGTCCACCATGGTTTTAGATTGTTGTAGCACACCATGGAACTGACTACAAGCCCGCCTTATAGTCTGATTGATTAACCTTTTCCAGTCTTGCCCACTTTCTTTTCTTTTCTTTTCTTCCTTTTCTTTTTCTCATAATCCATGTTATTCTTTTTGTATGGTGCAGGCTCAGACGCTTGTATACACGGTAATGAAAGCAAAATCAAATTGTATTTGTGCATTACACCTATCTGATATGTGTGCTCTCTCAAGATTCCTATTATATAACATCAGATATTTGCCGAGGCGACTTTAGCAGGGGAAAGACAGTGCCATGTACGAACTCATTTTGGATATGATCAAAATAAGTCCCAAAATAAAACATATGCTAGGCGAGGCTGGAGGAACAAGCTGAAATGGAGATCCAACAAAAAAATTGTCAAAAGAAAGAATTGAGAGTCGGTAGGCAAGCCTTTATTTATTTATATATTTTTATAGAGGAAATTTAACGTCACAAATTACTAGCACTACGGGGAGAAACTTTTCAGTCTGCTTCAAGAGGATGAGTCTGGCAAGCCCAGCCTACAGGACAATCATTTATTTATAATGAAGTATCGAAGAAAACATATAAAACTTGGTTGACATTGCTCGAGCTCACAATTGATTGCTGCATAACACCAGGAAATATGGTAGATCTTCCACAAGACATCCTTGTAGAAATGTTCCCAAGACTCCCTGCCAAATCTGCAGCACGTGTCTCCAAGCTGTGGCACTCTTTGTTATCGACTCCCAGGCTTGCTAGATTTCACCTCCAACAATCATGTACAAAAAACAGCCTCCCCAAGACTCTTATCGTAGTAGTATAACGCTTGATTTGCCACATTTGAAATACAGTACAACCCGATTTGTTGATGGATCGAAGATTATTGTAGGGTCTTGTAATGGATTGATATGAATAGAGATTGGCGATGGTGACCTAGCTTTATATAATCGTATAAGAACTAGAGAACCGTAGTTTGCGAAGTCTCGAGTATGATGAAGAGACCAAATATGGTCCTTGCTTTTATGGACTCGGCTGTGATTCTTCGATAGATGACTACAAGCTAATAAGAGGTGCCGCTGCCGGATACAATTTCATCCAACGGGGACTTCAAAAGGAGGGCTTGTCTTGTTGTACAATGACTTGAGGAACAAGGAATGAGGCTTTGGTCCATGGAAAAGTAGACATTGGTGATCAAGAAAACTAAAAGTATAGGCATGCAAAGAAATGAAAGTCACAAATGATTCACAAGATGGGAATACTGGCTAGGGATTGAGTTATGAGATGGACAGAGTAGATGTTTATTGGGATAAATAGTTTCCATTTCACGAGATGTGGACAACAGCTTGTTATGAACCCTCTGTGGCAATGATCACAAGCCAATGGGAAAGCAGGCGCAATCACTTGGGCAGCTTCAAGCCTGAACCCTACAACCTCTGCTCCATTATGTTATCCAGACATGCTCCCATCTCAGCTGTCAAATGATTTGCCCAATCACCTATCTCACCTTTCCTAAGGCATACATTATTTTGAATAGCCAATGGTGTGTCTTTACAGTGTACTCCATTTTTATTCACATCCAAATTTCTCAACTTCTCAAAACTACACATTCATTATCTTCTGCACCTCCCCTTCCTCCTCTTCCTCTAAGGTGAAAGAACAACCCATGAACTCCGCTAAGTTCTTAACATAAGCAGTGGTGTCTTTCTTCCTTTCCTCATACGTCAAGAACAATGTCTTCTCAGGAGACTCTAAGCTCGCTCTCCAATACCCTAAAACGTGGTCCCAATATGGTCCATAGTTTGCAAGTCCATTGCAAATAAATATAAAGCGTCTTCCAGAGGCAGAGGTTCAGCATTTTTGCATCTTATCTGCCTGGCTATGAAGAACCATACAGAATCAAACGCATCCTTTGCATGATAATTTTGCAAGCAGAAGAAATAATAGATTCTGGTAAGAAACAGTAAGGAACATGAGTAGATACCAATGGGATTGCCGAGTGTCGATTAGTTGGATTTTCGGCAAGGTCATATTCCAAGAAAGGAATACGTTCATGTGGCACAAAGGGCTGTAACGGGATCGTGTAACAATGACAATAGCAAGGGCCTTAAGCCAAGTATTGCCAGTTTTCGGAAAGCTGGTGACAGATATACCAGGGATTTGTGGGGAAGGCAAAGAGGATTCCATGAATACACAACAGAAAAATATAATGTATAATGGTGCACGTAACACATTAAGAAAGGCCATTGCCATTTGTAGCAAGTTGAGAGTTTGATAATTTTTTCCATTTGGGTGTCAATATCAGCAATTTCCATTTGATAAACGTTCTGCCTCAAAATCTTGAGACATCTAAGATTTGGCCATCGTAATCCAAGATTTTGTTACCGTTTTCTTTTCTCTTGGTCTGAACCAGGTGGCCTAATTTTCTTTAATTTACATCATTATGCTGCCTCAAATTCTATGTAGATTTAAATTATCAAATCTTAATATCACTATAATGTTCTTTACTCTTGTCTGCTGATGCAAGTTGTTTTATTTCATATTATATTTGATAGCAAATCTTTCAGAAAGATCCTGGGAAAAACAACGCATGCATCTGCTTGTGTTTAAGAAACCCAATAGGTAGAACGTTTTGATTAGTCAAGAACGAAAAATCACCAGTCAAATCATTGGAATGAAGGCTAAAAGATATTAACTGATGGCCATATTGTAGATCACTTTTCCAGACCAGTAAGAAATCTTTCTTTCAACACTAGTAGAATTTCCATCCCCTCTCCTGTAATAGCTCAAAAGACCGGTGCTCCATCCATTTAAATCGAGTCGAATGTATGAACAAATTGAGAAATATAACACATTTCTCACTTCATTTTGGAAAAAAAAAAAAAAACTGGCTTTGAGTTTTACGTAACAAATTACAGCTCTCTCAAGTCTCAATGGAAGTTCACCTATGCATTTGACATATAAAAGAGAGAACATTAACCAAAGATTTCTACCACTTTTGAGTAACTAGTATGTGTACTGTTTTATGATAGCCATGCTGCACATAACACCATACAATTATCAAGTCATTTCTTGTCTCAATGATATGGAGACGACTTTATTTTAATTAACTTGATCGAACTTGTTTCTCGAGGAAGTCGATGATTAGCTGGTTTACCTGGTCAGGGAATTGCTCTTGGACGAAATGGGTTCCTTCTGGCAAGGTCTTGATCTCTAGATCAGACATACGTTCTCTTACTTTCCCACTTGTTAAGTAGTCCTCAATCCCAGGGAATTTAAGGAAATAGTCTTGCCCACCCATAATTAGCAGCACTGGGGCTTGAACCTTTGGGTTTCTGATGGTGAACTCTTTGCGCAGTCCCCTGCAAGACCCAGATACAGCATGCTATATTGGTAATTACTTGCATTCAGATCATTTGAAGTGAATTTCTTGCTTCAAGTTTCAAAGAACAACTGGACAAAGAGGGTTTATTGGATATTTCAATACAAATTCTTACTTGTACGGGGCTCGCATTGGAGAATCAAATCCTGATTTTTCATATGCTTTTGCATAAATTGCAAGATCCTCACTGCTTAACCATGATGGTAGAGGGGTGGATGGATCCACCAAATCCATAATCTCCTTATCTTTATCTGCTATAGGGATTTCATTTCTTGAAAAGAGAATGTAGATGTTCCTCCACACAGTTTTAACATCAAATCTGCTAAAATCGGCCTCGGCACGCCCAGGTTCCTACCAGGGATGGACTTATAAACCAATCAACTCATTTTTTTAGCCAAAAAGAACATCAAGTAAAGGATCTTGATGATTCTGTTTGACGATTGAAGTTTTATAACAACAGCGCCTAACATTCTATGATAACAAAGCAGACCAAAAACTTAAGCACACATTATCCATTTGCAGCAGGATTCTTAGAAAGAAAAACATGCAGAATGATAGCACATCTTTAACATCATTTCAACGCTTTTCCAATTAAAAAAGAGAGAGAGAGAAAGCTTCGTCTTCCAAAATGACAAGGTTACTTAGATTTGATATGTTACAAAGAAAGCCTAAAGTTCCACTACAAGAAAATGAAGCAAAAAAAATCATGTACCTTCCACCTGTGGATGTAGAAACCTTCAGGAAGGTCCTTGTATCGTAGAGGCCTAGGAGGAAAGAAGGGCACACCCAATGAAACTATTCCAGAAATTCTTGTTGGATGGAGAAGAGAGAGGAGATAAACAGGCCAGGAACCAAAATCTTTTCCTACCAAGAAGGCCTGTGATCAACTTAATTTGGTTAACTTCAAACAAAGCTAAATATTTGCAAATGCACACCGTAAACATACTTAACCAGTTGGTACTTGGTAGTGAAACAAGAAATAATACATAGCCACAGCTAGGCTAAAAATGATACAGTGTAAGACCGCTACCTTCTCAATTTGAAAATAATCAAGGATAGCAATGGTGTCCTCCACAAAGTCATCGAAGGATGCCTTTTCAAGATCTGGATGGTGCTCGGATAATCCATAACCTCTTAAATCTGGTGCGATTGCGTGATATCCACCATTAGCAACAGCAATCATTTGGTGTCTCCATGAATACCATATCTCTGGGAAACCATGTATGAAAACCACCATCAAAGAACCTACACGTAAAAAGACACATTTTTTTCACCTGCTAAAAATTAAAAATAAATAAAATTGAAAGCAAAAGCAAAAGAAAAGGTGATAGTCGATCTAAACCAGTTCCAATCTCTGCAATGTGAAGCTTCACTCCTCTTATGCTAACGTACTTGTGTTGTATCTGATCCATTGAGACGGAGAGAGAGAGTTGACTGATCTGAAGCTTTCTGTACTAATAAAGTAGTCCATGAAGGTGGGAAATGAACCAGTGAGATGCAGCACAGTCCTTCTCACTCTACTATAAAAATGTACGCGAGTTTACCAAATCGTCCGCAGGCATAGAGGTATGCCCTTATTTTCCATCTACTGAAGGTACTGACTGGTGACAAATGGACCTATCAACTCTCATTCTTGACAAATGGACCTTCTTTTAGGTGCTGTGTTCATCTCCTTGTGTTGGTAAGGTAATAATCAATATGTGTGGCATTCTGAGCTCGAGCAGTCGCTAATAATATCCAGTTTTTATCAAGGAAATTCCAGTTTCAGAGAAGTTTAGGAATAGCAGATTTGTGTGCTATCCTTCAGCTTTCCACAGTATGAAACTGTAATTATTGGAAACCCATGTGATGCATTCGACCTCCAGGTAAATGTTTCAAGAATTCACATTAACCTATCAGAGATATAGCTCAACTGGTCAGGTTTTAAGTTTGCTCTCGAGATCACTAGTTCGAGTCCCACAAACCTCAAGGCTACTGGAAGCTTATATAGTCGTTAACTTCAAGGTCTCGGGAGATTAGTCGAGGTGCGAGTAAATTGAACAAGATACCCACGATAACAAAAAAAAAAAAAAAAAGAATTCACATGAACCTTGGTCAAACATAAAGGTGAGACAAGATACTGCAGTACTGTCACACAAAATGCTGATGAATTCGAATTCAATGATACATTTTACTTCTTGACATACTCAAATACATACAGGACATGCCACAAAGAAGAGGCAGAGAGCAGTGGTCTTGCATTAATACACTTCTGCATACTCAACAAAACACAAAGAGGAATCAGAATTGGATTTCAATGCGCTAAAGTTGCAGCATCAAAACCAACTGAAGCTTTCGCAACAAATATTAATGACCGAATACTGGCATTAAGGAAAGTGAGTATGAGCTGATCCACCTCGTCCGGTGATTGCTCCTGAACAAAACGGGTTCCTTCAGGCAAATATATGACGTCCAGATCAGGAACAAACTCTTTGACCTTCCTGCTCTTTATGTAATCTTCCATACTTGGAATTTTGAAGACATAATCTTTGTCATCCATGATCAGAAGTGCTGGAACTTTAATTACTGGTTCTGTTATGTTGAAATCTTCATCAAAGGACCTACAAAGTACCCTTTCAAGCCAAACTCTTATCAGAGGTTAACGTGCAAACAATTCAGACAATTTAGCAGAGACCGGCACTCCCTTTATCGATGTGCACTTACCTGTATGGAACTTGTAGTGCCGTTTGGAATCCAGATTCTGGTACAAGGCTCCATATGTTGCAAGATCTTCCTCTGTGAACCAAGGGGGAGGAGGAATAGATAGGTCCACCAAATCCATGATCTCCTGGTTTTCAGGAGCTATTGGTGTTTCACTTCTAGAGAACAAAATGTACATCTTTCTGACCACCGTTTTCCCATCAAATCAACCAAAACAAGCTTCTGCTCATCCAGGTTCCTATGTACAACTCAAAAGAAAAAAGTTCTAAGGGAAAGTGCTAAAAGATTTTTAGATTTCAGCAAATTAGATAGTCACGAGCATGTAGTAACAGTCCTTGTAAATGCCACAGTCCATGCACGCATAGATAGTATTAGACAGTCGCTTCGTATCTCTATACATTCTAACAAACTATCAGGAGCACTTCCATTGTTACAACCCCGAGGACCCTCTCTGGATGGAGAAGGCAAGCATGTAAAAGATGGGTTGGCTCCAAAATCTTTTGCAACCTATGTTCATTCAAGTAACAAAACAAAGAGGGAATCAAATCACAAATAATAAAACTCTCATTTTCTGAGATTTCGTCTTTTGCTTGAATTTTTTGTTTATTTAGAATCTTTGGAATTGAATTCAATTCCAAGATTTAAATCAATTCTTTAGTTTGAAATTCTTTTGAGATATTAATTTAAATTCCAAATATAATTACAGTAATTCTTTTTAGAATTAACATTAAAAATAATATTACAAAAACACCTTTAATAACACAAACCCCTTTCCAAATTTTCATTCAAAAGAGACACTAAAGAATTGACGCCATTTTCATCGTCGTCTTCCTGAATAGTTGCACTGGATTTCATTGTTTGTGATGAAAGTGATGTTTTTTCTACCAACAACAAAGGGAATATGGCCAAGATATAGTTTTTTCATAAGCAATTCCAAGGCCCTTGTAAACTGATGAAGAATTGTTTCTCCTACAAATATTTTTAGGCTCTTCTTGTTTTTATTTTCAAGTCCAGATGGCTTGACCATCGAAGTAATTCCTGTTGCAAACACAAATTACTTGCAATTTGCGGGGCTGACAAAATTATTATAAATTAAATTTAAATCATATGTGTAATTGAATTCAATTCTACATATGATTTGATTTGAAATAGAAACCAATCAAAAATCTTTTTGTTTATTGGTCACATGTTTCCCGAAGAAACTTTGTGTCCCCTTCAACAGCCTAGCCATGCATCCTGCATACCAACTATTAGTCCCTCATCGACATACTAACCATGCATCGCCGAGCAAGGATTATAACCTCTGAATTCAAAGGTTATAATTGGATGCACTCGAATCCAACTGCCATACTCGAATATGCTCGAATCGAACTATTAACCCGATGCGATACCCTTAATCAAACCTAATCTACTTGCCACCAATTACAAAGACAAAATATAAATTAAATGAAAGGAGACCTCTTGGTAATGTGTCATTTGAGAATTGTTCTTGTTATTGTTATCAACATTAGACAACCCACAAAACATAGAACTAAAATAACTTTTACAGAGATTCATAGTCACTCTAAGTCTTTATCTCCAAGTAATCCAAAACTACAAGTGATAAGCACATTAACCACCTTGCACGGACATACCCAAGTAAGTGCTAAGTATTAGGAAAATGCTAATGATGCATAGACACAGAACATAAGGTTTTGACGTGGTTCGATAATTTGTCTACGTATATCGATTCTTGGAGTTACTGGTTTTTCTTATAAAAAAGAAAATACGAATTATAATGAGGAGAAAACTCCACCTAACTCAACTCAATATCAATCTTTTTATCATATGGTGCACTCTTAATTTGAGCCCAACACACAACTATACTACCTAGAATATACACGAACCCTCTAGTAATTTTCTACTATCAATGTCACCAACCAAACCAGGATCCATATAACCTTGAAGCTTCATGTCTAACTTTGTGAAACAAAGTAACATTCTAAATAATCATTTAGATATGTGAAAATCTATTTTACTAGTCTTATAACCAATGTTGTTTACCTGGATTACTCATGTATCTATTTATAACCCATTATATATGCAATGTCTGATCTTATACAAACCATAACATACACTTCTGATTGTCGAAGCATAAGGAACTTACTCATGCAGTTCCTTTCCTTTTCTATCTTTGGTGATTGTTTCTTATTTAGTCTAAAATAAATAGCCAAGAAAATGCTTACTAACTTTATTTTTGTTGAATTTATGAAGCACCTTTTTCACATACTCATCCTGTAAAAGCTTCAAGGTACAATTAATTTTATCCCTGATTATTCTTATAATAAGGATTTGTTTTGTATATCCCAAATCCTTTATTTCAAGCAATTCTGACAGCTGCTTCTTTAGTTTATTTATTTCCTCGATGCTAGATTCTGCAATAAACATATCATATATATAAAGAGTTTTGAAAACTCTTGTATCATCCTAATAATATATATATATATTATATAGCAACAATGGTTTGCCTGTAATCTTATGAACCTATTGTTGGAAATAAAATTGTTGAACTTCTTATACCATTATCTGAGAGCTTATTTCAAGCCATACAAACTTAGTTTCAGTTTGTAAGCTAGATTATCCTTTTTTATATATATATATAGATAATTCTTCTGATTAATTCATGTGTATATCTTCCTCCAAATCCTTATAAAGAAAAGCAATCTTCACATCTAATTGTTCAAGATACAGATCTTTTGTAACTATATTCTAGTACTAGTTTGATTGTTGTTAGCTTCACTACGAGAGAAAAGATATATATATATAACCAATTACCTTTTTTTAATTATTAAAATCCTTTCACAACTAATCTCATTTTATAGCATTTTCTTCCATCATGTTCTTTCTTTACTTTATAAACCTATTTCATATGCAAAGCCTTCTTTTCTACAAGTAGTTCGATTAGCTCTCATATCTGATTTATTAATAAAGAACTCATCTAATCATTCATGAATAACTCTTATTTACTTGATTTTTTTGTTTGCATAGCTTTATCAAGAATTTTAAGCTAATCATTTTCTATTAGAAGAATATAATTCAATAATGGTGAGAAACATTGTAGAAGCTTGATATTCTCATAAGAACTTCAAACAATCGTTGCTAATATTTATGGCTCCACCTGTGGATTAATATTTTCTTTGTCATTATTATTTCTTTACATAATACTCTCTCGGTACTTCATGTATATTAAATGCCTCAGTTGTCTTTATTTCATGTATATACCTACCAAATCTTTTTCCTCATTATCTTTATACATCACCTTCTTATTAAATATGACATTTTTACTTCTTATGTTTTTTTTTTGTTTTCATTATACTAAAATTAATATCCAAACTCATTAGTGCAATATCCAATAAAGGTACATTATAACTAAAAGGTTCCTTATAAACTAAAAAAAACTTCAGAAACAAATTGAATTTTCCATGGTTGAATCCTCGGTTGTCAGTATGATTAGGCTTGACCGCGAGCTTTTCTATAAAGCAAGTCTCTTGTTGGCATAGGGGATCCTCCGATACCTAAGTCAGCAAATTTAAGATGAGCGTAATGTGTACGAAAATAAATTAAAGAGAAATGTATGCATGAAGAAAAAAAAAGCCTATGGTTTAGGCCTAGAATGACATGGTTAACTTATATAGTCTAGAATGGCATGATTGGGCTTTAATTGGTTTTTATGGCCTAGAATGACATGACTGGCTTTAATTGGTTTTTATGACTAGCTTTGATGGTAAAGAATGTGAATGTATGTTATCATGCCTAGTCTTCAATGGCTAAATAGAGCTTTGACCAAGGATGGAATCCAAATTTTGCAAATTGATCGGATGTATTTATATACATCCAGGAGAAGGTATCGTTAATGGAGAAACTGGTGTGCTACTATTGATTAGCCATGGTGACTTTGTTGGTTATTGTGTCATGTTATGGTTGATGTTGCCTTTGGTGAAAATGTTAGTGATGTATAATGTTATTGGTACAAAAAATGGTGTCTCCTCTGTATAACAAAAGTTGTGTGCACATAGAAAAATTGTGTATGAAAAGTATATGAAAAACTGCATAAAATGGTATGGTAGGATAAGACTGAAGAGATTGGGATTGGTGTCAATCTTAGATTGGAATTTCAGCCATTTAAGTTGGAACTTGAGATTGGTTGGAAAAAGCCCAATTATTTAGACATGACCCAAATGGTTGGAATTGTTTTTGAAAAATTTAAGAATGATCAGTTTGAACCCCAAATCTCATTAGTGTTCATAATGTTACTCCATTTTGTTGCAGTTAAAAATATTTTATAAGAATGGTAAAATGAAAATCAATAGTACTTTGGTAATTTGAAGGAAATATAGGATTGTGAGAAGGTCAGTAATAATATCATTAAGGGAGTGTTTTCAGGTATGAGTGGCAGGTCAGATAGTCCATGCCCTCTATGGTTAGGTGCGATAGCCTGTTATTCAGCTTTAACAAGACAAATCATCTAGTGGCATCATAAATATCATATATCAGGTAACCTATAGAAAAATACCACCACTTTAGGAACTGAAGATCAAAATGAATGGTTAGTAATAGTTGTATGATATCAATGTATGATATATCAACTCGAAAGGATTTGTGATCGATTTGGTCCTCAGAGTTGTGATCAATATGCTTGTATTTTTTGTTGGGTGTTTTAACTTTTTACATTGTTGTTTGATGTAAATGTTTATTAGCTAATT
>Ga0307510_10005283_pt1 | contig 15358 bp, 14 predicted proteins | sample 12_EM_MG_FD_207224 | JGI IMG/M metagenome (GOLD analysis project Ga0307510, IMG submission 207224) | Populus trichocarpa ectomycorrhiza microbial communities from riparian zone in the Pacific Northwest, United States - 12_EM | ecosystem: Host-associated > Plants > Roots > Unclassified | place...
GGGGCGCACCTTGCAATCCCTTTGATGGCAACCTGGTGGGCCAGCTTGACAACCTCCTCGATGACCTCCACCACGGCCTCAACTACAATCACATGGGCCCAGGCGCCTATGCATGTTTTGAAAATGTAGGCTGCAATCCAAAATGCAATTAGGAAGAAAAAAAAAAAGGTAGGAACAAGCATTGTTGGTGGTGTCAGAAGATGGTGGGACGTTGTTCGAAAGGCAGTGCACGGGTGCTCAACATTGACAGTAATGCTCAGCAGGACCAAATAATGCATGATGCACCAACGCAGGCAAAAACATGGTACAATTCTCAGAGCAAGTGCGTTCGTGCAAAGCACTTGCTCGGTCATATTGCTGTCAACTAATCCATATCTGTGAATACTGCATGTGCTAGCAGACCACTGTGGTCAACCAACCCCCATCTCCCCTGGTCTTCAATGCGGCCGACAACACACTGGATACATTTAACATCAACAAGGTCCAAGGCCCCAGTCTGCGAGTAAAACGGAATGGGCGGCATTCCATGAGCATTGGGGAAATCAGTATCAACGCTCTGAATAACCGCAAGACAAAGACTTTCGGGCTTCTTTGTTTGAAGTTCATTGCTTTCGGGAATGGGAATGACAACGATGTACTGGAGTTGCCCGTAAAACGTTTGTAACTCAAGAACTTCAGGAAGGTTTCGACGGTGCTGGTTTCAATCGATGAGTTGCTCATACTATTTATTGGGCAAAAGATAGAAATCGAGTATTTTCCAGAAAACAAAATCACACATGCAGACAAATGATGCATCTTGGCCGTCCCTGCATCGGGAAACGATCTTATGTGCATGCATGATATCTCCACCTTCAAGGCAACAAAGTTTGCCCCACTGCTCGATGACTTCCGGAATGATTTTCTTGGCGACCCGTGACAAGACATCAAACCGGGTTGCCAAACCACTCACGAGGACTTTGCGAACGGCGCCATCAATAGAACTCATTAGCTTCGGGGCCACGAGTTTGTATTGCAGGTCTGCAATGAATAGTCTTTAGATTAGGGTGAAGATACTGAGACGCAACTTACAATCTTCAAGCACTTTCGTCTGCAAAGAGGGGTACTTTGGAGGTTTCCCAAGCTGCTCGTCAGTAAGATTGTACAAAAGCTTGATTTGCCAGAGCTGCGACAGATCAGTCAGGTGTTTGTCCATGCTCATGTACAGGTTTCGTCAACTCTGGATTCTATGTTGAAAGTACCTGCATTGCCTCTTGATGGGGAAAGCCCATGTTGTCCAGCATGGTCCCATCCATCTGATCTGGTCAGGAATGTGGAGCAGGGCATGTATGGTGAGCGGGCACGCTGGGAGTCGTTCAGGGATGTGTTGGTAGTAGAGGCTGGATACGTGAATTGACTCAGCCTTTGATATTCTGGAAACGAAAGGGGGGAACGTACCGCTCATAATCTACCACCCAGCTACAAATTCCCAACTCGATTTCATTGATATCCTTCTTGCTGATTTTGAACTGGAGACACAGATTGAGGATTCTAACAAGGGAGCAGAAATGTTTGTAATACTGCGCTTCGGGAAAGCAATCTCGAAGCATGGTGGGGGTGATGAACAGAGACCACACAGACCACATCGAAGATGTGAAATATGAACAATCTTTTGCTGGGTCGGGGATGGATGCACCAAATGATGAAGGTATCGTCTTTGTAGCTTCTGCGGACGTAGCACCAATGACCTGCCAAATATGTGGCTCCAGGACATAGGGCTGACCGTTATCCATTCCCTTGTAGCAACCAGACCAGAAGAGGACAAGGTTTGGGATGAGATTTTCCCAGATCAGATGCATAAAGTCGTATGGAAACAACTGGGGAAACCTCAGGGACCCAAGATCACTGAGAAGCAGGACCCCTTTGATGCCAGACGCCTTTGCAAGCTCCTCTTGTTGTGTTTCTGTGGGCGCAGACTCCACTGTTTTGGCCTGTGCCATAAATCTGTTGTGCGAGTGCAGCAGTAACTCCTCTGGGCAATACTCAATAACATCAGTTGCTCAAGGATGACTGTGGCGGGACAGTGGCATGTAGAGTGTTCTGTTTCGCGAGTCTGGGATGCCAATACCTTTTATCGCACACATTCGACAGGGACTTACGCCATTGTGTCCCTTCATGTTCATGAGCATGGAAACGGCAGGAATATCACCAAAGGCTGTGATAAGATAAGCGTGGAGGGCGAAGATGCTGTGAGAGAGGGCATCATATGCAGACACACTGACTGCAAGCTTGAGAAGTTCTTGCACAAGAGGATAGATGAACAAGTCTGCATCCCATGGCTTCTTTGGACCAGGTATGATCCCAACACAAAGAATGTTGTCTTGCTGGAAGCATTGATCTGGAGGGAGATTGTAATTGAAGACGAGGAGGATCCACATGGTCTGCTTCTGCTTTTTGAAGGGAGCGAAGCCATTGGTGGCGAAGCCGAGCACAATGTCACGATGATCCAAGAAGTAATGGTGGGCTAGACATTGGTCTCCAGCAACAACACACTCTCCAAGAAGCGAGCGATAATAAAGTCCATCGAAGATATCCATTGTCATTCCATTTCAGTGGGTCTTGGCATGTTCATCAGCATGGTACTGGAGACGAGTGGCGTAGGCATGATTCGACATGAATGCGCAGAGACGAGGGATAAGGGGCATATAAGAGAACGTTTGCCTTGCATCACCAGACTTGTTCAGATGTGATGTTTTGCACCTTGGGCATTCATTAAGGCCAGTGTGTGGACCAGTAAAGCATACACATGAATTGATGCAACACTCAAGTTTAACGGGCTCGAAGTGGGAGAGATACTGGGCATGGGATCGTGTCTTGGCAAGAGTCTCCATGCCTGCATTGGAAAAGGTGTACAACATTTCATCAAAGGACAAGGTGGTTAGATTGTTCCTGAGCATCATCGCAAACAGACGCAGGATATCCAGATTGTGGTCCAAGATAGAAGTCCTTGCTAGAGCACAAAAACGCTGGTGCCTCATGGAGTATGCAATAAATAATATTTGGACTTACCAAGTTCCTCGGCCTCCACAAGAAACTCTTCAACCAAAATATCCAAATCCGGGACGATGCCCTCACATGGGTCCACCTTGTCTTCCATGTCAACATCCTCTCCATTCCAGAGGCCATCAGTTCCAGGACCGGTGGGGTCAGTAGCCTCAGCTGCATCCCCATCGAGAGCATCTTCAGATTTGTTATTGCTTTCATCGATAGCTCGGCATGTCCTAGTATGGAGATTTAGAGGGACATTGTTGACGAATTGACCGGATGGTATAGAATGTGCATACCCTGGCAATTGAGGTAGATTTGTCGAAGCCGCTGGTGGATCAAAAAATGGCAGGGAGGGATTGAACTCGGATGAGGGTGTGTGGAATTGGGGACGGCCGCTAGAGGAAGAGCTGGCATCTGCCTGAAGAGGGGCAATGCAATGCCGCTTGGGAGGTGGATGGGATTCGGATTCACCCCGTGTCATAGTGGCGATGATGTGATCCCGCATCGTCTTGGGAAACACTAGACGATTGTATCCACAATTGCACAGGACTTTCTTTGGCTTTTGCCTTCAGTGTTTCTGTGATGCTGGCATTGACAGGATGATCTAAGAGTCAGAGTGGGCCGAGACAAAGTCAGACTACATGGATGTCCAGTTGGTGCAGAATGCACAAAACTTACATGAAAAAAGAAAATCCGGCATGAGAGGGTTGTCAAAGACTTGAAATTGATGAAGATGATCGTCAGGGGAGGTGTGATGCAGTTGGGCGGCAGAATGCCAGTACTACCGCCATCTCAAGTTGGATGGCTCATAACTAGCAGCCCAAAGAAATTGCATAGAAACCCAAAAACCCACAATGGCATCAAGAATGTACTGGAGTTGTTCTGGCAGCTGGTAGCTTATTGTGTGACATAAAGGGTCGACGTCGGCTCAGCGTGAAAGGGTAGCAGTACCATGGGTCATGTGATGTTTTCTGCATTTTTTGGGCGACCAAACAAAGTTCAACTCACTTCAATGTGTTCTTCCATCCTCAAGCTCACGATTGATTGTTGATTTTCTGTCCTCTTGTCAAAAGTTCAACTCAATGCAGTGGCAATTTGGACATTGTCAATGAGACGGTGCACATATCCTAAGAGCGGAATTTTTCATCTGCTAGCTGGTGAGATGGGGGCTATATAAGGTCAGGCATTGGTATGTCATGGGTACCCATCTCATCATCACGCATCGTACTCATCGGTGTGTTTTCCCCTCTTTCTCCATTCTGGCTTATGGTCTGACTGTTCAATAGAATGTCTAATGCCTTGTGATACTGGAACCAGGTTGAAAAAACCTACAGAGAAGGCTCTTTTTGCTGAGCAGCAATTGGCCTGGAAGTTGTCATCTGCCACCTCTGGGAACCGCACCACTTCAGGTAAGAAGAACCCCCCTCCAGTGACAACATCAGCAAGTCCCTTGTCCCCCACACCTGCCTCAACCTCGGTGAGACACGTGCCCACAGGTGCCCCGCCCGTTGTCACCACCCCAGAAAATGGTATGCCCACTTGGTTACTACCACTCATGACTAATGCTCCAACAGATAATGGTGCCCCTGCAGCCACGGTTTCTGTGGCCCCTCAGGATCCAAGCCCTGCAAGGCCTGTTGTGGATCCTAATGTTGTTTCCAAAATGGTAAACTTGCATCGTGAGTACCTGTTTCCTTGTTTTGTGCACACGTCAAAAATCTTATTTTAATTTTAATTTTTTAGTTCAGCTTGCTGTTGCAAAGCAGGAGCTTGAACAAGCTAAACTGGTAGTAGCAGTTGGTGCTGGTTTGGTTCCCACTAAAGATCTTCGAATCAAACGTCCAGCCAAGATTGGCAACCTCCAACATGCAATGGGCCTTGAACATAACCGTAGGAGGTACCTCAACTTTCGTGTAAGGTTTTTTTTCTTTTCTTGAAAAGCATACCATAACTGAAGCATGATTGTTATAGAACAATATCAGACACTATGCAGGAGTTGTACACATCAAGGCCAGCACCCCTTGGCCACGTCAAGACACAGCCAAGATTGCTCGTCTCTGTGACTTGGTGAGTAGTTTTCCTATCTGATTCTTGCAATGCTGACACATATTTTGTAGATGAGGTCAAAGTACTCATATCTTAAGCCGTTTGTAGGTGACTGGGCCACCAAGGAATGTCTTAGAGATCATCTCAGTGGCAAGCGGAGCTATAGACGCTGTAATGGTGCAGTTGAAGAGGATGACTCAAGTGACTTTGGCAATATAATAATAGGAAGTGAACCTGATGATGATGATGAATGTCACGGACTGCCTCGCTTACCTAACCCGTTCCCTTCTATTTCCGTCTTCTCGTTCCGCTTCCGTCCGTGACTCCGGGCTGTTTTGCCCCTTGCTTACTAATTTACCTATGGACTGTTCTCGCGTTTTCTAGAGACTTCCATACGATTCGATATGCTTCCATCTCGCTCCATGGCTTTCTCTTACCTTCTCGTAGTTTCCATCACGACTCGTATATAAACTGTACTTCATAGCATAGAACGGCTTTCTTAAGCTCGTTCTATTCGTGCAATCAGACTTTGACAGTCTCTTCTCACTATTGAACGCGTGCGGCTTCCATCGAACAAACTCCTCTCGCATTAGTCAGCTCTGCTGCTAATTGCCTTAGTCTCTCTACGTCTCGAGATCACGTGCTAGTGTCTCGCTCGATTCCAAGTCACGTCTGACTTGTGTAATCTTCACTCGTCATCCGTATTGTCACGTGACGCCTCACGTGACCGATCTCCCCTTTGGGAACGACCCCTCTTCAAAATCCAACCTCGTAATCTCGTCCGAGATCCCCGAACCCCGAGAACCCCGAACTCGATCTGACACGGTGGTCTGACCGTGACATTAGAACGAGCTTCTCTTTCCACGAAACCAACGATGACTTCGACTCCCTCCGGATCGAAAGAAAAACAGAAAACCCCTGAAGGACTAGGCATTCCCACTGACTGGCGCGTACGTGCTATTGAACAACCAACTGAAGAATCTCTGGCAGTATTGGATCTTCCATTTGAAACAAAACCTGAAAGCAAAGATACAGTTCCATCGGAATTCTCCGAACGTGTCCGCCACCTAGTAGGAGGACAGGACATTGTCGTACGCATAGATGGAAAGGAGGTCTCCAAGACAGCTCCTTTCACTGCCTATTACGCCTGTTATAAGGGAGCCCTCCTTGCCCTGTCAAATGTCTATGGGGTCTGGTTTGAAATTCGCCTTCGAGCAGGAAACACATACGAGTGTTTCCGATTAGCGCGACCTAGCCTCCAATTAAAAGATTTTCCACTGAAGGGGATCAACTACGCTCGCCTTCGACTCATGAGTCTTCCAATCACTCGAGCCCCCTCCAGAGCTACTTCCCCTATTCGACTAGCTCCATTGAACATACAAGCAACCACTCCACATGATGATGTCTTCCACGAGACTAATCCAGATGATAGGGAGGCTCCAGCCAGCGACATAAGTCGATCCACGTCACCAGATCCTGAAGACCCCGAAGATCAACCCAAACAGAAATCCTTCGCAGGGTTTGGATCGTGGAGGATGCGTTCTTCACGAACGGCGAGACAGCCATCTAAACCCCCACCACGTCGCCCCAGAGGAACAGGAGACGATCCTTTCGGTCTTGACGATCTTCTCGACGAACCTGAGAGAACAAACGATAAAGGATGTCGACTAGAAGGTATCCATCCAGACAAATTTGAAGGAGATAGGTCCAAGACCAGACGATTCTTGAACCAATTTAACAGGTTCATGTTAATGAATCGCAAAGCAGACATAGCCAAGGATCCCATCTCCAAGTGCATCTACTTCATGTCACTCCTCGACGGAGAGAAGGTCAATGGATGGGTAGACATGGCCTTCAACTGGCTGGAAGAAATCGAAGCTGATCCCAGCCTTATCGATCGGTTCTCCAATCCTTGGAAAATGATGGAGGAAAAGTTCAAAGTATCTTTTACCGACTACGCGGAAAGAGAACGTGCACAAGATCAGCTTGGAAAACTAAGGATGACCGGCGATAACCTCGACGAGTATCTCGCCGCCTTCGAAACCCTTGGAAGCCGAGCAGAACTCAACCCGGACGACCCATCGAACTTACGCACCTTTGCCCAAGGACTTCCCCGACAGTTAGCTGACGCCTGTCTGGCCATGGAGAATCCCGACACCTACGCACAATGGAGGGCCGCAGCTCAACGACAACAGGTTATCTACCTGAAAAAGAAGGCGTTACACTCTGAGTATGGATCTCGTAATCCCACTCGAAACGCTGGTCAAAATCCTCAACAGAAACAGACCTCTGGTTGGGTCTGGCGTCGCCCCGGAGGAAATACAAACCCTAACAATCAAAATTGGCGCGGACAAGGGAATCGAGCACAACCCCCTTGTCCTCGTCTTCCTCCTCGAAATGACGATGCTATGGACCTTTCGGTAATCCGCAAAGCCACGACCGACAAAGAAAAGGAAGAATATCGTCGTACCGGACGATGTTTCCAATGCGGAAAGCAAGGCCACCTCGCACGCGATTGCCCCAGCAAACCCGCTCGTGCACGTACTGTCCAAATAGAAGACAGTCAGTCGACGACGACTAGCAACAATTCGTCTTTTGCCCCAACGCCCTCCCTTGCTGCACGAGTAGCTCGCCTAACTGAAGAAGATCGTGGAGCGTTCATGGATGAAATGCGCTCCCTAGGAGAAGATATGGATTTTCTTGGCGCCTGAGTACTACGGCTCTTACTTGGGCAGTTCTGAATAGTTCTGGTTCTATGTATATAGCTCGAAATCATGCAATTCAAGTTCCCTTTCAGCTACGAACCAAAACGAAACGAGTCGATCAAAAAGCACTGCTAGACTGTGGTGCTACCGAATGCTTTATTCACCCTCGAGCGGTGAAACGCCTCAGACTGACAACTAGAAAGCTAGCAAAACCCCGGAAAGTACAAAACGTTGACGGCTCTCCTAATAAGTCCGGAGAAATCCTAGAAGCTGTCGATTTATTGGTCAACAATAATGGACAGGAAGCCTCTCACTCCTTCTTTGTCGCCAATATAGGACGCGATGATTTCATCTTAGGCTATCCATTCTTCGAGGCGTCAAATCCAAACGTCGACTGGAGCGGAGGCCGCATAGAAGGGTTTACAACAATCTCTTCTACAAACGCTAACACTTGGCGGCCCCCTCTTAAAGGAACTAAGCGAAGAGATTCGACTCCGGCCTGGGTATGATGTATCCCCGGGTGGGAAGAAGGCGACGAAATCTGGCTTCAGACTAGAGTTGCCAAAACCACCGTAGCTCAACAACTCGCCGAGGCCTCTACAGACAAAACCAAACGAACCTGGCAGGAACTGGTTCCTGAACGGTATCACCGTCATGGCAAGGTTTTCTCTGAAAAGGCGTCAGAACGCTTTCCCGATTGACGCCCCTGGGATCACGCCATTGAACTGAAGGACGACGCCCCTACTTCGATCAACTGTTGAGTCTATCCTCTTTCTCCCAAAGAGAAAGAAGAACAACAAGAATTTCTTTCTCAAAACCTCCGCCTTCAACGAATTCGTCGATCAAAATCCCCCTACGCCAGCGGTTTCTTTCTCATTCGCAAGAAAGATGGCAAGTTTCGTCCCGTACAAGACTACCGGAACTTGAACAAGTGGACCATTCCAAATAAATATCCACTTCCATTAATCTCCGAACTAATCTACGACCTCGCTGAGAAACGTCTCTTCTCCAAGTTCGACATTCGTTGGGGATACAATAACATTCGTATCAAAGAAGGCGACGAGTACAAGGCCGCCTTCAAAACCAGCGAAGGGCTCTTCGAACCAACGGTCATGTTCTTTGGGCTGACCAACTCCCCAGCCACCTTCCAGACGATGATGGATGACATCTTCCAAGAGGAGGTTGCACAAGGATGGCTTCGCATCTATATGGATGATATGATCATCGCTACCGAAGATGACGAGGTTCTTCATGAGCTCCGAGTCAACCACATCCTTGACAAACTCGAGAAATTCGACTTATTCCTCAAACCAGAAAAGTGCAAATTCCACCAACGCGAAGTCGAATATCTCGGGGTGCTGATTGGCAATGGTTCCGTCAAAATGGATCCCGTCAAAGTTCAAGGCATTTCGGAATGGCCTACTCCCCTGACAGTCAAGGATGTGCGCAGCTTCCTGGGCTTCTGCAATTTCTATTGGGCTTTCATAAAGAATTTCTCCGATATTGCGCGACCGCTTAATAACCTCACTCGCAAGGATATACAGTTCCTTTGGTCAAAGGAGTGTAATGACGCCTTCCTCCGTCTCAAAGCGATTTGCAGCAGTTATCCCGTCCTTCGCACTCCAGACTGGTCTAAGCAATTCGTTATGGAGACGGATGCCTCAGGTTATGCTCTTGGCGTTGTCATTGCACAAGAGTTCGAAGACGGCATTCATCCTATCGCCTTTCACTCCAGAAGTCTCCTACCGGCCGAAAAGAACTACGACGCTCATGATAAAGAACTCGCTGCAGTGATTTTCGGGTTCAAAAGTGGTCGTCCACTCTTCCTAGGCGCCACACACGCGATTCGTGTCCGCACCGATCATAAGAATCTCCAATATTTCCGCGACCCTCGGAAGATCACGGGTCGACAGGCCCGGTGGATTGAATTCCTGCAGGACTTCGACTACACTCTCGAACATATTCCTGGGTCAACAAACACCGTGGCTGATTTGTTGTCGCGAAGAAAGGACCTTAACAAGGGGGTGGATTCCAACGAACCTCGCATCTTACTCCCCGATCACCTCTTCGCTCCGACAAATCCTATCGAGGTACACAAAATCTTTCTTGAAGATGACCTTGACCTCCGACGTGACATCCTACAAACCTTGCACGACTCCCCCGCGGCCGGCCACCCAGGCATTTCGAACACCTGGGAACTCGTCCGTGAACAATACGAAGGCCCTAGACTTCGAGAATTCGTCGAACAATACGTAAAAGGGTGTGCACGTTGTCAAGAATCCAAAACCAACGTACATCGATCAAAAGCACCCCTACAACGTTTTGATACACCCGTTGAAGAAGGGCCTTTTCAATACGTATCGATGGATCTAATCACCGATCTTCCCAAATCACAAGGTTTCGATTCCATTCTCACGATCGTAGACCAGGGATGTTCCAAAGCAGCTAAATTCATCCCGTGTACCAAAATGATCGACGGGACAGGAGTAGCGCTCGAATATCTGAAACATCTTGTACCCTGGTTCGGACTCCCCAAGCGGATCATTTCGGACCGTGACCCCCGGTTCACGTCTGCATTCGCAAAAGAAATGTGTAAGGCTCTGGGAATCCAACAAAATTTGTCTACAGCATTCCATCCTCGTACTGATGGACAGACGGAACGTATGAATGCTTGGATCGAGCAATACTTGCGACCTTGGACTTCAGGAAAACCTTCAGCCTGGAGTCAACTCCTCCCTATCGCGGAATTCGCTCACAACTCCTGGAAACACGACGTAGCGCGCAAATCTCCTCATGAACTTCTGATCAGAATCAAACCACAGGTGATTCTGAAACATTTAGAAGGACCGGTGCCTGCTGCGGAAACACGCCTTCGCCTCCTAGACGAATCTAGACAGTCGGCCCAGAAGCTTCTACAAAACGTACAAAGTCGCAAAGATAACAAGAAGTTGACGGAGATTAAAGAAGGCGACCAAGTCTGGCTAGAGGGTCGCAATCTCTCTATCGCCGGCAATCGCAAGCTTTCCCCAAAGCGATACGGTCCTTTCAAAGTTTCACAAAAGATAAGCCCGGTTGCAATGCGACTCGACCTCCCTCCATCGATGAAGATTCACAACGTGTTTCACACGGATCTCCTCCTTCCATATAAGGAGACGGAGCAATATGGCACGCCTTATACACGCCCCCCTCCGATCATCGATAGTGAAGAGGAATACGAGATCGAGAACATTCTAGAAGCACGGCGTTTCGGCAAGAAACGTAAACTCCAATACCTCGTGCATTGGAAAGGGTACCCTCATTCCGACGATCAATGGATTGATCATCAAGACCTTCACGCCCCAGATTTGTTAGCAGACTTCTACGTGACCAACTCCGCTATGGCTGGACGACCGACAGTATAAAGACACCCTCAATGATCCCCAACAAATTCTCATCCTCCCCATCGCTTCTCAAACTGGCTTCCCCATTTTCCATCTTTCACTCCTTCGACGAACGCTTTCAACAAAACCTCTTTAGCATTCGCCGAAACCACGACGACCTCGCCAGACAACCACTCAATCACCTTGTCCAAGTCTGCTCCACGATCCACAACATGTCCGACGCCTCCTCCGCCATCTTTGTTCCTTCCCGCTCTGCCTCGCCCGTCGGCGACCGCGCTGGCAGTACTCCTTACGTCGTCAATTCTCCTCCCCCAGACAGCCCCACTAACTCCGAGGCGGCTTGGCCGCATGAAATGATGCTCCAACATGTAGCGACCTTGCTTGGGGCTGATGTTGAAGAAGTTCGCCAACGCTTCCCCGATAATCGCTCCCTTTTGCCAATTGACGTCCCCCCTCCTCGTGCCTTGTCGCCCGTCTTTGTCCCACCTATTCCCTCACCTCCATTCATTCCCGGATCGCCTATCGGAGCATACCTGGGGTCAGAACTAGTTGAGTACAATGACCCCGACTTCCCATCCGAGCCCCCTTCCGCTTCTCGTTCACCTGTAGCCGGCTCGTCCATGATCGTCGTCATGTCGGACGGAGTACGAGTATTCGAGGACGACGAACTCCGCCGACCCTCACCTCGCGTCCCCTTGGCCGACATAACGCCAATCCGCCAAGTCTCACACCCTCTCGGCGACACCACCGACTACGAAGAATTGGCCATGGTATTGTATCGACAGGTCTCGGACCAAGATGCAACGATCAAACAAATGATGGAGGAGAACAAAGAAAACCAGGCGCCATCCCCCACCGACCCTCAGCCCAGCACTCACCCCGGTCCTGGCTGGCAGGACAACTTCGACGCCACGGGGACGCGCCACCTCTTCGTCATCCCACTAGGTGACGAAGACGTCATCGCCCCGTTCATTCGTTACGACCTTCGCAACCCCTTCCCTGAGCTCTTAGCCACGAACGGGCGCAATTGCACTGTTCACTCTCGCCCCCTTCATGCCGCCCCCCAGACATCTCGAGCCTCTCCGTTGTCACCGCGCAACGAACTATTCTTTCATCACGACTTAGAGCTAACTAGGGGCGTCGACTGGGCTGTCCTCTATGAGGACGACCCCACTCTAGCTGGCGAAATCCAGTACTTCCGCTCGCACAAGAAGGCTTGCGACAAGCTTGCAAGACGTATGGGACAACTTTGAGAGTCCCTGGAGGTAGAGAGACAGGCCCTTTACTGCAGCTCAGCCCGCCTCACCGGTGCGAACGCCCTCGGACGCCTTCAGCGTCACATCGACTCTTCCCTCCACATTGCCCCCTCATTTTCTACCGCGCGGGTCAAGAAGATCCACGCTTCCGTCCGCAATCGAGTCACAGAAGAACGTGCTCGCCACCCGAAGGAGTGTATGTGGTGCGGCAAGGTAGGCCACACTATCGATGACTGCTACTGCATCGGGCTTTGCCGCCACTGCTCACGCCGCGGTCACACGGGGGTGGAGTGCAAGGACCCTCATTGTATGTGCTTGGAGTACGGAGATTGTAAGGTGTACCCTACTCATCCCCACTTTGAGCGCGGGTACTGTGCCGCCGTGGATGACTGCGTTGACGTCTAAAGGACGTTAACAAGGGGGTAATGTCACGGACTGCCTCGCTTACCTAACCCGTTCCCTTCTATTTCCGTCTTCTCGTTCCGCTTCCGTCCGTGACTCCGGGCCGTTTTGCCCCTTGCTTACTAATTTACCTATGGACTGTTCTCGCGTTTTCTAGAGACTTCCATACGATTTGATATGCTTCCATCTCGCTCCATGGCTTTCTCTTACCTTCTTGTAGTTTCCATCACGACTCGTATATAAACTGTACTTCATAGCATAGAACGGCTTTCTTAAGCTCGTTCTATTCGTGCAATCAGACTTTGACAGTCTCTTCTCACTATTGAACGCGTGCGGCTTCCATCGAACAAACTCCTCTCGCATTAGTCAGCTCTGCTGCTAATTGCCTTAGTCTCTCTACGTCTCGAGATCACGTGCTAGTGTCTCGCTCGATTCCAAGTCACGTCTGACTTGTGTAATCTTCACTCGTCATCCGTATTGTCACGTGACGCCTCACGTGACCGATCTCCCCTTTGGGAACGACCCCTCTTCAAAATCCAACCTCGTAATCTCGTCTGAGATCCCCGAACCCCGAGAACCCCGAACTCGATCTGACACGGTGGTCTGACCGTGACAATGAAGGTGATGAGGGTGGGGAGGGGGATGAGGATGGCAACAGCAATGGCAACAGCAACGGCGATGAGGAGATTGAGTATAATTGATCTGTATCCATTCCCCTTCCCAATTAGGCAGACTTACCCTACTTGACTGAAATTCATAATTGTGATTGTCGAAATTTTCTGCTTGACGGAGTGCCGGACCGCCCCCATCCCCATTGCCACACTGCGCAAGTGGCTGTTTTTTTGCTTCTAACCACAAGCATTGCCCGGTGAGTGCTGCCACACTCACTCACTTTCCCAGCTTGCGACCAGGTCAAATCACAACCTTTTGCCACCCCCATCCCCGATGCCACGCTCGGCAGCTTACATGTTCTCCAGGTGCCATTCGAGCTTGCGTTGAGTCGCCCTCTTCGATTTCAAACAAGTGACAACTCACTTTTTTTTTTTGCTGACTAGCCACTCCGCCCCATGGCAATGCACTCAACCCGCCCCATTCAGCCAGCACACCGCCAGACAAAAATTCATTTCTGTCCTGACCTCACATGTGATGTCACTCTCCCCGGGCTGTCCTCTCTTGCATGACTGGAATTCTCGCTTTCTGCCTGTGTGTGCTGAGCCCCCTCTCACTTTTGCAGGCCTGTCCTTGCCGTTGTGGTCAGTGACCCGAATTCTTGCTCTCTGTCTCTGTGTGCTGACGTCCCTTCCGGGGGAATTTTTTTTTTTCCCTTTCATGTTACAATCCACCCTATTTTTCACCTTCCTCGCACACCTCAGTATCCACCCCAAAGCCCCCAACCAAACCACTACCAGTCCTACCACCATTGCCACCTAGTAACCCACCCAAAGATGCTACTACACACCCACCTACACCAGTCCAACCACCAGTTGAGCCCCTCGTCCCCATCCCATGGAACATCCATCGTCGGGAATACTCCTCAATGGAGATGTACCAAGAGTCACCCCCAGTAGAGAACCCACTGGAAGATCCAGATAGTCCCATGGAGGACACACTGCCTTTAGAGCCAGAACCAGTCACACACTATGAACCTGATGTACCCGGAGGCCAGGCACATACCTTATCCCCGGAAGAGTCCCCTATCGAACCCTGGCAAGCATACCTCACCCAGCCCAGCAGTCCTATATCCCACAAACACTCCCTGTTACCCACAAGTCCCTTATCTGCGCCTATACGCCAACGCACCAGTAGAGAAGGCAGCTATCAGTCAATCACGCCTGCTGCCTTGTCGCCTATAGCCAGCACCTCGCCCCAGAATCAGGGCCACCAGTTGACCTCTTCAGAAGAGTCCGCAGACAATCCCTCATCCACACACAGCTCCACAGAAGACGTGGATAGCGACATGGCCCTTAATTGGGTTACCATCAAGTCTGACTACCATAAAGGGTAGCTGCTTACTTCAGACGCCCATTAGACTGTAATGGACGCATGGCAACCAGACTGCCTCGGATCAATCTCAAATCTCGTCGTCATGGTCACATCATGACGATGCTTCCCTTCTCAGAATGACCCGTCATTACTAGTACCTGGTTAAGGATAGATAAGGCAATCCCCTGACATATGATTTCGCTCTTGCTTCATCCCCTTGTAACACTTATCCAGACCGCAGCACTTGGCCGTGGATATCATGACGATACAGATAGCTCTGTCACTACTAGTAGTACCTCTCCTAGTAGTCTTGGTCCGTGCGCGGACATGCCTGTATATAAGCGCTCAGTATTTTGACAGTCAAGCCTTAAGCTTGACTTGGTTTCCAATACAACCGTTGTCAATACCTTCATAACAACTCTACTTGTTTGATAACTGAGGTATCCATGTAGCTGTTTTGTAATGTGGCCTGCAAATTCCAGGAGGTAGTGTAATAATGTACCCCCTATGGTGCCAGGGATGTTGCAGGCCCACTCATATTATAATTCCCCCTTCCCTCCCT
>Ga0307510_10005284_pt1 | contig 15358 bp, 6 predicted proteins | sample 12_EM_MG_FD_207224 | JGI IMG/M metagenome (GOLD analysis project Ga0307510, IMG submission 207224) | Populus trichocarpa ectomycorrhiza microbial communities from riparian zone in the Pacific Northwest, United States - 12_EM | ecosystem: Host-associated > Plants > Roots > Unclassified | place...
TATACAACCGTTATATTTGTAAATAATTAAAAAAAAAAAAAAAAAAAAGAATTCTTAGGATAGATCTCGACTAGCTATTTCACTATCAAATTGAATATATATTATAATTGTGGCAGGGAAACTACCCCAGCTAGCACAAGACCAAAGTTACAACGACAGTGTATCCCAGCGCATATAATCCCGGGTTACACTTGTATCATGTTGGCCTCCGCACGCCTTCATGTGGCTTTGGCAGCGGGACATATCAAGAGAGATTCTTCTCCGGGCGGGAAGCTCTGGTCCCCGGGCAGGAGAAAGACGCCGTTCTAATCACCTGGAGGAACAATGTGAGAACAATGCCAGATTAGAATCCTTGGTCGTCCTATGATCTATTCCACGCCCACTACAAGAATAAATCATAAATGCATTAAATGCTGCATGTCCCTGAAGCATATGTCTCCATGCGCTGGGCATCTCCTGGATTGAGTTAGGCGCAATTCTCATTTATTGGACACTGCCCATGACATCAGCATTCACTCCCATCGGTAATCCACAACTCCTAGATAAGACATTTTGTATTCAGAGGTAGTTTGGAGCTATTGTTCAATTTATTTTTATAAAAAATTTAATTTTTTTAATATTTTAAAATTGTTTTAATGTGATATGTCAAATATAAATTTTAAAAAATAAAAAAATATTATTTTAATACAATTCAAGCAAAAATATACTTTAAAAAATAATTATTATTAAACTATCAGATACTCCTCCTCTTTGCATGAAAATTAAGGAATCTAAGTATCCTCAACCTTCCTAACGAATTTATTTTATAAGTTTTCAGCTCTCACATTTTTTTACAAGAAAAGAGACACATCGTCATTGTAAATTCTTCAATAACCAATAAATAAATAAATGGCAAGGAGTAAAATAAAGCTTTCAAAGGATACTCAATAACATGTTGACTCCAAAAATTATCAATTTTTGAGAGTGTTTTATTGTTTTAGTTAATCATTAATTAATTATATATAAAAAAAGATAATCACCCTCACTTAGGTGGGGGGGTGTAGAGTAAATTTCTAATAAGGTAAATAAAAAAATCCCATTTATTTAAATAAAACGTGTTTTTAAATAATGCTGCCCTCATGCCCGTATGATATACCCCATGCTATGTTATGGGCATGATGATTTTCAACTCTTTTTTTTTTTTTTTTTTTCTAGAGGCAAAGGGTACTTTAAGAGATAATTTGTGAGGACGTCACAGCAGCCTTGTGGCTACTTTATGAAACATCATCTTGTGGGTATCCCTTTCAACTTTCAAGTAAAGCTTCATGTGCTTAGATCCCCAAGAGTTCACTTCCTCTTAAGCTAGCTACGCTGTCGTTTTCAAAAAGAATCATTCTATCATATATCATGTGATCATCATTAATACATCTGTCTCTGTTGAGGATAAATATTTATTATTGATTGACATTTTTAGATTTTTAGAGTTAATAACCTCCAGATTCATTTTTTTTTTTTAGGAGAATACATTATATAATTGCCTGTTATCAATTATTATTATGACGCCTAGACCTTGAGTTTTGGCTCCACAGTTGAGAAATTTCTCAGGGAAGTTAAGAGAAATAATGGGTGTTGAATTTTAGAATTATTTTTTTATTAATATGGGTGTCTGGGCCAGCTTGCGCATACTTCGACTAATCCCACGGGCCCTGAAGTTAACGATCATGTAAGCCTGTAATGATCCTGAGATTTGTGAGACTCGAACCGGTGACCTCTAGAAAGCAAATCTAGAATCTGACTAGTTAAACTACATCCCTTAAAATTAAATACATTATATAATTACTTGTTATCAAATTATTATATTGCTCTATTAGATATAAACTCATTGTAAATATATTATCAAATTATGTTAAATTTATGTGTTTTTTTTTATTATTCATCGTAATTGTAGCAGGTTGAACAACAATTCTTTTACATCATTATCTTTCTAAGTTTCCAACCCTTGACAACAAAATAGCTAACCTTTTAACTTTAATATTCAAATAATATGCTACACAAGTCTATTATATATATATATATATATATATATATATAACTCAAATTTTTGCTTTATTTGGTTTGTCTTGCTTTTACAAATTGGGCATTATATAATTCGGTTAAATTAAAAAATTGCTGGGTTTAGAACCGTGCCATTTCTTTTTTATTTTTAGCACACTTATGCAAGAATAAAAAAAAAACATCAAGTGCGATGAAATTTTGTCTAGTCACGAGTCAATTTTGTTGAGTTAATTAAATTTTATTAAATCAATATTTTTTATTTAATTTAAAATCCAAATTAATTCGTTAAACCTGATTTAATAACTATATACAATTATTAGGTTATCAAAACTCCATCGAAAGAGAACAAAATATAACCAAAGTCGAAACAAAGCCCAGTATGATGGGCCTACCAATAATCCAGGCCCGTTTAACGAAATCACCCTTACTGCAGTGATGTCACGCGCCAGACTATCGCGTGGGATATCACGGAAAACGAGAACTTCAGAGTTCAGACAGCACAGAAGTAAACGATTTTGCGAATGACGAGAACTTTCTATCATTGAACATTCAAATCTTAAAAGAGAACTTTAACGTCACTGCTGAATTACATAGCCACCTCACCCGCAGGTTTTTCCCTTGGACAGGAGGCAGATTTCCGGAAGAAGAAAAGAATTCTGGCTGTGACGTAATAACAATCACCCTCCATGTTATTTCTGGGTGAAACAGTAATGGCTGTAACCAGAGAGCACCGGTAGTGGTACTGTAAATTCCTATAAATCCCAATTTAAGAAGGGAAAGATCTCATACCCCCAGCTTTATAGAGTGTTGGGAGGAGAGTTAATTTGTGTTTTCTTTTTTAAAAAATAAAAAGTATATTTTTATAGTTTTTAAAGATGTGGTTAGATATTGTTTGTGCTTAAAATATATTATATTTTTGAAAAAAAAACCATTACACCTCCAAGCCAAACACTCTCTTAGTTACCGTTAAGTAACGTGGTACCATAATATTTTTTAAAAAATTAAAATTAAAATTATTTTAATTAATATTTTTTAATATTTTTAATTGTTTTAATATATTAATATTAAAAATAAAAATAAAAATAAAAATTATTTTGATATATTTTAAACAAATAACATTTTAAAAAATAACCAAATAACATTTTAAAAAATAATAATTTTTATATTTCTAAACAAGTTGATCAAAATATAAGAAATATTTTTCCTTTTCTTTTTTATTTTTTTAATTATATATATATAATCCTTGTGAAAAGTAAATAAAATATTACCACGTCTTTTATTACTTTTAATTGCATATAGTTAAAACGATATAGTATATTAATTATTAACTTTAAAATTATGATTTTTAGTTTTACAACATGTTTGTTTTTATAGAAGTAAAATCCTTGTTAAATCATGCTTGATAATATCAAGTTCTTATTACATTGTTAAACATATAAAATCAATTCATAAACTTTAAATAAACAAATTATTAGCAACAAAATTATCTGTTTCAATATATATATCAATTATCAATTATCGATTTTAAATAGGCAGTTCAATATAATCAATTAAAAAAAATAAACAATGAAACAATATATTTAATAAATTTAATAAAGTATATGCTTTTTTTAGAAATTACAATTTATAACCCAAATTTATTGCGCACATAATATTTTACATTATATATCATTCTATAGTTCAATTTATTTTATATGCATAAAAAATGTAAATTATAATTTTTTAAAATATAAAAAGTAAGTTTAAAAATTATTAAACTAGAGGATGATCAAGATAATTTTTTTCTAAATTAAAAGATGATTTAATATTTGAGCTAAGACTTCTAGAAATATAGGTCAAAGCAGGTATGAAATAATTTTTTATTACAAAGTAAGATTTATTTACATAAAAGATTACATTACCAAAAAAATTCATATTGCTTTTACCTTTTTATTATATTTTTAAGATTATCATTTTTTTTTCTCTAAATTTAATCTGTTTCCTCCTGAGATTTTGGTATTGTTCACCTTTAGCATTTCTTTGAAAGATTTATAAATCTTTTCTTTATCTATTTTTGCTTGAAACTTCATTTTCTGAATTTTATTTGGAGTATTGCTTCTTCTTTTTATATATAATAACATAAATGATAAATAGGAAATTATTGTATCCCTGTATTATACCCCGTGAGCCATGGCACACATGTCACCAGAAATTGGAGAGATCAGTCTACTGTGAGAATGTTCTCACCATAGAAAGCACAACTCATAGTTCATACAGTTCCAATTTGAAGAAAGTAAACAAATAATCTGACAAATAAAGGCACAGTTACAGACTTCCATTTAGAGAGAGAAAAAATAACAGACACAGTCACGTTCGTTTCAAAGAGAAGAGGTTCTTGGGAGAAATGGAGCAAAATTTACTAACGGAGAGACCGAATGAAGAAGAAGGAGGAGCTCATCAAGAAAAAGAAAATGGGAGTTTTGGAATGGAGTCTCTGGGGAGGTGCTTGAGCAGCTTTGTTGATGAAGGTAGCACAGAGAGCCACAGATACTATCTTTCCAGAAGAACTGTGCTTGAGATGTTAAAAGATAGAGGCTATTCTGTTCCAAGTTCAGAGATTGACATTTCTTTGCAAGATTTTAGAGGCGTTTATGGTCAAAACCCTGATATTGAACTCCTCAAGTTTTCTGCCACCCATAAATCAGATCCTTCAAAAAGGGTATGTTGATTCTAGGGTTTGTTGGTTTTTCATTTCTTATTTGGTTACTGAGAAAATTGTATTGAAAAGGAAGTTTTTATTTTTTGGGTTTGCAATGTATTCCCTTTTCCCGTATGATTTTTGGATGGGTGTATTGGAATTTGTGTCAGTAGATGAAATCAATCACTGCATGTACATTGATCACCTTTATCTGCACCCAAGTTAACCTAAGATTGCAGTTAATTAATCATGCATGTGGTGAAAACCATGATTGAAGCTGTTCAGCTCAAGTAGCATGATAATCAAAATGAAACTGAATACAGTTGACTATGATGGATGGTGAGATAACAACGTTTGTTGCTGTGATAATGTTTTCTGAATTGTGGCTACAAAATTGTGAGATGGAAGTATTATATCAATCACACCATGTTTTTGGTTGAAGGAGTCAGTTAATGCCATTACTGGTTATTTGAATTGCAGATGCTGGTGATTTTCTGTGGCCTTGGTGTGGTTAAAGTTGGCATGATTCGTCTCATTACGGTTCAGATTACTGACAGAGACAGTTTGACTGGTCTGATATTAGTCTTGCAAAACAACATAACTAATCAAGCTATGAAAGCTCTGGATCTTTTCAAATTCAAGATTGAAATATTCCAGGTATGACTCCTAAGTAATTAATCTTATTTTCATGCTTTACATATCTAGATGTTATTAAGAAAGGGCAAAAAAAGCCACTGCCTAGTTATGTACCTGCTAATGTAGAATCTTGAGTAGGAACACTAGAGTTTTACCCTTCAGCGATTCTGCACGAAGTGATTGTTTTGATGTATGGAATCTTCATTTTCTCTTTTCCAAGCCCAGGACTCTTAATATTGGACTGGGCAATGGCCCTTATTCTTCTTTATGTATTAAATTCATCATGCCATATTTTTATTGTTGTAATGGATGGTGTGAAATAGCATGCAAATCCAGTTTTAGGTTGTCGTTTGAATTTCACATCAAATGTCCTTGTTTGAGCTGTCTTCTTGATGTCATAATGTTAAGTGTCTTTTGGGTTCTTATCCCCATTAACTGTGGCTCATGGGAGTTTTGTGCTTTAGGTGGTACTTCTACAAATTGATTATGGCTGCATTTTTCTTCTTTTTTTTGTTCAGAGAGGTCAGAATGTTCTTCATTGAGTGCTTCTGGAGGATGTCCATAATGAGAATTAACAGTGGTGGAAACTTTCTTTTTTGCATTCTGTTAATTTTCAACCGGATTCATTTCACTTGCAGCCTCCAAGAAAATTTTAATTATGCCCCCTTGGTATATCTTCATAATTACTTCTTGATTGCAAATAAATGAGAAGTGATATATTGAAATTCCATTGCTTTGCGAATCATGGGGCCATGAGCATGTCAAAATTAAATGAATTGTTAGGAAGCAATCATATTTCAAAATTGCATCGACAGAGATGGTTTAATGTTGGAAGTTGTTTTGGAAAAACATGTTCAGCTGTTTATAAGTTGCTGACAGAGCCATGCAACAATAGAACAAATTAGACTGCACCCTTGTTCAGGTTTAGGACCTAAAATGCAGGAGTTATAGCTGAAAATCAATATTGTTCAGAACAAATTCTTAGGTTACTGTATGCCCAAATTTGTTTACTTGTGCATTTTTTATCTTATGGTAATTTAGTGTGCCCTCTTGCTTTACAGCATAGACAGTGCTGAACAATTTCTACATGACTTTTCTCTATATAATTTTGTTTTTGGATATTAGACAAAGGGTGAATATTTAGACAGTAACTGCCTATGTTAATGTAGCTTTTGGCAATATGTAACTTGTATGCTGATTGCTTTTTGTGTTCCAGTCATGAAGTTCTCTAATTATGTTCCTAGTGTTTGACGATGGTTTGGTTTGTCCTCAGATAACTGACTTGCTTGTTAATATCACAAAGCATATATTAAAGCCAAAGCATCAGGTGCTAAGTGAGCAGGCAAAACAAAGGCTCTTGAAGAAGTACAGTATAGAAGAAAAGCAGGTCAGCTTTGAAACCAAGAAAAGCTATAAAGGATGTCTCCTGGAATATATTTCTCGCTTGCTCCCTTGTTATGTGTATTGTTTCTTAAATGGTTAATTACTTTTCTTGATTGATTTATCTGAGTATTGTCTGTCACAAGGATATTAAAAAATAGCAGGGATGATATAGAATAAGACATAAGCAGAAGGCTCGCCTTGAGAAAAATGATCATCTGAATTTCTATATCACATGCATGGTAATGGTCAATGCATCAATATAATAGATTCTAGCTGTATTCACCAGATTAGTAAATGATATAATTATTCTCCTAAGTATTTTCCCTAGTTGTGCAGTGGTTAATGATGCAAAAGTTGTGTTTTTACTACACAGTCAAGGCATGATTTTGACTAATTCTCTCAATCTGAGTAATGTTTCATTTCTCATATTATTTATAATTTACTTGGTTGGTAGCCTCAACTCTCAATTCTAATATTATTCTCCATTTCCTGTTATTTGACAGCTTCCTCGACTGTTAAAGAAAGATGCAATTTCACGATACTATGGCCTCGAGAGGGGACAGGTGGTGAAGGTCACCTATGATGGTGATATTACGGGGTCACATGTAACTTATCGCTGTGTCTGGTGATGTAATGTGTTGTTCACACTATGTCTTCCAGTGGATGTTGTAGAATCTGTTGTATGTTATTCCTGCTTGTGTTATGGATACTTTTCAATGACATTTTATCATTGGTAGTGTGTAGCAACCTTATCTTCTCTATGATCTCCTTCTTTCTTTCTGGCTCTTAGAGGGAGGCACAACTGGAACCAGAGAGTTAGAAAGAGTATTAACTGTAGGAATGGGTAATATTTTGGGAATTGAAAGCATGTAGTCTGTGTTTGGTTTGAAACTCAAGACCATAGTGGGCAGCTTTATCTCATTAGTTATTTGAAATTGTAAAGTCTCAATAAAAAGAAAAGTGGGATATATCAGATAAGACTAGCATTGGGCCCCATAGATAAATCCTCCACTAGCCACTTAACAATGCTTTTGCCAATTCTGCTAGGGTATGGGCTGGTCTGTTACAATTTCAGGACAGATGATGCAGTGGGAAAGCTTAGTGTTTGCTTATTAATATCTAGGTTATATTCTCCAGTTGGTTTTGAATTGTCGAGTTCTGAAAATATTTTCCCCCTCTCATTACAAAAATGATTGATTTTTCCTTTATTTCATATCATCATATGACCACTCTGATGACAGGAAATTCTTGCTCACAAGACCAAAATGTTATTCATTAATACACAGTGCACTGTCGGAGAATCAAGAAAAGAGTACTCCATGCACCAAATACGTTACACTATAGAACTGAGCTTCGATTTTGGTTCACTGACAGCCATCAATTGTGATTCACATTTACAGTGTTTATAATTAGTCAATCAAATGAATATACTGCTATTACATGAATCCTTCTGCCTAGAAATCCTTCATTGTTCATCTTTGACTACATTTTCATGAAGTTTTGGTTATCTGAGTTGATGAAAAATCTTCCTCTCATCTACAAAATCATTATTCGGTACATGCTCTGCCTTCATTTCTGCATGAATATCATGGACTAAAGAATAAATAAGATTAGATTGATAATGAGACTTGTCACGAGCTAAAAACACATGAACCCTGTTTCCAACTTCAATCCAACTGCAACCAGGTTGCTTCTTCAATCCCTTTTCTTTCATTTTCAACCTCACTCTCGAGGCTTCTCTCCATTTCCTACCAGAAGCATATATGTTAGACAACAACAAATAGGTTCCTGCATTCTCGGGATCCTCCTTTTCGAGCTCTTTTGCAGCCAGCTGCCCTATTTCCAGATCCCCATGGGCATTACATCCAGCAAGTAGACCGCCCCAAATAGAGGATGATGCCTTGGTCCCTAGCTGCTTAATAAAATCATAAGCCTCCTTGAGCCTCCCTGCTCGGCCACATAAATCCACCAAACATGCATGATGATCCTCTCTTAATTGTATGGAATTGTCTCTCCCAAGCTCGTCGAAGTAGTTTAGTCCCTCATCCACCAAACCAGCATGGCTGCAAGCACTGAGCAATTCCACATAGCTAACATCATTAGGCTTAAACCCTAAACCCTGCATGTCCTCGAACAATTCAATTGCCTCCATCCCACATCCATGATGTGCATAGGCTGCAATCATACCATTCCACAAAACCAAATCCCTCTGGCTTATCACTACGTCATCAAATATTTTCCTTGCAATACTCAACTCTCCGCATTTCGAGTACATATTCAAGAGTGCAGATGCGACAAATGTCCTATCCTGATAAACACTTTTACTGATCAACAAATGAACTTGCTGCCCTTCACCAAGACCAGCCATGTCACTGCAAGCTCCCAAAACATTAACAAAGGTCCCCTCATTAGGCCTGGCTCCACCATCCTTTATCATTTCCACAAAGACCTTCAATGCTGATTCACTTTCTCCCTCTTGAACATACCCAGTTATCATGGTAGTCCAGGAAACAACATTCTTTTCAGGCATCTCATTGAACACCTTCCTTGCCCATGCTAGCTCTCCATTCTGAATAAACCCTGTGATCATTGTATTCCACGAGGATAAATTCCTTTCAGGCATCCTCTCAAACAAATCAAAAGCCTCATCCAGCCTCATATTCTTGGCATAACCAGTAACCATCGCATTCCATGACACAACATTCCTCTCTGGCATCCTATCAAAAACCTTTCTAGCCTCGTCAACTCTCCCAGACCTCGCCAACCCCATAACCATCGTAGTCCACGAAATCACATCTCTTTTAGGCATTTCATCAAACCTCCTCCTAGCCTCCTCTACCCTTCCACATTGAACCAACGCAGCAATCACTGCATTCCAAGAAACCATATTTCTCTCATGCATCCTCTCAAACACCTCAATAGCCTTATCTACCTCCCTATTTTTTCCATACCCATCAATCATTGTATTCCAAGAAACAACATTCTTCACTGGCATCACCTCAAACAACCTCTCAGCTTCCTCAATCCTCTTCAACCTCACATACCCGCTTAACATCGCAGTCCAAGTGACCACATCTTTAATTGCATCAACTCTATCAAACAACCTCCTTGCATCCACAATCAATCCACATTTTATATACCCAGAAATCACTGCTGTCCATGTCACCACATCTCGTTCATGCATTTTGTCAAACACTTGACGTGCGTCATTGATATTCCCTTCTCTACTTAGCCTAGTGATTAGCCAATTGGAACGTGCTATGTCAGAATTGCGAATGCAATCTCTATTAGGTACTGAAATTTTGCTTGAATGATAGAGGTTACATAGAATTAAGGGTAGTTTATTAGTTTTTCTTGAAGAGGACAAAGTGTTTGATATTTTAAACACTAATTGCATTTCAGAACACAGCAATCGACAAGCACCCAAGTCTTTGTTTTTTTATCAGAGACAAAAGGAAGCTTATCCTGCTTAAGAAACTCAGACAGGCCGGCAGAACCTGCAATCTGACCAACCTGGTTTAAAGTAAAAACCTGGTCACAACCTAATTCTTAACGTGTAAACTTTTTGATATTATTCAGGTAAAAGTAAGTCAAAACCTAGATCGTAACACACTAATTTTTTTTAATAAAAAATTAATATCAAAACAATAATATTTTTATTTTTCTTAAAAAAATCTCGTTTAAGATTAACCCTTTAGACCGGAACTCGACCTTGTCCTGAATTAATCCTCTTAAAACCATGTTCAAAATAACGCTCAACTAGTTTTTGAAGTTTTGTTAAGATTTGAATATAAGAAAATTCGAGATTTTTAATTGTTTCTAAGAGATGTATGAAATTTTAATGGCTTAATTCATTAATTTAATTGTGTATTTGCTAAAATCTTTTAATTTTATCTTTATGTTAATAATATTTTTTTACTCAGATATTATATGAAATGCGAAATTTGTTCGAAATCATATTATATATAATGTTTGTTTCATTTTCCATTTAATAATATTTGATGTAAGAAAAATAATTAAAATTAATAGGTCTCACAATCATTTACAATTGCGTGACAGGCAGAAACAGCAGTCAAGATAATTTCATATCTCTAATGCCTTGCAGGAGCAAGGCTCACTAAATCACACCCCTCTTGCAGTGCCAACACAGAACAAACCAAATCGAACGTGCCTTTCATTGGTATATTGACAGTGCCGCCGATCTATATACAATTCATGATGGCTGGCGTTCAACCATCAGTGCAATGGAAAGAACAATTGAAACGTTCATCTTTTAAATCTCACACCTTGCAAACATTCATAGCACAATTGCAGAGGATTGAGAGCTCTATATTCTGCAGAATAGTCTCCTCTTCTGTGGATATGATCTGCAAAAGTCCGTTTAAATAAGAGTTACAATTCCAATGTGTTGGAACTAAAATTCCAACCTGTAGAACCAAAATTTTAAGCTGTCAAGTGAGATTCTGACTGGCCGTAAAGGTTCTGATATCAATATCATGTAAAAGAATCATTTCAAGTATAAGAAGGATACAGGCTCAACATGCGACCACGAATTCAAGCACATGAACACCTAACACTTTATTTACATAATTTGACAAGGAAATGAATTCAACTTCTGTAACTGGCACTGGATATGCTGAACTTCCACGAATTCAAGCACATGAACACCTAACACTTTATTTACATAATTTGACAAGGAAATGAATTCAACTTCTGTAACTAGCACTGGATATGCTGAACTTCATCACGATTATTTAACATGCATCGCTAATGTCAAGTTCATGCCCAAATTAGTCTGCTTCAAGTGCCCCATGTACCAAACAATCTCTCATTTGTTAAGATTCCCATAAAAAGACAAGGCCATAAGCTGCTAAGATAGTTGAAATAAAGCTATAATTGGATTGTGAGGGTCATAAAAAAAACGTTGGCTAGGGAGTAAACAAACCACAGAGACCAAAATGGAACATAAGTGACTGCCCCAGAGCAAGGTCCTCTCCCAAAAGCTGAGGCATTGGAACAACCTCATAGACCCACCTCTGAGCCCGTGCAGTTAAGAAACCTAGCTTCATTCATATGCCTCAGTAGCAATCCATTAGGAAAGGGTAATGGTCCACCACTATCAATAAATTATCTAGTGAACTAGGACTCAAATTCCCCAAAATTCGCAATAATGAAAGCAGCAATTGAGCTTTTCTCTCTCTTTTCATTGATGAATGAGAAATTCATATATTGAAATTCACTAAGTAGGATGCTTAGCAGAGAAAATAGCATTCAAATGTCAGACATGAATATCATGAGATTAATTGAGCTCCATTCTAAATCCATATTGCAATGCCTTAATCCAAAAGTTTAAGATGTTGAGTGAAACCCGAAGATATTATTTATATTATTCTCTAATATGTCAAAGGGCTTGGAACTTACACAGTCTTACACTACCTTGTGTTATTAATTAATTTTAAACAAAAGAAAGAATGACAGTGGTGAAATTAGAACTTGTAATATTTTGGTCAATAAAGCTCTGGTAACATATCAAAAAGTATTCTTAACCCAAAATCTTAAGCTATTAGATGAGATCCCAAGACATTCAAAACAAGTCAGCGCCACGATTTTAGTGAAAACTTCTCAACTGCTAGTACCACCACCATGGTTTCTAAAGCCCATAAACTAAGATGTCCAAGACACAGACACAGGCTGCCAAACTTTGAAGTTCATGCACGGGCATATAGAAAGAGATGCACTGGCTTTGTTTAACCAAATGAGGTGTCAGTTAAGACTCCGTCAGCTTCCGGTGATAATGAAAATGACATTGTGGGATGAAAAAGTAAAGTTCCTTAAAACCTTAATAGAGAAACCTGGTGATAATATAATCATGAATAAACCGCCTTTGTACTGCTGGCTCTCCCCCCAGAAAAAATGAGGTCAAGGAAAAAACGAATTACCGTTGAAATTACAACTTCATTCTAGTTTTACATTTCTGTCAAGGTCAGCTCCTTCCCATGATGTTACATTCAAAGGAAGCTCTACATTAAGCAATACTGGCAACTACATAAACTATGAAAGTAGTCTCCTTTCTTAATCCTAATCACACATAATTCCTAGAAATTTCAAAAGACACAAACACAAACATTAGACAGAAAGCTCAGCCATGCCACCGACAAAATGAAGACATCATGCATCGAACTGCTATTTATCAGCAGAAGCTGGGAACTAAAGAAGAAACTTGATTATAAGAAAAACATATGCCTTTCAAGACTAAATTAAAAAAAAAAACACCAATTTATTTTGATATTGTAAATTCCAGCAGTTAAGCAGCTGTGGTAGAATTTAACAAGCACCAGAAGACATCAGATTGATTCAATAATTGGGGCCAAGGAATCAAACTGAATCCAATAAAGAAAAAGAAGGATATTTGGGAAGATCAATAAAGAAGCAGCAATTTCCAGATTGAATTAGATAAGAGAAAATGTTTGCAGATACACAGAAGATAAGGCAATAAATTTGGGAAAAGAGAGAGAGTTACCTATTTTTTTTAAGGAAAAGGATCAGCCAACATGAAAAGGACCAATATCTCCAGTTCTAAGAGAGCTGGCAAGCTCATCAGCAACAGTCAAGCAAGAAGAAACCCATCCAATAAGTGCCACCCACACCATATTTGCCATCCATAAGGCCATGCTCCATGGAAATGCCATTTCCCCCCTCCTCTGTTTCTCTTTCCCTTTCTTGCTTTCTATCCTTTTCTCTCCCTTTTAAGACAACAAGTCCACTGTTGTTTTTGAGGTTTTAAGGGATAAAAGATAACCCCATCTCAGGATCAACCCTTTTACACAAAGTTTTCAATTACAGAAGGTGAAGTCAAAGAAATGGAAAGAATTGTGTCAAAAGTTAGTTATTACAGAAGGTGAGGTCAAAAAAATGGAAAGACTGTTAGGTTTTTTTATTTATTATTTTCCTTGGAGAATGAGTTGCTAAATTCGACCTGTCGTGTTCATCGCGTGGATCTGAAAAACCTGAAATTTATAGCTTGATAAGTATATTTGTTTTTATATTTTAAAAAAAAAATTTGTTTTTTTTTAAATTAACTTTTTTATACTTTCATTTTCATGTTAAAATAAATTTTAAAAAATAAAAAAAAATATTATTTTAATATATTTTTAAATAAAAAATAATTTAAAAAACAACAATTATCACAATATTAAATAAACATTAAGTGTTTAATTAAATTAAATAAGATAAAACTTAATTAACTCGGTTATATTTTGAATAATTTAGTTAATCAGTTAAAACTTAATTAAAAACGAGTAAGTTGAAACCAATAAAAAAAAAAAAAACATTGCTAATTGGTTAAAAATGATTAACCCAAGTTGATACCCGTACCATTTTCTAATTAAATCTCTATTTGACAACTATGTTTGTAAGTTTTTCCCCTTCTTTTTTTTTTTAATTAAATGATAGGAATTATTGCGGACTGGACTGACTTGTATATCCATTAAAATTAAATATGTTATTAAAATGATTTCAAAGATATACTCATTACATTACATAAAAGAAATACTAAATGCGTACTTCAATAGTTTTTGAAATTGGAATCTTGTTAGTTAAGTTGAGTTTTTCTTTTTTAAAAAAAAAAATAACATCATAGAAAAAAAAACAGTATAGTTAAAAATTTATTTTAAAAAATAATATAATTTGAAAAATTGCAAGTTTCATCTATGATTTTAAAGTCATAGATGTTTTCTTTTAAAAAAAATATGTAGTTGAGTAATTTTATTAAATTTTTAGAAGCTATTTTAAATTTTAAATTTAATAAATAATTAAATATTATCTCTATTTTTTATTTCTCCAATTAAATTTTTAACTCTATTGTTTTCTAAAAAACATTTCCTACTATGCTACTTAAAAAGAAAACCACAGCTAAGTTGGGACATTATAGACAAAACTTTTTATTATTATTATTAATGTGGATGTTTGGGTCAGTTTGTATATATCTCGACTAATCCTACGAGTTTTAAAATTAACAATTATATAAATATTTAGTAACCATTATATTATCAATCCCTCGAGCCTAATACCAGGTTGCATGTCTTGATTGGCAAATCAAAGACACGTGGATACAATTGTGTGATGAAAACACAACTAGCGTGCATTTTTCTTTAAAAAAAATAGTGTGGATTAATTTAATATATATATATATATATATATATATATATAAACAAGAAATAATTGAAAATTACAAGGAAGGGGAGCAATAATTGATCTTTTATGGTTTGGTTTATTTGTATGTGGATTGATACTGATGTTAATTAATGCATAAATTTTATTGGATTTGATGGCTTATTTTGTATTATGATGTAAAATGTTTTTTTAAATTTAAAAATTTATTAAAATATTTTTTTATTTTCTATATTAACACATTAAAATCATTGAAAAATACTAAAAAAATATCATATTTTTTCAAAACAAATATAATTTTAAAAAGTATTAAAAAATGAAAGCTCATGTAATCTTCTAAATATATATATATATATATATATAAAAAAGTGGTGTGAGGAGGATGTAATATTCTGTAAAAAAATGTGAAATAATCTACCTGTTTCATACATTTCCATTTTTCTCACCAAATCTTTTTTT
>Ga0307510_10005285_pt1 | contig 15358 bp, 15 predicted proteins | sample 12_EM_MG_FD_207224 | JGI IMG/M metagenome (GOLD analysis project Ga0307510, IMG submission 207224) | Populus trichocarpa ectomycorrhiza microbial communities from riparian zone in the Pacific Northwest, United States - 12_EM | ecosystem: Host-associated > Plants > Roots > Unclassified | place...
CCGGAGACCTGAGAGACAAGCTGAAGTGTGTGCCATAAGAACTGTGCGATGAGGATCGGACGAAACGAAAACCTGTAGCTTTTTGGAATTGGTAACTCGTCAGTTAAAGAGCGTGTAAGACACACTAGGATAGAATGTCAGTGGGTTCACATTTTCAGCATCTTAGTCGAGTCCCCTTCGTGTCAATCGCCTGGGCGCTATTAGGGTGCGACGCGCACATGTATTTGGAATGGCCCGGTTTTTTGTCCTCGCATCACTCGGATCAACGTTGTTCGGTGTCCTCGGATACTACAGAAGCAAGCGTTTACGAAGCCCTAGGTCATCGAGGATGAGGCCTTCGTGAGTCCATGGACCGCGCGCGCAGACACTGACCTCTGTGATGGTGTTTTGAAGACATTGAAAGGAAGTTCTTGGTTACAGCAGCTCGTCCGTGTGGATGTCGCGTTACTACTGTAGTATGGCACTGAACAAATTAGTCGTACCTCCGCGTCGTTGTCAGGTGACCTAAAGCAGGACACCAACCTTAGCGCGCAGCAGATCTCCGATCCTTTCCCTTCCAGAACACACTTTCCCCAACATTTGAACAGCCGACCCATGACACCACTACGCTGCTTACGCGGGATCGAAGAAGCTCATGTGTGCGCACACGCATGGATGCTCTTGACTCTTTTCTGCAGCGTTGAGAGAGACGCAGAGCGATAGGATCAGACGTGTCAAGGGCGATACACCCAGCCAAAGGCCACCAAAACGAATCCGTTGACCGTTGCGTATTGTGTATTGTACAACTACAGAAGTACAAACGAATGTCAGAGGCAGTTTAACGGCATAAAAGCGAAAATGCCTCAGGCTTCAGGACCACAAGTAACCGGCCGGGCGTTATTAATAAGATCTTATTTCATCATCCTGTTGTCTGACGGGTTCCTGGCTCCAAACACTCTCCTTATCATGCTCACGATCCAGCACAATAACAATCGACTTCATTTCTACCGCGACCTCGATATATGCGGTCCTGGGGATAGTGGTCGAGAATCGTGTCGTACCAGTTGCAATTCTATCTATGCCTTTTGGAAAGTCCTGCTTATCTTCAATTCCCGTCATCGGGTTTATAGCCGCTGATGGAAAGCTGTTTTTTTTCGCCATCTGGAATGGGCGTCAAATTTCACAACTATGAAACAAGGTGGAATTGACCTCGAACACATGGCCTATACTGCGTAAGTTCTCCGGGTGTGGCGAGAACGGGGAATCGTAACAGGCCAGTTTGGGCGTGACCTCTCAGATACCATGGATAAATCACGGGTCGCGCATGTCGTGTCAGCGGCGGCCATTCAAGTTCATCGCCAACATTGCCCGGTTTAACCTATTGATAATCGTCAAGTAGTGGTTGGAAGTAGCGACGCACCTGTCTTAACAGAGCATCAATCGAACCTGGACGGGTGTGTTGCCATTGCTTCTTTTCTTTTCTTTTTGGACCACCACCTGTTCCGTCGTTCCTCAGCTACTCTTTCCTTCCTTTCTGTCGCTCTGAGAGCAAAAAGCAAATCACAGGGAGCGTAGAGGTACCATCGCAGCAACTTGAACGGTAACAACGTCGATGCATTCTAAACCTTGCAGCCAGCACAGCATCAGCCGCACCGTGACATCCATGAGCGTTGAATCCATTCCGTCTTGCACCACCAGCCACGCACCCTCCTAGCCGTCCCACCTCCGAGTCCTCCTTCATGTCTCCCACAGCGTCTACGACGACCCTTTCACACCCGAGTCCCCATTCTCTGCCGTTACAAACGCCTCAGTGGCAGCGTCCTTCACTTGGCGCCCCCCCTACTATGGATGCTCCCTGTACGGTGAGCCTGACCCCGCGAACCCCGAGCGTGACCACGACGTTCACGCTGCTCCTCTGGACGCACCCGTCCTTCGCACTCTCTGGCGTCATCGAGCCATCTTGCATGGCTGCGTGACTCCCTCTGAAGCGCCCTAGGCCCTGGTTGGCCTCGTCCTTGTGGTGCTGGCTGCAGTCGAGGCTTTTGAGACTCTTTAGATTTGTGAGATGGCTTTGACGTCGATCCATAACATGCGCATATAGTGGGGTCACAATTGCTACACGTAGCCTCATCGCTCAGATGTTGGTCATGACGAGTGGTCTTTAGGAGCCCAGACAGGTGTTGTGCTTGATGAGTTCTCTACCTGACGGCATCACGACGCACGCTCGAATGAGTACCAGTCAAAGTGTTATCCACATTACCATTAAGGTACCTGTGCTGTTCCATTGAAAGAGAAGACGGATAATGGTCTAGCTAATACACATTCACTTTTATTATCTACTTCCGAAGGACGACGACGACGTCTGCTATATAAATAATACATGTGCCCAGTTTTGCCCTTTATTGCTGCAATAAATAGGGGAAGAAAATGGAGATTTATTGGTTCCTTTATATGAGCGGCGTTTCCGTTTGACGGACAATTGTTATAACCCCCCATTCACAACTTGGCGTCCTCGTCCTTAGGCATGCCAGCGAGCGTCAGCAGCTCCGCGACGACCTCGAGAGGGCTCGTCACGTGCCACTTTGCCAGCGTGCGTTTGGACGGGTGTCCGACGGCGGTCGTGAAGATGTCCTCGGGTGAGAGCCGCAACTCGACGCGCGGATGCTCTCGACTCTTTTCTGTGGAGATCAGAGAGACGGAGAGCGGTGGCTCCATCGTCAACGGTAGTGTCATCTCCGAGAAGTGTAACGCGCGGAACATGTCCTCGTCCGTCTATCGTTTCGCAGAGAAAAAAGCACTGGGTCAGGCCCGACTAGGAAGAACAGATGGCGCGCGAGACGAACCTTGTCATCGCCTGCGCAGAAGACGAATTGGACGTCTGGGTTCAGGTAGAGAATACGCTTGACGATCTCGCCCTTGTTGATCGCCATCGGGCGGACTTCGAGGTTCTTTTTGCCCACAAGCACTATGACGACAGCCCTCAGTAAACGCAGGCAGTACTACACCAAGTAAGGAGCGATATTACCTTCGATCGGCCGTTTGTGTGCGAGGTTGTTCTCGAGCAGATCCTGACACTGCCTGCATTGGAATTGCCTACATATTTTCGCAACTCAGTACGCGTGAAATCAAAGCAGGATGAGTATCGCACGCACCCCCACTCTGGGTCGGTGGCACGGTAATGCCACGTGATCGAACTCTTCTTGACTTCGATGTGGCTGCCCGTCGTGCGCTCCGTGTAGTATTTAAACACGTCGAGCACCTCGTTCATCCAGCTCATGTCGATCCTCTCCGTAAAGTTCGTCCACTGCTCCGAGCCCGGCGCGCGTATGAACCCACCATGCTCGGCGGACATGCCAAGATTCCGGATGTGTCCCAAGTGCTGTTCCAGGAACGCACCGTCACGTCCTGAGATGATGTACACGAGGTTGCGTGGGTCAGCTGCGAGAGTCGTGAGCGCCGTGAGGGTGTCCTCAGTTGGTACCGCCATCGATGGCGTCTTGACGATCGGTGCCAGAGTACCCTACAGATGGATGACCCGCTGTCAGTTCCTTTAGAAGGAAATGAAGATGGTGGAACTCACGTCATAGTCGAGTAAGAAGAGACGCTTGGTTGCTCTAGAGTAGTTCTCCAGCATCTGGTGGGTGGGTAGCGCGGGCGTCTGACGCGCAACGCCCTGAGCATCGACGACGCTGAGTAGGAATTTGACGAGGGTCATTGCCCAAGTTTGCGATGTGTGCGTTGTCATGACGTTGTGCAACTTGGCATGTCGGGCATCCTTGTCCGCCTGCGACATAAGTAGGCCACGATGCATAGCCGCTGCTACATCCTGCACGCGAGTGACGTGTCAAGGAACGGATGGGAGAAGACATATAAAAATACACGGACATCAAGATTCCATGGGTTGATTTGGAGCGCTTCTATCATGTTGGAAGAGATGCCCATGAACTCGCTCAGTACGAGAGGCGACCGTTTCGTTTTTCCTTGAGCGATGACAAACTCCATCGATGTCGTATTCATGCCATCGCGCAGCGGGGTAATCACACCAAGGTCGGCGGCAGAGAGCAGGGCATAAAACTCGTCCTTTTTGATGGTCTGATGGCTACAAGCGGCAAATCAGTGTCGCTCGACAAAAAGAGAGAGACGAGTATAGACGTACTAATGGTGCACAGGGATGAAATCCAAGCTACCATACTCGCCATTGATACTGCTCACGAGCTCGCTGACCTGTCGTTCGAGTTTGGGAGAGTCGGAAAGAGCCGGGGAAGTAACCTGAATAAGGACGACCCGACCTATCCACTCGGGGTAGTCATGCAACAGTTTGGCGAATGCGCGCAGTTTCTGAACGACACCCTTGACGACATCCAACTTGTCGCGTCCAATGATGATCTTTTTCCCTGCGTAGAGCTTGAGGAGGGACTGCAACTTCGGCTCAATGCCGGGACGACTGCTGAGAAAACGAACTTTGAGTTTATACAAAAGCGGAAACCAAGGACCCAGGTGACAACTCACAGGTCACGCGAAACACGTTCCGCATCAATGCCGACGGGAGTGTGCATCACTGACGTGACGTGGCCTTGTACATCGATACCGCGGGCGGCGACTTCGTATCCGCACACTCGTACGCAGGATGACGTAAAATGGCGAGAGTACGAATAGGTCTGGAAACAGACGAGGTTGGCACCAAGCATGCCATCCAGGATCTCCTTCCGGCCTGAGGAGCGAGAATGTCAAAGCTATTTCGCTACAGAACGCTTGGATACGTACGAGGAAGGCAGCGGAAGACTTCGCTGCTTGGCCATGGGGTGTGAACGAAGAGGCCAACGTAGATATCAGGAACCAACAAACGGAGCAGCTTGGGAACGAGGAGAAGATGGTAGTCATGAACCCAAACGAGGTCTCCCGGACGATAAATGTCCATTATTCTACGCGCGAAAGCGGTGTTGGCCTGTTCATAGGGAGCCCAATGCTCATCCGCCGAAAAGGACGCGGATAGGGAGTTGGGCGAAACGTCTTGCCAGAGAAGATAGTGGAAGAGCGGCCAAAGTGCTGGGAAAACCGATCGTATAAGAATACGGAGAACTGACAGTATTTGCAGCCGGTACGATCAAAAACTCACTCTGTTTGCAATACCCGTCGTAGTGGCCGTGAGCGACCTTGTCATCAAGTAATAGCGGGACATAAGACGCCGTTATCTTGGCGTCCTCGTCCTCGCTCTTAAAGTTGGAAATCTCCTCCTCGAGGGCGGCCTTGTCCTCTTCCGACAGTACCGTGGAGGGAACCTTGATTTTCTCTCCAGCTAAGGGAAGTTAGTAGGCGTGAGTAGCGAAGAAGACGCGAATGATGTCACGAAGCGGGGTGCACGGTGACGTACTAGAATTGGTACTGTGACTCTCAATGTCACCGATCCAGCCAATGACGAACTGCTCGTGCGTCGCGGATAGCGAGCGAATGCCGCTGATCATGGCGGCATGGCCCTGACGCGCAGAGAGGGACCACCTCGGGCTCAGGGCGCCCTCTGGATCGTGGTCCGAGGCAGGAGGGGCGGCGCTGTCGGAGAATAACGGCGGGATGTTGGCCGCTGGCTGCGGTGGCGTCGGGGGCGGAGAAAGTATGCCGGGGCGCGACGATGCGTGGAGGGTCGCGACGATGGGGAGATAATGGCACACGTGGATGATGCGGCCGGAGAGGGGGATGCCCTTCGCATGGTACTCGTTGGTGCGGGCAAGGACTTCGGCGGCGAGATCCTCGAGCTTGATGGGCTCGGAGACTCGTCGGGGTTCGTGGAAGCTATCCATGTCGGAGATGTTGGTTTGGTTAGAGAGGAGACAGAAGTAAAAGGGGAGGAGTAGGAAGGATTATATAGGCTGTAAAGAGATGATTATCGGGGGGGTGAACCAAGCGAGAAAACGGAGGATTAAAGCCGCATAAGGACATTCAACCTTTGCTTTGCACACATCCGGGTGAGCCGGCTTTGATAGTGATCATCTCCTAATAGTTCTATCCATCCCTCAAATCCATCTCGGTCAACAATTATTTCCCCACCCCATCGTGGTCATCGCTAATCCGCCCAGAACTGACCTCTCCGCCTCCCGACTTTTTCCTCGTTTGCCCATAACGCCACCGCCACTCCAAACTGCTATAGAACGCCCTAGGCCACCAATGGCCAGGCCACGACGAGCTGCCAGCAAACCGACCGCGAGCCATGTGGCGTCGATCATTCCCAAGATATCCTCTCGACAAGCTCGCCGTCCTCTCCACTCTTTCACCTCCCTTTCTAGGAAGTCGTCTTGACTTTTCTCAACGCGATTGCTTATTCGGGTATTCCCGGAGTAGTCGAATCCCGTTGGATTGGGCTGTGTTCGTCTACGTCTACAACAGCTATCCGCCGCTATCGTAAACTCGGAGCCTGCCACCTGGAACTTACAGCTTACAGCCTCGTCCGCGGAACCAACCATTCCTTTCCTCACCCCCTAACTTCCGCGTTTTTGTCCGTGCGCAAACTACACGAGGGCATCTCTTCTTGCCTGCCTCGTTCCCGATTTCATATGATGCGGCAAATATCTTGTAGTCCGAGGCTGCCACCAGATCTCCGCTCAGCCCAGAACACTATCATGTTGTCCACCTGTGGTCCATTCCAGCCAGATCCGGAGATCTATCAGAGAATTTAGAAGAAGTTCGAATAGACATCCGAGAATCTAGCATCAGCATCTGGATCGCTCGATACCCGGTAATTCGCAAGTTTTCAAGGCCACGCCAATACCTTCGCGCGATAATCAAAGTCCAGCGATGTTGACGCAGCGAGCCACACTTTCGCCGCGGCCAGTGCTCGTGGTGACTCAGTGGTGACGCCACGTATGAAACAACCCCAACTGTTATTAGGATTGCAGTATTGTACGACAGTTCAAGGCACATGCCGACATGTCTTTATCGACCCTCACCCGGCGCATTGAATTAGCGAGCAGATGCCATTTACCCCTTTCAATACTAATGATCCCACATCACGCCCGGGAATCTCGTTCGGTTTTGGCACTTGCCAGCCGTGCTGTCAAACAGAGCACCGACCAGCTGGCCGGAACCCAACTATTGAGGCGGAGCGTTGGCACAGCAGGACATGAGCTAATATAGGCGAGGAACGCCGAACGGCAACCCGGTGGCCCGGGACTCCGGAGGTTGGCCCATGCCAGTGGGAAGGCACTGTAGACGTTGTCTCCCATGAGCTTGTTGTCTCCACCCGTCTGGGCTCTGGTGTCTCGACTGGGGCACCTCGGGCCAAATAGCGCCTTCCAGGCTGCCGAAGAACGTGAGGTATTGCGTCCAGGGAAAGTCTGAGCGCCAAGACGACTCGACCAACCTCTAAATCCGCCGAGTTCTTCCTCGCTAATTAGGAGCGATGACATGACGATGCTTGCGCAATGTTTCTTTTGGGGGGCAAGGTGGGACAGGGGACAAGCTTGGTTCACAATGTCCGCGATTCGTCGTCTAGTTTGTGTTTGTAGATGGCGTGCGGAAAATTGGCGTTTTTCCCGTACCCTAGCGTGATACGCAGCGAAGCGAGGCCTAAGCCAGGCGGATGTATCTCCGGCAGTTCGCTGAGGTGTACGGAAAGCCGAGTGGGCGTAAGCGACGAGCTACGGTTTCTTTGTCTTGTCCGGAGACGACGGTGCTTGGGTGGTTCGGAAGTGGTTCTTCTTGGTCCCAGCGTTCGAGGGTGCCGGTTTAGCACATGTTCGCCATCGCACAAGTCGATGATCCCAAATAGATAACCCCCGATAAAATCGAAGGCAACTCTTCTCGGTGCCAGCATCTGAGGGTGACGATTTAGCATATGACCATCCTAATGTCTTCTGGAATAACCTCCTATAAATTTATCTAATGTCAGGAGCACGAAGGACGTGGAGGCTGGCCTCGATAACACGTACCGAAAAAATTCCACAACGAACAGCATCCACAACTTCTAAGCAGAATCGGGGGATATGGTGGGATGATGGGGGCTCGGGAAACGATACCGGAGTAGCGCCCTCGCGGCGTGGAGGGACGCGAGGAGAGCTAAGTACCCTAGAAGGATCCACGCAATCGTTGCGTTGATCGGGTGGATGAAGTCCACGAGGCCGACGAGAAAGAGTAGGGCGGAGGACTGTAATATCATCCATATGACCTCCGCCATGTACCCTAAATCGAAGCGTCCGATTCGAGAGAAAGGGTACACGAGTAATCGCGCATGCGCATGCGGCTCGCCTCGTGGGTCGATAAATTGCAGCCACCATTGTTGCCACAACACCCAGAGGACGCATGTCACGTTCATGCTCAAGCACAGGAAGCACAGGGTCGTAGCGCGGACGGCAGATGGATTTGGTTTAAATGATGCGGCGGCTTGCGATAGATCAAAGGGTGTGCCTGCTGGAATTCCTACGAGGCGAGACAGCTGATCGAACAAGGCGACGGCCTGGTCAGCGCCGTCAGGCGACAACCTCGTGTGGCCTTCGATGATGAAAAGTGACACGGCCATAGAAAATAGACTGGCCTGTTGGGGTGGATAGTCAGCCCCCCCCCCCGAAGGGATCGTGACGCATACATGAAACACGCACAAAGAGGAGTATGCTCTCCGCGCTACCATCCCAGCTTTCCAATATCACAGTGGCTTGTTGCTCGCGAGGCTGCGTCGGATAGAAGTCGCAAGCTTTCCAGGGAGTATCGCTTGAGCAGGGACCTTTAATGTGGAAAGTAATGATGAGGGGTCATGGATGACCGTCTTCTTCGAGTAGGGGCGTACGAACCAGTAGTGGTACCAACGTACTTGGATTTCCCCGGAAGCGGACCTGATTGACGTCCTGCCACAGTACCGCCGACGCCGTATATGCCATCATCTGGTAATGATTCCCGCTCATCAGCATGCAATGCATGACAGCACCGCACTAAGCGCACCTATTGTAGGACCATGATTGCGCTCCTCAGATACCAATCCCGCCTCGATATCGACGTTGAAGGAGCTGGACATGACGAGAGTGAATGGGGATCGGAAGTGAAAACGTCTGGGATGACCGCGGGGTTAGACGAGACTTGGGGACGACCCATGGTAATGGAACCCCGAATTTTATACGAGGGACCTGTGTCGGAACTGAACCCAAGGTTCAGCGCAGCCACATGGATCAGGCCGTAGATCAAAAAGACTGAGAAAAGATTGACAGTGACAGGCGGAATACGCGCGGAAATACAAAGAGACACGTACTGACCGAATCGTATACTTCTCAGGCTTCTGTAGTGCTTCTTCTGCAGCATCTCACGGTCTGACAGCGCCTTTTTCCATCATGAATGGAAATATTGAACTTGTGGCCAAAGCGTGAGCCTCGTCCTCGAGACAATAGACTGTACAGATGAAGAATCCGGGGCGGTGAAATGTTTGCGTCGTGGTATTTGTGTGGCGATGACAAGACGTAACGTTCTTCCCTCTGAGCCAACATTCGGATCCCTCACCTGAAGCTCGCCATGGGTTGGGGCCACAAACACAGGATCTCATTCCAAAACAAGGATAGTATGGCGGTTTGTCGCTGAGACGTCTCCCCGTTTGAAAAATTAAATTTCAACCCCGATTGTTTTTACGGCAGTATTTTTGCCTTTGTCCGTATCCAGCTTGCCGCCAAGCTCTGAAGCGCCATTTGTCACGCAACTCACGACACAGACAGTCGAGGTAGGTATGATATTCGCGTCTTATTGTACGTGCTATTTCGTATGGCTCGTGAAGCAACCGCCAACGTGAGAGTCAAAACGTACAAAGCAGTCCGTTGTAAAACAAAAAGACAGCGATCAGCACAGCCTAGCTTCGCCTTCGCCCACCAATACACCTATTCCTAGGACACCTACCCCAATTCCCCCTGATCCCAAGAATAAAACGAGTAATGCAACGGCACGGACATCTGCGGAGACTGCTGGCCCGAATATATCGTCGGTTCCGGCATGGACATGTACTGTCTTTCTAGCGTATATGCCTCTTGCGCCGCTTGTCCCAGCGGATGGCTTTCCGTCGACGGAGCCACAGACTCGCTCATAGACTGCATGTCGTCGAGCGAATTGCTTTGCACACGAGTGAACGGCGTCTGGGGATGGAAGAGGCGATACGGACTAGGGGGCAGTACAAGTTTATCGCTGAGTTCGTTCAACTTTTCGACCAGAGGATCCACCCAGGCGTTCCCCTTCATGAGGCCACCCAAATGAGGGGCCTCACCCAGGTGAGCAAGCAATGCGAGACACCGCAGTACAGCCTCGCGGGAATGTCCGATTGCGGACGCCGTGGCTCCCCAGCGCTCTATTGGCGGATTCTCAGAGAGACTCTCCAGGACACTCGTCACCAAAATTTCCAGGGTTTCCGAAGTGTCCCGGCCAAGGCTCTCATCGAGGGACGTCTCTTCGTGAGTGACCTTCTCCTCAAGACCGACTAGCATTGCCATCAGATTCGCAACTTCCGCTGGACCCCGGTTGTCCAGTGGGACGTCTGGCGACAAGAACGGGCCGAGCGCCTTCTCCAGAAAGGCCAATCTCCCTTCCGAAACCCTCGGATTGTCCATCCGATAGCGAACATCCTCCACGACCTTTGCAGCGAGCAATGACCTGATGCAGAGTATCATAACCCGTGAGAACACGTCCTCATCCGTCAAAAGGTAATCCATGTCACTGGGATCGGCAAATAATGTTCGAAAATCCTCGGGCATAGGTCGCTCCCGTGGGCTAGACTTGCTGTATGCCTTTGCATAGCACCAAATGGCGGCAAGGCATACATGGAGGCGTCGAATGCGGTCGTCGGGTCCCAAAGGGGACTTCCTTGAGAGGGATGCCTTGTACAGGCGGTGCAGACGCAAGGAGAACGTGGAGTTGCCTCCACCCGAAGGGGCCATCAAGTCGAGCATGGTCGATATGTCGGATATGGTATGAGGGGCGAAGAAACTGGGGATACGTGCAACGAAGGATTCGAACTCATGGCCATCGCTCAGTTCTCCCAACGTCGAAGTGAGCGCCTCCCTGTGCAGGCCCATAGAGGTGCCCGTTTCACTGGCCGCGACACTTTTTTGTCCCCGCTCCTCTAAAGACCGAGGCTCGTGAGAGTCACGTGACTGTTCCACTTCGTTTTCTGGCGCCGGCGAATGCGTATCAGCGAGAGGAAGGGTGTCGGGCTGAGGATGTGACGCTATGAGTGCTTCAAGCTTTCCACCAAGATCTCTTAGCCTTTTGATTATTGAATCCATTGCACCACCCTTGCCGAGGCCTCCGAACTGGGCGTCTCCGCCGAACTCTTTGGTCAACGTTAGACACCGCTGCAATGATTTGCGGGCATCGTTGAGAATCGATACGTGGTAACCCTGGGACTCTAATGCGGGATCAGAGATACGGTCCACGACATCCTCCGCTAAGATGTTCATCGTATCGAAAGCTTCGGTGCCAAGAGTCTCGCCTTTAGGGATCTGCTCATGAGTGATCATTGTGTCCAACTCTCCTAACATCGAATCAAGGTTGGTAAGCTCCGATGGTTTGTGATCCGCTAGGTTTAATCGCCACAGCGGGCCAAGTGCTTTCTTCAAAAGGACACGTTCTCCTTCAGACACCTGTGGATTCTCGGTGCGGTCGCCCATCTCCTTCATGATTTTTGCGGTGAAGAGTGAACCCATACAAAGGACCACGATCTTAGTGCGGGTGTCGTCATCCGCCAGAAGGAGGTCCATGTCGTTCTGATCAGAAAAAAGCATCCGGAACTGTTTGGACATACGGATCCCGTGGTGCTGGTTGTACGCCCTTATATAGTACCAAATGGCAGTGAGGCACACGTTGAGACGATTCTTGCGGTCGTCAGGATTGAAACCTGAAGTGGTCGGTAGACACGTCATCAAAAGACCACGAAGGCGCACAAAAAGCACCGAGTCGCCATCACTTGGAGATGAATCCATGAGACCAATCATGGTACGAGGTGCCTCGGGGACGACGCGCGAGTCGAAAAATCCTGGAATACGGGAAATGAAATCTTGAACCTCTTGGTCCTCATCGAGCCTCGTAAGTGTCCAGTTCAGCGCATCTTTGTCTACCGACGAAGACGAATCGATTGCACTGGATACGACGTATCGACGCAATCCTTCCTTGAACCGCTCTTTATGTACCTTGATTTGCTTCGAGAGTTTCTCCCTACGCCCAAGAAGCGTGGTGGTTGCGGAAGATTCACGAGTAGATTGCCTCCGTAAACGGAAAAGGAAGGTGTGAAGGCTAGCAAGGAGCTTGTCCGCGAGAACCAGGGTCGCGATAGATAGCGTTTGCAAGAATCTCCACACCACGCCCGAAAACGGAGTCCGGTAAGGGCATTCGAGGAAAACGTTTGGAATGACCGTCATCGCGGTGTATGCCGAAGCAAATAGCCCAACCCATCCGACGAAGAACCATGCTACCGTCTTGTTGAACAGAAAGAAGAATTCCACGAGTCCGGCGAAGAAGAGGAACACGGATATGTGAAGTAGCATGGGAATGGTCTCCACTGCGCGCCTCATCCGGAAGTATTCCATTCCAGAAAAAAGGTAGGTGCGGACCCGCGCACGCTCATGTGGCATATCATGGAGATACGAGAGTTCCATGTAGCGTCGCACCCACTGTTGGATTAATGTTGCCAAAAGGGCACATGTGATACTGATGGCCATGCTGAAAAGCCACATGGTGCTGATCCGGGTCGCGGCGGACAGGTTAGGTGGTGATGATTCTAGAGGCGAGGGCGGGGATAAGGCCACCCCATTCGAAATCCCAACGAGTTGTTGTGACATTTGACTAAGCAGCGCAACAGTCTGATCGCCTGAATCAACAGAAAGTTGCTTGTATCCTTCGATGACGAATGCTGCGACTGTTGCAGAGAATAAACCAGTCTGCAACAGACGGTCAGTTGGGGGAGGATGAACAGATAGAAAGATGCGCACAAAGACGAGGACACCATTGGTGTCTGCGTTCCAATTCGCAGTTATCTCTTTGTCATACTTCTCGAATTCAGAGAGAGAAAGAGTCCACATTTGTCTCGAGGAGTCTCCAAAGATTTCGCCTTGCAAGAGACAGCAGACTTGTCAGGATCATATAAACCTTCATATGGGAAACGCATACCCGGCCCGCAACCCGCATTTCCATGAGGCGATTGCCCTCCTAAATGGCGCCTTCAGCACTCACATCTCGTCTTGAGAGCAACACGTCATGCACCTGCAGCCTGGGTTGTATCTTGCTTCACAGAAGAGGTCGGTGCCGCGACAAGGTCCTGGGCATCCGCGGGAACTGGCAATTCATGAGAGAAATCAATAAACCAGGACAGCCCAACATACCTCTTTGTTGGGTATTCCGCTGCTGCGAAGGAGGTGACGTAATATGAGGAGAGCCTAGCGCGTGTACAGTTAAAAATATGTTTGAGATCATGAACTGTAGGCTCACCTTCGTGCTGGGTTTGATCACGCACTGTCCTAGCGCCTGGAGTTTCAGCCTCAGGAGAGGCGACGTCTGAACAGTAGATTTAGTATACAAGCATCGATTGACGTCCAAGAATGGATGGTACGCACCTCTGTAGGATCTCTGACGCTCTGTAAGCTGCTCCTCGCCCGACGAGTCACGACTGGCTAAACAAGAATCAGCGCGACGGCGCAACGTTGGCTAAACAATATGGACATACTACCAGGTGAGTCTTGTCCAGGGCGTTGACCTGGCTGTTGGCCGAGCTCAAGGTCAACGTTGGGAAGGGCAGACATGGAAGGGAGTAACTGGGCTAGAACATGAGTCGGAGCTTTATATGGGGTAGTGATCGAAGTCGGAGCTGTCTTTCGAGACTATCGCGAGGCAGGAGGGACCGAAGCTGTGGCGAGAGAGAAGTGAAGGGCATGCGCAAGTCAAAATTAGTGTCCATTCTTCATGCCAGAAAGTTCTGAGCGCCCCATCGAAGCTCGTCCAATATGGCTGGATGCAGGGATTACAGTAGCACGACTGGATTCGAATCTTGAGCAAGATAATCACCCTGTAGTCTCAAAGCGCACCTCTCTCTCAACTGGATGTGTTCACGGCGGATTGGACAGTAAGTACTGACGACGACCATCTCAACAATGAGTACTAGAGCCTTGTGGAAAGATGGACATGGCAGGCGCCCATTGGCTGTGGCGATTAGACCGATCACATGCCCAGTCCGTTTCAAGCCTTAGCGTGACGCCTCGGATCAAATCAAACACACGAGGCTTATCGAGTTGTGTCGCCCGGCCTTCTCTCGAGCTGAGATGAGTTTCTTGATTCGATATAGTATATGCTACAGTGGTAGACAATACCCTTGCAGCAGGGTACAGTATTAGTACTGCCACATCGGACTTGGGGTATGATCCCACGGGCCACGTTGTGTTTGGCCTAATCTATAAGTCAAGCGGTTTTCACACTGCAGTAGTCCTGGAACTTCGGGGCTTCGCTTCTAGATGCCCTTTGGCTTCTGGGACCGATTAACCAACCCAATTACGGTGAGTGAACCCACACAGCTACAATTAGAGCACTATACCGTGGTAATCATGATGCCACGAGAGGCCTCGGCGTGGCACCGAGACTAATGCGATCGCAGCGCAGTGAAAGACCAGACAGAAAGGTGGATGGTGTAAGAGGGACCCAGAAATACTACGTGAGGGAATTCGAAAACACAAGGATTACGATCGGGATCTCGGCTTTATATACTGGAGAGCACAAATTGCTCAAACGCGCATATTTCATTGGGCGTTTATCACTCCGCTTGCCCTTAGTTCGCCACACATCCTCAGAACTGCGTGAAAACGAAGGATGAGTATTGAATAAACAAATTGTTCCTGCAGTACGCATATGAAAGTTTGAGGGAGGGGTTTTTTTTTAAAAATAAGAAAATAACGCTATTTCCGATCCCACGGCCCGCTGATCCGTCAGAGCGGGCTTTTCTCGGTCGGACATCAAGTGTGTAAGCCAGTTTACATGACCGTTGATGCCCACGCGGCTCTAAAGCCTCTAGCCTCTAACTCTATCTACTTTCAAGCCCCGTCCATTTTTTTTTTTGGTTTCCCTTTCGTCCTACAGTACTCCGCATAACTTCAGATATCTGGTCGGGTTCTTTGTTGCGCGTTCACAAGACTCGATTCAAGCTCGCCTGCGCTTGTGCGCCAGTGTGTAGGGTCTACTAAGCCAAGGCACCCGTCTGCTTTGGAGAAAAAACTGGAATTGCCATGTCACGACTCGTCCCCTCCCCTTTTTCCCTCGTCTCCCCGTGGCAGTAGACCGGTCTGGAACCGGCAAGACTCTCTGACTCATCGTGACTCCCAGTTACCTCGTGTCCCTTATCTCTGACTCATTGTGACTCCCATTTACCTCGTGTCTCTTATCTCTGACTCGC
>Ga0307510_10005287_pt1 | contig 15356 bp, 14 predicted proteins | sample 12_EM_MG_FD_207224 | JGI IMG/M metagenome (GOLD analysis project Ga0307510, IMG submission 207224) | Populus trichocarpa ectomycorrhiza microbial communities from riparian zone in the Pacific Northwest, United States - 12_EM | ecosystem: Host-associated > Plants > Roots > Unclassified | place...
GGAGCGTACGGGGCTGGAGGGATCACGGCGGATCGTATTGTCAAGGCGCTGGGGCAGTTTGAGCGGACCCTTATATCGGCTGATGCGCCATATGATAAGTATATTAGAGGAGAATATCAGCTGACGGGGGAGGAGCGTGCGGGGTTGATCTTGTTTTTTGGCAGGGCCAATTGCGGGAACTGTCATGGGGGGCCGAAGACCTTTAATGAAACCTATCATAATAATGGGTTGGATCGGGAGCCAACCGACCCGGGGCGGGCTGGTGTAACGGGGATGGGATATGACAGGGGGCGATTCAGGGTCGTTACGCTTCGGAATATAGCGTTGACGGGACCTTATATGCATGATGGGCGTTTTAGTACACTGGGACAGGTCATCGATCATTATAACGAGCATATAGAGGCGGGTGAGACGTTGAGTCCGACGCTGAGGGATACTTCGAACTTGCCGATCCGGCTGCGGCTGACGGTTAGGGAGAAGGGGGAGTTGCTGGCTTTCCTGCGTACGTTGACGGATTCGGCTTTTGTGAGGAATAAGAAATTTGCTGATCCTTTTGTAAATACAAAATAATATGAAAATGAAGTTTTTGACGATGGTTGTTGTGGCGGCTTTTTGTTTGCCCGGGGTGAATGTTTTTTCACAGACCGTGCCGCCGTATAGTGTTAAAGTAAGTGGAGAGGTCACTACGCCGTTGACGCTGACTGCGGCTGATCTTTTGGCTATGCCGCGGACGAATGCCACGGCTAAGGACAAGCAGGGGGCGGCGCATACTTTTACGGGTGTGGCTATTGCGGATATTTTGAATAAGGCGGGGGTTACTACGGGACGGCAGCTGAAGGGGGAGAACCTGGCGAAGTATCTGCTGGTGACCTGTGCGGATAATTACCAGGTTGTGTTTTCGCTGGCGGAGCTGGATTCGAGCTTTACGGACCGGGTGGTTATTTTGGCTGATCAGGTAGACGGGAAGCCGTTGCCGGCGGGTACGGGGCCTTTTAGGATGGTTGTGCCGGGGGAGAAGAAGCCGGCGAGGAATTGTTTCCAGGTAACGGGGATGGTTGTTCGATTTGCAAAAGAATAGATTTACTCCGGCGACCTTGTGGTCGCCCTCCATTTAGAAAATTATCACTATGAGAAAGATATGTATTGCAGCCTTTATGGTATTGTTTGGTTTTATTGTCCGTGCGCAGGAGCTTCATTCGCGTTGGGATGAGCTGACTGCGAGTGATTGGCCCAAGGCGCTGGCCCGTTCCGGCGGGATTTGTATCCTGCCGATCGGTATATTGGAGAAACATGGTCCACATGTCCCTATCGGATCGGACCTTATCCAGGTCAGGGAGTGGTCTGCGCGGGCTACTAAAAAGGAATATGCGGTGGTCTTCCCCGATTATTTTTATGGGCAGATCAATGAAGCGCGGCATCAGCCCGGCACTTTTTCTTTACCGGAGCGGATCGTATGGGATCTGCTGGAGGCGACTTGTGACGAGATTGCGCGGAATGGGTTTAAGAAGATCGTGATCATCAATGGGCATGGTGGGAATCCTGAATTGATCCGGTACTTCATCCAGACGCGGTTGGAGAAACAGCGTGACTATGCGGTCTTCTTTTTTGAGCCGAGGAGTGACAGTGCCTATGTGCGGCAGCTGAGTGCGCTGCATAAAAGCGATCCTGCGGGTGACCAGCATGCTGGTGAGCGGGAGACGTCTTCCTTGTTGTATCTGCGACCTGACCTGGTTCAGATGGACAGTGCTTCGAACCAGTCGGGAGCCAATCAGCATCGGCTTAATATTCCGAATGTTTATACGGCTATCTGGTGGTATGCCGATTACCCCAATCACTATGCGGGAGATGGGTCGAAGGCTACGCGTGCGGAGGGGCAGCTGGTCAATGAACACTATATCAGTCAATTGGTTCAGGCGTTGAAGGATGTCAAGGCGGATACGAAGACGTTGGAGTTGCAGAAGGAATTTTTCGACCGGGTGAAGCAGGAATAATCAGTAACTTTATAGTAAATCGTGTGTATATGGAAGCAAGCGAAAAACAATCGTTTGGGGACCTTATAAAGGGCCATAAACCTGTTCTTGTAGACTTTTCAGCGGAGTGGTGCGGGCCGTGTAAGATGATGCCTCCTATTTTAAAGGAGTTGAAGGATAAGGTTGGGGATAGTGTTACTATTATCAAGCTGGATATCGATAAGAATCCGGCTGTGGCTAATGCTTATCAGATACAGAGTGTGCCGACGCTGATGGTGTTCAGGGATGGGGTAGTGAAGTGGAGACAGAGTGGGGTAGTGAGGGCTGATCAGCTGAAGTATGCGCTGGATGGGGTGATGCGAGGCGAATAGACGAAATGGATAAATAATGAATATATTATTGGTGTTCGCATGCTGGACGACGATGAGTTGCGCGGATACGGTGTCGAAGCCTGCTGTTTATGATACGGTGGCTTTGGAGCTTCGGGTGATTGGCTATGCGGACCAGCGTTATCGTTTACAGATGGAGGATACGAGCCGGAGGTATGGGTTTAATTCCAGGCAGGTGAAGGTTCTTTTTAAGAAGATGGCGGTGGTGGATTCGGAGAACCTGATAAAAGTGGATAGCCTGATCAACAAATATGGATGGCTTGGGTCGGACCAGGTGGGGTCGGATGGGAATGCCACTATTTTTGCGGTGATCCAGCACTCCAATCTCAAGACGCAGAAAAGATATCTGCCGCTGATGCGGGAGGCTGTCAGGGAGGGGAAGGCAAAGGCAAAACATCTTGCGTTGCTGGAAGACCGGGTTGCGCTGGGTGAGGGTCGCAAGCAAATTTATGGGAGCCAGCTAGGTTTTCCGGGATATGCGGTGTTGCCGTTGGAGAATCCTGATAGTGTGGATATACGGCGTGCGAGTGTAGGCCTTGAGCCGTTGGGGGTATATTTAAAAGAATGTTGTAATGTGGATACGGTGAAGTTTACAAAGTGAATATGACTACGCTTGAACAGATACTCGAACATAAGATAGTTGCTATTTTACGCGGTTGTAATCCTGTAAATATTGTGGAGATAAGTCAGGCTCTTTATGAAGGGGGGATCAGGCTATTGGAGATCACGCTTAATTCGCCGGGGGCATTGGATGCTATTCAGCAGGTGGCTGCGCTATTGGGGGATCGGATGGTTATCGGTGCGGGTACGGTGCTGACGGTTGAGGAGGTGAAGGCTGCGGTGAATGCGGGGGCACGTTTCGTCCTTTCGCCATCACTGGATGTGGAGGTGATTCGCGTCACGCGTGAATTGGGGGCGGTGAGTGTTCCGGGGGCGTTTACGGCGACTGAGATATTAACGGCTTACCGGGCGGGGGCGAATATCGTCAAGGTGTTTCCTGCTTCTGTCGGGCCTGCTTATTTTCGGGATATCCGGGGGCCGTTGCCGCAGATCCCGCTGATGGCTACGGGGGGTGTGAATCTGGATAATATACGCGAGTTTGGGAAGGCCGGGGTTGTGGCTTTTGGAGTTGGGAGTGCGCTTGTTCCGGCTGTGCAGGGAGTGACTGTGGATGAACTGGATGAGCTGACGGAACGGGCGGCGGGATATGTAGAGGCGATCCGATAGCGGACAATATTTATAGCGAAAACTACTGTTATGCTCCGAAACTACTTCCGCACTGCCTGGCGTAATCTCGTCAACAATAAGCTGTATAGTATTCTTAATATCGGCGGGTTATCCGTCGGTATTTGTGTTTGTATGCTCATCATGGTGTATGTGGTGCATGAGCGGAGTTATGATTCCTTTCATCGTGATTCGGGGAGGATATTTTATCCTGTAGTGAAACTGAAGATCGGCCAGACGGAGGAGCATATGAGCGTGCTGAGTTATGAATCGGCACCTGTGCTGATGGCAAACGATCCGGGGATTGAAAGTTTTTTACGGATGAAGGAGGTATCATCGGGTAAGGCTATCGGGAGCGTAATTTCTGGTGTCGAGAAAAAGTTTACAGAGAAGAATATTTTCTTTGCAGACAGTAATTTCTTTTCTTTCTTTTCCTTTCGTTTGCTGGAAGGGAATGCTCGGAGCGTCCTGTCGCGGCCTTTTACTATGGTTATCTCGGAGCGGGCTGCACAGAAGTATTTTGGAGATGTTGACCCGATTGGTAAGTTGTTGAAATATGACGGCGATCATACTTTTGAGATAACTGGTGTTGCGGAGAATCCGCCTTCCAATTCGAGCATCGACTATGATTTTCTGGGGTCTTCGGTTAGTGTGGGAAAGATGAGCGGGCACCGTCCTGAGCCTTTGACCGGGGAGGTCGGATTTGGGGACTTTACCAGTTTTTTGTTGTTGAGAGATCCTAAGCATGCTGCTGCTACGGCTCGGATAGCGGAAACGTTGTCGCGGGACGATAAGTTTGGGAAGTCCGGTTTTTCACTGAGTAGTCTGGCTCGGCGGCATACAGAAAATGAAACCGCGGCCAATGCGAAGTACAGGATGATATTCCCCCTGGTGGCTATATTGATCCTGTTTCTGGCGCTGATAAATTATATGAGTCTGGCGACGGCCCGTTCGGCAATCCGTTCGAAGGAGATCGGGGTACGGAAGGTATTGGGGGCGGATCGGGGGAAGATCGTGGCGCAGTTCTATATCGAGTCGGGTTTGTATGCGGTGATTGCTTTTGTTGCGGCGATGGGGTTGTTTGTGCTGGTGCGTCCGGCTTTCTATAATCTTTTGCAGCTGAGGATCGATGAACGTTTTTTTTCAGGGTATTATACATTGGGGGTTGGGGCTGCTTTATTGGTGGTGACGATATTTATTTCAGGGAGTTATCCTTCGCTGGTGTTGTCGGCTTTTAATCCGGTCAAGGTATTGTATGGCAGGCTGGGGAGACAGAAGGCGAGTGCAGTTGTGCGGAAGACGTTTACGATCGTGCAGTTTACGATCTCGGTGGCGCTGATCATCGCGAGTCTTGTCATCAACAGGCAGCTGTATTTTTTCCGGCATATGGATACGGGGATGGACAGGGAACAGGTGCTGATGGTCCCATTTCAGAAGACGATGAGCCGGCATTACCAGGCATTTAAAGCAGGTGTCGGGAATATACCCGGGGTTGTTGGGGTAGCTACTGCGGCGGCTCCTGTTTATGGAGGGATCGACATGGGTGGGGCAAAGATCAGGGGCTCAAAACATTCTCTTGTGGTAGCGGAGATGTATGTCGATGAGACCTTTGTGAAGCTGCTGGGGTTGCATTGGAAGATCGCGCCTGCCGATGAGCGGGTGGTGGCGGAGAAGGGGCAGGCTATCATCAATGAGGAGGCGATTGGTAAGCTGAATCTGCCGGCTGATGTGATCGGGCAGCCGATAGTGGTCGGGCGTGATACGATGAAGGTTTGCGGCGTGATGAAGAATTTCAATTACCGGTCGCTGCACGAGAAGATAATGCCGCTTTGTATGTTCGTTGCGAATGGAACGGATTCGTCGTGGTATAAAGACAATGGAGATTGTTTGTTTGTGAAGATCGGGGGGTATACGAATGTTCCGACTTTACTGGAGTCTGTCCGGGCGGTTTATGATGGTCTTGACAAAACTGTACCTTTTGAATACCAGTTTTTGGATGAGGCGTTCGATGCGCAGTATAAGGGGGAGGACCGGCTGGCGGGGATCTTTAATGTGTTTACGGTCATTACGATCATTATTGCCTGTCTGGGGCTGTTTGGTTTAGCGTCTTTTTCGGCTGCGCAGCGGAGGAAGGAGATTGGGATCCGGAAGGTTTTGGGGGCGGATACGATGGGCATCGTGCGATTGATCTCTGCCCATTTTATAAAACCGGTATTGATCTCTATTGTCATTGCGATACCGTTGGCGTGGATGTTGATGGAGGGGTGGCTAAGGGATTTCCCGTATCGGGTGAATATTGGGGGGTGGGTTTTTGTGATAGCGGGATTGGGGACGTTGGTGATTGCCGGGGTGACGGTGAGTGTGCAGGCGGTGCGGTCGGCTGTGGCCAATCCGGTGGAGAGTTTGAGGGTGGAGTAGGATGTGGTAAAATCTCCCTACCTTTGCTTTTGATGCGGAAGTTCCGGACTATACAATGGAAAGTGATGTTGATGCTGGTTGCCTTTACGGTTAACTTTTGCGTCATTTGTCATTGTGCGGCCAGTGCGGCTCCGGTGATGAAGGGGGGGCATTGTCATGGTTGTTGCGGTTCGGGTGAGAAGAAGAAGGGGAATGAGCATCATGGTTGCCAGGGTATGCAGGCGGTGAAGTTCAATTTGCTTGAAAAGCAGGTGTCTTCGCCGATCGGTTCCGGGGAGCAGCCGGTAATGTTGATCTCTTTTAATTATTCTATATTGGTTCCTGGTCAACTTGTTGTTGATGGAAATAGGGCGGTTTCCGAGCAATGGGTTTATAAACATGCGCCGCCTGATCTCCAGGCCTTATACCAGCGTTTTCTTATTTGATGCCGATTGAAGGTGATGGATGGTTGTGTCTGCGATGCGGACGCTACTTGTAATTATTATTAACAGTCAATCTATTCAAAATGAAAAAGATATTTTTTGCGGTTACTCTTGTTGCCGCTGTTCTTGTCCAGCCTGTATTTGCTCAGCAAGCTATGCCGCTGTCTCCTATTCTCAATGACTATTATGGTGTTAAGGATGCGCTTGTCGCCGGTGATTCGAAGGCCGCGGCTGCGAAGGCCGGGGATATAGTGAAGGCTATTGATGGGGTCGACATGAAGGCGTTGCCGGCGAAGGATCATGTTGCTTTTATGTCTTTGAAAGAGAAGCTGAGCTTTGATGCCCGGCATATTTCGGAGTCTACGGATATCAGTCATCAGCGGGAGCATTTTATGGCTTTGTCTGCTAATATGGATGCTTTTGCAAAGAAGGCGCATTTGTCGAATGATCCTATTTATGAGGATTATTGTCCTATGAAGAAGGCTTATTGGCTGAGTAGTGGGACGGACATAAAGAATCCTTTTTATGGGCAGAGTATGCTTACCTGTGGGAAAGTGAATGCAACACTGAAACCCTAAATCAGCATGAAAAAATATTTTTTGGGGATACTGGTCATTTTGGCTGGTATGCGGGGGCATGCGCAGCATGGAATGGGTTCCGGCGATGAGCATCGGGGTATGGGGAACCGGGGTGGTATGGTTATGGGGCAGCGGGAGCGTTTTTTGACGCGGCCGGCGGGGCATCCGCATCTGGTGGTGTATCATTTATACATCACGGATACTATCGTCAATTATACCGGCCGGAAGAGAAGTGCTATTGCGGTGAATGGAAGTTTGCCCGGGCCGCAGCTGGATTTTACGGAGGGTGATACGGCTGAGATACATATCCACAATGAGATGATGATGGAGACGTCTGTGCATTGGCATGGAATTATTGTTCCCAATCAGTATGACGGGGTTTCTTATCTGACGACACCGCCGATCAGGCCGATGCAGACTTATGTGGCGAGGTTTCCGATCGTGCAGAACGGGACGTATTGGTATCATTCGCATACGATGTTGCAAGAGCAGACGGGGTTGTATGGGGCGTTCGTTATTCATAAAAAGAAGGAGGAGGCTGGGGCTATGCCGGAGCATACGGTTCTGCTCAGTGACTGGACGGATGAAAAGCCTTATGAGGTGGAGCGTAGTCTGCATTATGCCACTGACTGGTATGCTATCCGTAAAGGGAGTACGCAGAATTATGTTCAGGCTATCCGGGAGGGGCATTTTAAGACAAAACTTACCAATGAATGGAAGCGGATGCTTTCGATGGATGTCAGCGATGTGGCTTATGACCGGTTTCTTGTGAATGGGGCTTCGATGGAGGAAGCTCCTCGGTATCGGGCTGGTGAGAAGGTACGTCTCCGCATTATCAATGGGAGCTCTTCTACCTATTTCTGGCTGCGTTGGGCCGGTGGGAAGATAAGTGTGGTCGCAAATGATGGGAAGGACGTAGTACCGGTGGAAGTGGACCGGCTTATTGTCGGTGTTTCCGAGACCTATGATGTGATAGTGACCATACCTGATGCCAGGAGTTATGAATTTCAGGCTACGGCTGAGGATCGGACTGGGTCGGCATCGGTCTGGCTGGGGGCGGGGGAGAAGGTGAAGATGGCGCCGTTGCCGGCGCTGAAGTATTTTGAGGGGATGGGGATGATGAATGAGATGATGAAGGCGAATGGGGATATGAAGGATATGGGGATGCAGATGAGCAACCAGGCGATGGATATGAATACGGTGATGTACCCGGAAGCGGGGGGGATGGGAGGTATGAAGATGGGTATGGACTCGGGGATGGATATGGGAAGCATGAGCATGGGCGCCGGCACCACGTTGAGCTATGCGATGTTGCGAGCTCCGGAGCGGACTGTTTTGCCGGATGCGCCTTTGAAGGTATTGCGGTTCAATCTTACGGGGAATATGAACCGTTATGTCTGGACCATCGACAACAAGGCTGTTTCGGAAACAGACAAGATACTGATCCGGAAGGGGGAGAATGTTCGTATTATTCTTTATAACGGCACCATGATGCGGCATCCGATGCATTTGCATGGGCATTTCTTCCGGTTGTTGAATGGACAGGGGGATTATGCGCCATTAAAGAATGTGGTAGACATCATGCCAATGGAAACGGATACGCTGGAATTTGCTGCAACGGAAAGTGGAGACTGGTTTTTTCATTGTCATATCTTATATCATATGATGAGTGGGATGGGCCGTATCTTTCACTATACGGATTCCACCGGGTCGGAATTTTCGCCTATCCCCGGGATCGATGATCCGCGGAAAGCGCTGAAGAAGATCTACTCCGATGACCGGGAGATCCGGCCGATGGCCCGGGTCGGACTTGAAAGCAATGGCAGTGACGGGGAGGTTATGCTTGCGAATACGCGTTACCGCTTTCAGTCGGAATGGCGCATCGGTACTGATGCGGGTAAGGGCTATGAGAGTGAGAGTCATTTTGGGCGTTACCTCGGAAAGATGCAGTTTTGGATGCCTTATGTCGGTTGGGATCTTCGCTATCGCCGTGAAAGCAGGCCGGAAAAGAATCTTTTTGGACAGACCGATACGAAGGATCACCGGAATGTGTTCTGTTTTGGGGTACAGTATATGCTGCCGATGCTGGTGATTGCCGACTGGCGGGTGGATCAGCGTGGTAATCTTCGGCTTCAGCTGGGCAGGGAGGATGTTACCGTTACCAGCCGTCTGAGGCTTAGCTTTATGGTCAATACCGATAAAGAATATATGGCAGGACTGCGGTATATACTCACGAAATATATTGGTCTGTCTACACATTATGATAGCGACATGGGTTTTGGGGCCGGTATTACGTTTAATTACTAGCAGGCTGGATCAGGTCCCATAGATTCCCGTATAGGTCTTCAAATACAGCGACCGTCCCGTATACTTCCTTACTGGGCGGTCGCACTATTTTTACTCCCTTTTCTTTTAGCTGTAGTATGTCGCGGCTGATATCGTCGGTATGTAAGAACAGGAAGACCCGGCCTCCTGCCTGGTTGCCGACCCGGCTGAGCTGTTCGTCACCGGATGCTTTTGCCAGCAGCAGCTTGCATTCAGAAGCGGCGGAAGGAGCGACTACGACCCAGCGTTTGGTATCGCCGAGGGGTGTGTCTTCTATCAACGTGAATCCCAGTTTGTTTACGTAGAAGTCGATGGCTTCGTCGTAGTCTCTTACGACCAGGGATAATTGGGCGATGGTGCGTTTCATACCCCTGAAATTAAGAAATTGTCGGGATCACCCCTTGGAAATGTCAGGCTTACCCCCCGGCACTGTTGGGGAAAGTTCTCAACTTTATGGTGGAAAAAAGTTACATATGGACACACAAAAATTAGCTATGCAGGTCGAGCAAACCGGCGCTGCCGTTATCGATGAATTGAATCTCTTCAGCGAGGAGCAATTGAATATTGTTCCCTTTGCCGGCAGCTGGACCGGTGGCCAGGTAGGGGAGCATCTTCTCAAATCCGCCGGGGTAGTAGAGACGATATTTGGGCGTACGGTTCCGACTACAGGCCGCCCTCCCGATGAAAAAATACCGATGCTCCGGATCTTCCTTGATTTTAGCATCAAGATGAAGTCGCCAGATTTTATTCTGCCGTCCGATGGCTTTCATGCCCGGCAACCCCTGGTCGATCAGCTGCAAAAGGATTGGGACCGGCTTGGAGAAGCTGTCGATACGCTGGATCTTAGTGAGACCTGTCTTGATTTTGAGATGCCGAGTGTGGGGCATCTGACGAGGTGGGAATGGATCAACTTTTATGTATATCATTCGAAAAGGCATTTGCATCAGCTGCGGAATATCCTTGCCAATTTGCAATAAGCGTTAATTTTGGCGGACAAACCGATCAAAATGAAAAATATAGCATTCCTTTTTGCGCTGTTGTTGGTTTTTGCCTGTAAGACCTTTTCCCAGGGTACTGTTCAACTTTTCAATTCGCCTGCTATTGCTACGCCGAAGGGCTATTCGCACGCCGCAGTGGTGGACCTGGGAACCTGCAAAATGGTGATCATGTCCGGTCAGGTAGCTTTTGACCAGCAAGGTAATCTCATTGGCAAGGATGATATGGAGAAGCAAACAGAACAGGTTTTTAAGAACATCAAGGCTATCGTTACGGAATCGGGCGGAACGATGGATGATATTGTTAAACTGGGGTATTTTACTACTGATGTATCGAAGATAGGGGCTGTTCGTACTGTTCGGGATAAGTTCATCAATACGAAGAACCCGCCTGCCAGTACGCTGGTCCAGGTTAGCAAGTTGTTTAGGGATGATGTGCTGATCGAGATTGAAGCGACGGCTATTATTCCGAAAAAGTAATTTTTTTTGGGTGAGCGCGCGCCGCGTCTGCGCCGCTTAAAGCCAGAATTTTCCCATTTTTTTGAACAGGACAGAAGGCACGGCGGATCTATTTGCCGATGGCTGAGTAAGGAGTATGCCTTTGATGGCATGCTGTTCGGATGTGATGCCGTAGAGAACGGTTTCCTGGCGGGAATGACTGGGTTGGAAGCTGTATACTTCGTTGATGTCAAATTCATCGTGGCGCAGGAATATTTTCTGCTGCGCGCAGAACAGCTGGTTGTCCATAACGATAAAGTCGGAGGAGTAGCCGCGTGTTTGGAGATCTACGATTGCGTCGACGATGTTTTGAGTGCCTTTCTTTGACATGGTAAAGTATTTTGATGGTTTTTATGAAAGCCATCATCTACTATGTAAATATTGTGCCAGCAATTAATGTGTTGATTTTCAGCAATAATCTTTGTTGAATGCGATTGGTGTGTGACGATATTTCGTCGTAATGCTCATCGGTAAGCGATATAACACGAAGTATTATCGTGGTGTATTACAGAAACTGTTCAGAATCGGCCATTACCTTGCACTGCTATGCGTAAACTGACCTATGTATTTATTCTTTTTATTATTTCTTCCTCCATTTTTGCACAGAACAGCCCCACCAGCCTTACCGGTTCGATAAAAGATTCGTTGTCCGGTCTGGCGCTGGAGAAAGCAAGCATAACGCTGAAGGGGCAAACAAAATTTACTACTCTGACGGATAAGGAGGGGCGTTTTGTTTTTACGAATCTACCCTCGGGGCTTTATTCGTTGACGGTGGCTTTTGTTGGATATTCCAATTATTATCAGACTGGGCTTTCTGTTGACAGGAAGGTGGATCTTGGGGCAATTCTTCTCAACGCCAAAACGACGATACTCGAAAAGGCTGTGGTCACCGGTACCCGGCCATTGCTCGAAAATAAGGTGGATCGCATCGTATATAATGTGGACAGGGATGTCACTTCCCAGGGCGGAGTAGCTACCGATGTACTGCGGAAGATACCGCAGGTCAGCGTGGATGTCAACGGAAATGTGGAGCTGCTCGGGAATCCCAGCGTGCTTTTCCTTATCAATGGAAAGCGGTCGACTATATTTGGGAATAGTATCGTGGATGCCCTTCAGTCTATACCGGCCTCACAGATCCAAAGTATCGAGGTGATGTCGAGTCCAGGGGCGAAATATGATGCCACAGGGACCGGTGGTGTCATCAATATCATCCTGAAGAAGAATAAATCGGAAGGATTTAGCGGCACTATCAATGCCACTGCGGGAACCCGCCAGGAGAATGGTTCGGTCAATCTTACCTATAAGAAAAACAATGTCACTGTCAGCGGGTACTTTAGCGGGACTGATCAGCTACATGTGAATACGATAACGACCAGTAACAGGAACTCTGTTGACACGGCTTCGGGTAGCAAATACTTTTTGGGTCAGCAGGGCAACAGCGACTTTAACCGTTATGGCTATCGATCCGGTCTTAATCTCGACTGGGACATTACCTCAAAAGACAATGTGGCTTTATCCTTTGGGTTTAATCAGTTTGGCAATTCCACGGATGGGTTGTTCAATCAGCATAATACGGGAACGGATGTGAATGGTGGCAGTCTTTATGACCAGCTGAGTCTTCGTGCGGCCAACAATAAGATAAGAAATAACTCTGCCGACCTGGGACTGGATTACACGCGGAAGTTCAGGCGGGAGAAGGAACAGCTTACTATCTCTTTTTTGTATAGTGCCGGACAGAATAACACCAGCTACCGGCAGTATCAGCGGTATATAACGAATGACTCGATATTTACTGGCTCTACGAGCAGTAACCCGGGCAGGGATAATCTTACTTCTTTTGGTCTGGACTATGCGTTTCCGGTGTCGAAGGGATTTCTGCTGGAAACGGGCTTTCGGACGGAGATAGAATCGCTGATCAGCGATGCCAATGTCTATTCTTTTGATCCGGGTAAATATGCGTATGCGTTTGATGACCTTCAGTCGTATAACTCGACTTTTCGCCGGGATGTATATGCGGGCTATGTTTCGGGGGCATTCAAACTGTTTGACTGGCTGAATGTGATCGCGGGTATGCGGTCGGAGTATACTGTCAATAAAGCCTATTACAGTAATTCGGGGCATGTGAAGATCCCCGAATACAATAACCTGGCACCTTCCATCACCTTGTCTCATGCCTTTGATCAGCAGACAGTGAAGTTCAGCTATGCGTATCGTCTCGAAAGGCCGGAATATCGTGATCTGAACCCATTTTTGAATCTTGCCGATCCGCAGAATATCACTACGGGGAATCCGAATATCAAGCCGGAGATCGGTCATGACTTTCAGCTGGGGTACAACTATAATATCGGGAAGGATAATAATCTGAATATTGTGCTGGTGTATACGCATAACAATCCGGATATAAAAAGCTATACGACTTTCTATCCGACGTTGGTGGTCGGGGATTCTACCTATAACAATGTAAATGTCACGCGGCGGGATAATATCGCGTCTGAGGATCGTTGGGGTGTTGTGCTGGGGGGATCGTTCTCACCTTTTGCAAAGTTTACGATCCGGCCTAATATACAGCTGTATGATCGCCGGACGAATAATATCTATTCTATTCCTCAGAAGATCAGTGGTTTTGAATATAGATGGAATGTAAATGCAAATTATCAGTTTGCGCATGGGTTGATCGTGGAGGCGTTTGGTAACTATAGGTCGGGTATTCACTGGCAGGGTCGGCAGGCGGACTTTCTTACGTATACGCTGGCCTTGCGGCAGCAGTTGTGGGGTGGGAAGGCGAGTTTGGGATTGGTTGCTGTGAATGCGTTTGGGAATTATCTTAAACAGCATTCGACGGTTGAGGGGGTAGGGTTTCTTACCGACAACCGGTTGGAGATACCCTACCGCTCGTTTGGGGTCAATTTTTTATATAAGTTCGGGCGGATCAAGATCAGTAAGCCGAAGGAGGATGAGAACTTTTTGGGGAAACCGCCGGTTGAGAATTAATCTAATTTAAGAAAGGACCCTTTTTCATCGAAGAGGAGGTCCTTTCCTTTTACTTCGGCTTCGTAGCTGGTCTTGCCCATGGCGTCTGTTACCTTTCCGGCTTCGGTGATCTTTGCTCCGGGGTAGTGGGTCTTTACGTAGGCTGTCACACCTGATGGGAGGCTGCTGACGGGTATGGCGACGACCATCTCGACAAAAGAGCCATCCGGGGTGAAGACCACGGAATTATCTTCCTTTGATCTCCCTCCCCAGTTGGCTTCAAAATTTCCTTTTTCTTTTTCCCAGGTGACGGCAGCGGCCGTTGGGTATTTCTTTTGTAGTGCGGACTTTACTGCGGCAGGTACGTCTGCTGTCTTTACGTGCTGAGCAAATCCTGTTATGAGGCTTAGGCTGGCAACGACTGTTAAAAATGACCTGGTCATGGTATGGTGTTTTTCGTTTACCAAGTCTACACTATAATTCTGTGCAGAATTGGCACACCACTAGCGAAGCTGAATATTTTCACAAATCTTTTCGAAAGTCTCCATTCGTTGGGCTGCGAGTGTAACGTGGCTGCCGTCGACGTGGATCAGGGCCAGTGCCGGTGGTTCGGTAAAGAACTTGTATCCGCCGGACCAGGGGCTGGGGAGCATGGCATAGGGCGCCGATCCACCTGCGCCGTTGTTGATGCAAAAGAAACTTCGTTGCAGCTGTAGCCTTTTACCGGTGTAATTATCGAGGTAAATGGGTGTCTGCGGTGTAACGGGCAGGAAGGAGAAATTGTGTTCATCACCGGATATAAAGGCCAGGAACTTCCGGCTGTTGTTGACGCAGATATCGAGGATCTCGTCGCGTCTTTCGATGGTTCCTTTTGAGAGGGGGATGCCTGCGACCACGGCCCTGCTGGTATTATCTCCGTCCCACCACATGGCGTCAGCGAGGTGGTCTCCGTTGGGGAATACGGCTCCGTGTGTCACTACGAAGATGTGGTCGATGTGTGGATCGTTCTCCATTTTGTTCATGGTCCCGCGCAGCCATTTTACCTGTTGGTCCATGATATATCCTTCGGGGCAGCCGCTGGTGCTCATTGGATCTTTGCTTTCCCAGTACTCTGTATTGAGGACGATCATTGCTACATTGTCATAGCTATAATAATAAACGTTCTCCTTATAGGTAGGGAAGTCGGGCTGGCCGGGATTGGGATCGTAGCTGGCGCCGTCTTCGCTGGCGGGTCCGTTGGTGGGGTTGACAAAGGCTTTTGCGAAGCTGGCTTCGCCGGAGGAGGTGGCATAGGGGAAGGCTTCGATGGTCTTTGATTTTTTTGTCCCTGGGTCTGGTGCGAAGACCATGCGGCTGGCTTCATGGTCGCCGAAGCCGACGTAGACGGGGATGCGGGACCAGAAGGGTTCGAGGGCGCGTTTGAAATTCGCATATTCCAGGGCGTGGCCGTCGTCGCCGGGATTGGCGCCGTTGGTGATGTCACCCTGGACCTGTATAAAGGCGGCCTGGTTCATGGCTGCGGCGGCCATGATGGTGCGGCTTGTCTGGTAATTCGTTCCACCGAAGT
>Ga0307510_10005288_pt1 | contig 15355 bp, 19 predicted proteins | sample 12_EM_MG_FD_207224 | JGI IMG/M metagenome (GOLD analysis project Ga0307510, IMG submission 207224) | Populus trichocarpa ectomycorrhiza microbial communities from riparian zone in the Pacific Northwest, United States - 12_EM | ecosystem: Host-associated > Plants > Roots > Unclassified | place...
CTAGATCAAACAGAAGTCAGGAAGGTCAACCTGCTGAATACAACAGAGGTTACACACCAATACAAGACCCGACCATGTCATTTGGTGTATCCAGTATCCGCAATTCAGACACACATTCAAGTGACACATTTGGCCTTGGCTTCACAGGTGGTGGTGGTGGTGGTGTGTATGGTCAAGAGAATTCTGGATCCATGAGGCGCGTAAGTATCGGATGTGTTGTGGAAAGAGCGTACGATATTACTTACCTATGCTCTCAAGTCCCTGTCCAATGGTTCCTTCAACACGGATTGGGATGTGTATAACAGGGGGCAATCAATAGGACGAGTGAGTAACGGTTGAGTGTCAATGTTACAATGCGTTAGCACTTACCCATTCTCATCCAGACGCCATCTGCGGAGTCCTCTCACCCTCCTCTCGACCATGCCAACCATACTCAGGCCAGTGTGTCCGCAGATTCCATGGGAGGGTGGCATACACCACTCCCAAGGCCCTATCCTAGACGATCTCATTATCCCCACGTTAATATGACACAGAACCAAGGGACGTACCACCTGTATGATACACCACAGGGCACCTGGGACGAGTCTCCTTATGGCCAGGACACCGATCCATTCTCATGGTCAAATAGGCGAAACAACAGACCTCATTGGCCACCATGCTCCCCACCACCCCACCTAGGGGCACCCATCTATCCCCAGGGCCCCAAGCTGGTACAGGCATCTATAGGCCAGATCGCGTCTGAACTTAAACAAGTATCAGCAGAAGTAATCAAGGTGGAAGGACATACAAAAGCCATTGAGCAGATCCTTGGCCACCTTAAGACGATAGAGATGTGCCTAAGTGCCCTTGAAGGCGGAACCACAGGTGTAGGGGGAGTCCAGGAAAAGAAGTTGGGAGGAGGTTCGCGAGATGGTGCCAACCAGCATACAGCCTTAAAGGTTAGTCACTTTATTACCTGAGACGCCGTGCTAAAGCGCATTTGGTAGGCTGTCATACATTCAATGTTTTTTGAGATGTGCAGAGTAGAGGCAAGAAAGAGTAGGACAAAACATACCGCAGAAATGTGTGCAGTCCAACCATTGGCGGATGGTGCTGCATCTGAAGTTGTCAACGGTAAAACGATTTGGCATCCGATTTGGGACGGTCAAGTTGACCACAGTGTCAACACTGAATTCTTGACCTCCGTGGCCGATCACATAATGGATAATGAGAAGGTATTCGAATGCGTTCACATGAAAATACACACTTACATGTCATCTTGTAGAGTCTTCGCGAGAAAACTGGGACGGGCAAGTTAGATGACGAGGATTACAAGCAGGACATTATAGAGACATGCACCAAGACTTACTTCCGCAGCATACACAAGCAGTCGAAAATGCGAAGTGACCCGGAGAAACTCGAACAAACGCGGGATAAGGGTCGGAGCCGATCCCGACGTCAAGCAGTGAGTCCATGATATTGTCAGATAAAGAGTGTTCCTGAGGTACTTGAAAGCACACAAGGATACAGAGACAAGCCGCCAAAGAATACTGTGCTGAGAAGGAGATTCCGTTGGAGGAAGCGATGGCCACACTAGACACAGACTATGCAAGCGAACCATGCACGTGTGGGTCAGATGACGATAGTTCACAGGAAGCAGGAGACGCACCCAGCGACGGACTTGGCATGAATCTGGCAGCAAGACGGGAGAAGGCGGGTTTGGGGGAGGCGGCCAAGATGGCCGTTGGACCAGTATGGAGAAATCTGGATGTGAGTACAAGTCAAGAGGCGAGCGTGTTTGATGATACTCACCTTATCATACCAGTACACCGCTTTCGCCCGTTGGCTTACCTTCAAGTACCACAAAGGAAAGCAGTCAGGTGACAGATCGGAAGTGACCGGGGAGTCTCTCAGGAAGAGGCGTCGAACGAACACAAACATCTTGAAAGGCTTTAAGAAGGAGTTCGATGCCCCACCCTCAAAGCTATCAGTCCGCCAACCTTCGGCAAAAAGCACACCATTCAATGCCATCATGGCTGACTGGTGGCTGCAAAAGAATCCAGGCTTCGAAACCCTTGACCAAGGTGGAGCGTGGCTGAAGGGCTTTTGCGACAGCCTTGAGAAGAGCGAGCTCCATCCACTCGATTGGGAGCATCTGGAGGAGTTAGAGACTTGGCACAAGAAGCAGGGAAAAGACGGGGAAAACAACGCTCAGTTTGTAGAAGGTTCTTCAACCCAAGTTGTGTGAAAGGAGTCCGTCTGTAATTCTTCACCCCGCACTGAATACATCAACGCATAACGCTTACGAATAATTACTGTAAATGTGGGTTAACATACATGTTTATAGCGAGCCGTATCCAAGAATACATACCTTTGCAAGGTCTACTGTGGCCCATGCTTTCGCCTTATCACGTCCAATAGAGACTGTTGTCAGTGCTAGTTGGCCTTGTATCCACGCCGGGTTGATTAGACTTGGGACTCCTGCCTCAGGATGCAGATATTCTCCCATTTCCCACAGTCGAACGTGGACAGTTTGGCTGAGGGTGTCAGAACAGTCAGAAGTCTACGCAAAATGCCTCTAAGTTGAGTCTGAACTTACAAATCGTCCCACAACTGCTCACATTCACCAGCCCAAGCCTTAAACCACTGCATCCGAATGAACCAGAGTGGACGGCCGTTCTGTTGTATTTGCTGATTCACCTGAATAAATTCAAGGACTTTGCCGTAGACGTTTGCCGGAGATGGCCCTGGAATGATAATGTGCGCGAATGAGGACTTGTTTGTGCCGACCGCGCGCGATGCATGATAACGTTTGCCTCCTATGACAACATATTCAAAGAACGTGGCGGTTCTCTCGAGAGGCAAGCTGTTGGGAAATATAGGACATTCTGACCGGCAATGAACGGGTGTCAGCGGAAATCGAGAACAGATGGCCTCAACGACGAGTTGGTACGTATCAGAAGACATGTTGTCTTTGTGGCGTCTTGGACTGAGACCGTACGACACACATGCTATATTCAAAATAAACACCATGTCAGACGGGTGTAGGCATAGTATCTACGAACCGTCGGGGTGTTCTTCGTCAAGGTTTTGAGAGAGTGTGGCAATACCTGCTACGGTGCCTCGCTCTTCGTTTGTGGCCTTGAGCATGATCTCCGCGATCTGGCGCGGGAGGGAATGCTCTGGGTAGCAAAGCAAGGAGTATATCTAATGCAAGTGGTTAGCGTGTTTAAGTAGATTCAGTTCCTCGTACCAATCGACTTGTATGACATGTCCATTGGAACTCGCAGAAGAATGTGGTCTCGATCTCGCCCTGACCGTGATTGTTAACATTGTACGACTTGAGGACTTTGTTGAGGCGTTCGTATAGATAGGTCCAAAAGTCTTGAAGGGGTCCGAAGTTCCGGACACACTCGCTTATGTGTGTCGCATAATGATGATTGGGCTTGATGACGCTGGAGCCGTAAAGCTATGCGATGATGTCAGTACACGGAAATCGGCAAACATTAGACTATGAGCGACGTACCGAGATCAGTTCAGTACAATATTCACAAACTAAGTGATCTGCCTGGTCGATGTCTGAGTCAGTAATGCGCCGTTTGATAAGAATGCGAAGAGCAGAGCATAATTTGAGGAAATTCCGAGGGTCGTCCGGATGGAGGGAAACTCTATTGTCCTCGGTGACAGGACCATCGGGATCATCGTTCGCGATCCCCGCGGAGGACATGGATGGTGGGGGGATGGCACGCTGTTCTCCCTCGGGGAGACCTTTGATCGTTTGCAACGTCGCCTTTCGTTTTGCGGCCTCAAGAGTAGAAAACTATTCAATGAACATCAAACAGAAGAAAAACATCATGCACCCTTTTCTCAACCTGTCTTGCCTTGTGCTCCGCTGCAATCCTCACCTTCTCTGCCTGACGCTCTGCGGCGATCCTAAGTTTCTCGACCTTCTTGGCCTGTGATGCCGCGGCATGCTCTTGCGTGACACAAGCTCTGGCTGCAACCACAGCTTCTTTTCCTTGCAATTTCGCATCCGCTATGGCTTTCCTGTCGTCGGCCTTCTGACAAGCTTCTTGTTCTCTTTCTGCTTTCTTGTCGTCGGCCTTCTGACGAGCTTCTCGTTCTCTTTCTGCTTCCAATTCGACAATTGACAAAATGCATCGATTCGATGCCCCGTGGATTCGCAACGAGGACTCCCAGAGTTGAGGGACCTGGGATATCGAACGAGGGGTTGATATTTAGAAGGATGAACAGCTGAACTCAAGATATTGAAATGCGTACGACTATTGGACCGTAGACAGTGGCCAGTAACAGCCACTGATCAGCTGTAAGAGAACCTCCCGATGGCACACCGATGTCCGTAGGCAATTTCCCGCATGACGAGGGAACAATGAACTAAAGATTGCATTTGAGAGTAAGGAAGAAACAAGGAAACCACATTACATTGGCAAGTAAGGAATGGAACGCGACGAGCTTGTGATTTGGACGTAGGATCTTCTGTTGGACCCATATCCCATAGAAGTGGGTCTTGACGAGGCCTATCCGGAGTCAGCATAGAAGAATGTGGATGGAGAGTAGAGCCGACCGAGGAATAGGTTATGCATCGGGTCGACAACGATTTGCTCGACTATGTTGAAATAGGGTAGGCGAGAGAGTTCGCAATATCGTGTCGCGTATTCTTTGATGAAGTTTTTCCGGGAGGTGGGGGGGAGGAGTTGTCGATATGTCTCGCCGAGTCGACGGTGTTCCTCGTTCGTTCGGCGACGAAATGCTATAGTGGATCAGGGTATGAACCCGAGCGAGAAGGAAAAACGACGCACCTCCATACTGAAAAGCGGACGGTTTTGCTTTGTCACTCGCCGATATCCAACAGAGAGAACAGAAGTTGTTGTGGGAGTGCGACGCAAACCCCCCCATTTTATGCGCAGCGGGTTTATCGCACACCACGGCAACGAGAATAACACGCACAAGTCGTCCTAACTCAGTCAGCATGTCTTTTACCGCATGTACGTGTACACCTCACCTTCAGGTCTCGATTCCGTTGGGACTTTGATGCCATCTTTCCAAAGGCGAAGCAAGTCGGATATGATGGGACGTAAAAAACATTGGATCTTGTCAGGGTTTTGCTCTTTTGGACCTGGAAGTATGCTTGTGCATATGAGATTTGAAGTGCGGTATCTAGACAATAGAACGGGAGTATGAGTTGTCGCGTAGATGAAACTCACCGATATTCGGGTGGGAGATTGCAGATAGAAAATGAAGTGGGACACGAGGAGTGGGACGGGGCGATGTTGCTGCGTATGTAAGAGAACCTGTTGCGAAAATGAGTCAGAACAGCATGAGGAGATGACAATACGCACCAATCAACTCCCAGATTAACCCCAATTCGGAGCTCCCCACCAGGCCCTTGTCTTTCGTGATGGAGATTAGAAAAAAACTTGCTGCCATCGGGAGCCTTCAGGTGTACGCGACACATGTCGCCATCAAATATGTCCTCGTATTCCCCGGACTTGCGTGGTTTGGTACGCCAATTATCCAACAATGCCTCGATGCCGGGTATTTTGAGCACAGACACGAGTTGTTGCGACAGCGAGAGGTACGGATATTTGATTACAGGGGTCTTCACGTTGCGCAGGTTGCCTCGATTCGTGTGACTTGGCAAGAAGAGGGGCACCTCGCATGACGTACAAGTGTCTTGCACATGTTGCGAGGCCGCCAACGGAAATACATCTTGGCAATTTGGACAGACAGGGAGCAAGTCGATAGAGGGAGCGACGGCGAGGCTACGCGTAACAGAAGGAAGCGTGACAAAAGGCAGTGCGAGTTGTGTGTTGAAAAACGTAACAAGGCAGGCCAAGATCTCAAGAAGCATGTTACATGCTATCCGCGGAAGATTAAACTGTATGTGGAGCCAAGACACTATCGCGTAAATGGCGAGGAGGTGCTTGGGGAGTTCTGAGACGTCCGCGATCAACTGTACAGGAGGTTGGTCGACTAGAAAGGGATCCGTGTCCTCAATATGATCGGATGGAGGAAGGATAATGTGCTCGTCCACACAGTCAAGTTCTTCCCCTGGTAGTGCATCTTCATCCGGAAAATCTTCTTGCTCATCGCCTCCCCCCTGGAACGCGCCCTCGTCTTCGGGAAAGTGATCATCAATCGGATCAAACTGCGGGATCGCCGGATCAGAACCTAAGCGATTATCATGGTTTGCAGGTGGGATGATAACGTCAAGGACCGAGCGCGAGGCACCATCCTCGAGATCCACAGATGGGGTTGGCGTGCAAAGGGAACTATCGATTGGATGAAGGGATGCGGGCCCCGGCGTATTATGTAGATGGATAGGAACTGCGGTGGATGTTCCCCCCGCGATAGGATCCACGGAAGCGAGACCAGGCCGCCGGACATTTTGCTGCGAGACCGTCTGCTTCTTGAGAGCCGTTCTATCATGATTTCGCTTAATATGCGGGGCAACGAATGTCCCTTTGCAGACACTGCAATGGCAACGAACAGGCATAGCGTTAAGCCTTAAGCGATGGAGATGTGATAGGGGAGACGTCGATGGACGCATGCAAAGTGCAAAGTAGATTAGGTAAGGATGCCAAGGCCATCCTGATAAGATAAAAAGTCCGTATGTGTCTACCCCACGCATACACCACCTCTTTATGAGAAATAGCTCAAAGACATTTCCGGTTTTATCAAGGATAAGACCAGAAATGTCTTTGATGGATTTCTTCTTGGTTGCTGTAAAATTGTAGTTAGAAAACAATATATACTTACTGTTTTCACGCGTTTACAAAGTATGTCGGTTTGGTGATCACACGCACAGAAAACAAGCGACAAAAAGCAGTTCCATTTCGCTACGACTAAAACATGACAACAAGCAAGACACAACAAAGAGGAAGATACGACGATGACCGAAACATGACAGCGACCAAGACATAACGACGACCAACACGCGACGACGACACACGATGAGACGGGCTTTACTTCTTCTCGACCTTGCCTCGTTTCGAGGCCGATGCCCTCGACTTGTCCTCTTCCGCTTTTCGCTGTGGGCACGTAATATTGGGTTAGAATCGACATGATATATCGTTATACGGCAAACATACCTTCTTTTTATCTTGCTCCTCCAAGTACTCCTTTACTCTGTGAATAATGATGTTGATGTAGACATGATATGAACGGACGTACAAGCTGGTTCTGTCTAATGGGAATCCCCCCCTCCTTGTCCGTCTCCGGCTCGGTCTCTGACCACGCAGAAAGATCCCTCTGGATCTGAGTTGGCATGACGTCGAGGAGCTGGTTGATAGCTTGGAAAGTGCTCGGTCTTTGATCCGAAGACAAAGCTGACGCCGTTGGGCGAGCCGATGCACGTGGTGCCAACGGAACGGCTGTCGAATAGTGTGGTGGCCCAGGAGGGGAGACTGGGGCCCGACTCGGTAGCAAGGGGACCGGGGTGTCTGCAGCGGGCCCAACGCTGAAGTCAATGGCCTGATGTAATTGGTCAGCGCTGGTGTTACCACGAGAAAAACAAGTAACTTACGACTTCTCCGGATGAGACCGGGGTGAAAGATACGCGTATCTGAGTATTCTCTTGGGAAGAGACTGTGATTTTGTAAACAAAACGAGAGACGGTGTTTTCGGGCATGATGGGAGCGTTGGTTAGAGAGAAAACGACTTGGGAGAAAAAAAAAAAAGGACGCACGTTGTCGACAAGCCAAGTAGACCATGAAAAGACTACGATTTACTATTTGAGAGTAAATTGTAGTCGGATTATGGGGCGATTATAGAAGAGGACAAGAGGAAATCAAGAGGGGGGAAAAGACTAAGATTATCAGTCAAGGCCATAAAGACGATGTCGGTTTTGTGTCAGAAAAGACATGGCGTTCAGTCCCAATTATGTCAGCCTGTCTCAAGGTCGGATTATGCTCGGTTTTTCCGATAAGTCAGAATAGCATGTCATTTTATGAGGTTTTCCGCTTAGATTAACTACTGAAAATAAACTCGTTCCTGCAGTGATTGGAAAGGGAATTACCAAGCTATTCCTGCATATTGTGGTTTGGTTTCAGGACAGACAGGTTGCTTGTGTCCTTGCCAGTGCAGGAGGAACAGAGACAATCCTGGCTATAATAGCCACTCTGCTGGTACTTGATAGTGATCTCCTCATTGGCTGCAATGGGTTGTATGGTAGCCATAACACAGGCATAAGTATCAGGGATGGGGAAGATCTGGATAGGGGAAGTTAGAAAGCAGAAGACCCAGAAAGTGTCAAAAATAGAAGAGTATAGAAGAAAACTCACTTGAGCATTGGGCTTGCAGTCATGGTTGACAAATCGAAATCGTCCAAGGATCAACCTCTGCCCCATGGGACCAAGTTGACCAGGAGCAGCCTCTATTACAGATGGGCCTGGAGCAGAAGTATAGTCAAGTGACATGGAGCTACATGTCTCCATGATGAAGGTGCTTGCAGGGATAGGACTTGTTGCCTTGAGACCAAAGGATGCTTCTTGACCAGTATGGGAGACTTTCATGATATGGACACTACTTCCAGAAGAATACAGTAATGAATATCTGTAGAACAAGCTGATGGAAAAATGAGTGGAGGAGAAGATGAAGGCATAAAAGGGGCATACTGTCTGAGGCAAGCAGACCAATCTTTGTCATCTGATCGAAAATCCAAGATCTTGTCCTGAAGGTTACTAACAGACTCCACAACAGCTTCCCAGCTTGGTTCACTGCCATTGAATTGCTGCATGCAGATTTTGGCTGCAAGGGTGCCATCTTCCTTAGAAAGATGATTGTATTTGGCACTGGACTGGGCAAGCTCTAAGACAACAGCATGATGGCGACACTTTTTCCCCTTCTGAACAAAAGCTGTAAATATAAGAAAGCTATCTGCTTTGGCAAACATCTCAGATGGGTATGCTTTACAATTTAATGCATTGATTTGCTGATGGACTTTGGAAGCAGGTTCTTTGATCTCAGGAAACCAGTCAGATTCAATAGCAGTGGAAGCAGTTGCAACTGATTTTGATAAGCATAGAGGATTGCGATGTACAGCCATGAAGATGTTGGAAGTTGGAAGTGATTATCTATTATCTGATGTTGCTGCAATGTGGCTTAGCTGGGAGTCAACTTACCTAAGCCATGGCGTGACTGATGGCAGCTTTCACACTCACTGCACAGTTCAGAGGTACTGAATTTCAGTATGTAGGATGTCTGAAAAAATGCTGAAAAAATGGCTGAGTTTAACCCAAAAATTTACTGAAATCCAGCCATTAGACTTTGTGAATTTCAGTAGTTTTCACCTTCTGAAATTAAGGAAAAACTGCACCCATTTCAGCACCTTTACTACTGAATTCTCAGTACCTTTAATACTGAATTTTCAGCACCATTAATACTGAATTTTCATCACCTGAAATCATACTTTATTTGTTGTTTTTTCACTCAATTTCAATTGCAGTTAAATGTGAAAAAAAATGTAAACTTATTAAAAATTAAACTAAATTTAAGTGACTTATTCACTTATTCATCGTCCTCCTCATCCTCACCGTCCTCCTCCTCATCCTCACCATCCTCATCCTCATCCTTCTCATCCTCATCCTCCTCATCCTCCTCCTCCTCATCCACATCCACATCCATATCCACATCCTCCCCCTCCCCCTCCTCATCACCCTTACTGTCCTCATTGCACTCACTATCATTGCCCTCCTTGTGCCCATCACAAGCCTTATCTATATCACTGCCAAAGTTAAACCAGTCATCATAGGGTATATCCTTGTACCTGTCACTGCTGTGATGTGGGCTGCTACGATGTGGGTTCTTCTGGTAGTACTGTTGGTTGTTGAAATGGGATTTGAGATATTCTTTGATAGGCCAGTCATTCACATAACACTTGAGAAACCTGTGCTTCTTCTTCAACTACAAAATACGTCAGCATGCAAGAATTGGGTGAAAAAAAAAACATGCCATGTGACAGACACGAGCGACCTTATTCACATCTTGATGAGGCCAAGTGAGATGAGCCTTGAGATCTGCAGCAACTGCACAGTCTCTGGTGTCGGCCTATAATGGACATAATTCAGTTACAGTACACTTTATGAGAAAAAAAAAACATATGAGAAACTCCTGGTACTTCTCATCTGGATTGCTACCCAGAATGCACATTGCTTCCTGAAGATTGCCAAGGTTGGCAGGGTGTCAAATTCTAGGGAGACGCCCCCCAGTGCAGCGTTGAGCAGCTCCTGCCACTTGAGCTACTTTGAGCTCATAGGTCAAGGCGGCAAGTTGGGCTAAGAAAAAAAAAGAAAAAAGTTTTATTTTTGAAGTGTGCACAAAGCGAGTACTCACCATGTATGACCGCCAACTTGGAGGCGACATGAGGATCCTGAGGGACCTGAGAAATAGTGGCCGCGGGAGCACCATTACCTGTCAAGAGCTGTTAGTTGTGAGTGGCAGTAATATGTGAGCATACCTTGGTCTGGTGTGGGGACAGCAGGTGGGGCACCTGTGGATGTGTGTGTTGCAGAGGTTGAGGGAGATGTGGAGGCCCAGGAAGTCACACACGCCAGGTCAGCACCAGTCAGCAGTCACTGAAGCATGGCTCTCCTTACCCGAAGTCACACACTTCCTAGGGGCAGCCTTCCGGCCAGATGACAACTTCTGAGCCAAATCCTGCTTCATCTGCACAAGGGCCTTCATTGTAGGCACCTTCTTCCTGGTACTGGACGAGCGTGTCATGTAATGTTCTAGCAAAGAATCAGACCATGAGCCAAAATGGAGAAAGAGGGGGGAGACATACCAACAAGTGAATAAGGTCCAATAAAAATGTGAGACAAAATCAAATGGGCCCAGGATGAGATGAGTGAAGACCAACGATGTACCAATGCCTGACCTTATATAGCCACCATCTCACCACCTACCTGATGAAAATCCTGCTCTTAGGATCTGTGAACCGTCATGTTGACAAGGCAATCAACCTGCCGCTGTAGCAAGTGAATTGGTAAACATAATGGCGGATGGTCGATCACAAGGTTGAAGGATGGAAGTAAACAAGTTGAACATGTTGAACCCTTTTCAGTTGCCATGAAGCATGCAATAAGTCATGTGATCCGTAGTGCCACTGCCATTTCACACTGAACCGACGTCAACTCTTCACCCTTATATGATAATCATCAGTTACCCAGAACTACTTTACATTCTTGATGTCATCATGGATTCCAGTTTCTATACAATTTCTTCAGATCATGGGTTATGAGCCATCTGAATTGAGATGACAGTAAGTACTGACACTGTGTTGCTCACTCTCACCACACTTCTCCTGGCAATCATCTTCGTCAATTTCAAGTGCTTCACAACCCTCTTGTGTTTGTGGGTTTTTTCGTGTAAGTTTTGTGCATTCTGCACCAACTGGATATCCACATAGTCTGACTTCATCTCAGCCTGCTCTAAATCTTAGATCATCCTGTCGATGCCAACATCATGAAAAACCCTAAGGCAAAAGCCAAAGAAATTCCAGTGCATTTGCGGATGCAATCGTCTACTGACCCAATGGACAATTTGGTGTCACGTTCAGTCCTCTACAATGCAGCGTAAATCTGGATCCCCTCCACCTTGCAAGCGGCATTGCACTGGCCATTTTCAGGCGGGTGCCAGCTCTTCCTCTAGCAGTCATCCCCAATTCCACATGCCCTCATTCGAGTTCGATCCATCCCTGCCATTTCTTGATCTACCAGAGGCTTCAAATCTACTTCAATTGCCAGGGTACACACATACTATACCATCAGGTTGCATTGTCGATGACATCCTTCTAAATCTTCATGCTCGGACACATTGAGCTACTGATGAAAGCAATAACGAGGATTCTGAAGACGCTCTCAGGGGGGATGTAACTGAGGCTGCTGGTCCTGGAACTGGCAACTTGGGGAATGGAGAGGATATTGACACAGAGGAGGAAGAGGACCCCTATGGGAATGTCATCTCACATTGGGATATTTTGGCTCAAGACTTCATTGCAGAGGCCGAGGAACTTGGTAAGTCTAAGCATTCTTTATTGCATACTCCGTGACTCACTGGCATATTTGGCTTTTAGCCAAGTCTTCTATCTTGGACCATGATCTGGATATCCTGCGTCCATTCGCAATGAAGACCAGAAACAATCTAACCGCCTTGGTTTTTGATGAAATTCTGTATAGCTTTTCCAATGGAACCATGGAGAGTCTTGCCAACATGCAATCCCATGTTCAGTCTCTCTTGCGCTTCAAGCCGGTGCAATTTGCATGTTGCATCAATTCATGTATATGCTATGTCGGTCTGTACGCTGACCTTGACGAATGCCTGAAGTGCAGAATGTCGCGTCTGAACAAGTCTGGCCAAGCAAGGCGAATATTCTCGTACATGCCCCTTATCCCTTGTCTCCATGCATTGATGTCAAATCGCACCTACACCACTCATCTTCAGTACCGTGCTGATGAACATGCAAAGACCTGCATACCTGGAACGACAATGGATATTTTCAATGGTCTTCATTATCGTGTGCTTCTTGGCAAGCGTGTTGTTGTTGGAGACCAATGTCTGGCCCACCATTACTTCTTGGATGATTGTGACATCGCACTTGGCTTCGCCACTGATGGCTTTGCTCCCTTCAAAAAGTGGAAGCATACCACATGGATCCTCCTTGTCTTCAATTATAATCTCCCTCCAGACAAACGCTTCCAGAAGGACAACATCCTTTGTGTTGGGATCATACCTGGTCCAAAGAAGCCACATGATGCAGACTTGTTCATCTATCCTCTTATGCAAGAACTCCTCAAGCTTTCAACTGGTATGTCTGCATATGATGCCCTCTCTTGCAGCGTCTTTGCCCTCTGTGCTTATCTTATCACTGCCTTTGGTGACATTCCTGCTGTTTCCATGCTCATGCACATGAAGGGGCATAATACCTTGTGTCCCTGCCAAATGTGTGGGATCCAAGGTATTTGCATCCCAGACTTGTGAAACAAGATGCTCTATGTGCCACTGTCCTGCCGCAATCACCCTACACCAACTGATGTTATCGAGTATCACCCAGAGAGGTTACCGCTGCAAGAGCACAATGGCTTTATGGCACAGGCCAAAGCAGTGGAGTCCGCATGCATGGAAAAACAGTGAGAGGAACTTGCAAAGGCATCTGGCATCAAAGGAGTCCCACTTCTCAGTACTCTCAGTTCCCTGAGGTTTCCCCAGTCGTTTCCATACACCTTCATGCATCTGGTCTGGGAAAACCTCATCCTGAATCTTGTTCTCTTCTGGTTCGGTCGCTTCAAGGGAATGGACAAGGGTCAGCCATATGTCCTGGATCCCCATATTTGGCAGGTCATTGGTTCTACCTCCGCAGAAGCTTCAAAAACGATACCTTTGTCATTTGGTGCGTCTATTCCCGACCCAGCGAAAGATGGTTCATATTTCACATCTTCGACATGGTCTGTGTGGTCTCTGTTCATCACTCCCACTGTGCTTTGAGGTTGCTTCCCTGAAGAGCGCTATTACAAACATTTCTGCTCCCTTGTTAGAATCCTTAATCTATGTCTCCAGTTTCAGATCAGCGACAAGGAGATCAACGAAATTGAGTTGGGAATCTGTCAATGGGTGGTAGATTACAAGTGGTGCGTTCCCCCATTTCATTTCTGAAAATTTGAAGGCTGACTTGATCTGCACATCTAGCCTCTACTACCAGCACAACCCTGAACGCCTCCCAGCATGCCCGCTTACAATACACGCCCTCCTCCACATTCCCAACCAAATAAGATGGATGGGACCATATTGGACAACATGGGCTTTCCCCATCAAGAGGCAATGCAGGTACTTTCAATGTAGCATCCAGAGTCAACAAAATCCATATGTGAGCATGGACCGACACCTTGCTGATCTGTCGCAGCTCCGACAGGTAAAAATTTTATACAACCTTACTGATGAGCAGCTCAGAAAGCCTCCCAAGTTCCCCTCTTCACAAACAAAGAGTCTTAGGGGTTGTAAGTCACGTCTCAGTACCTTCAACATATCCTAAAGACCATTTGTTGCAGATCCACAGTATGAACTTCTGGCTCCGAAGTGAGTGGCTCCCCTTAATAAGGCCATTCACAAAGTCATCACGAACAGCTTGGCGACTTGGTTTCGTGCCTTGCCAAAGGTCGTCAGGAAATTTATTCTGGAGGACATTGAGCAGTGGGGAAAACTACGTCACCTTGAAGGTGGAGACATCATGCATGTGCATGATATTGTTCCCAAGCGCATGGATGGCCAAGATGCATCTTTCATCCATGTGTGTGATCTAATTTTGTTAGGAAATAATCTAATTCTATCTCTTGCCCAATAGTATAAACAGCTCATTGATCGAAACATGCGCCGTTGAAACCTTCCTGAAGATCTTGAGCTACAAACATTCTTTGGGCAACTTCTTTGCATCGTCGTCATCCCAATTCCCAAAAGCAAGGAACTTAAAATGAAGAAGCCTGAAAATTTTTGTCTTACAGTTGTTCGGCAAGTTCATGCTAATTTTCCCAATGCCCATGGGATACCACCGATTCCGTTTTACTTGCAAACTGGGGGCTTAGACCCTGTTGACATCAACACCATCCAGTGCGTTGTCGGTCGTGTTGAAGACCAGGGGAAATAGGGGTTGGTCAACTGCAGTGGCCTGCTGGCACACACAGTATTCGACAAGATGGACTAACCTGCAACAACACGACCAAGCAAGTGAGCTTTGCATGAACACACTTGCTTTGAGGGTCACATTGTGTTTGTCTGCATTGGTACATGTTGTGTCGTGCATTGTTTGGTATGATGTGTGCATCATCCGGTACATCAAGTGCTCGTGTGCCTACATTTCGAACAATCCCCCCACCTTCTTACATCTAACCATGCCTGCTTTCTTTCCCTTGTTTTTCTTCTTCTTTGTTCCCGGCACCACCTTCATTGTCCATCATGGCCAACATGTCATTTCCTGCTTCAATAATCTGCACGCACACGCTATTGTCGGCAGAGTCACAGTAGATTGAGTGGATTTGGCCCATGCACTTGCAGTCGATTGAGCTGCTAGGTGAGTTTTGTTTTTGTTTTCTTTTTACGCTGCTGATGTTCTTTAGAGAAAATGCAACTTTCTCCTTCTTCGCAGACGAGGTGCGCATTGCCCTCGACAACAGCAACTTCCCCTGCCTTTGAAACACAATACTGGAGGTTGCCTTTGCTTCAGTGCAGGTACTTTGCCTCGGCCTTGTGGTGCGATGGCTGGAGAGTATGGTAGGGTTTTTTCTCTCTCTTTTCTTGGAGTATTTACTGACTATGTGCTGTAGCAGGTCACTTTGGCAGGCAACAAGTGTGATTTTCCAGGCAACGA
>Ga0307510_10005289_pt1 | contig 15355 bp, 16 predicted proteins | sample 12_EM_MG_FD_207224 | JGI IMG/M metagenome (GOLD analysis project Ga0307510, IMG submission 207224) | Populus trichocarpa ectomycorrhiza microbial communities from riparian zone in the Pacific Northwest, United States - 12_EM | ecosystem: Host-associated > Plants > Roots > Unclassified | place...
GTCCCTGACCACCACCGAGGGCACACGCAACCAAAGCGACGCAACCCCCCTCCCTCTTTTATTTGATTCTAACTTAACTTTGTGCGATGCTATGGGGCACAGCCCCGAAGCGGTGCGTTGCCAATTCGCCCGCACAGCGCGCAGGTTCCCACCATCGGCACAGATCAACACGAAGGGACACCAGATTCAGTGAAAAAAAATTACTGTGGCTTTTGGTCACTTGGAAAGGGATAATCACTTGAACTTAACGTCTTAATTTACATGTACAGATTGGCCCCTGGGCCCTGGCAGCCCGTGCCACCCCGAAAACCCCAGGCCATTTGCACCAACTGCAGAAGAATACTACGTGCCTTGGCACACGCCAAATCAGGTGAGATTAAAGAAAAAAAATGAACAAGCGAAGCGGAGGAAGTCTGAATCCCCGGCAAAACCATCCGAGGGTTGTCATCACATAACCTGACCCGCTTCTCCAAGCTTATGATAGTGATAACGGACGCTGCAGCCCGCCATGCAGTACGGTACTGTACTGCATACTTTTTCTTGGCCCGAGGCCCCGAGCCGGACATCACATCATGCCGGATAACATCAGCTAACTAATCTCAGCGGGAGCATTATGGAGCATATCAATCAATCAGAGTTGGAGTCGCGTACATTCTAGTCCGCGGGTGAGTCAAAAAAGCATGAGCAAATGTCCGCATTGGGTTACCTGTAACAAGTACAAGTCAAAAAAAATTACATGGACGCATGCTGCATCGTGCAGTGCCATGACGGGATCAGGTCAGCAGACCTAGAGTTTCAGCGCAGCTGTCAGCGGCGTCGATCTCAGGCCGACGCGATTTACAGACGGCCAGGCAACCATTCAAGTTTGCTCACGGGAGCCAGTACTCCAGTCCTGTGGTTCTCCCTCTCCCCTTGGTCACATCGCGAAGAAAATGTTGTCGTACGGTACAATGCCTATCACACCCCAGATTCAAATTGCCCGGCCCCGCCAGCTGGGCATTAGTCGGCAATTCGACAGCAAGGCGAGGTATCACAGTTCAGGATCCAGGAAAAATGGAAAACGAAAAAAAAAAAGTAAAACAAGTCCTCAAGCTACAATAGTATGTTGTACAGTACAGAAGAGGAGAAAAAGAAAAGAAAAAGGTAACAAGTGAAGAGAAGGGCTCGGAGACTCAGTGCACAGACCCCTGGCCAGATCCTCCTGCCGCTGTCGACGCGGGCGGATGTGCCGAGTGCGGGTGCGGATGCGAATGCGAGTGCGCGAGCCTCGAGATGTACGTATCCCAGTCCTCGAGCCTGTTTTCAACCAACCGAGGCAGTTCCTCCAATCAGCCAGTCCCCGACACGTGCGCCACCCGCGCCAGAGTAAAACGGAAAAGGTACGCACTCGTAGCCAGACGGCACCGTATGCCATATGTCCACGTTCCCATCTTGTCCTTGTCCAGGCCCAGGTGCGGGCACAGCAGGTAGGGCACCCGCCCCCATAGGCTGCGGTGCGACGAACGTCGTATATGCTTCCGCGCCCGGCGGCGTCCCGTAGGGTGTCCCCTGATGGCTTGTGGTAGGTGGCCCGTAAATCGGCGCGGCGGCGTGCTGGCCCGGGTGCTGATGCCGGTGCGGGTGCGCTTGTGGTGGCGCGAGCCACGACTCTGGGGCGGGTTGGAACACGTGACCGGGTACCCGGGCGAGCTCATCGCTGTGCGTTGGTAGATGCGCGTACGCGAAGCCCTGTGTCTGTGTCGGGTGGGGCATAATGTCCGGAGGGGCCTGCTGCGCAAACGCCTCGGACGCGTGCGAGTATAACTGGTCCACGAACGGCGTGCCACTGCTGGCACCGCCCAGGCTACTTGCTGTCGGCGAGACGGACGCACGCTGAGGCTGTTGTTGTTGTTGTTGCTGTTGTCGTGCCTGCTGGTGTGGTGGCTGCGGTGGTGGCGCGCGGCTACCTGTGCTCGTGCTCGATTGTAATGAGATAGGGCTGTCCGAATCGCGCTCGCGTTTTGCGGAGGGTGGGCTCGGCATAGGGAGGGGGAGGTCGCCGACGGATGCTAGTTCATAGAGGACATCCCTATGAATTCCTTGTCAAAACATGAGGCAGAAACAGGAGGCAGAAAACGCACCACAAGCGGCCTGAAGCGTGCCATCTACGCAAGAAAATACATAAATGAACTGAGGGAAAGGTATATACCCTATGTCCGGACGTACCGTCCTTCGGCCGCCTGTAGGACGGCCATACACCTGTGTACATCTTCCATTTCCCTAGCAGGGTTCGTCATGCCACCAGCGCGCTTTGCACCCCATATATTCAATAAGAGAACGATGCCAGCAGTAAACGCAGGGAGCTGTAGAGGAAAGTCAGCCACATTTCATGAAAGGCATGGGTGACACGTGCCTGGAAGTGCGACGAAGGATACTGTGGGGCTCGGCGGCGTTGCAGGTCCACCACGTGTGCGCATGATCGAGCCGCGTTCGTGCAAATTGCCAGGGATGGAAACGATAAGGGCGACGGCTTCCGCGGTGTAGGTATAAAGGGCCGATGAACCAAGATTTGGAGGTGATAATAGTGGCTATACAAGGTTGCGGACTGAAGGAACCATCTAATATCTCTGAAGTTCTGCCCAGTTGTATCCCATTTGACTAGTCAAGGATCAGAGGTGATTCCGCCGACGCGCTGAAATAAAAAGTACGCACGGTGTTCGGGTACTGTATCGATCCATTCGTTGAGAGAAGAGTCAAGCTCTGCGACAATATGTTGCTCCCAGTGTGGACCCACAAACCCAAGGAAGATTTTTGACTTGTTAATCGAATACTACGCCAAGCCCTGAGCACCTAATGGGGCTACATGGAAGCTGCGAGACTCACGATGGTCCTCAACGCGACGGCTAAGATTTGAATGAGCTTGATGAGAGAAATGAAATACGACAAGAGCGATGGCTTTCCAGGCGGTTGCTTGAACGCCTGCTCAGGTTCGTGTTCGTTTTCCCAGTATTCGTCGTCAACTTCTGTCGGTAAATCGACATCGAAGCTGTCATGAAATCGTAAATCCACACGAGATAGCCTAGACCGTAAACACGTACTCTTCCTCCTGGATAGCACACGGCCGACCGAGTGACGCACTCATCAACCTGTCCAGAACCACGAGGACCCTGTGAGAAAGAAGGAGATCGTCAGCCAGCTATCGAAGTCGAAGACGGTCGTGGTTCAGACCAAAATGCGCGACGCCACTGCTCTGCTTCGACCAAGTCCCGGGTACCGCTATACACCCTCTTTCGATGTCTCCCAATGTCCTGAACAAGTCGGATGCCCACGCCGATCACCGTCCAACACGACTGGGGGGCAGAGCACCCCTGTAAGAACAGGCAGGCCAGCTATGAATTAAGCGAGGATGTGCCGTCAGCGCCAATCAGCTCACGACACGCATAGCGAAAATGACGACTCACCGCATACATCTGCACGTCATACAGCGTTGGGGGGCCTATGAGGCTCCGCCGGAGAACCTGCACCTGCCCGAACCATTTCCAACCGGACGAGTGCCAAGAGGTAGAGCCCTCGAGGAGCACGCGAGGATCATCCGAGTAGCGCGACGCACACGCACACAAGCACAGCAGCACGCTCCCAAAGGCCTGGTCATGGAAGTGCAGGTTGTCACGCAGATTTCGCTCGAACGTTGGGCGGTGCAAGAGCGGGAGGAAGAGATTGATACGCGAGAAATACAGGTCGACGAGATGGTCAATCATGTCTGGCTCTGGGAAATTGTAGCGTGGTGGGTCGAGGCGGAGGGCAGTGCGTTCCCACTTTCGACCTTGTATGAGCGGGGCAAAGGGCACGCAATTAGCAAGGCGGAAGACACTCACTGTGTGTTGAGTCCAGAACTCGGGTCGGCGCTTGGCCATGTGCAGCTGCATAATGTCTTGTTCGGTGCCGCTGTATTCAGATTTGAGATCAAGGGCGGTCTGCACGAGATTCGCGCCGCTTGATTTGCCAAAGAAACGGTAACTGATGGAGAGATCGTCGAGCGTTTCCTGGAGGGATTGCACCTTCGTAGTGTTGACGTATTCGTCATCACTCGGCTCTAGATCGTGGTCGGCCATATCGTCCATTGAGCTGATGGTGCCGGGGCGCAGTTGCGACGGCGGTCGGTATGAGGGAGTGCCAGGTTTATTCTGAAGGGAGCGCGACAACGAGTCCCGACCGAAGGTTTGCCGATCAATCGGCGCTCCCAGTTCTTGCGTAAAGTCGGCGTCCGGACAGAGCTACATTGGATGAGATATTCTAGCGGGACTGTGCTCAGTCGTATGACGTACCCGTTGTAAGAGGCTCTCCATTTTTTCCAGCCGTGACTCGAGACTTTCCACATACCTTCACGCAAAGGTTGGAACATATCAATAATGCCTGAAACATTCCACGCACCCTTTTGGTGGCCCTCGTTTCTGATGTGGCGGGTTAGAGCCCACTTGAAGGGATATCGTACATACACACCTTGGCAGCCTCCTCATACTTGCACTCAAAGTTGTACGCAGAACAGTTGGAACACTTATTCCCCGGCATCTGGCTTCCATCGCCTATTTGGAATGGTCAGGAACGACACAATGTCAAGAAGAAGAGCAACCGTACACCGGACTGGCAGGAAGGGTCAGCTGAACACGACTCGCCGAAAGAGGTGAAGACATTACTTTTCTTGCGCCGACACACATCACAAGCTCTTTGAACTCTTCTCTTCTTGGCAATGCGAGACGCGGTGGTCTCGGCGTCGTTGATGTCTTCTTCCGCAGAGGACATTAGGTGGGTTATGGACGGGGGTCGAGCGAGACGTAGTGGTAGTCAAGAGGAAAGATCGTTTCAAGTTGTGGAGAGACCCTTAACCACAACTCGATAATAATATAGCAATATAATCTTGGCGGTTATGGCACTTTTGTTGCAGTCGGAAGGTCAGGACGCCGGTGACGCGCAGCCGTCGTGTGGAAATAGTGGAATTGTGGATGGTCCGTAAAGTTGGCTCATCCGTATGACAAACGATTTCTACCAAAAAAGTGACTCGAGCGTGAAAAAAACATTCGATGGGAAAAAGGGGCGATGAAATGCCACCATACAGTACAACGTGGGGAAGAATAAATTTATCTGCGCAGCCATATGGGCGTGGGTGTATCGCCCCAGGGACGCCCCATCTCCACGATGGTCAGTGTTGAATGCACAGCAATAAAAGGTAACTTCCGATCAAGGTCTTGACAACCTCGACAGGGCCATCATAATTCATCGGCGTCTTCTAAAACTAGATCTTCAGAAAAGACCACAGAACACTCATAGAACGTGGGTGCTGGACACTCGCCGTTGGTACAGTGGTGTATGATATTGGAGTCGGAAGTACTAACTACGATCGAGAGTTAACTACTGTAATTAATTGGCTTTACCCTTTCCCTTGCGTGCTGCCACCCGTTCATATGCATTCCGGTCGTCGCAACCCCTCGCTTATTCTCCGGCTCTCAATACCGGTCATCCCCTTCCCCATCCACCTGGTGCCGATGGCGGCGGTACCGTCCGGTCGGCTTCGCCGTACCATCGAGACTCGGAACCAGATGAATCTTTGTCCGACGACTCGTCGAATTGTCTTAGTCTATGGTAGATGCAACAAACCGAAAACGTGACACCCTTCAGCATTATAGATATACATATATCTTCCAACATCAGTTCCTGCAAACACGTACTCTTTGATTCCTTCTTGTCAAGGCCTTCATTGTCTACGACGTGCTCATTCCATGCAACATGTGGGCCATCGTGCGGAGCTCCACGAAGACGCACAGAGCCCACAGGTGGCAGCCCCACAGCAAGTTCCGGTGGTCTGCTGATGACATGTCTCGCTGCTCCGCATTTTAAACCACAAGCGCCGTGTGCGAGGCTCCCCGTGCCATCGCGCTTGGTGGCCCACCTTGAGGAGCGAGAAACATGGTGTGTAAAAGGATGCGATGATTCCGGCGAAAAGGAGATGTCGAGGGAGCTATACAGTATGACTGACGCTCTAATCCAGTGCTCCGCAACCCATCCAGTGGCGGTGGCTGACAAACCGAAAACAATGAGGGACACGCGTTACCACGGTCCGCGTCGCGTGGCTGGGGACCTTTCGGCAACTCTAGCCGGAAAGTGACTTTCACCACATGTTCGAAGACGAAGACACCACCGTCACCACCACCTTCTTCCTACGGATATTATTGATGAAATGAAGTTCTCGATTTTTTTTCTCTCATTAATTTTTCTCAAGACAAGACAAAAAGGCATAAGACACGTCAGGGGTTCCCCTATTACTGCAGCGCAGCGGAGTACAGCAAATCGCCAAAAAAACACGTGTCGATGCAATGCACGCACGGTGATCGACCGATCATCCAACGTCCTGTATACGTGTGATTATGCATGCGTTTCGGATATGACATCAATATCGCTATTTTAGCGGGAGAGATGCATGTTTGGCCTGAGGTGGGTTTCAGGCGTTCTATGAACTATTCCGGGTTGACTCACACCGAAATGCCACATTGGTCTAGGGGCTCAATGGCATCCGCGTTTGCGTCTACAGCAGACGGCGTTGACATCTGCATCGCCTACGCGTAGATAGCTCCTTACTGAGATCAAACTTACTCCAGCCGCTTCAAATCGTTGATGCAGAACAAACCGTTATACCGGAGGATGCTCCTTGCTATTTTCTCTTCCCAACAACTAAAGACCTGCCTGCTGGCGCTCCGCAGCAAAAAGTCGGACAAGCTTGGGAGCGCCTAGGGGAGGGGAAACCCGTTTCTACCCTAGTAGCATACATAGCCTGGCCTTGCGATGTGGACATGCCTCGCATACAGTCTTCGTCCACCGGACCTACTCCTTTCCAGGTGGCCATCTTAGCTACCCCTGCTGCGGCGCGACCCCAGCTCCAATAGTAGCACATATTTGCCCTCCCCTCATCAGCATGGCAGCACCGACTGGGCCTTTTCGCTGGACACATGACTCGAGTCTCGCTTGACTCGCTTCCGTATCATTTGTACATATACAGTACACCACTGTATATCAGGGATATTTGATTTGACCACGTCTGGCATTGTTCTGCCCATCCGGCGTTTCTTGCGCAGAAGGAACCGGTCGCCATTTGTTTGGGAATTTCAACCCAAATTTCAAGTCTACATTGCTTGGCAGCCAAGTCAGGTCGCCATACCGCAGCCTCAACACGATTTTGGCGATCATCTTCGTCAGGCTCCATCCGGATATGCTGGTACGAGCTTCCTCCCCAACAGGGGATGATAATGTTAATTAAGCAGGACCCAGGTCAACAGAATGCACCCCTCGACTAACTCGTGCTGGGTACGAACAGAGATGGACCCTAAGAAACGCGATTTGGCGTTGCACTGCGCCTCTTCCACATGGGGTGAGTGCCGTCTCTACCGTCTGGTTATAATATAATTATCAAAAGCCATTGCATTACGTCAGATATACAATACAGAATAATGGTCGGCGACGCCTCCCAAAGCGTGACGCCACCAAGACTCGACCAAGTCTCATGTAACCTGTCAGCGTACCAACATTGACGTATCCTGTGCTATCGTGGGGCGCAAGGGCCTTGACACCATTATAAGCCGATGTGGTCGTCGCCCATTGATCCCTAGCCTTCGTGAGCAACATGTGGACGCTAGTTTTCGGGGCAAGCTACCACGTGGCAAAGTTATATGGAAATTCGAAGGAGTATCGATAGTAATATAGGGGACACGTCCTATTTTGGGAGACGAAATTGTTTATGTACTGTATCCTGAGGTTGTTGGGACCACAGTAGTTATTGTCTATGGTTTGCTGGTCAGGGGCCGAACGTTAAAGCCCTCAAGCGTACTAGAGTAGGGCGTACAATATATGGCATCGAATGGAGCGTTTCTCAGCACTAGGGTGCGTACGGCCGCAGTGTGAATAGACCCGTCGCATCCTTCCACGCACCCATGAATACGGTTCACGAATGTGGCGTAGCCGCCCGTCGGCGACCCCTGCCCGATATCCAAATCTACCCGAACAACAGTACAAAAAAAAAGGAAAACATGAGTACGACCCACGGGATTGAGAAGGACCCCGAGAGGATACAAACAGGAAAAAGGTCGATTTGCGTACCCGTCCAGGACGGCATCGCCGAAACGCCATGCCCAGAGTCAGTGCCACCGAGGAACCTGTCCCGCTTTTCCGCGAACAACCTGGCGTGGGCATCCGGGCCGAACTTGAAGGCGACTTGCGTGATCTCGCCACCGAGGGCCAGCGTGACGATCTTCCGTTTTTTCTTGGCGCACCTTGATTTGTGGTGTCATGAATGAGTAATCTAGAGGCTACGTCCCTGCGAAGTCGCGGTCGCCCGCGCTGCGGATCTGTTGTAGTAAACACCTCTCCACTCCCTTGTCAGCGTCAAAAACGATCACTCGGTCAAGCAAGGTAAAAGGTACGCGGCGCGGGAAAGAAGAAAAAGGGAACTCACAGTCGCCAGATTGAGAATGGGCTCGCTACAGACGCTGACGAATAAACTCAGAAACGAGATGATGTTGATGTTGACGGTGGCGGTTCGGCAGTAGTCGTCTATACTTTCGTCCCTCCCGCAACCTCTTTTGCCCGATAGTTGGATATGGTATCAACAACATTCATACAGACTACAGAGCAGTGAGACGCAATGGCTACACGGCAAGCCACAGGATAGAATAAGCGCCACTCATTCGGTTGGTATCGAGGAGTATGAAACATACCTGTCGTCGCTGTAAAGTAACATGTGGCTATCGCTTTTGGCGCCGGAACCCTTGACTATCCACACAAAGTCCGATTTGCCTGCACCACAATTCCCTTGGCTTTGCTGAGACTCGGATGGAACCGAAAATCCGCCGGCCAAGATGGGTCAGATGTACATTGCACGGTGACCCAAGAGTGGCCGAGGACGAGAGTGCCAGAGTGAGGCTTAGGAGAGTCATATTCCCCTTGGGGCGGAGTGGGAGACACGGCCTTTCCATTGTTGCTGGAAGGTCCCATGCTACCAGAGGCCATGAGGTGTATAATGAAAGGAAATGAGCACAAGCATCAAGAACTTGGACTGGCGAGCGGTCACCAGTGCCAGGCTTAGTAAACAGAGCAGCTGTAAAAGACTTGTAAAAGCCAGGCTGACCATCTACCGGCTGTCAAAGACACAGAAGAACCGTGGTATTTGTTCCTGAATACATCTAAGGATTGTGAGAGGCTTACAACCAGCGGCTTATATGATTAGCGCTTATCTTATCATGATCGATTATCCCCTATATAAGAAGATCACGTGGGCACAAGGACCAAGTATTGTGACCATCGTGACCATCGTGACTCGGACCAGTACCAGTGCCGCGGCGGTGGCAGGGCACATTGGCACCGACTGCCACCGAGTTCCATCTGCTTCCCTACTTCGAAATGATAACTGAGATGTTAAACGTGGGGACTGTGATGCACGCGGTCGTCGTCGTTGTCCTCTCCGACTATTTCAGCCTTAAATTCGTGCTCATGCGGTAAATGCGGGCTCTGATCCGGCTGCTTTCAAAGTTACTTTTCGTGCGTTGTCTTGGACCACTGACTAGGACCACTGGCATGATTACTACTCATCATCGATGGATCATTAACTGTTTACGTAAAACCATTGTCACAATAAATGATCAATGGTAAGAACCCTCTCGTCTACTTCCCGCAAGACTTCCCGGCTTTGCCGTAAATGGATACACTATCAAAATAGAACCACGCCACACCACACGGAGCATGGAGCACCGCCCTGGCTAGACTCTTAATTCGCCTCGCTTCCAAAATTCGTGTTCGCAATCACTGTAACTAATATGGTACTAATACCTTCGGCCAACAGCCAAATCTCGGGTCACGTTATCTCTCACCCCACTGAGTTGCATGGCATGTGGTGCTTCTTATCACATCTAATTCACCCATTTCAGGCACTATATAATGGCCACGTTGCAGCATCGGGCCAAATATTTGCAGGTCATCTCGCCCAAAACACAGAGTCGTCTTTCCTAGTTCATCTGCGCCCCCATCATTCGCTCCTTTACAACCCAGCAGTAGACCATGTCGGCCCCCAGTGCATTTCCCCCTATCCCTCCAAACATTGCAGAAATGTAAGGATGGTTTTATCTGATTACGTGACTAGTTGACTTAACCGTTTTCTTCAGAGCTGCACCCCAAGTATGTCTGACCATTTTCACGTCGTCTCTTACTAGCATTCATACTCTCCCTGCCGATACTAGCTTCTGGGTGGTATTTTCAACTGGTGCTTGTATGGTGCTCTGGTAGTCCAGTTCTGTGAGCGTCATCTCTCGTCAACCCCGACCAGGTTACTTATCTTTCTGGATATTTCAAGATGTGTACACCTATAACTTTCCTGGGGACAGGAAACCTATCAAGCTACTAGGCAAGAGAATCCTCATCCTGTCGCTTGAATTTCGCCTCATCATACATTTCATAGTGTACATCGTATTCCTGCTGGAGACATTGCAGACAGCCCTTAACGGTGCAGACCTGTACTACTGGTTCGCCTCTGGATTCGGCGACATGAATCACCTCGCTTCGCCGTATGCTTCGGCCTTCGACACTCCAATAATGGGATCCTTGGTTGCGCTATGTGTTCAATTCTTTTTCGTTTATCGGATATGGGTTCTCGGCAAGAGAGCGACATGGTGGCTGTGCATTCTCATCTGTCTGGTAATGTTGCTCCTAGTCTGGGTCTTGGAACTACCTCACAATTACTATAGTTCTCAGTTGTCGGTGCAACAGCAGCGTTCATGGGGGGCACCTATGCGAGTCTAATTTGTATTTCTACACACGAAACATGGCTCATATGCAACAGACGCATGTGCACGGGAAGTTTGCCCATGGACGGGTGTTGAAAGTCCTTGCAACGGTAAGGTCTCCACTGGCAAGTAAGCCAAGATTCACGCCTCTAACGAAATGGCCCTGCCCCTTCAGACCTGGCTTGCCGGAAATACAGCCTCCGATTTGCTCATCGCAGCCGCAATGCTTTATCACGTAGATTTGTTTCGTTTCATGTTAACAGGGGTTCGCCCGATGCTGATTATCTCACCCCAATCCTACAGTTGGTACAGCGGAGGGCCAGGGATGGCCGCATAAGCAGTCACGCCCTCGTAAGCGTGGTGAGGTTGACTGTTGAGACCAACATTATGACGAGTAAGTCTCTTCCCGGTCCTGATACGTCAATCTAAGCCTTATTTTCGCTCAGCTACCGTCAGTATCGTGGGGTTGCTAGTGGTCGTCCTTTACCCAGTGAGTGATTCTGTCCGGCGCGTAAACATCTCCCCCTCGCCAATATTGACGCATCGACAATCGAAAACAGGAGAAGGACTGGTTCGTGTGCCCGTACGTATCCCAGTTCATCCAAGTTCCCATCATGCGATGACTAAATTTTTATTCATCGGTTGCATAGCACAGCGGTAGTCGGGAAGCTGTAAGTGCCCATCAGCGTCCTATCTCCGTCGAGTCCTCACGCCACACATCATTGCTGACCAATAAATGTCTTTGACAGATACTCCAACACCCTCCTCGTGTCCCTCAACAATCGTATTTCGATCCGTGACACGTCCGTCGCTTGCGGAGGGGTCGTCCGGTCTCCAGGGTCACTCCCCAGCACGGCCCGTTCAGAAGCCACGACAGACATCATACTCATGGACATGGAGAAGTCTTCAAATTCTTTCAAGATACCACCACTACAGGTGATCGAACCGTAGGAGCGGTCATCGGAGGTGGGGTGGGAGGGAACCCTTCTTCACATTCTCTCACGTCCCAAAGGGGGCAGACATCGCATGATTCCGATTCAATGACCAATGACGAGAATTTATTACTGAAGTTCATCGTACGAAAAATGATGGTCTTATTTATCGCTTAAGAGATGGTCTCGCACTGTGAGACACATGTATGCGTTGATTCTTTGATGCCTCATTAGTTCAAAGTTCCTCCGTTCTTCCCGTATCGATTGTTGTACGCATATGCTGTAAGGTACTATAAATATTTGATCCAACGGGCTTGGCATCGTTCTTCCTGTCTGGCGTTTCATGCGCAGAAGGAATTGGTCGTCGTTTGCTTGGGGATTTTCAACTCTTAAGTATAAGTGTGCATCGCTCAGGAGCCAATTCAAGTCACCCATATTGCAACTTGGGCCACAAATACGATTCTATTGACCATATCCGCCAGGCTAGCCCGGATATTCTGACACAATCTTCCTCTCCAATAGATGATAATAATGTTATCAAGTAGCGTCCTGATCAACAGAACGCGCCCTTCGACCAACCCGTGTTGAGTATGAACAAAGATTCACCTCGGGCCCCTCGTTATTAAACAATGATTGGCTATGGTTTGGTATCGATATCATCGGGGTCGTTGTGGAAGAAGCGCGATTTGATGTGGCGCCGCGTCTCTCCACAAACAGTGAGTGAGGTTTTTACTGCCTGATGGTAATCATCATTGGCTTCGCAGCGTTACGTCAGCAAGTGATGAGGCCATCGATGAGGCTCGAAATGCCAATTGCAACTGACCGACGGCCAGCGACGCCTCCCAGAGCATGACGCCACCAAAACTCGACCAGGTTTCCTGTGCTTCCTTTATGTAACCCGCTAGCGTACCAGCATTGACGTATCCCGTGCCATCGTGGGCCGCAAGGGCTCCGATGTAAATCTTGAAGTCTCTATTCGCCGACGTTGTCTTCGCCCATTGATCCCTGGCCCCCGTAAGGAACAGTGAAACGCGAATACTAACTATCCGGGCAACCTACCACGTGGCAAAGTTATATGACTGGAAATCACGAGCGTCGTCGGCAATGTAAGAAACGCGCCTTAGTCGGGAGACGAGATTATTACACTACCTTGGGATTGTTGAGGCCACAGTAGTTGTTATCTATGGCTGGCTAGTCAAGAGGCCGAGCGATAAACCACAGAAAGGGTACTAGAGTAGGACGCACAAAACTGTACGTGTATGGCATCGAATGAGGCGTTATTTAGTGCCTGGCCGATGTTCACATCTGGGAATGGGCACTGGGGTGCGGCTGTAATGTAAATCCGCTTTTCACACCCTTCCGCCCTCTCGCGAATCTGGTTCACGAATGTCGCGTAGCCCGTCGGTGCGCCCTGCTCGATATCCAAATCGACCCTAAATAACAGAGCAAAACGAGTGAAGGTGATGGGAGCACGAACCACGGGATGCAATTAGGCCTCGATTGGGAACGAAAGAAGAAAAGTCGATTCACATACCCGTCGAGGACGGCGTCGCCAAAAGGTCGTGGCTGGCCAGAGTCGGTGCCATCGAGGAATGAATCCCACACCTTGTCTGCGAATGCCCTGGCCGTGGCATCCGATGAGAAGCCGACTTGTCCGATCGCGCCACCAAGGGAAAGTGTAACAATCTTCCCCTTCATTTGACAAGCCTTGATTTGCGGTGCCATGAACGAGCAATTTAATAACTGCGTTCCCGCGAAGTAGCTGCCTCCCGCGCTGCATATCTATCGTACTCAATACCCACATCAGCGCGAAAACGATCTCTAGGTCACAACGGCAACACAAAAAGCGCGCGCCTGGTACAAGAAGGGAAGAGGACTCACGTTCGCTAGATTGATTTCGGGCTCGCTACCAACACCGTCGAATATGTCCAGAAACGAGACGATAACATTGTTGATGGTGGTGTCTTGACAGTAGTTGCTTATGTTTGTCTGCCCTCCCCCGGCATTTTGTCCCCAGTAGCTGGGTACGACTCGACATCAGCAAGGGTCAAGGGGAGCGATGAGACACGACTGCCTACACGGCAAGCTGTGAGAAAGAATAAGACGTTCGGTCAAGATCGAGGAGGGTGAAACATACGTTATCATTCCTCATAATGTTATATGTTGCTGCCACATCAGGCGCCAAGACAATCAATGACACAAGGGAAAGCAAACTGTGCATGCCTTGATGGTGTGCAACTCTTTGCCGCATTTTTGTTAATTGTTGAAGGTGATCCGACAGAAAGAAAAGCCAACAAACAGAGAAAATGCAACGACTGTGGAGATAGCCTCCAGAAGCTAACTCTCATGAATAAAAGGGTCATCGGCCCATACCTTTTTGACAATGAGGCACCACCTCGCTGTGTGCTGGCGAAGGCATGCATGCTGGGCTAAGGTGGGGATAGGCATAAGGTTTGCAGTCGTGCAAGGAACGCAGAGTACAAGAGGCGATTCCCCGAATGTCAAGATCCAAACTGAAGGCACTGAAATATACTGTATTCCGCAGGGCAAAAGTCGGTCAGGCTGGCTGGTGAGCTTAAGATACGGTTTCGTCGTCACATATACAGATGACATAGGACCAGCTCGCCTTCTTACCGTATATGTAATACTCCCGAACGACCAGGCCTCAACGCTAAGACAACGGTGAGGAGTAGGAAAATCTCCAGTTAAGTTTTGCGTCGCGAGAGCGGGAGATGACAAGATAGGTTCGGAGAATATAATGGAGAATTTTCGGGAATATGTTATTCTAGAGCTGTGCGGTATCGGCTGCGTTTGGGTAGGGTGCGTGAAGTGTCCAATGGTGAATAGCAAGCTAAAGGTGTGCGGTAAGTTCATGTGAGGACACCACAAACTAATGATTGTCATCTGTCAGCACAACTGTCTATCCCACGTCGCCGTCTCGTACCTGCCAATTCCCAACAATATTCTAAAACTGGAAGGTTTCATTCAGTAGCCATTTGCGTTACTTTTACACATGTCACTCCCGTTGGTGTGTATCTGGGTGGGAGGTCTGGTTTCACTGGTTGGCGGTGGGCGAACAGGAAAGGTCCGGGGAGACGAATATCGTGACTTGGGGTTCCTGAGCCAAACCGAGCGATATCACGAAATGTTATCTCATCTGCCATAGGAACTAATTTACACCACAGGACAGCATCAGACGTGTATCGAAGACCCGGGATGATGGCAAACTATGACTAGTCGACAACGAGGTCAATGAAAGAATTGCCAGTGGACTAACTCACAGGGTGAAACTCTGCCAGTGCTACAATACTAAACAGGCTTATGTTTTAAAAGGCCGGTTACAAATGAAGCTTGATTTAAGGGGCTTGAAGGATGCTTGCGGGTATAGATTAGATTCGTGAATGAATCACGAATCCAGGATTGAGTTGACGTCAGAAATAACAGAGACGAGAACGTGACAGAAGGGGAGACATGTTTCAGAAATTTGGATGTTTGGCACGGTCACGCAGCCGACAGAGAATTCAAGTTGTTGGCATCCTCCAGCGTCACGTTCCCGGACTATTCCCGGACCGGTCCAAATCAAACCTGACCAAACATTACCAAACATGGTTCACGACCTCATGTATC
>Ga0307510_10005290_pt1 | contig 15354 bp, 10 predicted proteins | sample 12_EM_MG_FD_207224 | JGI IMG/M metagenome (GOLD analysis project Ga0307510, IMG submission 207224) | Populus trichocarpa ectomycorrhiza microbial communities from riparian zone in the Pacific Northwest, United States - 12_EM | ecosystem: Host-associated > Plants > Roots > Unclassified | place...
AATCCGGGCATCGCTATTCGTGGGCAAGGACGGGGTCCGCCTGATTTGGGAGGTCGGATAGGAACATTTCCCGTTTACTCATTGCCCCCAAGGTGACATGTGGGAGCGTGGCGGGTGTTCTTGCGACCAGGAGGGAACCCTCGGTATGTGGCAGGACTGCCGTCGCTTGCTCACATGGGCTCGTTGATGTTTCTGTGTTTAGATTACCACGGAGGGTGGTCCTGCCTACCGAAGTGACAGCAGACGATCAACCAAGGTCAAGAACAGTGAGTCAATCACGAATGCCGAGACGTTGAGAGTCCCGTCGTGCGTATGCTCAGACACGTTTTTTTGGCAACGTCTAGCCCAATTTTGGGCGTTCCTATCCTTTTATCGCTATTGCCGCCCTCAATTGGGCGGCCTAAACCCGGTCCTTTCCTTCTTATGTAGTGTGTCACTTTCTACTTTTTGGGGGCTTGTAGACTATGTTACCTGGACTTTCGTTGTCACAAATACAGATGATAAGACGCGCAACTTGTGTACCTTCTACTGCCGAACTGTGACTTCGTGCCCCTACGTATATACCACAAGCAATCAGCCCCGCAGCAGCTTCTTGTAACCACATTACTATCCTCGCCTCGTCCCACTCGTTGGTGAAGACTTGTCTCCTGCCAAGGGTCGAGACCCACCCTACTATGTATGGTCTTTGGATCTTCCTCGTATCCCGTGTGGCAGTGGGAAGCTTTCGCAGGAAGTCTTGTTTGAAGTCCTGCTTGTGTGGTGATCAAGCACAGAGGATGCAGATGCCCAGGTTGTTATCAGCTGGGTTCAGTGCGGTGGAGAGGCACAATGCAAACATCTGTGGAACAAAACCTGTGTATTCCTCGAGACGGAAACGGATGCACCATGAAAGGTGACCACGACGATCGTGTGTCCACTCCATCGCCTCAGCAGCACGAAAAGAAACAATGAAACGCACGAAAAGAGCCTGTATGATCCCATGTCCAAATATCCGTCCCCAACAGAGACACGGTCCAGACCTGCGAAGGGCCGTGTAAGATGTGTGCAACGTGGACCGACAGGATTTTCGGGGTGGCGCGCGTTGGTAGCGTCGGCCAATGGGCCTTGGGCGATCTCCTTGTCTTCGACCGTAAGGATTGAGGCGCGACGAGAGGAGGCAACTTGGCCGTGAGGGAAAAGGTGTCAATCACATGGCAAGGAGGGTGAGTGAGGGCAGATTTGGAGGCGACGCTGAACGCGTCGGGCAACTACTGTCAGAGTGTCAAGTGATAAGTGATCATAATACGGCCAACTTCGCTACGTAATACAGCTCAGGTAAACTACTACCTCGTTGGCACGGAATAGACAAGCAAATAAACAAACAAGTATACATCCAACCAAGCAACAACCCAACCAAACATATCCAACCAATCAACAACTCAGCCAACCAATCAGACTGACAGACCCGAGGCGCGCGACCGCGGCCACTCATGAAAAAGAATGTAGTGAAGAAGAGAAACAAAGAAATGGTGAACAGGGTAAAGGATTGACTACAAAGGAAGAAGGTGTCGAAGGTGTGGAGGCAAAGTAAGGTCCAGTCCACGCAAACCAGGGTCCGATCGACGCGACGGAGGAGAAGTGCCCGAAGCGGAGTGCCGAAGCACAGAGCCCCAAATACGTGCCGCAAGGCGGATGGCAGCAAGGTGGCAAGAGTGTGCGACCCAACCAAGAAGACGATGGGCGTCGTCATTAGGAAGGGGGCACGGCCCGGGGTTGGGTAGAAGTGGAGGTAAGAGCCCCAGGTAAAAACGAGAGGAGCCCAAGGGCCAGGAGTCGTCATCTCGGAAAAGGTGGGTGATAACGTGGTCGATGTGGGAGCGGATAGGAGCAGGTAATGTGGCCCCACAGAGATGATGAGATGTGTCCGAAATGAGCGACCGAGAGTATTCATGACGAAGGCCCTGAAAGGCTGGACAACTGACAAAGATGTGGTGGGGATCCTCCAGAGCCGGGGCAGCCATAACAGCAGAACGCAGACCGATCTCCAAACCGGGAGGCGAGAGGGACATTGGTGGGGAGCTGGGCGGACTGAGCGTAAAGTTGAACAACAGCAGAAAATGCAGAAGAAGCACGAAGGTAGGGATGAGGAGGAGGGGTGAAGGAATCGTAGAAGAAAGGGCATAAGGTATGAAGAGGGCCGAACAAAAGGTCATGTAGAGAACGTGAAGCTAAAAGTGAATCAAGGAGGGCGGGAAGATGAGAGTCAATAAAGTGAAAGGGTGGTAAGTATGGAGTGAATTTGTCCATGAAAAAGGTAGGAAGTGGCACCGGGTGCAGTGGAGGGAAAGAAGTCTGAGCCCCGGAAGCGAGGCTATCCACAAAGTCATTCACGACAGACGCAGGATCAGTGGCACCCGTATGAGCATGGACATGAATAAGCGAAGGGGATGAAGTCGACAGAAAGGAGTGAAGGACAGAAAGAATCCAACAGTACAAGGAACGTGCGGGAAGGGATGCCCACGAGTGAGGAGGGGGAGGGTTCTGGAGAGCGTTGCAGAGGAGGTGAATGGCATTAAGATGGTCACTGTAGATGGGAAGAGGGGGTGAAGAAGAACGGGCAAAGAGCGCGGCGACAAGAATGCCATTTGCCTGCCCGAGAATCCTCGACCACGTGACGACATTTGTTATTCCCGAGGGCCGAGGATCATCACGGTGCCAATGATCAACGCTGCTAACTTACTGTAGTACCGCTTCTGGCTCTCATGGGCCTAAACTGGCTTTGCAATTCGCCTCATTTAACATTATCGAAACTTTTGGATGCTTTGATGCGTGATACCTCGGTTGGGCATAATTCATGGTTTGCGACCTCTTGCCGTTGCAATCACATTTACTAACCGAGTGATGAATGACATTACCATTGGACGTGTAAACGCACTGTAAACGCGTGGTCCAAGTCACATTAGACGTATCAACTCAATCAAACCTCCCTCGCTTTCCTCGTCACAGAACTTCAGGTGCGCTACATCTCCTCCATCCGTCCTTCTCTGGTCACAGCCTCTTACTTGGACCTGCCTAGTCCCTTTCCAGTGAGACGAGGAGGAAACACCTAGAAGTCCGTGAGGTACTTGATGGATCTGTGTTCTACCCACGCATATACCCCGCTAATGATCCCTATCACCGAAATAGGCCGCGGAAAAAGCTCTCGCTCAACTTCGATCGTCTCCAAATCTCGTTACTGCCAACTTGGCTTCAGGTACGTCACGTTCTTTCGTTCGCACACGAGCATCGTCGTCGCCTCACTGACTGGCGTCCTTTCCTTACTTGGTAAGATGGCTGGCACACGGAAGACCTCCTTCGCCCTGTATTCATGGGGTGCGCGACGAAAAACGCCAAAGTGATCACGATCGCCCTCGGCTCGCTCCAACGCCTCATCTCCCTCCGTGCCGTCTCCCCCTCCGCAGTCCCAGCTACCATCCAAACAATGAATGACTGCATGTCGCAAGGCGTCGATATCCAGCTCAAGATTCTCCAAACCCTCCTATCCCTCATCACTAATTTCCCGGCCGTGCAGGGTCGACTGCTTGCAAATGTGCGTACCTCAGTTTCATTTTCGTGCTGCGCCCTCCCCTTCTCTTGTATCTTGTCGTGATGGATGATGAATATTGAATAAGCCCATGTGGCGCTACAGGCTCTGCTATTATGTTTCAAGCTGCACGAATCCAGGACGGCCGTTGTGTCGTCCACGGCTGCGGCGACGCTGCGGCAACTGGTCATGTTCATCGTTGACAAGGTCATCGAAGAGGATCGCCGTCTGCTCCTCGCCAGTGAGCTCGAATCAATTACCCTTCCAGACGGAACAACGCGATCGCTCGGCCCCGCAGCGCGCGCCACGTTCGTCATCTTCGAGGACCTATGTCTGCTGGGAAACGGCGGGTGTCCGCAGTTCTTGGAGCTCGACTATCTCCACAAGACGTTTGCCCTAGAACTAATCGAGAGCGTACTAACGAACTATCATCAACTCTTCCGCAAGGCGCGTGTCTCATCCAACTCGTTCCATACTAGCAGTCCTTACATCGTTGTCATGTTCACAGCATCCAGAGTTCTTACTCTTATTACAACACCACCTCTCCCCGCTGCTTCTGAAAACGCTTTCCGAACGCTCCGGTTTCCCTCTCACACTCCGCGGGACTCGCGTCGTCTTTCTCTTGCTTAAACAATTCTCCGCCGGACTCACAACAGAAGCTGAAGACTTTCTCACTCTCCTGATCAAACTCATCGGTGGTGAGGCGGAGCTAGTGAGACTCGGCCAGGGTTGATGAGGGTGCTTGCGATGGAGATCATGCGAGGGTGCGTCTTAATGATATCATTATCACTTATCGTACGGCGCTTATAGACACACGCTGCACGTGTTCAGGCTCTGCGGGGACGCCGAGTTCATGCGTAGCATCTGGCAACGCTACGATGATCTGGCCACCGATGGCGACGCCGGCAGTACCTCTGGCGCGCGAGTCTTCACGCCCTTTGTCGCTACCCACCAGCGCCTCGTCACATCACGTCCGTCATTACTCGGCGTCTCATCGCAAATGCAGGGCGTGGGTGTGCCCACAAGCGACTCGATTCCGTATTCGCACAGTCACAGTTTGGACAGCGTCGCGGAGATGGTGGCGACAGCAGCAAGTGCGACTGTCTCGAACGTCGTCGGAATGATGGGTACTGAGGCTGGTCTGAGCATGCAAAATGCAGCGATGAAAGTGCAGTGGTACGCCTACTTTCCCTCTCCTTATCTGAACCCTCGTCACCCATTCCTTCTCACAGCATCGACCAGCTCGACAAGACAGACGCGCCGCCCATGCCTGAAGCGTACATTTATCTCCTTGGCGTACAACATCTCGTCTCGCTCTGCGACGGCCTCGCAGGGTATGCGATTCCCCTCTACAACAGCCTTGCAGTCCAGAAGCCCCCCGCCGGATCGGCGGAGCCCGTGCGTGCGCCATGCCTGCTCGACCCGTCGACGCTACCCGAATCCGAGCCTGCCTGCGTGGGCCTGCAGACAGTGCACGCGATGATTAATGCCGGCTGGCCCGCCCTGCTCGCCGCTCTCTCCTTCCTGCTCACCACGAACCTTTCCGACCCCCTATTTGGCGATGTTCTCGGTGCGCTGCAGGCGCTCGCCCGCACAGCAGGGTGCCTTGCACTGCCCACGCCGCGCGACGCGTTTCTCACCGCGCTCGCAAAAGCCGCACTCCCACCACGCGTCGTCGCTGCGCTCGACGAACCATCACAGGGGCAGGCGCCGCGCTCCCCTGTCTCACTGGAGGGGCTCACTCTCGGCCTCGAGGGCACCGGTGGAGGTAGCGGAAGCGGCGCCGGACTGAGCCCGCGGAATTTGGGGTGCTTGCGCGCACTCGTCGCTGCTGCCATGTTTCTAGCTGGCACGCTGGGCCCCAGCTGGTTCGTGGTGCTTGAGGCGCTCCAGAACGCAGATTACGTTCTCACAACGCGTGGTACCGCCCCGCCTGGTTCGGCGGTCTTGGGTCCCAGCTCTGGCGTGTCTTCTGGTACGCCAGCCGAAGGGCTATCCGGTGGTGCGCAGCAACAACTGCAATATCGACAACAGCAATCGAGGCAACAGGCGGCACATCCGCTCCTGGCAGACCTTGACCCGGAAAGCGTTCAGGCTGCGATACAGCGACTTTTCGATGCGAGCGTCATTCTCGAAGATTCCGCGTTTCACGATTTCATCGGCGCGTTGTGCAAGTTGAGTTTGGAGATGGTCAGCATGCAGAGCGGCACGAATGTCGGCTTTGGTGCTGGTGCTGGTACTGCTGGGGAGGGAACTTTGGACGCAGAAGATGATACTATTCCGAGTGCGAGCACCAGTGCTACCAGTCTCGTGACACCCCGCACAGAGCTGTTTAGTAGGAGGAGGGTGAGCGGAATCCACATTCCGTGGACATTGGTGCGTACAATTTGTACCTCCCATCGCTAAGCATTCTCCCTCGATTGATGGAACGAACGAATGATCAGCGATCTGGCGACTTTGGAATTACGCGCCTGGGTGGCGTCGCCGCACTCAACATTCAACGACTGGTCCACCGGTCTCTGGACGTCGCGTGGGATACCATCACCTCGCATCTCATTTTTGTTCTCCGCCATCCCGCCGCGCCACAGCCCATCCGTCTGCAGGCGGCGCGCACCCTCGATGACGTTCTCGTCATCATCCCACGCCACCTTAGCGCTGCACCCAGCGACCTCCAAGCGGCGGTACAGCGGCGCGTTCTCGACGTCCTCGCGCAGCAGATTATGCTCACTGGCACCGCCACGAGCACCAACATGGACTTACGTCGCTTGGGCCTCGAAACTCTTCATCAGATCCTACAGGCGTCGGGTCACACCCTACTTGTCGGGTGGGAAACTATCTTCGAGGTGCTTGGTAGCGTTTGCCGGCCCGCGGCTTCCGACCCCGCTTCGTATCTCGTTCCGCTCAAGTCCAATACCTCTCGCAGACGTCCACCGCCTCTCGTGTACCTGCAGGAGAAGGGTTATCCTGCGTTGATCAAGATCGCGTTCCAATGTATGACGCTCATGTGCGATGGCCTCGCCGCGCTTTCTCCTGAGCACCTGAGGCTCTGCATCAGCACGCTTGGGCAGTTCGGGCGGCAAGCGGACACGAATATCGCGCTGACGGCAGCTGAAAGCCTTTTCTGGGGTGTCTCTGATGCGATACAGGCCAAGCGGCGCGAGGCGGACCACGGGCCGGCGTATAGCGCGCTCTGGATGCACCTCTTGCTGGAGATTCTGCGACTCTGCGCGGACGCCCGGCCAGAGGTACGGATGGGCGCGATACAAACATTGTTCAGGACGCTACAGCTGTACGGAGCTACGCTCAGCCTCGATACATGGGGCGAATGCGTGTGGAAGGTCACGTTCCCGCTGCTCGACAAGCTCTCGCCACACGCACATGCGAACCCACTAACACCACCGTCATCGCCTGATGCCGCCACCTCAGCCGCTGATGCAGACAGGAGAGCGCTAGATTCATCATCGTGGGACGAATCAACGGTGGTCGCGCTACAATCGATCGGCGCGATCCTGAACGACTTTCTCGCGTCGAAGATCATGCACTTGCCTTCGTTCGCTGCGGCATGGGACACCTTTGTCACACACATCCGAGACGCGTTTCTACTTGATGGACGTGCTGTCAGCGCCCCAGCGCTGCGCTGTCTCGAGCGTGCGCTCAAGGCTGCTGCGGCTGCCGTGCCCTCGGTTGGCGCCGAAGAAGGCCTCAAACAGTCTCTGGTGGAGATTTGGGAAAAGACGTGGGCTAAGTGCGAGGAGATGGGTGCTGTGGTAGTCCGACGGGCGAGTGCGGCCGCGCAGCAGGTGGATTCACCTGCGCCTTTCACTCAGGAGAGTCTGGTCGTGTTTGTGGATGTTATGAAGTGCGTGAGGAATATCGGTTGGGCGTTGGACGGCTCCGAGTGGCCGTTGGAGCGCATCTCCACTCTTATGACGATTCTGAAAGGTGAGTTCGTTTATTAACCTCGTCCATAGCCGCGTCGGTGACAGTGTTGGATTTCATCTAGGCGTGTTGACCTATCCAAACTCACCGGATTACCGACCTGACAACGATAATATGTCACCCGTCCAGGTAGGATCAAACACAGACCCGTTTCCTTGTCACGAACGCCCGCTCAAACCGGTGCTTTCAGGCCAATGTCATGGATACCGTCAACGGAATTGAACTGGCGGAAGCAGGCGCCCCGTCCCTTATCCCCAGAGACCTGTCCGAATATGCTACTCTCGCATTTATCGCATCCTTCGACGTCCCACAGGCACACAAGCACAGCGCAGAACCTTCTATAGCTACTCAAGCATCAGACTCAATGACAACGGCGCCACAACGAAAGCGAATAACGTACATCGCCCTCGCAAAGCTGTGCATGCCCAAGCTAGCTGAGCTGTTCTTGCAATTCAAGGACAAGGACGAGATTTTCGGTGACAGGACCGTCGAGGCTGTACTTTCGGCGTACGCTGTCCCGATCAAGCTCAAGTATGAATGTCCGGCACCATCAAAGTTTGGGAAGGACCCGCCGCTGTGGAAGACTGCGACGACGTGCTTCTTGAAGGTCATCAAGGAGATTGGCCCGCAGAGTAGTACCCTTTCTTCTAGTATGATTCTTCGCTGGTCCACCTACCCGTGTGCTGACACGCTTACAACGACTGCCCAGGATTATCGCCGGTGAGGGTGGAGAGCATTTGGAGGCAAGTGATCGTTGTTTACCGCGGTGGCATTCTTGCAGACTGGTGCGTCCTTCTACTGCAAGCTACGTTCCCGTCTTCTCGCTCAGGCGCCCTGCGTGAATAAGTTCCGCCACAGATAGCCTCCCCTTCACTGAACAAGAGGACGAAGAGAACTTTGATCTGTCATTGATCAGGTCTCTTGAAACTGATGTTATTCCCTGTCTCGGTGATGACCGGGTCCCCGACTATCTCATCACCCAGCTAGCCAAGGTCTTGCAACAAGGCTCGCAGCTCTTGCAGCACGAACAGGACGACGGTCTCCCACCGGCGCCAATTAGTCCACCACATTCGAACACCAAGTCTGCTGCATGGAGTAGCAGGACTGACAGCGAAACGGTGGTGGGCAGCACGGCACGCATCGGGGAGGTCTCGAGGGAACGGTTTTCTTATTGGTGTCTCGATCTACTCTTTCTCGTTTGCTCTGACACATTGAAAGGTAAGGCCCCATGGTTCCTGGGTGATATTGGGTAGGCGATTTACAGTATACCCCTTTTCCTAGATCGTGAATCGTCGCGGAGGAGGGTCGCTGCGCTGTGCCTGCCTGCACTGATTGGTCGATGTCGCACGACGCTCGCAGGTTACGTCGCGGACGAAAAGATTCGCGGGAACCTCCCATTCCCGAGGTATGCTGCCTGATTTATGGAATTGCTTGCATATATTTTATCATTGTGACGTTGTCCACCGTACAGAGTTCGAGAAGAGGAGCTGATATATGTGCTGCACAAGCTGCGAGAGCTGCAACTATGGCCTGGGTCGCTCTGGGCGGCTCTCTCGGAATCACCATCTAAACATGCAACGGAGCAGCCCGGTATGTAACGCATTCTCTTCCATGATCGTTGGCTGATATGTGGAAACGCTCAATCCCCTACCGAAGCCATCGACGGGTCTCTACCTCCTTCCGGGCTCATCGCGGACGCAGTAAAGCGGTCGTCGCGCGCGCACATGTTTCACTTTTACACATTGCTCTGCGAGATCGCGTCTTTACCACGAAAATCGCCGAATGGGTGGATCGCGGCGGATCGCCTGGCCAGATCTGGTAGACCTGCTGCCGGCGAGAAGGAACGAGCTGCAGGGGCTCAGATCAGCCACGGTGGCAGACCCACCCAGGCGTCTACAACTGCTAGTACTAATGGTGCTGGTAGCGGGGCGGACTCAAACCTAGGCCACGTGGTGTCGTTCGACGCTCGGGTGTTGGCGAGGGAATGCTTAAAGGAGGTTGGGCGTGAGCTAGGCGTGCCGCGATGATCTATCACTAGGGATAGTTTACTGTCTGTTGATTTTTTTCTTTTCTTCTTTCATTTGCAAACGCTGAACGTACTGCACCGCTATTTGAAGAACGGAATGAGTAGTCAAGAACTTCGAATTCATGGGGAGTATCTGTGAGACCCCCCAGAATGGTTCTCCGTGCGAGATTCATTTTAGAGCAAGACGCATCATACGCACTGTATCCAACGGGGTGTTGAGCGAGGAACATAATGGTGACTCTTCTTGCCTAAGAAGAGAGAGCGGCCAGATGACGTATGGGGCGACAAATTCACGGTTACCCCAACTCGATCTCTTCGAGCACACGCAAGTTCTGAGTAAAGCATAAGAAAGATACATGGGAGTTGAGGCTTGAAGACGCTGCCGGGGTATATTTGATTTTATTCATAAACAGAGTTTTGTATTTACTGCAGGTACTGAGAATTAGACAACGTCAGACATTCTAAAACATAGCTCATAGGCGAGAAATTCCGGGACGCAAACACAGGGCGACCCAATGGCTTAACGGTGACGTCTCCAATGTAGGAACCTTGAGGCCTTGAGGTCTCAAATTCAAATCTCTCAAGGGTGCCCTCCACATGATGTAGCGTCGCTAGCGTGTATGGCCCTTTCTATAACCGATCACGCTAAGTACCTTGTTACAACCTGCACAGTATGATGATAATAGGCTTACAATAAGAAAATATCCTTCTACCAATGCTACTTGGCATGGACTCTAACACATGTTGTGGTTGCGATCTGTGAGGTTGCCTCGGGAGCCATGTTGGTACGATGCTTTACGATCATCTGCGCGAGATCCACATGGCCATTCCACGGTGCCAAATGCAGCGCAGTCCACCCGTCCTTATTCCGGGCTGACACGCTGGCGCCGCGCTCTACGAGCATTTGTGCGAGATCCACGTGGCCATCCCGCGATGCCCAAATGCATCACAGTCGACCCATCCTCCTCCTGGGTTGACACGTCGGCGCCGTGCTCTACAAGCATCTGTGCGAGATCTACATGGCCGTACCGCGATGCCAAATGCAGCGCAGTCCACCCGTCATCGGCGTGGGCGGACAGGTTGGCACCGCATTCTACGAGCATCCGTGCGAGATCCACATGGCCGCTACGGGATCCCAAATGCAGTGCAGTCCAACCATCCTTGTTCTGGGCTGATACGTCGGCGCCGTGCTCTACAAGCACCCGCGCGAGATCCACATGGCCACCCAGCGATGCCAAATGCAGCGCAGTCGACCCGTCGTCGGCGTGGGCGGACACGTCGGCGCCGTGCTCTACAAGCATCCGTGCGAGATCCACATGGCCACCCTCCGATGCCAAATGCAGCGCAGTCCACCCGTCGTCGGCGTGGGCGGACTCATCAGCTTGGGTGGACTCGTCGACTTGGGCGGACACGTCGGCGCCGTGCTCTAAAAGCATCCGCGCGAGATCCACATGGCCACCCCCCGATGCAAAATGCAGCGCAGTCGACCCGTCGTCGCCGTGGGCGGACACGTTGGCGCCGTGCTCTACAAGAATCCGTGCGAGATCTACATGGCCACCCAGCGATGCCAAATGCAGCGCAGTCGACCCGTCCTTATCCTGGGTTGACACGTCGGCGTCGTGCTCTACGAGCATCCATGCGAGATCCACGTGGCCACCCCCCGATGCCAGATGCAGCGCAGTCCACCCGTCCTTCTTCTGGGTTGACACGTCAGCGCCGTGCTCTACAAGCATCCGTGCGAGATCCACATGGCCATCCAGCGATGCGAAATGCAGCGCAGTCCACCCGTCGTCGGCGTGGGCGGACACGTCGGCGCCATGCTCTACAAGCATCCGTGCGAGATCCACATGGTCACCCAGCGATGCCAAATGCAGCGCAGTCCACCCGTCCTTGCCCTGGGTTGACACGTCGGCGCCGTGCTCTACGAACATCCGTGCAAGATCCACATGGCCACCCAGCGATGTGACATGCAGCGCAGTCCACCCGTCGTCGGCGTGGGTGGACTCGTCGGATTGGGCGGACACGTCGGCGCCGTGCTCTACAAGCACCCGCGCGAGATCCACATGGCCACCCAGCGATGCCAAATGCAGCGCAGTCAACCCGTCGTCGGCGTGGGCGGACACGTCGGCGCCGTGCTCTACAAGCATCCGTGCGAGATCCACATGGCCACCCTCCGATGCCAAATGCAGCGCAGTCGACCCGTCGTCGGCGTGGGCGGACACGTCGGCGCCGTGCTCTACAAGCATCCGTGCGAGATCCACATGGCCACCCTCCGATGCCAAATGCAGCGCAGTCGACCCGTCCTTCTGGGTTGACACGTCGGCGCCGTGCTCTACAAGCATCCGTGCGAGATCCACATGGCCACCCTCCGATGCCAAATGCAGCGCAGTCGACCCGTGCTTCTGGGTTGACACGTCGGCGCCGTGCTCTACAAGCATCCGTGCGAGATTCACACGGCCACCCTCCGATGCCAAATGCAACGCAGTCGACCCGCCCTTCGTCTGGGCTGATACGTCGGCGCCGTGCTCTACAAGCATCCGTGCGAGATTCACACGGCCACCCTTCGATGCCAAATGCAACGCAGTCCACCCGTCCATCATCTGGGCTGATACGTCGGCGCCGTGCTCTACAAGCATCCGTGCGAGATTCACACGGCAACCCTTCGATGCCAAATGCAACGCAGTCGACCCGTCCATCATCTGGGCTGACACGTCGGCGCCGCGCTCCACGAGCATCCGTGCGAGATCTACATGGTTATATCGGGATGCCAAATGCAGCGCAGTCGACCCGTCCCTCATCTGGGCTGACACGTCGGCGCCGCGCTCTACAAGCATCCGTGCGAGATCTACATGGCCATTAAGGGATGCCAAATGCAGCGCAGTCCGCTCATCCTCCCTCTGGGCTGACACGTCGGCACCACGCTCCACGAGCATCCGTGCGAGATCTACATGGCCATATTGGAATGCCAAGTGTAGCGCAGCCGACCCGCCCTTCCTCTGGGCTGACACATCGGCGCCGCGCTCTATGAGCATCCGTGCGAGATCTACATGGTTATATCGGGATGCCAAATGCAGCGCAGTCGACCCGTTCTTAGTCTGGGCTGACACGTCGGCGCCGCACTCCACGAGCATCCGTGCGAGATCTACATGGTTATATCGGGATGCCAAATGCAGCGCAGTCGACCCGTGCTTCATCTGGGCTGACACGTCGGCGCCGCGCTCTACAAGCATCCGTGCGAGATCTACATGGTCATTAAGGGATGCCAAATGCAGCGCAGTCCACTCATCCTCCCTCTGGGCTGACACGTCGGCACCACGCTCCACGAGCATCCGTGCGAGATCTACATGGCCATTAAGGGATGCCAGATGTAAAGGTGTTGATGCCTCATCGAATCTCCGAGAATTCACACCCTCTGGGTGTTCAATGGCCAAGATCTTCGCAATGTCGTGTAGACCACAAAAAGCCGCATAATGTAAAGGGGTACCATAGGGTCGAGATGGCCCTTCGGCTCGTTTGGGTTGCGTCCAGTCGGACACTGTTGGGTCATGTATCCAGAGCCAGATGGAAAGATGTGGTTTCTTCCGGTCAAAGAGCTGCTTCATCCCTTCCACTGCATCTTGTGACACGCCCTCAAAACGGGCATGCTCGAACCAGTGCTGGGCTGCGTATTCGGCGAGAGGAAATTCCGTCAGGCTCCGGATCGTGATGTCTTTGTCCAGGTGTAATAGTATACCCAGACATGCTTGGGTGACGAACGTATGGGCAGGTGACATAGAAATATGGTAACGGCGGGAAATATCGTCCGGGTTTTCGGCAAAGCGGCTAGACGTCAAAAATTCTTTCACCGTGAAGTGAGCGAATTGTACGACTCTAGAAGTGCCGGGATACGTTTGGACGTTGACAATGGAAAGTAATGTGGAGCAAGCGGATAGTACTGCTTGAACCGGATTTTTCAGGCGCCAATCCTTATGAAATTTTGGAATTGCCCCTGACTTGAAATCAAATGCCAGAATTTCCGCCAATTCCTCGACTCGGAGCGGGCGGAGAGCTACCGTGACGCAGACCAGGAGTCGTTGGGCAGATTCCCACTTTGTCTCTTTAATCTCTCGCAGAGTGCGTTCGTATGTCTCATCAAGCGTCGCCGGCAATCCGTTTAGAACATCCTGGATATTGCCTGGGAAGCAGTCGGCGAGATATGCGAGCTGACAATCGACCCATCTGAACCTATCGGATGTACGGGTGAGATTGACGAAAGAGATGAGGTATAAATAAATGGCCTACATCCCATCCGCTTTTTTCGTCAACACATCAATCACAAGCTGCTTGTGCTCCCGATTCCAATTTTGCATGTTTTCATTCGTGTTAACGATCGACTCGATATACTTCGTGATATCCTTTGTTTGTCCAGTTTCGTCGTGTAAGGAAATGGAACGGAAAGCTAGAGGCTCGAGGATACCCTTGATGTCGACCTCAGGTCGGCTCGTGACGCATATGCGCAGGTTTGGGAGTTGTGCCTCGACAAGGTCCTCCAAAAATGATAAGAGCTTTTCGCGGGGGGACGACAGAGAAGATGTGCTTGGACATTCATCCAAGGCATCTATGACCAGATAAACTGGTCGCGATCCAGGGCGTTTCAATAAGTCCATCAAACACTGGACAAGTTCGTCATCGCCGGGACTTTGTCCACCACTGGCGTGGGCAGAATAGAAAGCGGACAGGATATCGTGGTAGGAGTCGGACTGGTCGCACAGCTGGAATAACACCGATGAGAGAAGTCCAGAGACGTGCTTCTTTCTATCCTCCCTGAAATCGTAATAAAATATCGCAAGTGATGCGAGGCCGGATTTCTGGATAGTCTTGACCTCCTCGATGATCGTGGAACTGACCAAATTGTAAGTCCGCAAGACAAAACTACGGAAGATTTAGCATACCAAAGGACGCTCTTCCCAGCGCCCGCTACGAAAAGGGGGAGGGCATCAGTCTCTGCGAATATGTAAGCGCTGGGCGACAACTGACGTTTCCCGTTGATCCATAGGAGCGAACTTGGTCCCGAATCCTTCCATTCTGAGAGTGTCTCGCTTTTAACGAACCACGCCCCAGTCTCGCCGTACCGTGATTCGCGCGCGATGTTGAAGTTTTTCCAAGGATCGGGGGGAGAGAGCCACTTTCGAATATTACCCAATAACTCGTCACCTGCCAGAGTACCTCAGCCTCTCATGCAGCAATGGTAATATCAGGATATAGCTGACGTTTCGCCTTGTTCATGTCACTTGTCATTCGGCCTAGCGCCCAGTCAGACACGGAAGTCGCTCGTTACCGCCGACAAACGCCAAACGTACCGAGGTCATTCCGGACATCGTTGATGGACTCTTTGACGTCTTGGAGTGGAAACGTATTCAGTACACGGCTGATTACAAGCCGAACGTTCACTCACCCTCGACTGTCGTGAGAGTTTGAGCTTCAACAACCCGACTTTCTTCTTGTAGGAGGCGGTCAAGCCTCTGACGTGCTTTGTCGATATCCTTAACCCCGAAAAAATTCTTCACCAATTTGACTGTGTCGCATTGAGTAAAGTCACATATTAGCGAAGAAGGACTCACGCCAACGTCGCTTCTTGAGCTGTTGGGTCACTAGAGCGAGCGTGGAGATTAGCTCCACCATCAACTTGACTATTATCTCGTCCACTGCAGGCATCGAATAAGACGTCTTGGCATATAATCTAAGACGACTGATGAAAGATTGAATCGACTCGAGCATGTCGGCGAGTGCGTCGCAACTTGTGATCACGCCATTGGCCGCCTGATTGACCTGGACGTCAGAAGGGTGT
>Ga0307510_10005291_pt1 | contig 15353 bp, 15 predicted proteins | sample 12_EM_MG_FD_207224 | JGI IMG/M metagenome (GOLD analysis project Ga0307510, IMG submission 207224) | Populus trichocarpa ectomycorrhiza microbial communities from riparian zone in the Pacific Northwest, United States - 12_EM | ecosystem: Host-associated > Plants > Roots > Unclassified | place...
TTTAGAAGAAAGTTTTTCAACGCTTGCGTGTCCACTGGTGCGTACTGCTACCTACGAGTTCGGGCATTTCCAACAAGCATCCTGGTTGCCATCCATTCCAACTGCTGTTCCTGCTTCGTCACAAGGTTGACGGTCGCATCACATACATTATAATATTAACAAATATGTCCCACTGCCATCTCAGTCACCAAGTGGTGTGTCTGATGAGTAGGAGTCTCCATTGACCAGCCAGGCCATTATGCGACTAGAATACGCCAGCCGGAAAGCTCCACCCTATTTCAGTCACAAAGGGGGGAGCTGACCTTGAGGGCGATAATGTATGAAGAAAGAGAAACGTTCAGATAATGTTTCTGGAATCGCAAAGTCCCCGTCAAGCACCAAACTCATTCCCAGCAACCATGGATCGATAACTAAACACCAGCACTTACTTAAAGGGTCTTAAAAGCAAATTGAAAATAAATACATCCTTCGAAAGTTTATGGGCTTGAATAAGTCAAGTTGAATCCTAAGCTCGTTTCCCCGCTTCCTTCCCCCCAATCATATTTCTCTTCTACCCCCAATCGTCTCTCTCGACACCAGAAAGTGTCGGTCAAGAGGGGCCCGAGAGAAGTAATACATACGCACCACGTATCCACCAATATCACCCCCTCATCTCACTGTACTGCTCTTATAAATACACAAACTAATTCTAATTAGATATCACTATTGAGTGTTTAGGGTTGCATAATTCATACTAGCAGTCTCCACCGTGTCCAGGACGAAGCTATGCGGTACCGAGCAGGATCACCAACAAGCAATCCTCCGTTACCTTACCCTCGCAATCTCCCTCTTATGCACCAAAAACCCGGCTCGCTGCCCGCCCAGTTTCCTCGCCGGTATTGTGGAGACTGTAGTAATCAAACAAGACACGAAAACCTGACCGCTCCTCACCAAAGCATCTGCCATGAGAACCCGTCAGGTCCAGATACCCCAAGAGCATCGGGTAGAGGCGCTCCCACGGGAGTCTATCAGTCAGCCAATCAGGATTTTCATCAAGGCTTCCGCACCTAAACCTTCGAAACTAACCCAAGAGGCCTACCTACCGTATCATACCAGGATACCTCCCAAGTTCCCAGCACAAATAGAGCTACTACTCGAACATCCAGCACCAGTCAGTAGAAGGTAATAAGCCGTGCATCAATCTTCACTCCCCTGGCACATGCCAGTATCCTGATAACAGCCAATATTTTCACATCGTCGTCAAACCCCGCTCCATTCCAACCTCGAAAGCGCGGTACCTGTCGCCCGCCTGTACCCCGCTACACATTTACCCGATCAAACCTACCCGCATCTTCTCCTCCCCCCCAGCGTCCGCACACCTACCGCATACATACTATAACTTTCAAAGACCACACTACCCGCTCCGTACCGCGAATCCGCGGGGTTGCTCCTCAGGATACAATCACTCCCTTATTATGTACGCGGCACTTAAAGCTGCCATCGCATACACGGCAGGTATGTAGGTTGGCTGGCGGGTAATGCATAGCAATATATGACACACCAGTACCCAACCGCATAGCATACCGATACCGTACAAGAACCGTATGTGAAAACCCGAGTTTGCTCCTCCTCCCTTCCCTCCAACCCCTCTTGCAGCGGCCCGCATGTTGTCCGGAGATGTATTGGATTGGGGTGAGGTTTTATGTTGTTGGTGGTGTTATCACCCGAACACCCTAGGTCATAATACAGTATCTATCACACCTACCAACATCTAAGAACCATAACACCATCAAACACCGGTTCTAAAACCCGGTAACAGCAAAATAGTAAAAGCCCAGCACACAGCAACCCAGCACCGTACCGTCCCCCGGCTCTGTTTCCAGTTTCCTATGAGAATGAAACGGTTGCGGGCACCTATCCACCGCAATTCAGAATTTCATACCCGGCCAGTTTGAAATTAAACGGGCGGGGTGCAGTTTTATGGGGTCTAATAGCACCGCACCACTGCACCCACTTTCCTTATTCATTCGCCGGACGACTTTTCCGTGGCCTGAGCTAACCCCACACTCTCACCGGACGGTATCGCCCCCCGCTCCACGTTCTCCTCATGGCAACAGGAGCGGCAGGCGGGACAATAGAGTTTTTCTTCTCCGCTTCTTTTTTGGGAGTGTGGAAGGGGTTTGGGGATTAAGAACTCGAAATTGGGATGGGGTTACGTGGTCGTTCGTGGAATAGGTGTGGAGTGGGCTACGACATGCTACGATATGATACCGGCATGCGGTCCTCGAACGGGTAAGATTGCGGAAGTGTGCTGTACCGTACGGCTCCGGGTTCGTAACTCATCGTATATAAGTTCGTTCATTCTTCACCAACGAGATTACAGCCCCTTTTAACAAGTTGAACACACCGGTTGTGATGGATGGGAAGAGGGAGGGGTAGGAACTTGATTCCTTTTCATCCACGAGTACGATACAGTGCCATATGCATAGTTCCCACAGAGCACGACGATACCACGCAAACAATCACTTATAAAAACAGCTGTCAAAAACCGTTAGGTGGCCCCTTGTCCCACCTAGTCATGTCGATCTTCCCGCTGCCTCCGCTCCCTCCACTGCGCAGGTGGTGTGCTGCAGGCAGGTGTGCTCTATCGCCACGCTTGAATCTCCAACGGCTAAAAGCTAAGGCATGACGCAGAACCCTAGTGTTCCATTTACCAACAATTCCTAGAGCATAGGAACGCATAGACTGATCCTAGGCACGAGGCATCCGGCATGCACTCACACCTACTCACACTCACCCACAAGAGCAGACTAACCTACATCCTGCTAAATACTACTATTACGCGCAAACCTGCTACGACCAACAGATGTTGTATGAGTTCCATACTCCCGGCAGAAAATCGATCTGCCGTACCGCCACAAAAGGTCCCATTCTTCACTCCCTAACCCACAAAAGTAAGCCCAATTTCTCCCTACCTCCCCAGCCGTCCAAAGCATTGCCCTGTTTCAATAGTGTCGACACCAGCACATAGCACTCCCATCATACCATACCATTTCATTTATTTATCATCTCTAACCCCCGGCGGGGGTACTCACACGGGATCACCTGACACGGACGTTCCGGGCTAATCCGGATGTCCCAGCGTACACTCTGCGCTCACCAGCGTGTAAGGGTAATGATAATGCGAGCAGGCGGACCGCGCAGGAGGTACGATCAAAGTTTGTGGGGGACTAGGGTTGGAGCGTATGCACTCTGCCAACACCCCACTACGTATACCACCAGCACCCATAATATCTCAAACTATCTTGCGAGCATGATAGAACATAATGGATTCCCCTTTCGAGGGCTCGGTCAGACGAACCGACCGACCAAACAAGGGCAGGGCAAAAGGTGAGAATCGAGACAAGTATCGTAAAGAGAAGGCAGAAAAAAGGAAAAGAAAAAAATAGGGCTTGTCAGATATCACCGCAAGCCAAGAGGAGTTCAATACGAAAGTTGAAATTCTTCACCTCGTATTTAGGATACTACACTCGCCTGAAGCATAGCCCACTATACAAATACCACGGGCAGGCACTTCTGTAATATTATAATAATAATATTATTATTATTATACTTCTATCATACCCATTAGTTAGCCCCATCCATTTTAGAACTCTCATAATATAACCGCCTCACAAACTCGAGCCCAACTCGAGTGATACTCCATGACACTAACCCATCCCTGCAAGTTTAGCCTCCCATGACACGATCCCAGTTTGTATACCGTACCCCCCCAGCCCTACAGTGCTACAAAGAAGATCCGTCCCAACCAGCCGCCCTGTCTCGCCCTATCTATCGCGTGCGAAGCACGCGAAACATATCGAAACCTTGATCGGCGGTGAGGAGTTTTAGCCTCGGCTCGGGCGCGGTATTATGCCATGCCGGTACGAACACGGGTGAGGTAAGGTAAGGTAAAGTAAGGTGAGGTGAGGTGAGGTGAGGTAAGGTAAGGCTTTTTTTTCTTCCTTTCTCTGTTATGCTCGTTTGTTCGTTTGTTGGTTGGTTGGTTGGTCCGCCGAATGCGGCGGGCGGGCGAGCGAGCGATGTGGGTGGATGGGTGGTGTTGGTGAAGCTCGGAGTCTGGGTTTTGGGGCAGTCTTTTTTTCTTCTTCTCCGCGGTTGGGTTTACCCGGTGTTGGGATCGCGCCGTCTTTCGCCTACAGATAGTGTTCCCAGTATTCAGCCCTGGTGGTGGTGGGAAAGGTCTCTAGAGTAGTATCGTACTATACTCGAGCATGATATCATGATATGGTATGCGGGCTTTTGTCTATGCAATAACTTGTATTTTCTCATTTTATCTAGCCATCGATAAAGTTCTAACTTTACATACTACGTCCCAAGTTGTATCATGTATCATTGTAGAATTTGATATCTAGTGCCCCCCCGGTTCATGATGCTGCCGGTTTGACGGAAATCCGTGGACAAGTGGATTAATGCTGCAAAGAAAGGTGGGATGGTTCGTTAGTTGGTACTTGTGCGTTCCTTCTTCCGCAATAAAGTTATCAGGCTTGACACTTTTACCGAATGATGCTCTTCGGACCATCAAACTACTGCATTATCTTGCAAATCATCTCTTGAACCGGTAGAGCGCGAAGGGCCTCAAACCGGGACCAAAGGGGTGCCGAATCCCGATCTTGGATTGGAGGATCACAGCGGTGAACTTTAGGAAAGTAAAAGCTATGATGCAAGATGTAGGTATGTTAACAGTTTCCTGAGTAGAGAGAGATAAGCGGTTTTTCTTTTCCTCTCTTTGTTTCTCTCTGACCAGATATACGGGTACCCAGCTAGAGAAGTTAGCCCTACGGAATTCGAAACCCTGTGGAGGGCGAAACATGCACTGTGAGTAGAGTACTCAGATATTCGCAATGTCGAATATATCACACACGCGGTGGACAGGCACCGTACCACCGGTAGTACACGTACAGTACGGAAGAGTACTTTGGCAGAGGTGTGTGCAACCTCAAGCTTTGAGGCTGGATTGGTTGCTAGAGAACCCGCTGACCTCTAATTCGCCGTTTTCAGGGAGGGCCCACTTCAAAGCATGTTGCACCGTGATAGCCTAACAGTTTGTGAATTGCCGACACGAATCTCCTGGTGTGGTGAGACTCCCTATTACATCTACTACGGCACACAAAATTTCCAAAATGTTAAGTGGTTAGCAGGATTGTGTGCGATGACTATCGGTAGTGGTGCCGAACCGGATACCGTGTGGTCGTGCCCAACAAAATAGAGAACAGAAGCGAGGGAGAGGGGGAAAAAAAGGGGAAAAAGAAAGAATGGGAAAAAGAAAGAAAGAAAAACTCTTCGATCCCCTCCGATTCTCCTAGTGTTGTGCGGTGCTGTGCGGTCTTGTCTATGCGGCCACAATCTCCGACGCGAAGAATATTACACGTACAAGTACGAGACAAGACAATGGAAATGTTCTCTCCGAGGCGTGTCCTCCCTCCCGCCGGACAGGCTTCTTCCTTTCTTTCCTTTCTTTTTCTCTCTCTTCCGAGCTCCACTGCTAGTACCATACGGTACTCGTAACACTTGCGCGTCCCGAAACTTGAGCCTTGAATCCGGGGTGATTAGTGCGAAAGTCGAGGCGAATACATGTAACGAAGTTTTAGAGATCCGTGCTGTGCTGTGCTGTGGGTTTTTTCTTCTTTCTTCTTTTTTGCTTTTGCTTCTCCCTGCTCGCGACCGGCAAGGGGATCGGATCAGTAAACTGCAGCATTGGCTGTGCTCGATCTAAAATACTCCGCGGTTGTGGTTGCTTTTTTATTTTGTGTCTGCCTTGGTTTAGTGGGTTATGCAGGAAAGGGAGAAGGAGAGAGGCAGAGGTGGGATGCTGTTTGCGGCAGGGAGGAAGGAAGGGTCGCTGGAGGGGGTACGGTAGACCACCGTATTGTATTTTGAATAAAGGTGTGTTGAAAAGGGAAAGGATTGTTGTCTTTTCTCTTTACTCCTTGTCGGTCGCTTTCTTTCTACCACACTCTCGGTATTTATTCATTCGAATTTCATCTTTCCCAAGGCGGAAAAGATGGGATTTTTGAGAATCGGCATGTTTAGTGGATCCCCGGGCACGGAGCTGAATACTCGAGTAGAGGACGGGGGCTTGCGATTCCCTGCCACGGGACAAAGCACAGCGCAGCGCGCCCAACAGAGCAGATCAAACTTGGACCAATACCCGTACCGGCACCGGTACCGTACTAGCGCAACAAATGACTGGATATTTTACCTTACTATGGCCTAATCTCGATTGACTCAACACCCCCGAGATAAAACCGGGCCTGCTCCGGCATTATGATACTGGACCGTATTCGAGCACCGGTATGCCCAAGCTGCTATATATAAGGTGGGTCTAGAGTCTGGACCGTAGCAGGGAGGGCACACCTGCTGCTGCGCCAACGGCGGGGAGGAGGGTGGCCAGCATCTCTCGCTTCCCTCGTGCCTGAAATGAAATGGTGGATGGAAATGAATGCCGCTGGTGCCAGATTGCTGAAGCAGATGGCTTTTTCCTTTTCTTCTGATGGGGTCAATATCAATCGTGGTCGTGCGCTATGGCACCGTTGCAATATAGTAGTGTGCAGTGCTGGTGCCGTATGCTTCTCGGAATTCAAGATAGACGGCGGTACTGTACAGTACCGGTACCATACTCTACGAATAGGAGAGCCGTGTCACAACATGGTATTCACTCTGGTGCGAATGTTTTCCCTTTCTGCCTTTTTCTTTCCCCCCCCGTCTTCCAGCATCCTGCCTCCTGTACTCGAGTACCCCTGTGCATTGCCGCCCCGGCGCCAGTGCGCTCTTATTTACTTTTGCGGGACATCGCTTGGGGGTGTGTTCGTGCTTTGGTAGGGCAGAAACTGTGGATGTTCAGCCGCAAGGGAATGGAGTTTGCACTCCTCTGCACCTTGCACTTATCATGTTGTACTTGTATGGAGGCATCTTTGGGGTAAATGGTATCATACTGCGAGCTCGCGTCCGCCCTATCCTCCCTTTCAGTCGACTCGCTTTTGCATTTCGCCCAGTGGATAACCACAGCGGCAGCAATGTCCGTCCGCTTTCCAACTTTCTTTTTGCTGTCGCTTTCAGTTATATGTTCCAAGAACTATGATAGCTTTACCTTAGGTTTGACCGCTTCCGCCTTCTATCATGCCGTAGCTTACACACCAGCAATAATAATAGCTAAGGAAAATTAATTAATTGCCCCGTCTGGTAATGTATGTGGGGAAAGGGCGGCGGCCTGTTGTACAAGTAGTCTTTGCCAAACCTTCATGCACATACATACTCTCTCTACCGTACCTTATCTTGCCCTTTTTTTTTTTTTTTTTTTTTTTACTCGTTCGCCCCCGGATCTTTCATCCTTGGGGGCTGCAACGGATTTGCCAATCCTGCTCCTGTTTCTCACTTTGGAGTAAGTTAGTCCGCTTTTGTGCCTGTCAGCCTGTCAACTTAGTGTGGGTAGACTACCGTAAACTTACGTGCTCTCCACTCACACACTCTTTCCCGCCGTCTCCCCCCCCACCTCCACACAGCTCCTGAGCTTCACGTTCTAATTACCGTTCTTTTCTTCCCATTTTCCTCCATCTTGCATTACCCACTCTTTAAATTGCTTCCGAACTTGCTCATGGTTGAGAGGGACAAGTTCTTTTCCTCCAAAGTCTGAACTCCGGATCCGCTGCGTAAGGAGTATCGGGTCCTTCAGATCCCCTCGCCCAAGCTCTCGAAACTGTCATAGGCACGGCAAACATGAGGATTCGCATTCGTGAACAGCTCAGTTTGCTAGTCGCTCTGACTGCACTGATAGCAGTTGGTGTCTTGGCCGTTGTAACAGTGAGCTCCCTTCTATCCATCCATCCCCAACTTACCAAACCGGATCAAACTTTGACCTGGTGCCCAACAATCGTTTCTAACGAGAGCAGTATGTTCACAATTACCGACTAGTCCTTGATGTTCGATCGTCCAGATTCTCACTCACTGCCTCATTAAAATCCGCACAAGTCACCCAGTCAATTGCCCTGCTATACAACACCGTCTATGCCATCAGCACTAGGGCCATCTTGCAGGGTGCTCTACGGAGGTACCAGAAGGGGAACAATACTGTGGATAATTGGCTACGGACCATCGATGACTTGAAAAACTCGGCTAGTGCTGATATGGGGGGCTTCCCGCATGTCTTGCAGATGGTGGTTTATGATGAGAATCTTAGCACGGGTATGGTCGGAGTGCCTGATGGAACGGTGATTGATGGAATGCAACTTGGTGCTGCAAACCCAAACTTTACCGGCACACTACCGAATGGGACGACGATAAAGGTTGGGGGTGGGCTGGGTGGCAGACTGGGTCTGTTGAACGTTACGGGAGATAATGCTAATGGGGTTATGTTACCTCCTGACCTAGCCAATGGAAACGTTACGTACCCAATGCTTCTCGCGAATTCGTCTGCGGCTTACTATGCTGAGGCTGATGCGAACCTCACTAAAGGACTGCCAGTGAAGGATGGGTTTCCCCATAGACTGTACCCTTTTTTGCAGGGCAGTCAGGAACTTGCCCCGAACAACGTGTTTACCCCCGAGGATATATATTCCAAAAGGGGATTGCTGCTAGGTCCGATGAGGGTTAGCGAGTCGCTCTACATACTATCGTTCACTATTCCAGTCATCAATAACACTAGCGAGGCGACACTGTTGGGATTTCTCACGGTCATACTGAACGCCGGTGCAATACTGGACATTGTCCAGGATACGCGCGGTTTGGGGTCTACGGGCCAAACAATATTGGTTGGCCCAGCTACACCTAACAACAAATGGACAGATCCCACTCTTTCCGCCATCTCCGAGACGTGGAATAATACAAATAACCGGTCGGATTCTACCGGCGCCCCTAGAATTACTAGGAGGAGCTCTCTGGATCGGGATACGACTTCTCCCGAGTCAACGATTGAATGGGTGGGGAGAAAGTTGGGTCTCGGAAAGAGGGCTCTTCCCGAAGATATAGGAGACTATCAGTTCCGATACCTGGTCCCACCAGGTAGGCACCCGGTGCTGGCCGGGGAGGTACGTAAGCTGAAGGATTACCCTATGGTTAAAAAGGCCTACCAAGTCGGGATTGGTGTGAATAGGCGGGAGGGTTATAATGGCGATGGGGGGGGGAGTAATCTCGACACGAGGAATTCCGAGGACCGGGTTGTTAGCGTTGGGTGTGGCTCCCCTTTCACCGTGCTCCTCTTCCCGGGCTAACAGATTATAGCTTTTCCACCGTGGAAGTCGTCAGGAACCTCGCTGATTGGACCCTTTTGGTGGAACAGGACCAAGGGGAGGCCTTTAAACCGATCTACAAGCTAAGGAATATATTGATAAGCACAGTTTTCGGAACCTTCGCTGTTGTCATTGCCTTGGTGTGCCCGATAGCTCACTTTGCCGTCAAGCCCATAACCAGATTGAAGCGTGCGACAGAAAAAAGTAGAGAATTTTCTGACTCTTATCGTACTGGCCTGAGCCCAATGCTGCTTGTACTGAATGCTAACCCCCCCCTCTGTAGGCACTCGACCACCTTCTTATACCCCTGATCGCAGATCATCCGGGGCGATCGGTTCCCTCGATCCTGAGGCCAATTTGGAGGATCTGGAAAACGGGGATCGAGGGCGTAACCGGTTTTACGGAATGGGAGAGTTCGCGCGGCGCCGGCGTCTTAGAAGGGATAGTTCTCAGAGCGGGGACGGGAGCGATGAGCAGAGAAGACGGGCGTTTCGGATCCCTGGCAAAGTGCGGGAAAGGAAACATATTATCGACGATGAACTCACCGACTTGACACGGACGTTTAATGAAATGTCCGAGGAACTCGTGAGGCAATATGAGAACCTTGAGGAGCGGGTTGCCGAGCGGACTAAGGAGCTTGAGGAGCAGAAGAAGGTTGCCGAGTCGGCCAACCGGGCTAAATCACTCTTCGTGGCTAATATCACTCACGAGCTGCGAACACCTTTGAACGGTATTTTGGGTATGTGCGCTGTTTCCATGCAAGAGGACGACATACCCAAGATCAAGCGGTCACTCGCTGTGGTCTACAAGAGTGGGGAATTGCTACTCCATCTTCTCACGGATTTGTTGACTTTCTCGAGGAACCAAGTCGGGCATATGGCTATATCACTGGACGAGAAGGAGTTCCGGATGGCGGAGATATCGACGCAGATCAAGGCTATATTCGAAACCCAAGCAAATGAGTCCAAGATTGATTTTAGCATTAATATTACGCCGGAGAAGGCTGTTCAGCAGATGGTGTTTTGGGGTGATTCGAACAGGATACTCCAGGTTTTGATTAACCTGGTTAGCAATAGTCTTAAGTTCACTCCGTTAGTTAAATTTTGCCCTCTTTCGGTTGCGGTGCTGATATCAGAGTAGGGAGAACGGCGCCGTTCAGGTTCAAATGAGGCTACTGCAAGAGGTGCTACCGGTCCCTGAAGGAACCACAATACGGCGTGGCAGCTCCAAGAGCGGATCTAAGCGTGACCAGGGGTCAAGAACCGTCTCCCGAATTAATTCTACAAACACCCCTCGGAACGGGTCACCTGCCGCCAGTAGCTCTCCCCCGACGAGCCAAGCAGCCAATCCCCCCATTACCGAGAAGGTTGGTGACCAGATACTCGGGGATGGACCAGCGTTAGGGCCGCCCCCAAATGCTAAGACATATATGTTCGAATTTCAAGTCGAAGATACCGGCCCTGGCATCCCGGAGCATCTTCACCAAGAAGTCTTTGAGCCATTTGTTCAAGGCGATCTCCGCCTGAGTAAGAAGTACGGTGGAACAGGTCTCGGCCTCAGCATCTGCGACCAACTCGCAAAACTAATGCATGGCACAATTGAGCTCAAGAGCGTGGAGAAGGCCGGGACAACTTTCACACTGAAAATTCCTCTAAGGCACGTAAAAGAGTACACCCCAAGCGTCGGCGCCGGCTCCGTCGTCGCACCTATTGACAGAGCCCTGCCCGAGACTGCGTCCGCCAAAAGCGTCCAAAGTGGTGTCTCCTTTGGAAAGAATCACAAGCCACGCCTGGTAGGCCTCAGCCAGCCGTTCTTCGCCCCCAGCATACCACCGAATCCAACGCCCGACCAGGAGCTCCCCGAGATGGCTGCGAACGGCGGGATGCACGAGCACCGAGGGAATGAGGACACGGGGAGGATTCGAGTGCTAGTCGCGGAGGATAACAAGGTCAATCAGGAGGTTGTGCTTAAGATGCTGAAGCTCGAGGAGATTTACGACGTTACCATTGCAAAGGATGGGCAGGAGGCTGTGGACAGAATTAAGGAGGCGTTGGACGTTGGGGAGAATTTCCAACTGGTGCTTATGGATATTCAGGTATTTTCCTTCCCTCCAGACAGCTAGTCGGACAAGTGCTAATAATGAACAAAAGATGCCAAACCTCGACGGCATAGAATCCACCAGAATAATCCGCCATTTGGGCTACGATGCACCCATAGTGGCATTATCAGCCTTTGCCGAAGAAAGCAATGTTCAAGACTGTGACTACTCCTCCACCCCCCCTTCCTCCTCCCCCCCTCAGCTGCGCAATACTAATCTAGCTCGTGTAATAATAAAAAGGCCTCGACGCGGGCATGAACTACTTCCTAGAAAAACCCATCAGGCGGCCCCAACTCAAACAAGTCCTGAAAACTTACTGCTACACTATAAAAGAAGAGTGCGCGTCCTCCATGGAGCAGCTTGCTGAGGGGTCCGCTTCTGTGGGGACGACTCCGATGACTACGCCTCCCGTGGAGACGGCGGAGGGGAAGAGTATTGGGGGGTCGATTGGTGGTGGGGGATGGGAGTTTGGGAAGGGAGAGAGGCTAAGGGGTTGAGTATATATACGTTCCTCCCCCTTCCTCCGCATATGTTTGAGAAGAGATTTCCCCAAGGTCTTTTTGGTCATTTTCGCCCACTTCTTGATGCCTTCGGGAGCTTTACTGTAATCCTACTGTTTTCTTCCGCCTTTATTTCTTCATTCTGGCGCACTTTTGGAAACTTGCTTTTTATCGGGGCGTTTTTACTTTTCTCTTTTCATAATCTAACAAACAGGAAAATTATTTTTTTGGGATAAATGAGGAATATCTTTCTGGGTTTATTTTGGGATACTATGACACGTTACGGTATTGGGTATCTTTCATTGTTTTTTTAGCGGTTAAGTAAAGGAGGGAGGAGGGTACTAACTTTTCTTCCCTCTTCTTTCCTTTCTACTGGTTTTGGGGAATCTTTTTTCTCCCCACCACTACCGTAAAAACTTGAATAATTGGACGGTGTGCTATGAAGTCCAGAATTCCCTTCTCTGGAAAGGGGGTAAAAGCACAGCAAAAACACGGCCCCTTTCCCCCCTCCGAGACAGAAAAAAAAACAAAAATTTCTTGACCTTACTAGGAGAGGAAAGTCCAACGACATAGCACACCGTCCAATTATTCAAGTTTTTACGGTATCAATAGTGGTGAGTTAGCTAGTTAGACGTATAATACTACACATATACATGATACGGAAAAGTACCGTGACGGATATCATGATTGCTTGATGCGATTTTTCCTTCAGCCTCGTTCAATAGCGTTCAATAGGGTTGATATCTAGTGAATTGGGGCGCTATTCCCCAGCCTGCGCACCGTTTTCCTAAAACCAAGCCGCAGTATCTGCTACCGAGTGTGTTTTTACCTTATCCTCAATTGTATTCTCCACATTTTGCCAAGTATTTACAATATGAAGCCATTCTCCAAACCCCCAATACATACTCATCTATTAACCATTTGTACTCAAATATTGGTATCAAGGTACACTTATTTATCCTAGGAATGTAAGCCCAAACTATTAACTTTGTTCCAGCTTCTCTCGTGATCCAACAAATACAGTGCTTCTCCCACTCTCCCTCTACTTGTATTCTATTGGAAGAACCTAATTTACTTTAGAAGACAACTACTTTTCTAGAGGCCATTCGTTAGTGAAAGTTACATACCGAAACTCTCCTCTCGCCAATCCTTATACTTTGGTTCTCAAGCTAACTATTTGATAGGATGCTCATTCTTGGGTATAATATGACGTGGAAACTAAGCGGAGGGGCAATAGCTCCCATCTGAGCATCTCCTCTCTGCAGCCCAGAGCCCTATTGCATGGCTCCGGTAGGTGGGGTGGTGGATGATGGTCCTTTGCAGAGTTCTTATATGCCAGCAATCCTTGAGGTTGGTTCGCGGGGGAGAGTGGGAGGTATGGATGAGTGGTTTTCGTCTGGGGAATAGAAGGCCTTTGTTAATGGATTCTTTTACCAGCGCACTGGGTTCTACGGTATAAAGTAGATAACGTGCCTGCCATCTGTCTACGTATGACACGTGTTAGCCTGTTTTTCACCGCCCTTGAGCTACTCTGTAGAACAACAAGTCAGACCACGTGCGCTGGCCCCGGGGGGGAGGTACGGAGCCACCAATATTACCAATCGGATCTATTTCGTATATTATGCGATATCATATAATTCCAGTTCATAGGTCAAGATGCCGAAAGTGTGTTGCTCTGCCCAAGGGGAATCACAAGCGATCACCCAGGCTCGACTCATCCGCTATAGCTTTCCGGGGTAGCACTCTCATGATGCCACTCTTGCCCACCCACCGTGTAGAATATAAAGAGAAAGCGGAAGTCTGGCTTCCCTATTTCTCCCAGCCAGTCTTTTTCCGCTGTATTCAGTGGAGCGTAGTACGAGGAACAATCACTAGGAATCTCTGGTCCAACCGGAGCGGTAGGGGGCACTGTCCAGCAACGGCGCGCCTCCCCTCAACATTCCTCATAAGAGAACTCCAATTCGGCTCCATCGCATTCCCGTTCGTACTCTCGAAGCTAGAGCATGCCCAAAGTCGTGCTCTGATCAGCAGGTTGAGCACTATGCCGGGGGTCTCATATCTGGTTATCCCGGTGTGAAGTGGGGACTTCGAAATGGCCAGGCACGGCGATGCCTGAAGGGGATTTGTGGACTATTTTATTGTCAGTCAGCGTGCTGGTAGTGGAGTTGTAGATGCTGATGTTGTAGGTTTTGTAGTCTCTGGACATTCGTTGCTGTGGTTGGTACTGTTAGATGTTAGTCAAAAAATTGGAAGGGGAGAAGGAGGGGTAGGAACGAGGTATTGGCGGGGGTATTGGTCGGAGGATTGGACGCTGTAAGGATGCCCCCCCACGCAGCATCGTGGGGAGGGCAGGCTGGGTTTGTTAGTGTCTGGGCCTGGGATATGGAAGGGACCAGAGTAAATACACCGATGCATCAAGGATTTGAGCTTATAGCTTAGTCACATCAACCCTACATTGTTCGTCATCGCCAAAGTGCTAACGGCCTGTATCCATTCCATATTACCCCTTGATTCCCCCCTAAACCTTGATACTGAAATCCGGGGGAAAAAAGCCTTGCCACGAGACATGTTCCAAAACCAAGAAACGAGTGATATCATTGGCTGGAAATTTTGACCAGCCCTACTGAAACCATGTTTTCCATCACTCGAGCTCAACGCCGAGTGGGTCTCAGATGGGAACAAATAGAACGAGACCACTCCTAGAAAGAGGTATCATGGCCAAATATTTAGCGCGTATGCATAAAATCGTAATATATTTCATGTTACGATATCACAGGCTCCTTCTTCCCTTAAAAGTTATTCTATACAATGACATTGAATGCCAATGTCTCTGATTATAATAGGTACCAGTACGTGGCGGTTTGACGTAAGCATGTATGCTACTGGCTGTTGCCGGGGTAGCTGAAGCAGTATATAAAGGCTACTGTAGGTACCCCTCGCATCGAATCTTTCCCCGCCAAAATAACCAAAATACAAGATCTTTGAGCAAACACAGGCGACCACCATCCGGTGGCCCCCTTTCTGGCCTTTTTATAATTTAGCATCCTCGTTTATCCGTCTCGATTGGCCAACCGGTCCGTATGTCGCAGCTGAGGCCCAAGTACCGGGGAAATATCTGAGATCTCATCCCAACCTCCCTCAGTTCTCTAAAAACCCCCCTTTGTCGGTATGCTTTTGGGTTTCTTATCATTATCTCCTATCTTGAAGAAACAAGCTTGAATAATCAGGACCCCGGATTAGCACTTGGTTCTCCCCATCCCCCCATCCCCCCGCCCCCGCCGTGCCCCCTGATTGGCTAACGAAATTCCCCAATAATCTCACACAAAGCTCCAAAACACACCACGGGTAGCGGGCCGCATCGCGCCCCTCTAGCATTAGAAGACAGGATCTTCTCAAATAACTTTTAATAGATGCGAGACGCTAACAAATCAAGCAAGTCTCACATAATTTATCCCTTCCTCACCACTTCCTTCATATGGTGGAAAGCTTGGC
>Ga0307510_10005292_pt1 | contig 15352 bp, 19 predicted proteins | sample 12_EM_MG_FD_207224 | JGI IMG/M metagenome (GOLD analysis project Ga0307510, IMG submission 207224) | Populus trichocarpa ectomycorrhiza microbial communities from riparian zone in the Pacific Northwest, United States - 12_EM | ecosystem: Host-associated > Plants > Roots > Unclassified | place...
GGGCTTTGTCTTGGAGGTCTGTTTATTCCTTCCTTCCTTCCACACGCAAGTAACGAGGGGGGGGGGTTAACGTTTTGTACGGTGGTGTGAAAGCGCGAGGAAAGGCCACCGAGGATGATGCTACCTACATCACGGTTGCCTCCAGGGCTGCGCTGGATGTGAAGGGGGTTGGGGCTGTTGCTTATAAAGATAGGTACGGTGTCTTTTCTAGAGGAGGGAGGAGGAGGAGGCTAATTGAAGGCATTGGGGATGGGTTTAGTAAGGTGATCCTACGGAAGGGTGGTAGTGGTGTTTTGGTTGCGGTTTATAAGGAGAATGATTTGTTGGGGGAGGCCCCGGATGAGATGTGAGGTGCTTCTTCTACTTTTATTTGTCATTTGGGAGCTGGTTTCTTTTCTCTCTCTATCTATGATATCTACTTGAGGCACCCTCTTTAAGTAGGAGATTTTTCTTTTCTTCCCAAAGCTGTCTTATCAGGAGCTGTTATTGTTTTGTGCTCATCCCCAAAGCTGTCGTGCAAGCGCTCCCTCATAATACCATACATTGACTCCCCCCTCCCCCCTTTGTTTTCATAATTTCGCTCGGGATCCGAAGCCCTTTCAAAGATACTCTTCTCTCTTTCCCTCCTCCCGGTCCTCAACTTGGTCACTTTTGAAGAGGCCAGCCCACCAAGTGCCGAGAGCGATCATCACCGTGAAGAGCACCCAGATCACAACTCCTATCTCGATCAGGACAAGGATGACCCATAAGACACCATGGTTCTCGCCGTTTTCTCCATCATCGCCGACACCTGCTGCTGCTCCTCCATCTTAGCTATCATCACTGCGCTCCCAAAAGACACTTACGCACAGGAGAGTGGAGCGTTATTGTGACTCATTTGCGGCCCCCTCCTTGCAAACTCCGCCGTCTCCAAAACACCTACTTCTGGGGTATACTCCTCCAATGGGGTCTGTTGCCAGTAGTAGCTCCGATACGAGTGGGCCAGCTGTGCCCACCGGAGCTGCAATAAATTCTGGGATGCCATGCCGAATGCTTGTTCGTCCAGCGGTGGTTGTTGTGGTTCCGAGGGTTTACCACCGGCGATCACCTCAGTCTTGTCCCTATTCTGTCATAACCTCCTTCATTCTTTTGGGTTAGTCACCGCGGGGAAAAAGAAAAACCAATAGTAGAATTCAGACACGAGTGACGTCCCATGACAGCCTATGCCTTTTTTGTGAAAAAATAAAAATGAAAAATCTCCCTATTTCCGCATCGCCAAGCCCAACTCGATGGTTGAACTTTTTCCAATTTTCCCCTTCTTGAAACGATTTTCCCTGCCAATGTTCTGGCGTTATTAGACTAATTAAACCCCACTATAATATTCATTCCCCCCCACCGCCCCCATCTCGTGCTCAAAAGTTCCCGCCATAATAGCAATTGATCATCCCACCTACCCAGAAAATCTAACTACTCGAGTACGGGTACAAGTACCATCGTAGTACAAGATTCACCCGCATTAAGAAAGAAAGAAAAAGAAAAAAAACAAAAACATTGGCAAAGGGAAAAAAAACAAAAACAAAAAACAAACTCAGGCCTTGCCTAAATATTATTATTTTTGTTTTTCGTGCGACGGGGTTTCGGCCGTTCGGTCCGATCCGTGATTTTTTTTTGCTGGCAAGTCTTCGGTTGGCGAACTCCTACTCTAATTACCGTATTAGCTACGGTAGGCGAACGGTTTCGTGTTAGTGCTGGTTTTGTGCTGTGCGCGGGTTGATGATATTCTGCTTGGTTGGTCGAGGTGGTGGTATGGCTCTTGCGTGCGCAGAGTATGGTACGGGATTCCTTGATATATGGGGTTGAAGGATATGTATGCTTGGGGGGGAAGTATAGTGCAGACACATCGGATGTACCTGTTGAGCTGTGGCGAAGATGAGTTCGAATGGGGATACTTTGGCGCTGCAGGCTACCTCTTCCTCGTGTGCGAAATGCCGGTACCTGATTGTTGGAAGGGCGCTTTGATCAGTGGTCCATTGCGGGGGCTTGAGGCTTGGTAAATCCAGGCTCGCGAATAAGTGTGAGGGGACTCCCACAGTTCTGATTGTGGTATCGGAGATTAGAGTATTGTGGGATCTGGACTATTCTATTTGTGGTAAAGCAAGTGCAAGGTTTACAGTTCGCAAATCTGGGGGAGGGGGGAGAAATGGGGAGTGGTAATCTAGTGTCGGGGCTTCTGTAACACGGAAAAAGTGTAGAATGCGATATGGCTGGGCAGGCTCGTGCTATTAGCACTCGGCCGTAATGATGCTTTTTGGACGAGGATAAAATACATCATTTAGTGTCACTCGGTCTCTGTACTTTCCGGCATCTGCTTCCTAGTCTTCGAGCACTGCGGAACCGGTCGGTGTTCCTTAGTCTCGAATTAAAGTTTGTCCGGGTTCAACTTATCCTGCCTCCCTCTTCCCCATTCCATTGCTGGATCAATTGATCAGATATGCAATTTTGTTCTCACTTATTTTCTCAAGTCTTCTATATTGTTTCCTTCGATCTCCTTTTCGCTGCGATTATATGTTGTTTCACTGCACAAACCGTGGGCCTCTCCAGCCCTCTGATAGAATGAAGTTCTCGAGTCCCTCTCGCGCTCTTGAAGTCTCTGGTATACAGTTCAGCTGCTCCATCTTTTACAACAAATAGGGGTTGTTTGGGAACCATATAGAAGTCGAAAAAACACCGAAATAGGAGGGGTTTAAGCCATTATACCTCTGGAGATATCCCGAAACCCAACTTTGAGTATTTTTTGAAAATATTTGGCATGTCTCAATTATAATAGGTATTGATTTCGGGCTTTTGCCTAGAGTTTGTACAGAGCTGTGGGCACATGAACTAGGTCACTGAAGGTGTGTCGCAATGTATCCTTCCCATACAGAAACCCTGGTCATGGTAGGTACTGTACCTTGAGGGAAAGGACGCTCCTTCCTCACTATTCTAGGAGAATGGAAGGAGAAAAACCCCACATTTTTCCGCGTAGGTGTTATTGTAGCCAGTTATCATACTTTTCGAACCTTTTCCACACTGCTTCCGCCATGGGGGTTGGGTAATGATGCTCGAAAACCTTAGATTTGGCCTCTGTCTAGTTACCAAATGACCTTGATTGTGGCTAGGGTGGGTTTCCTCTGAATTGTACAGTACACTACGGTATTCTTTTGTATTTGCACTAATATGCCCATTTGCAAGTGGGCATTTCCAACTAAGAATAATTCTCCCCGCAAAAACCTGGTAGTACAAGGCTAACACTAGCCTGGGCGTTTCTCCAGCCTCGTCTCTTGGACTCCAATACCATACACATCGAGTTGCGCACGCGAATGAATCTGTTAGGATTTATCTGGCCCGGTGCATTGATTAAACCAGGCTTACTGCTTAGCGAGTGTGGGTGAATTCTGCACAATCCTGGAGTACAAACAACCTTAAATCCCAAGTGGGGTTCCCTCAACTTAAGCGTTTTTTGCCATTCGCTAGTTGTGCGATCGGGCCGCATCGTGGGTTATGGGGGCGGTCTACGGTATTTGATGGGTATCCCTATAGGATATAATAATAGTGGTCGATTGAGCACTGATTACCCACTTCTGCGTTTTTAATGTGTTTTCGATATCAATCTGTCATGGGCGATAGGGAGCACTAGGATCGTTTGTTATCCCACGTTATTCTTCTTGAAGCATGGGGGGTAGCTCTCCCTCTATTCACATTATTGATGACAAAGGATGTTGTTAATTCTTGAGTCGAATCTTTGCTTTTCTTAGAACCTACTGCTTCTATAAGTTTCCCATCAGTGTACTTATTGGGTGATGGTCACTGTAGTCAAAGACTAGGTTCTGATATAGTAAAATAACTGTAGTAAAGAAATCTCATCTTGAGCCTTTGATGGCTGGAATAATTGTTGACCTATTCGGTGCTCTTGAGATAAAGAGGGAGGCGGACTAGCGGTGGAAGTTTACCAAATTTGCAGTTTTAATCTACGATATATAACACCCGAGCTAACAAGAACTTCGTGGCGAGGGGAGTAAGGAGTGTCAAGTCCTTAATCTGTTTTGGACTCTGGTGGGCATGCTATTTCCTCTTAGGGTGAGCCCTGGAGTTGAGTGCCCCCCTCGACCAATTGCCGGCTGAAAACACCTTCAATAGCTGATCGTCTCGCCTAGTCTGGCGTCCTACTAGAGTGGTTCTCCTTGTTGTAAAATAGCTTGATTGAAGAGAAAAGTAGTTTGCCAAATACCTGTTGACCCCAGACCATCTCCTGCTAGAAGGAAGTGTCATACTAATATACTACATGGATTTAAGAGTCACACCGAACAGCGTGTCCTATACCATATGAACCAATTTTCTAACATGACGTATACTAGTGACATCCTCATCTCGATATTGATATACAAGCAGTATGTGACGAGGTAAACCACTGGTAATCGGATCATGAGAAGCCACATTTTCCAACACGCCTGGTTCGAGAAATATCGAGTGAGGATAGATGATTATGGCTAATATCGTTACGATTGAGGCTATCCGGTTCTTGGTCTGCTCGTTTCTGTATTTCGGGAACCATTCCGAAATTTTCAGGCTCGAATTGTCTTTTTTCTCTTTCCTCATCTCATACGAGCAGGGCGAAAGGTGCAAATACTAATATTTATGGCATCTGCTTGCTTTTTCTTTCACTCTAATGAGTCAAAATTTCGGACTCGTGTTGCTGAAGTGCATCCTGAACTCAACTCTTGAAGCCCACTACTCAGGCTGGCGTCAACTGTGGATCATTACTCAAGGCAGGTGACCGGAAGAATAATCTCTAGGATACCGCAGTTAAATGAGACATTATTGTGGTGACTAAACGGGCATCCCGGGCCCGCGCGCTAACCTTCCTGACAACCACCAACCCTGACCCTAGCGCGGGGCTCACTTAGCCCACTTCCTTAATTTGGAAACTTTGTCGATCGACGCCAAGATTTCGCACTTGATTAGGTTAGTCGCTTGTTGCCTATTTTTTTTCCCTTTCTCACCCAGTTCCCTCACGATCTTTTTCCTTTTCCTCCATCCTACCCACCATCTCTCTCTCCCATCAATTCTCCACTGTCTCGTTCATCCGTTCTTTGGGAGCAGTTTTTTTCCTTTCTCATCTTTTCTTTCCGCTGGTTTAATAATACCAATTAATCCTTAGACTAACATGTCGTCTTTTTTCCCGGTCGCTCTTTGGAGCCTTCATATCTCGCCTGGCCGGCGTCCTGTCCCGGCTGTTGTTAATTTCCCTGCTACCGTAAGAATCCCACTTTGTTTACTCGCCTCTCTAGAAATGCTGACGGAGGCAGATTCGTTTGACTATGGCAGCAATTGATCCCTCCGCTAAGCCTTACGAGGCGGGGAAGCCGAAGCTTGCTACCTTGAGGGTTTTGCGAGAACCTATTCCTGGTCTTGATTCTCATGACGATTCCGATTCCGATTCCGAGGAAGAATCGGATGAAGAGGAAGAGAAAGTGACAAAGAGCTCGCCCAAGGGAAAGCAATCGCCTGGAAGCAAATCAAGCGGCGACGACAGTACGACTGATGCCGACTCCGACGACGATTTTGACTCGTCTGCCGAGGAGCCTGATGAATCAGAGACCTTGGAGTCTTTCATTGTCTGCACTTTGGATTCCGATAAGGTAGAGCCCTTGCGCGATATTACTTCAGGAGTTGGTGACTAATCCTTGAAAAAGCACTATCAACAAACCCTTGATCTTGTCATCGGTGATGATGAGTTTGTCTACTTCAGGGTTGACGGAAACTACGATGTTTATCTTACTGGTAACTACGTTGCTAGCCCCAGAGATGCTTACAATGGCGATAGTGAGGGTGATGACGAGTACGATCTCTCTCCTGATGAGGATGAGCTTTATCTGGACGAGGAAACCGACTCTGACGAGCTCGACGATCTTGATGACCCTCCACGCATCCACGAGATTGAATCTGATGAGGAGATTGAGGAGGCTCCCAAGGCCGCCGTCTCCGCTAATGGCGCTAGTAAGAAAGATAAGAAAGCCGAGAAGGTCGAGAAGGTCGAGAAGGTCGATAAGAAAGTTGATAAAAAGTCCCTTAAACGTCCGGCCGAGGACGAAGAACCTCATACCATCGATGAAATGATCGAAGGAGCGAAGCCTGCCCCTCAGACTAAGGGTGACGCCGAGAAGAAGCTTTCCAAGAAGCAACTTAAAAAACTCAAAGCGAATGATGGCAAGGCAGTCGAAGTGGCTGCTGATTCCAAGGCCAAGGAAGCTAAGAAGGTCCAGTTTGCTAAGGAACTTGAACAGGGACCTACCGGGTCCCCAGTCACTGCCGAGAAGAAAGGGGAGAAGACGCCTAGTGCGAAGAGAGTTATCCAGGGAGTCACCGTTATTGATAGCAAGGTGGGAATTGGTGCTACAGCTAAGAAGGGTAGCGTGCTGTGCATGCGCTATATCGGAAAGTTAGAGAAGGGTAGCAAAATCTTCGATAAAAACACGAAGGGAAAGCCATTCTCTTTCAACCTAGGCAAAGGCGAGGTAATCAAAGGCTGGGACATTGGGATTGAGGGAATGCGTATCGGCGGCGAGCGCCGGTTAATTGTTCCAGCTGCTCTGGCCTATGGAAAAAAGAACCTTCCTGGAATTCCGGCCAACAGCGACTTGATTTTTGATGGTATCATTCCCCTTTTGTAATATTCTCAAAGCTTCCAAATGCTAACTTCTTTTTCTTTCAATAGTCAAACTTACCGACGTCAAATGATCTCGCCCGACGAGGGAGAAAGTGGTTTCTAGAAAAATGATGGACTCTCTTTACTTTTCTTTCATCCTTGTTTTATAAAAAGGGTCTTGTGTGTAGATTAATTGAGCTGTCTGGTCGTCATTACGTTTCTCTAATCACGCCTAGCTATGTCTCGGGTGTACATGCCCGCGATTTCTTTCCGAGAGTCAGGGTATCGGGGTTTTTTTTGCCTATGGCTTTCTTTTCAAAAATCAAAAGTTTTTCCTTTTTAGTTCTAGTTGCTATCATGTTCACGAGATGACCGGACCTGGCTGTAATTTCTTGCGCTCGCTTTTTTCAAGCGTTGCTGGGGTAGGTTGGGTGTGATGAATTGAGTTCCAGGTGAGTAGTGGTGTGCAGCCTAGCGTTTTGAAAGAAACATTTTCAGATGAAATCTGCTTGTGCGGTGAACGGGATATTGCGCTGTGGTGTGAATGACGGGAATAAGGGCGAATTCGGCACAAATCAAAGGAACTGGGTTGAATTGCATGCGTGTATCCATCAATGAGATCCCATGGATGCCTACAATGCTCATATCCGGTCGTCACAGAGCTTAACCACTGTGCTTTGTGATCAAAACTTTGCTTTATTATACAACATTTGGTATCACGGCATGCTAGGATTCCTCCATGGCTGAGAACTGCTGGTTGGTGTGCCTGTTTGTATTGACAGTAGGAATCGCCTACCATCGGGACTGGTATCAAGTGTTCTGTCATGGTGTTGTCCTTGCTATGGCGGGGTAAGGTAAGTTTCCTGGCTATTGCTAGTTTTCTTTAACTTATGTGAGGCTTGCTAGGCTGTATCTCAGGGCCAGTGGTGCTGTACAGTACTTGCTAATCTCTATGTATACAATAGTGGTCGATAAAACCAAAAAGCTGGAGGCGTGTGGATCACCCGTTACATTGCTACGATATCTCGTTTGCCTACGGTACTTGAGAAAGAAAAGGGGCTGATTGTGCGGCTAGATGTAGATGTATATAGTCGGTGCTAGGCTTCCTCTCGTAGGGGGGGGGTGGGGTGGATACCTTTGTTACATTGTACGATACTGTACCCTACCTAATACTGCGTTTGCCTATTATATGCAGCTCCATGAAAAGACCCCTGGATATTAGAACCCCCGATGCAAGGCGCAGGATCCGGGGGCTGGTGAGCAGGGCTTCTGGCATTGAATTTGAAATCACGCAGGTCGTTCTCCCCGTTTCATTGCTTTATTAGCTCCTGTCCGCCACCACCGTTCATTGCCCGTCATACAATCTCACTCACTGTGATCTTTCCGGGGAAGAGTATTTGCATGATTTTGTAAGTAGGATCCAGACACGCTCCTGCAGACCTGGTACCTGTAGGGATGGATGGATTTGGGGGTACCGTACGGCCTCTACGGCGGGGTGGCACAACTCTGGCTGCTAGCTACTGCTGCTCTCCTGCCGATATTGTACTGTACTAGATATTATGGCAGGCTGATTACCCCCCCACGATTCGCGGGTTCTGGAGAATACCAGGCTTCCACTCCCGTTTACCCCGCTGTCCGGGTACTTGATAGGAAGTTACCAAACCTCAGCACAAACCCATAAAGAAAAAAAGAAAAAAAGAAAAAGAGGAAAAGCAGAATTATATAGGACCCACTTTTCGTCGGTAACTTATATACTCTTGATCTTTCGAATGGTAATGGTCGGGTCGGGGACAAAGGCGTTATCCTAGCAGCAGCAGCAGCCCCGCCGCCACAACGTGGCTTAAGGATACCGTGGGCGTGGCCGTAAGCTACGATTGCTATTATATCCGGCGCAGCGGTGACTGTGAATATTATGGTATTTTTTGGTTTTTCTCCGCCTTGGAGTTCACCAGATGTCACTCGGGTAAAGGAGACCGGGGAGAGGTGGAAAGGGATGGGTGGGCTCTTATTTTTTTTTGTTTGTGGTTGGGCATGTGGAGTTTATATGGTATGGTACTTGATAGATCTAGTTGGCGGGGCAATAGTTGTAGTAGCTACTAGGTGTGGGGAGAAGGCTAGGGAGGGTCGGTTGGGGGGGGGGGGGGGTACCAGCGCAGGGGGTTTGTGGTTGGGGGGTGAATAAGGGCTAACGTTGGCTTATGTGTAGACTACAGGTGCGATTGAGCGTTAGGTTGGGTTTCTAGGCTGGCGTTGGGGTTTTGGTGGGAACAATGTTTGTTGGTAATGTTTTTCCCTGTCGTTTTGGACTTTGGGGTGTGATACTAGTTGTTGTACGGAGCCGGCTGTTAATGGCGGCCTCTAGTAGGTAGCCCACGGACACCGCCTATCACGCTGAGAGCAACGAGGAATTTTCTGTTAAATTCTAATTCCATAAAATTTGGTTATACAAATAGACATCCCTCCTATCTACTGTATTTAAGTTTAGGGGTGGTGGGGAATTAGAGGCTCAAAGGAATCTCTTTTTTAGTCTTTCCTCACTTGTCTCGTCAGTTTACTCCTGGACTGTATGGGCAGGGCTTGAGCGGTAGGTTTATACCGGTATAGTGTACAATATAATACAATGCCGCAAGCATATCTTAAAAACCCCCAGAGTTCAAAAGCAAATCAAAAGGCAGCTGGGTGTAGCAGAATCTGCAATATTATAGGAGATAAGGCTGTTAATTGTTTATGGCATTTAATACTTAAGAAAGGTATATGCTGTATAATCACTCATCCGCTATGATGAAAACAAAAACAAAACATGAAAACAAAGCATTAGCCACTGCTGGTTTAATAAAAAGATATTGTAAACGCATGAAAGCATCATAGCTTCTCACCTCGCCCCGGAGTCCTCCCATTCATTGACATTCTCATGTCGCTAGATGGCGGCCCAGGATAGTAGGACCACTCGTTGGTGGCCCACCGAACCACAAGTTCCTTGGCCAGTTGCGACAGCTCAAAGTACTTTGGGTTGGTTTTAGGATGAAACATACTGACGTGCGCATTAACCTCGTCTTGAGCCTTAGTATTTGTGCACCTAAACCATCCTTTCCCACCCTTTTGGGGCAATATGCAAAATGTTCGCTCGCCCCTGTCTTTGCCTCGGTCCCCGAGTGCAGTATAGAGATTTGCGAATCCAACACCCTCAATACTTGACACTCGCTCTGTTCTCTTCTTGAGCTCTTCACTCTTTACCAACACACCGACAAACTCCAAATGTGACGATACCCAACTCCAGCCTTGTCCCAGCTCGTCTCGCTTGAAGTAAGCTGCCGCACCACCTGCCGCCAGGGCACTTGCTGCGCCAGCATATGCTATAGTTTTGCCCCATTGGGACCAGAACCCAGGGGCCTCCGGTTCCTTCCCTTTATCCTCTTCGGATGGAGCTTGGTCCAAGGCTTTTGAACCTTCAGTTGCCGCGCGCGATGCAAAAAATCCAGATGCCAGTGTACTAACTTGTGATATTGCAGTGGACGCAGTCTTTAGATTTGTATCGGCTCCATAGGCGAAAACTGCGGGGGATAATCCCAGATAGGGGGTATCAAAGGCAAGAATTCCTTGAATGTATGGGAACATAAACTTCTCTGGGTTGTTGCGACTGGATTTCACCACTTGGTCATCAAGAATGGAGAGTAAAGTGTCGGCTGCGACAATACCGCCCATCGAATGTGTGACCAAGACCGTTCGAACCGAGGGGTCTATCGTTGGCGATTGTGTGCCGGCGGCAACTTCAAGATCTATTACGCGAGTTTGTAGCCTGGGAAAACAGTGTTAGAATTGGGTAACTTGTGAAGGGCTGTTACGATAACCTGCCATTCGCGAAATCTGGCTACGCAGGCAGTGAGATCGCCCCTGGTGTCGTAACGGGGATAGACGACCGACTCGATATTCAACTGCGGGAGCGCATGTCCAACGAGAGCTTTGAGGTCCTGGGGGAATGCTCAGGATCAGATTATGTTTTCACGAGCTCAAGAAACGTTAAAGGAGAGGTGGAGTTTACAAATGGGAATCTATCGAAGGTATCGTCGTCACCCTGGTAATTTAAGAGGTTAGCACAAGAGAACCAGAAGGATTGGCCAATACAATGTTTGATCTCACTTTAAAGCCATGGATAAAACAGAGAAGCAGCGTCTTCTTCTTCATGGTGATATTGTGGTGAGATTCACGTGCGGAGGGAAGGGGGGATGAGGCTCGGGTTGAAAGAGGGGGGCAATTGTGACAGAGCTCCAAAAGCTAGGAGGAGCGACGGTACGTAGGGTTTGGGCCAGATAGCATTGCGGCGGAAGGGCAGAGGGCAGAGGGTTGGGTGGCGCTTGGCTCACATCGGATCTGATATAAGGGATACACTGTTGCGGGGTATCACTGGTCACCTAAGGCATCATACCGAAAAAGGGTTGATTCTGGGGAATTAAGAAATTAGAATACAGTACTGACCAATCACTTCCGGTCGAGGCGTTCTCTAGGTGGGAAATAGGAACTTCCGAAGGAAATCAAATTCGCTTCACGTTTCTTCACAATTTCTGTCAGGGTCAAGCGAGATAAAAGTCAAAGAAAGGAACAATGAAAATTCTATAGAAAAAGGGGGCAATGGGGATGGTTGTGGATGGATGATGATGGACGATGCTCGCTCAAGTATAGATACCCCATTTCCTATGAGGCTAAGCTAACAAAACAACAATACCAAGCCTTCACGATAGTTTCTATGGTTCCGCCTATTTTTCTCCATGGTCATCCACGTGACCGACAGTACGGTCCAGTAGAGCCAATCGGTTACTTCCGGCATTCCGCCATTCTAGACCTTAGCTTCTTACCCAATACTTTTGCTGAACCATGCCGACATCTGATCACATCATAAAAAATAAACATAGAATTCTCTCCTTCCCCTGCCATAAGTGACCTACTCTTTGCCCCTCCCCCGCATCAAATCCTCCAACACATTGCCGCTCTTCTGCACGCTGTTATACACAGGCCTTCCAGATAAACCACCACTTTCATCATTATCGAAATGTCTACCACGGCTCCGGAAAGTGCTATTCTCGATACCATAGTTGACCACATTGGGGGTACTCCACTCGTTCGCCTTAATCGCATCCCCCAATCCTTGGGAATTAAGGCACAGGTTTTGGCGAAATGCGAGTTCTTCAATGCCGGTGGTTCTGTCAAAGACCGCATTGCGAAACGTATGATTGAGGCGGCTGAGCGTGAAGGGAAGATCAAACCGGGCGATACTTTGATCGAGCCCACCTCGGGAAACACGTACGTCTCTCCCACTCATGATCAATCCACTAGCTAATATAACCACCCTATCTGTAGAGGCATTGGTTTGGCATTGGTTGGTGCTGTGAAGGGGTATAGGACAATCATTACACTTCCCGAGAAAATGTCGGCCGAGAAAGTCACTGTCTTGAGAGCTTTGGGTGCCGAGATTGTTCGCACACCTACAGAAGCAGCCTTCGATTCCCCAGAGAGTCATATCGGTGTTGCCAAAAGACTTGAGAAAGAGATCCCGAATTCCATCATCTTAGACCAATATAGCAACCCCAACAATCCCCTTGCACATGAACATGGAACAGCGGAAGAAATTTGGAGACAGAGCGGTGGAAAGGTGGATGCTATTGTTGCAGGCGCTGGTACTGGGGGTACCATTACTGGTATCGCTAGGCGGCTGAGAAAGCATAATCCGGAACTCGCCATTATTTGCGCCGATCCTATCGGTTCCACCCTCGCAGCTCCAGCCGAGCTCGACCACTCGAATGCGGGTTACAAAGTTGAGGGTATCGGGTACGACTTTATTCCTGATGTTCTAGATCGGGGCGTTGTGGACACCTGGGTCAAAACAGCTGACCGTGAATCTTTCCTTTATGCCCGTCGTCTTATCAAAGAGGAGGGTCTACTCTGTGGTGGCTCTTCCGGTTCGGCATTATTAGCTCTTGTCGAGGGAATCAAATCTCGCCCCGAGCTCGACCAGGAAGGAAAGACGATCGTTGTGATTCTACCAGACTCCATCCGGAATTACTTGACCAAGTTCGTTGATGACACTTGGATGGAAAACAACGGTTTCATCCCAGCCAAAGAAATTGAGCACGCCCGTGAGACCACCCAATGGCAAGGCGCTAGAATCCGAGATCTTAAACTCAAACCAGTTGTCACGGTTAAGGCACACGATACCGCCGAGAGCGCCATCGACATCATGACTGAGAAGAGTTTCGATCAGCTTCCCGTCCTATCGAAGAGCGGACAACTGGTCGGTCTAGTGACCCTGGGCAATATTTTGAGTTACATATCTAGAGGTCGTGCTACTGGCGAGAGCCCTGTTCGGGAGCTTATGTTCGACTTTACTAAAATGAAGGAGATTTTTACTGACCCGAATGAGCTCGGTTCTGTCAAGCCTACTTATAAGGATACCACAAAGCCCGTGGCTGAGGATAACGGCATTACTCCCCATTCTAATTCCACCGGCGGGAAGAAAACCGGAAAGAGAAAGTTTGAGGAGATTACCCTGGATACCCCCTTGAGCGCTTTAAGCCATTTCTTCGAACACAATTCTGCGGGAGTTGTTACCGAGAGGCTGAAGGGCGCAGGGCTTCAGGTGAAGCATGTTGTCACGAAAGTCGATCTTTTGGGTTACCTGGTGAGGGAGGGCAGGAGGGCCTCTGGCGTTGCTGTTTAGAGATTTGTTTTCGCTTGGGCCTGAGTTTTGTTAGCCTCGGTTGGTGTTTGGAGCATCGTTATATAGCCAAATACTTCTGTATGATATTATAAAATTTCCCTAGTCTGCGTAGATTGGGTGGTATCATGCTTGGGAACCAGAATTAACCTCTTGCCCCCTTATGCTATCCTGGTGTGATGGTTCTGCCTGAGATGTTCATCGCTGCTCACTCGTGGAATGAGCGTGCTAAAATATACACCTGATTGGGGAATAGGGTAGTCCACTTTACAGTAGAACCAGACGCGTGAAAAGGAGACGCGCCAACACAGAAGACACGAACTAAAATTCCTTTCCTGTCGTACGGCTTCCGATCCATTGTCTTGTTTACACCCGCTAAAACAAGGACTTCATCGAAAATAGAGCCTCAGGACTAATTTAATCGCCACAATCAACAAAACCCTCCCAGTTACTCCAAAATGTCTTCCCCCACCAAACGTCGCTCTGCGCGGCAATCTTCATCTCAACAATCGACTTCCCGAGCCCGCCGTTCCCCACGAAAGGAGGCCAACACCCCGCTTGCACCGCCTCCTGCTGGGTCGGAAATCGGGACGAGCCCACTGTTTGGTGGCTCTTCACCGGCCATGTCCTCGGATCCCATCCGTATGAGCTCGCCGACTCCGCAAGCCAGTCAGACATTACCAGCTTCGGGTATCTCTGGCACTGTGAGGGGGAGAGCAATGGATTCGGATCCTTTTGGAGGTTTGCAATGGATTCCCTCGGGTTCATCATAGGGGGTAAGGTACTGATGAAGGGATGAATTAGTCTCTTCGCCTCTTCGCTATGCTAGTACTTCGCCATCCAGGGGTGGAAGGACTCCGAGATCTTCGGGGCTCCCTATGTCTAGTGCCAGCGTATTGAGATCTAGGTGGGTTGTTACTTAAGGGAGTTCTATGTGCTCGGTCTGGTTGCTGATAATGTTTAGGCATGGTGGGGAAATTGAGGGGAGTACCCCGCTACGCTCTCGCCGTGGCGATCTTCAATTCTCCGATGTCAATGCGACCCCTACTCGCCGCAGGCTCCTTTATGTGGATGAACAAGGCATGCCCATTCGCTCAGGAGCTGGCGGTGGTGATGCGGTTCATCCGCTATCTGATGCAGCAACCTATAGCGGTGGTCCGACATCTGATTTACCTGATGGGCCTCGCCGGCTTATCTGGGGTACCAACGTCTCCGTCGAAGAGTCTACTCAAGCGTTCAACAAGTTTCTCCGTGAGTTCAAGCGGCGGTATAGGATGCGTATGGATGGGGAGTTTGTTGCCCCTGGGGAAGGTGATGAATTGGTTTATGTGGAGATGTTGAAGCAGTTGCGAGAGTTGGGAACTTCAAACCTGAATTTAGATGTTCAGAATTTGAAGAGCTTCCCTCCCACTAAGCGGTTCTATCACCAATTGCATGCGTATCCACAGGAAATAATCCCTATTATGGATACCTGTGTTAAGGATACCATGTTGGAAATGCTGGAGGAGGCAGGTGCCGATGAAGCAGAATACGAAGCTTGTCTCGAGAGGATTTATAAAGCCAGGCCATTTAATTTGGAGAAGACAGTCAATATGAGGGATCTCAACCCTGCTGGTAAGGCTCCGGTGGGAAATGGGTAAATAGAGGTAGCTAAAGATGGGTGGCCAGATATCGATAAGGTTATCAGCGTTAAGGGACTTGTCATTCGTGTGACTTCAATTATCCCAGATATGAACAAAGGTAAGCCAGTCAGCCCTCTTTATATGGGAGACTCTAATTGTTCCTCCAGCCTTCTTCCGCTGCCATGTCTGTGGCCATACTGTTACCGTGGAGATTGACAGAGGGAAAATCGCTGAGCCTACTGTGTGTCCACGTGAAGTGTGCAAGACACCAAATTCCATGCAAATTGTCCACAACCGTTCCGACTTTTCCGATAAGCAAGTTATCAAACTTCAAGAGACCCCCGATTCCGTTCCTGATGG
>Ga0307510_10005293_pt1 | contig 15347 bp, 25 predicted proteins | sample 12_EM_MG_FD_207224 | JGI IMG/M metagenome (GOLD analysis project Ga0307510, IMG submission 207224) | Populus trichocarpa ectomycorrhiza microbial communities from riparian zone in the Pacific Northwest, United States - 12_EM | ecosystem: Host-associated > Plants > Roots > Unclassified | place...
CATCATTCAGCTTTTCCCTTTAGACAGGTCCCTGTTACCAGGACCCGGTCTATGTCTTTGTCCGCCCCTGTGAGGCGGTGGATCTTAAAGAATCTCAATAGACCTTGAAGCCACCTATCGAGACGATTGAAGTCATCTTTGCCATCATAGGCCTCAGGCAACTTAGCTTGCAGTCCCTTAATTTCAGGGAGGTTGTTTGGGATACCCATCAACAAATCTCTGATGTGGTTCCTTAAGGCATTGATCATGTTGATCTTATGATCGGACTCTCCTGGAATAGGCATTGCCGGGACAATCGACGCAACGGTTTGCCCTACCTGTCCCTGTATGGGCATTGTTGGTGCGGCCATTGCCAATGATCATCCTTGGGTTGAGCCTGATATTGTTATTGGGCCAACTATCTGTTGTGGCCATGCACTCATTGAGTGGCGGGCATAATCTTGGTCCAGCATAATGTACGTGGGCCTTATCGGAGGAGCTGGACTCACGTTGGAAGTATGATTGTGTTGGCTGAGGCCTCGCGGCTCCATGCTTCCACGATTCTGCTGATTCTCTTCAGCACCTTCGTTGTGTCCGAAGTCCAAGGTCTCCTCTGGTTCATGTTGGACCCGGGTTGGGGGTCCACTTGTTCGTGCACGCGGGCTCTTAGAAGCTGCGCGTGTGCGAGACTCTGCCATCTGCCTTTCATACCATTCCGTATGAGGGGCACGATCCCTAGTCCTGGGAGAAAGGCCTGATTCCTCCATTGATTGTTCGATGGGTTGAGGATTCTTGAAGTGGGCTTGAGCATTTACTCGACGCTCGAAATCCACTGTTCCTTCATCGGAACCTTGATCGGCAAATATTGCCCGGGTAGCTTGAGCTTGAGGTGATGGAGAGGGCACTGATCGTCCTTCATATCGTGCGCGAACACAATTAAGTAGTTGACGCATGCCCTGCATGGCATCCGAGACCTCGCTGGAGCTATGGTACACATTGGTGACTTTGGTCTTAAGCTCCTGACAAGTTTCTGTGACCTTCGATTGAAGGTCATTTACTTCTCGTCTGTAATCCATTGCGTCAGCCTTGTTCTTTTCTGCAAGGTAGGACCAATGGGTGAGCTGCTCGTTCACCTGCATCCACTCCTCTTTGGCCAATGCCAAGGGAGTGGTAACCATCCTCTTGTCATCATGCGATGAAGGGCTTGGTGCACGCCCTTTGTTCTCAGGTGAGGGCGCTCGGTATCCTATGGGTTCTATAGAAGGACCCAGGCTCCCAGGAGCAGTTGTAAATGACTGTTCCTATTCATAGATGTTTTCACGGATGGTCCTGTGCTCGCTCATGACGCTCCCTTCAGGAGAGATGCTCCTTTCAGGTTGATCACCACTCGGAGAGCTCATTAGTGAAGTGAGAATGCTCTCTTCGCAAGTGATTGTGCTGTCAGGATGTGCGGGCACATCACCTTGTTCAGGTGCTAGATACTCCTCAAGAGGAGTAGTACTCTCGCGCGCTCGGGTACGGCATGTGTTTCGAGCAGTTGCTCGAGTGTTACGGGCAGGACCATCACTCATGGTTCTCTAGATAGCAGGCTAGCATTAATTAATGCTAGTGCTGTGGGTATGAGATATAGTGATGTATAATTTCGCTTTCGCCAAAAACCTTTCGTTTAAAGGTTCAAAAAAGTGTAACACGTTGGGGCGTGTTGGATATACTGTCACTGACCCCCAAGTTGGCACCCACCCCCAAGTCGGCACTTCACCAAAAAATATAAAATTTCACTATTTCACTACACACATCTGAGTTCTTGAACTATACCTTTGTCTGTGAAGTTGAATGAAGAAAAACGATCCAGTATTTCCTGAGATACAAAAATTCAACTTCGTCACGCCGACTCACACTGACCATCACTCCCCAAACATGTGCCGAAGCGGTGTTTCAAATATGACAAGTCAGGCACACTTCGGGGGAAACTGGGGCTTGCAAGTCGGCAGGCCCAAAAAATTCAACTAAAATGGTGTTTGATGGGTGGACTCTGTGCTCAACCTCTAAAATGGTGTATATAAGCAGAAGAAAAACAGTGGAGAATCCAATACATCATGAGATAGGCCACTGGCAAACAAAGCATATCCAATGCTCATGTGGACAACAAAAAACTATATTGCACTACTCGGGAGTCGAACCAACGGACCCACCATGTTCACTCATGTAAGCAAAACAAAAGTACCACTACACCATTCAGCCTCACCATTATTATCCCTCTTAACAATACATGACCAGCTGCCACTGGTGAAGAGTAGAAATTTCGAAATGTAGTGAAGGGGAAAGGGTAATTAATATATTGAGGACTCTCTGGCAGCATTGTCTGCCACAGTTCAAGAAACTTATGTGTTGTAGGGGTGTGGTCAACACAACCCGTTTCTGTTCACCTGCCGGAGTCTGAATCCAGGTACCGTGACGAAGTGTGACGATTCGTGACAAATGTGACTGCCAACTTGGGGGTGGGTGCCGACTTGGGGGTCAGTGACAGTAGTTGATAAGTTGGATGAAGACTTTGACTTATTTCCTAAGAGCTCGCTGCAACAGAACCAGATCAAATTGATGGTTATTGCGAAAGCTAAACGTAAGGGTAAGAAAGTCTGCCCCTCCTAGACGAGAGGGCAACCCTTTATATACATAATCCTGTATCTACTGTATCTATCTACGTGGGGACCCGTCGGGGACCCTCCTATTCACATGTGCTACTAGTTAGCACATGTCTTCATTCATCGCTCATGGCGATCTAAATTATGCGCGACCACCTAATGAGGTCGATCACGCATCATATATGTGGTGCATATCATGCACCATCCTATATAGACTTTTATGTAGTTCATGTGCGACTGATCGAGGTTGATCGCACATCATCTACATTAGTGCATATTTGTGCAGTTTACGTGCAATCGACTGGGGTCGATTGCACATCATCTGCATGATTGTGCATCATCAAATAGGCATGTGATGCTGTCCTTATTGCCATGCACAATCTGTGGTTATGCACACCAATGTGTGCCTCTTATGAATTTCCAAAAGGACTTATGATTGGACAGTGTAAGGCGACGTAACTACCACTGCCTTACAACAAGAGAAACCACTATCTGAAGGGGAAATAAGAATGAGATGGTACTGCGTGATCAATGAGAGACTCACCATTAATAAGAAAAACCTGGGAACCAGCACTGAGTAAGGAGAACCTGAAGGAAATGGGGGAAGGGAGAGAGGAAGAACTTCTTCAAGAAGGCAGCTCACCTAATGAGACACAGATCTGTGAAGACGACGATGCAATGGGTAAAAGGACATGATGGAAATCCAGGTAACAAAGGCAGTGACATATTAGCGAAACAAGGAGCAAACAAAAGATACCTAGACCCCCTAAACTTGGAAATCCCTGAGGAGTTCAACATCCAAGGAGCAAAGCTGCAAACCCTAATGTGGGCAACTGCATATAAAGGCATCCTAGAATGGAAACAACACAAATCCTCCTATCGGAATCGGCGTACCTAATATGGACATTAAGATGCGAAAGAGTCATACAGGAGAAAAACCTCTCCGATGGAGAGATCAGAGCAAGATGGCACTGCGTGATCAATGAAAGGCTCACCATCAATAAGGTAACCGCGATGAAAATAAAACAAACCAACAAATTCACAAAGCTAATAGAAGAAACTAGGAACCAACCTTGAGTAAAACAATGGAAATACCAGCAAACTGGATGCATTGTCGTGAGGTTTTAGTGGGTAGGACTGTGTGATGAGCCCACCTGTAAGGTGGGTAAACACCACACTTTGAGTCCCACACTACCCCTAACCCAGGGGTGTGCGTAACTATGGAATCGAATTCTTTTGCCACATATAGTGCCTAACACCAACAGCTCAGCTACATTAGTTCCTGCATCTTGGCACCTTCTAAGTCTTCGACCATTGTTTCCATGACATCACTCAAATTTGCCTGTGAATCACAAATACCCGAAATCAGGTTGGAGACCTGTTGAAGTACGCATGCCTTCTCATGCAGGGTTAACCCATAGGGACACACATCGTCCTAAAACAAGGGTTGATCAGCGCTTAGCAGCTACACTGAGATGTGAATGGCACCACAAACCGATTGATCTGTACTCGCAACTTCTCTGAAAGTATTGGGCTGGTCTGTCTGCTCACTGTCTGTGCGAGATGGTGGTCGTTCTCCCCATCCCCAACCTGTATGTGTCAGATTAAAGTATATATAAGACCTACTCATGTCAAACTCACCACGCGCTTGAGATGAATCACCAATGACTTGAGGCTCTGGCGGAGGAGGCACCTGTGTGCCCAAATTATGTCGAAACTCTGAGAAAACAGGACATTCAGGAATTCATTTTCAGACTGCATAAAGGATACTGTATGCTTACCGGATTCAGATTCCTTCTCGGGCTCTGGCTCAGCGAATGATGGTGCAAGCAGGCCAAAGTCACTGAGGACTGGTGCAGGGGATGGTGATGAAAGCAGGCCAAAGTTGCTGAGACCTGGCTTAGGGGGTGGTGGTGAAATCAGGCCGAAGTCACTGAGCTCTGGTGCAGGGGATGGTGATGAAAGCAGGCCAAAGTTGCTGAGCTCAGGCAAGGGTGGTCCAGGTCCAAGCATACCAATGTTATGCGTTCTTTCAGCAGGAGGGAGAGACATGCACATATTGGAATCCTGGCATGGCAGCTTTATGGTGGTTACAGCTCGTTGCTGATGTTTGGACAGAGGACGCTGTGCAGTGAGCGGGCTAGGTGTTGAGTGCAAATTTTCTGCTTTGGGGGGTTTTTTTGTACCAGGTTTGGAAAATTGCACAAGGGCGCCTTTCCTGGCGCTTTAAGTTTTTGTGCTGAGTCATGCTTCCAGGCGACTTTGGTGACTTCACAACTCGGCAAGCTCCCACCTTCAACACCAACATGTAACCTTATCTGCTGAGCAATCCACCCCTCAAATGCTTCATAAATGACTGCTTTCCTTCAAATCGCATCTAGAGTTGAGGCTGCCGTTGGAGCCTACAACTCTGTTCGGAACTTTACTGATTCAGCAAAGTGGAAGGAAAGGTTCAATGAGGAGCTTGTAAGTGTCCATTTACATGGCATCTTGAACGCTCTACAATTTGAAAAAGAACAATCTCCGCCATGAATTGCAGCAAATTAACAGCATGAAAGAGGGGGGGTCCTATCACCTGCACCCCACTTTGGTTGCACTATCCATAGTGCTATCTCGCGATGGGGATCTTGGCACCATAAACCAGTCCCACCCAGACTGGCACACGCACAAGTTTTACAACTCCAATGCCAAATTCCCCACTGACATCTCACATCTGCTGCCACCAAGTGAAGATCGCTGGTGGGAGGTCCTAGGTAAGCCGTCATTTCCAAGAATTCCCTGATGCCCCGCTTACAAATTTTCGATGAAAAGCTAAAGGGGCTCATAGAGAGCAAGCTGCACAAACCGAGCCCCCCAAGCATCGTGGGAATCGGCAACAAAACCTGCCTTCCATCAACCTGCCTGCGGATGAACCAGAGGAGGACAGAGATGCACTAATGGCGGAAGGGGGGGACGAAGTTGCACTGATGGCGGAGCAGGAGAACGAAGACACACAGATGGCAGTGGATGAGGCCGATGAGGAGTTAGATGTAAGTCCCATGACCACTGGTTTAGTTCTAACTTATTACTGATATTTCAAAGCGTTCTCAGAGCCGTGGGAGATCAAATCAATCAAAAGTCGCCAAGGGGGCTGCTGTTCCAAGAAAGCGGAAGGGCTTACCCGGAGCATCTGAGGGTGCGAAGCGCCACACCCAGTCGAAACAGCCCGATGCTGCCAACCAATCTCTAAGCGAGAGGAGTCCTGTCATGCAGGGTTCGGCAGGAATGGATACCATTGGGGTATGTCACCACCTTCTCAATTGAGTCAGAGCTAATGGGAAATGGCAGCCGTGCAAGCGATGCGAGGAAGCAGGCATAGAGTGCATCGTGGACCCAGAAGGCCCTTGCCAACGATGTAAGGTCAAGCATAAAGGGTGCAGCCACATGCCCCCAAACGACCAAACTGGAAAAACGGATCGCCACTCATTGCCCAAGGAATACTTCAAGGTGTATCGCCTCGAGCAGGCACAGCAAAAGGCGGCAGAAGAAAACATCACAAAGGAAACACCAAGCACAAGGGGAAGGGCAAGGGCAAGGGCAAGGGGAAAGGGAAAGGGAAAGGGAAAGAAACACACTGGAAATTCCCCTGGTGCTGGCGAACCAGAAGCTTCCACGTCAGTTCCACCACCCTCAGAATTGGTTGCTAATGCCGGCAAACCAGAATCCTCTGCATTGGTTCCATCTCCCTCTGAACCACTTGCTTCTCTTCGGGCATTGACATTGGAGAGTGGTGGGTCGTCTGCCACCAGAACCCCTTCCGACAGCCCCTCAGTCTGTCCCCCCTTGTCCGATCACTCTGCCTCAGCTCCTACCAAACCAACCATTTGCATCCCAGCACATAAGTCTCCTACTATGGCCCCTGTGACGGCCCCCGCTCAGAATTCAACAGGTTTTGCTGCGGCGTCAACCACCTCAATTTTTCTTGATACTGAAGATCACCACGTCTTGTCATCTTGCACTGGCGTACCGCCAGTGGGCGATGCCCGCAACAACGCTGCTAGGATCGCTATGCTAGAGCGGAGGCAGGACAAGCTGGAAATTTTGGTGTGTAGCATAGATCTTGGGCAGCAGAAGAGGCAGGAGGAACTGGAAGAGTTGGTGCGTAGCATGGATCTCAGGCTGAAGAAGTTGGGCGTGTAGCCTTTAGTCGCGGTCATACTTCACCATTTTTTTTTTTTACTACACAAAATATTATCCAGTTCAAACATGTTTATTAACTGTAAATTCGGACCAAAATATGGCGGTAAACACAGGGAGAAGGTGAGGTTAAAACACCAGCAGTGCGACCACAAAGTAAAAGAATTAGAAAAGGTGCTTCATCTCTACCCTCTTTACAAGCGTCAGTGGCGTGATTGCAGTCTAGTCGGCATATGGGCGGCACTATCTTGAGAATTAACACCCTGAGGGGAAATGACTGGGTGGTCGCTTACCTTTCTCCAGCTGCCTTCATTGTTGGACGGCAGTCCCAAGCTGACCGCCGCCTGTTGAGACCTGGGTCGCCTGGTTGGTAGGCAACTTTTTGTCGCTTGCTTGAAGGGGAATCTGCAGCAACCCCCTGGTTTTTTCTACACATACTGCATCCAATCCCTTGCACTTCCGGGCTACCACTCCGCAAGGCTGGATGCGGCAACTGCTGGCGCTCATGGGATGGGCCAGGCGACGGTGGCCCTGGCATTGCATCTTCATCGTTGGCGTTAAATGAGCCTGTTGGCGGCCCTTGATCTTCACTAGCAGGGCTAGATGGGCTCGGCTGTAATGGCTGGCACTCATTGGCAGTGTGGGTCTAGGGGCACTCAATTTCAAGACTAAACAATGGCGGTAAGATTGCTTACCTTGTCGTTAGGCCTGGGCCCCTGCACAGCATAACTAGATCCAATTTGAGCTGCTTGCAAGCCACCATGGAGAGGGCGTGCACAGCACAGAGATGGTGTGCAAGGGGTGGGGCTACAAGGTGGATCTGGAGCGATGCCTCCGCCTGTTTGTTGCTGCGCATGAGAGTCGGCAGCTGTAGTGGGCTGGGCAGGCTCATTTCCAGGGGAGCGGTGTAAAGGCTAAAAACTCAAAGAAGTCAGCACCTACTCATCATGTTTCAGGATTGAACTTACCCCATTCGGATCCTTGGCGGCATCAGCAGGACTTTCACCAGAATGGATCTGCTCAGCCGAGCGATTGGTGCTGCTATCACCTTGCGTTGGCCCATTCTCTTGTGTCTGGCTGCCCTTGTCGTCCTGCAAATTCTCTTCTCCTTTGGCCGGCTCTGTGTCAGTGCCAGTGCCACTGTCTTCTGAGGCCCTCACTGCCTTCATGAAGCACAAGGGAACCTTACCCGTGGCTTGCCTCCATGTCCAGTGCTCGAGTATGTCGCTAACATCCTTCTGGCGAAGGTGATAGTACTGTTTAAGGGCCACCTGCTCGGGCAGGTACTTTGGTTTGATATAATCACCTCTGGCCCTTTCGACTTCCATCCATGGGATCCTTCGCTTTCCCATACCAACAGTGATGCCTGAAAATCAGTTTATGAGCGAATCAGCAGCAACATTAGCAGCTCATGAACCATATACATCACCCATAAACTTGCCTATGAGCCTTTTCTTGTACTCCAGGCCATGGCGGTTGATCTCTTCAAGACTGGGAAGTATTGGGTACCCAGCTTTGTCCGTCTTAAGTTTAACCTTGGTGCTTTCCTTCTTTTGCCCAGACCCACCCTCACTGCCGTCAGGAACCGAGGGATCTAAAATGCTGGTGCGTCAGTGCATCTTCCTTAGGGAAGGATGATTGATGATCACTCACCAAGGGACTGGGTACCCCACTTTGCAAAGTCAATCATCATTTCGCTGCGCTTCCATTTTTTATTGCAGGCCTTGAATGATTTCCCCCCATTATCTCTATTGTAATCAAAGCTATTTGAAATGGTGAGATGTGTGTATGAATAGAGAATAATACCCACATTGATATTGCAGGTTTTCCCTTGTGAAGGAACACTGCGAAGATGACAATGCACATTCCAAACTTGTTGTATGCTGCTGATGTGAAATCTTTGATGGCCTGTGTACCGTGCTTGTCCATCATACTAGTGCGAAGAAATTAGCCAATTCTAGACTGTGAGAATCATTTAAATGCAAATACCGCTGCTGCATCCTTGGAGGCAGTTTCTTCTTGGACCATTCCTTTGCCATCGCTTGGTACTTTTGCTACCATCTCTGGCTCAACTCCCCCTCAACCTGGGTGAGCGCTCTCTTGTAGGCGCTGAGGTAGTCCGGCGACCCAGGTGGGCTGTTCGAAAGCTCCTGTGCCAACTTGGATATTTTTTTGGGGTGCATGGCAGTCACAATGTCTAAGTACGACCACTTTCGGGGTTTGAATGAGGGTTTCTTTGATTCCTGTTTAGATTTGCGGAAAAAATCATGGCAGATGAGCTAAAAATATGTGAGAATGGCCCAGTGTAGTAGAGGGAGGTCAAATACACTGATTGCAGTATCTCTGTCAAACTCTGTATCTTCTTGCCAAGTTCTCTGGATATTGGAGGCAACCTTTGTAATTATTTTCTCCCGATCCGCTGTGTTTGCTTGTATGAACTTGGCAGAGTACCTTTCCAACATGCCCACGTGTTCGTCCGTGAGCTCCATTTCTTGGCTGGATACGTGTTTTTCTTTCAGTCACGGTGGTGGCCCTCAATGAGTAAATGGTGTACGTACATTTCTTGGGCCATCCAATCGCTGGTTGGTGGAGTAGGTGCCCTTGTCACCAGTTTGATTTTTCGATAGAGGTGCTGGCGAATCAGCTGGAAATATTTGAGAACAGCCCAATGTCAAAACCGGTGCACATACAGTTTGCACTGCCAGAGCATCAAATTCATCTTCGTCGAGGTCCCCTTTGAAGCGGCGGAGCAAGCGATTTACAATTCTCTCCTTGTCTTGATAGTTGCCAGCTCGAAACTCGTCGATGCGCCTATCTAATATGCTGATCTGTTCGTCTGTCAACGTTACTTCCACGCTAGATGTCCTTGCATTTGAGCTTGTGGGAGTCGATTAGCAACTAGTGTACACACCTAGACTTGTACAAGTCCAAGTCTTCAGAAGCTTCAGAAGCTTCAGACATGGTTGATTCATCGTCTGAAGAAGCGGGGCTGCCTAGTGGCGAATCGATCTCGAACTCAGAGGAACTGTCTGTAGACCAAGCCGATTCGTCAGAGAAATCAGGTTGTGTCGTGCGGCTTCGAGTGGCCATGTCGTTCGGTGACTGTGCTGTATGTTGCTGCCGAGAAGATAAAAGTGAAAGTTTGAGAGTTGAGTTCTCAGGGAAGCGTAACGTGTTGAGATTTTGGGGGTCTCATTTCTATATGACGCGCCAACTGGCTCCCTAGCACCCTTTGTTTGTTGATCGGCAGCTTGCCTTTGTTGATCGGCAGCTTGCCTTTGTTGATTTGCAGCGTGGGTTTATTCACCGGCGGCCGGGTTGTCAGAGCGCTTATGAATTTTGGTGCCTTATTATTCATTTCGACCAGCCCCCTTGACGCATAGAATGCAGACTAGCCAGATATCTCGAACCCCAGAGCTGAATCCTTTGAGTCTTTCACATCTCTGCGCAATATACCTCAGAGCCCAGTTCCAATTTAAGCTAAATTCGCGCTTGTCCGCCTCTGCGACGCCACCCGATCAGCCCCTGATGCTCCCGGTACCTCTAGCATCGGAGCTGGACATAATCGCAGCTACCCTTGTAGAAGCATTTTTCAACCGCAGTTAGTAGACAGAAAAAACATATGTCTCAACTGCTGAATGTTTATTTGCAGAAGAGGTGGACTGGGACATCACACGTTATGCAGACAAGCTGCCGAAAAACCCTTTAAAATCAGGAACAAAGGCACCGGGTGAAAAGGAAACCGAGCTAAGACGGCGATACCACCCAACGCTGGATGGGGTTATAGCCTCAGCGCCATGCATTATTATTGACGTGGATGGAATTATATTGGCCTGGTACCTTCCAGGAATCTTGAGCAATTCAAGACAGGTGCAGTGACCCCCCTGTCGGATCATAGCCAAAAATCTGACGTGTCTCAGAATGCAATGCTAAATGCAAAAAATAAACTGTGTCCGTCGCTGAAAATACCAAAAAGCGGCAGCTGTTGGCGCGAGGATATCAAATACTTCAAAGGAAACGGCCATAAGGGTTCCGTAAATTTATCACCCGCGTGGTTTCAACAAGGCCATGATGTGAGCGTTTCAATGTGTAAACCTTACTCCTCAGCAGCTCAGTCTGAATCAGGAAACATCGCAACAACATCCGAAGGTCTCCGTGAGCTTCGGGAAGCCTGCTGCATTGGACTGGCTAGCTGTTATCTCAGAGTCCAATGCAATTGTGAGCGCAATTCTGGCTGTAATCCACCCCAAACTTTACGATGCGGGCTGGGAGACTATCAAGCACCTAGAGGCTACCGAGATATGTCCTCGGAATGTTCTAATCCGATGGGCATCCGTTTTCAGTGGTGTTGCCGTTATTTCTAACCGCATCACTCAGTCACACCGGGACGTAAGTTCAAGGGACAGTTGGTATGACATCCTAGCTACATTGGGAAAATACCGAGACTGTATGTTGAAACTGCCAGGACTTGGGATCTCTCTGGAGTATGGTCCTGGTACGGTGGTGGGTATAGCAGGAAAGGTGCTGGAGCATGAGGTGCCCAGCTTTGACAGAGATAGAGTATGCTATGCATACTTCATGAGGAACAATGTGCATGAATGGGCGAAGGTTCCATGTAGCGATTGGATGAAAACTAGCTATTACGAGTAGCATAGAATGCAATGAGGACTAGACATAGAAGTTTTTGACACGGTATCTTTTATTGCGAAACAGGACCGTGTAACAAAAGATTAAGACGGCTTGAAGTGGCGAACGTTCCAGCGGGAGATTGGGTGTGTGCAAACTGTGTTGCAAGTAGCTTAGAATGCAGGCCAGACATGATACCTTTGGCGCGCACATCTCCATGCGAAGAAAGCAATGCTCCACAGACACTAAGGATCCCGCACGAAGATCGTTGCTCATCTGAGCTGCCGAAATATTTGGGGTACTACTAGCAATCGAAGTTCTGCCCTTTTTTCGCCGCCAGGTGTGTGGGACCCCATCATATGCCGACACCGTCCAGTTTTTGAGAATCCTCCCAGTAAGCTTTCTCTAGAGCAGCCATACCTAAACTCCACACAGCTAGCAAAGAATGGTAATATAATGGGGCACCCCCAATGTGAATCCCCATGTGTTCGGCAGCTTATCCAACGGTGCGATGCGTTGGAAGTGCAACATCTGCTTGTTTTCTGGAAACTCGGATAAAACATCAGTGCTGTTTATAGGGGGGAAAAATCCACTCAGCTAAATCAGGTTGTCTGCTATGTTAATGGGGCACATTTATGCTGCAATTCTGGATATCATATGGCAAGCTTTCCAACTTGGCTGAGCTGCATAATGCAACCTATGGTGTTTTGTGTTTTCGGTCCAGAGACACAGCGTCTATGTTGTCACCGATTATCTTGCCGAGATACTGAGGCCCAGAGGGCTGTGTTTGGCTCAACTGCATTACCAGAAGATCTAAATAAAGACCCTAAATCTGGAAGCTGCCGACGAAGCATGTTGGAAATGGCCCTGAATTAATGGCAGACCTTATTGCGAGTTCTCCAAGAGGCGGCACTTCGCCTGCGACAAACACTCACAAGTGATTTTTTCTCCTTGCCAATGAGCACGAACAAAATATCGTATTACCAGAGGTACGAGATCATGCAAATATTGATACTTGGGTCTCTAGTTCGCTCAACTTTATAATCAAACTTTAGAAACCAAGCAGCACTCCAAGCTTACCAGCGAGAATATGCTCGGAGGAAGCGGGCTCCAGGGCGTCGGAAGGTCAGCAAAGCAGAGCGGCAGCTGCTGGAGGAGCAGTATGTAAAAAAACAGTCACTCATGGAAACAGAAGGCCAATCGAAAACCCCGGGCACTGCCACTCTGAAGTGCGTGCTTTCCTCTCTGGCCGTTCAGTTTTCACACAGATATCAAGGGATTACGCATGCGCACTTATCGTGCGATCACGAGCTGCGGATCCCCGGCGCACTGTGAGCATGATCGTAAAGGAAGAACAGGCTCAGAAGCACTTTGAAGAGTTGAAGGATGCTCTCCCAGTGCTATCCCCGCGTTGGTGGAGAAAAGATTTCAAGGCTTATGTCGACAAATTTATTAGAGAGCGTCTTGAAGAGAAGGAATTTATCACTGCGATACCATGCGAGGGCGAAGAAGAGGAGATCGACGCCATCTACCTCCATGGGATACGACGCTTGGTGGCCGGTGCCGTCCAAGAATGGGAGCTAGTCCAACAACCGAAGCACGCAGTTACATGTGCAAAGCTTGATGGCGCACTTGTATGGCAAGGTAGAGGGTACGTGAGCCCAATTCTACATGCTATTTCCCCGCTTCAATTATCTTTGCAGGGTGAATTTGAGAATGTTCTGCCGACTCTACGGCTGGTAATGCCAAGATCCTTTGACGACTACATATTTTCCTCTGTTCTCCATAGTTAGCATAAGTAGATAGCCAATCAATGGGTTGGTACATAAATCCTCATCAGGAGCTGCCGGTCTTAGCGAATGAAAGCTGTCAACAGCCCCTTGCGCTGCATGAGGCCGGCCACGCGCCCTACAAGAAATCCGTTGATGCCATGTGACAAATTTCGGCATCATGCGGCCCACCAAAGGCGCGTCACTTGAAGTCAACTTGGGGCAAAAACACCATCGTAATCTGACGTCTTCTGATTCCTCCCATGGTCATTTCACACCCGTTCGCATCAGAAAAAACTGTTCTCATTCGATGCTATGTGACTAAAAACTACCTATGGTCCTTTCCCATATCCCCAGGCTCCCCTGAGCTACTCCCGCCGCGTCCACGGTCCACCAAGTCCACCGCGTCCAACGCGTCCAAGTCCGCGCGCGTCCACTGCGTCCACCGCACCCGCCATGTCCATTGTATCCACTGCGTCCGCCACGTCCGCTGCGCCCACCGTGTCCACCATGTCCGCTATGCCCGCAACCACCGTGTCTGCTGCGTCCGCTGTGCCCACCGTGTCCTCGATGCCACATTCTGTGCGAGAGGCATTCCTTCACCGATTTTGTACTGTTCTGGAAACAAATCATCAGCTGACAGTTTGCACTGCCTCGTCCCCAGCCAGATAGGGTAGTATGATGGGCGAGAATGAGAAAAGAGTCACATCACACACCTCCATGCGCTCGACCTCCGCAGACCCAGCATCAAGAAAACCACGTGACCACAAGATGTTCCCATCGATGTTGATGAATTCTTCCACATCCCAGGAGTGTGATTGCACCTAGACGTACTGTGCGCGCACTGCTAACTCTCGCTGCTTCGATTCCAGCAACGTTGGCACCGACGCTGTTCTGATCGAGAGGGAGGCACGGGAAGGTGTGGATGTGGGAGGTCGCTGAGCCCTGCGAAAGGACAGAAGAATGGTCTGAGACGAAGGTACGTACTGAGGTAGGGCGCGAGAGCGGTCGCGGTGGGTATGGGTGGGGTGGCGACGGCAGCGGCAGATGGTGTAGCGGGCGGTTGGGGAGGCACACGTTGCGTGCTTGTGAGTGAGAGGGAAGAGCAACCTGCGGAGGGTGTGCGTGTCACAGCATGCGTGAGTCGGAATCAAAAATCCGATCAGTGCCAATGACAACGATGACAAGGGCAGACTTACTTGCCTTCTCCGAGGCATATCACTTGTTCGTTCATAGACGTTGCCATCGAGACGGATGAGGGTCTGTCTCAACGTTTCATCGATGGTTGCATCTGCCGGTGGGAAGCCTGAGTTGTGGACATCGGCAAGCGAACGCTGCGAACCTGTGATGGCAGAACAATGTTTCGGCACATCTAGGATATGACACTGTGGCTGGCGGGGGGTGCGGGGCTGGGATCGTCAGCGACTCGGCGCTGAAGAGGGTAAAGATGGGCCAGTACCCAGAAGGTACGGGTACGGGAAGTATGCCCGCTGCAAGGTCTGCGTCAGACAGTCTCTTTGAACATTAGGATTATTGTTGCAAACAGACAATCTAAGTTAGACAGTCACAAAAAGCGTGCGTACAGTGTTGGATCGAGCTGCGCTATATTGCATCATGCCATTCCAGTATGATGTCCTGGGGCATGGTCTGCTCCGAGACCTGCGTCTATGGGGGCGGATAATGAATATATGCATTGTCGTCATAATATATTTGTCGTTGTCGAAGATTCCTGGGCAGTGCAAGGTCCCAAGCATGGTGTACATTCGGAATATATGGGTTAGATGAGACGGGTTGTTCGTTTCGTAGCAATATGTATGCAAAAGTCTACAAGCGCATCAGCATTGGGAGTCAGTATAAAATTGTAAGAAGAAACACACAAGACAGTATCTGAATACTCTCCGATGCTAGTATCAAAAGGGCGGGGCCACAAGAGCGAAGTGGGGAAAGCAATGGAAAGGAAGGTAGTAGTGTCGGTGTCGTTAAGAGGTGGTGATGGCAAAATGCTGGAAGTGAAAGAGTGTGGTGACGGTGTTGACAAGGTTGACTCAGATATGTGCTCAAGTCCAGGTGTATGGAGTTCAAGCCAAAGTTTTATGACATTAATATTGTGGTATCAAAGAAGAACGTGAATGACATAACAACTTGAAGTCAACTG
>Ga0307510_10005294_pt1 | contig 15345 bp, 14 predicted proteins | sample 12_EM_MG_FD_207224 | JGI IMG/M metagenome (GOLD analysis project Ga0307510, IMG submission 207224) | Populus trichocarpa ectomycorrhiza microbial communities from riparian zone in the Pacific Northwest, United States - 12_EM | ecosystem: Host-associated > Plants > Roots > Unclassified | place...
CGAGGCGCTGCGCATTCTGGTCGATCGCGTCGTGCACGCGCCGGCGCATCAGTTCTGCATATGCTTCCAGCGTCTGCAGGCAAGCGTCGCGCGTGGGCGCGGCGAGCTCGGCGGCCGCGGTCGGCGTCGGTGCCCGCAAGTCGGCGGCGAAGTCGGCCAGTGTCACGTCGGTCTCGTGGCCGACGCCGCTGACGACCGGCATCGCGGCTGCGCAGATCGCGCGCACGACGCGCTCGTCGTTGAAAGCCCAAAGGTCTTCGAGCGAGCCGCCGCCGCGGCAGACGATGAGCACGTCGACCTCGGCGCGCCGCGACGCGAGTGCGACGGCCTCGGCCAGTTGCTGCGGCGCCTCCGCGCCCTGCACCAGGCTGGGATAGACGACGACCCGCACCTGCGGTGCACGCCGCGCCAGCGCGGTCAATACATCGTGCAGCGCCGCCGCGCCCAGCGACGTGACGACACCCACCGCGTTCGGATACGCGGGCAGCGCGCGCTTGCGCGCAGCGTCGAACAAGCCTTCGCCTTCGAGCTTGGCCTTGATGCGCAGGAACTGCTCGAACAGCGCGCCCGCCCCCGCCTGCTGCATCGCCTCGACGACGAACTGCAGCTCGCCGCGCGGTTCGTACACACCCAGGCGCCCGCGCAGCTCGACGAGTTGGCCGTCCGCCGGCGCAAAGCCGAGCAGGCTGGCCGCGCGCCTGAACATCGCGCAGCGGATCAGCGCGGTGCCGCCCTCGGCGTCCTTCAGGTTGAAGTAGCAGTGCCCGCTGGCCGCGCGCGAAAAGCCCGAGAGTTCACCCCGCACCGTGCACGCGCCGATGCCCGCGCCCACCAACTCGGCGACCTCGTGCACCAGCGCCGCGACGCTCCAGATCGAGCGCCGCGAGCCTGCCGTGATCACGTCAACCACCGGCAAACCCAATACCGGCGCGGCCCTGGAACTCCACAAGCGCGCCGGGCTTGGCGTGAACGCCCATCTTCGCTGTCACGAGCCCGTCACAAACATGCAAGCCATTGATTTTCAAAGATTTTTACCTGCCTAAAGTTTAAGCAATCTGTTCCGAGCCGCGCCGCGTCAACGCTTTGCGGCGCGTTGCGCAGGGTTGCCCACAAAGTTATCCACACGAGCGGTGGATGTCCGTGGCCCAGGTTCCGAGCGCTCGACGGGCATCGCCGCAACGCTGTGCTCGACGTCGTTGACCGACGCGGCCTTCGGGCCATAATCGCGCGACCTGAAAATCCCCAGCCCGCTTGCGCGAGCCACCGAAAGGGCCCGATTGTTTTCGATCATACAAGCCGCTGGTTGGCCGATCTGGCCGCTGCTCCTGTGCTCCATCGCCGCGCTCGCCCTCGTGCTCGAGCGCCTGTCCAGCCTGCGCCGTGCGCGCGTCGTTCCACCCAAGCTGCTCGATGAAGTGATCTCGGTCACGCGCGCCAGCCTGCCCACCGCCGACGTTGTCAACAAGCTCGCCGAGAACTCCGTACTGGGCCGGGTGCTGGCCACCGGCATTCGCGCCGTGATCGCCGACCCGCGCACGTCCGAGAACGCGCTGCGCGGCACCTTCGAGTCGGCCGGCCGCGCCGCCGTGCACCGCATCGAGCGCTACCTCAACACGCTGGGCACGATCGCCTCGGCCGCACCGCTGCTGGGCCTGATGGGCACGGTGATCGGCATGATCGAGATCTTCGGGTCGCAGACGCCGACCGGCGGCAACAACCCGGCGCTGCTGGCGCACGGCATCTCGGTCGCGCTCTACAACACCGCGTTCGGGCTGATGATCGCGATCCCGTCGCTGATGTTCTACCGCTACTTCCGCGGCCTGGTCGACAGCTACACGCTCGACATGGAACAGGCCGCGGACCGCCTCGTGCCGCACCTGATGCGCTTCGTGGTCGACCGCCGCCAGCCGCACGCCTGAGGACCCCGCGATGGCGATGAACTTCCGCAAGCCCAAGCTCGAGGAACCCGAGATCAACCTGATCCCGTTCATCGACGTGCTGCTGGTCGTGCTGATCTTTCTGATGCTGTCGACGACCTACTCCAAATTCACCGAGCTGCAGATCACACTGCCGATCGCCAATGCCGACATGGCGCGCGACCGGCCGCGCGAGATCATCGTCTCGGTCGCGGCCGACGGTCGCTATGCGGTCAATCGCAAGCCGGTCGAAGGCCGCAGCGTCGAGTTGCTCGCGGCCGAACTCACGGCCGCGGCCGAGGGTTCGACCGACATGGTCGTGATCGTCTCGGCCGACGCCACCGCCGCGCATCAGAGCGTGATCAACGTGATGGACGCAGCGCGGCGCGCCAACCTGCCGCGCCTGACCTTCGCGACGCAGACATCGGCCGGTGCCGAGGCGCGCTAGCGCGCCCCGCACGGCCGTGGACCCGCGCACCTTACCCGGCTGGGCGCCGCGGTTGCAGCAGGCCTGGCTGACCCGTGGCGCGCTCGCCTGCGCGCTGTGGCCGGTGTCGCTGCTGTTCGCCGCGGTGACGGCCGTGCGGCGCAGCCTCTACCGCATCGGTCTGTTGCATGCGCAAGCCATCGCCGCGCCGGTCGTCGTGGTCGGCAACCTGATCGCCGGTGGCGCCGGCAAGACGCCGGTCGTGATCGCGCTCGTCGAGGCCTTGCGCCACCATGGCTACACGCCGGGCATCGTGTCGCGCGGCTACGGCGGCACGGCCGACGCGGTGACCGACCTGAACCGCCGCATGAGCGCAGCCGAGTGCGGTGACGAACCGCTGCTGCTGCACTTGCGCACCGGCGCTCCGGTGGTCGTTGGCCGCGACCGGGTCGCCGCCGCACGGCACTTGCTGCAGGCACATCCCACAGTCGATGTGGTGATCAGCGACGACGGTCTGCAACACCTGCGGCTGGCCCGCGACGCGCAGGTGCTGGTGTTCGACGAGCGCGGCGTCGGCAACGGCTGGCTGTTGCCGGCCGGCCCGCTGCGCGAATCGCTGCCGCATGCCGTGGCGCCGCGCAGCCTGGTCGTGTACAACGCCGGCACGCCGTCGACACCGCTGCCGGGAACACTGGCACGGCGCGGGCTCGCGGGCGTGGTCGCGCTCGGCGACTGGTGGCAAGGCCGGTCGGCCTCGCCGGTGGCGCTCGACGCCTTGCGCGGCCGCCCGCTGCTGGCCGCCGCCGGCCTGGCGCGGCCCGAACGCTTCTTCGTCATGCTGCGCTCGCACGGCCTGCAGATCACGCCGCACGCACTGCCCGACCACCACGACTATGCGCAACTGCCGTGGCCGGCCGACACGCCCGACGTCATCGTCACCGAGAAGGACGCGGTCAAGCTCGCTGAAGCACGCACCGGCAGCACCCGCGTCTGGGTCGCGCCGCTAGACTTCGCACTCGACGCGGCATTCGAGGCCGCGCTCATCCAACTGCTGCCACCGCCCGGAACAACGCCTCATGGAAACGCGCCTGCTTGACCTGCTCGTCTGCCCGATCTGCAAAGGCCCGCTCGATCACCTGCGCCCGCCGGTTCAGGACCGAGTCGAACTCGTGTGCCACGCCGACGGCCTGGCGTTCCCGGTGCGCGATGGCATCCCGGTGATGCTCGAAGCCGAGGCGCGTTCGCTGGACGCGCCGACCCCATGAACTTCACGGTCCTGGTGCCGGCGCGCATGGCGTCGAGCCGGCTGCCCGGCAAGCCGCTGGCCGACATCGCAGGCGTGCCGATGATCGTGCGCGTGGCGCGACGCGCGGCCTTGTCGAGCGCGAGCCGCGTCGTCGTCGCGGCCGACCACGTCGACATCGTCGACGCGTGCGCGGCCCACGGCGTGACCGCGCTGCTCACACGCGACGACCACCCCACCGGCAGCGACCGCCTTGCCGAGGCCTGCGAACTGCTCGACCTCGACGGCGACGACCTCGTCGTCAATGTGCAGGGCGACGAGCCGCTGATAGCCCCCAGCCTGATCGACGCGTGCGCAGCGCTGCTCGCGCGGCACCCCGAGTGCGTGATGAGCACGGCGGCGCACGCAATCGATTCGCTCGCCGACCTCGACAACACGAATGTCGTGAAGGTCGTGCTCGATGCGGCCGACCGAGCGCTCTACTTTTCGCGTGCGTCCATTCCGTGGTCGCGCGACGCACGCGCGGCCGGCACCGACCCGTTGCAGAGCGGCGCGCTGGCGCCACTGCGCCACATGGGCCTGTACGCCTACCAGGCCGGCTTTCTGCGCCGCTTCCCGACGCTGGCGATCAGCCCGATCGAGACCATCGAGGCGCTCGAACAGCTGCGCGTGCTGTGGCACGGCCACCGCATCGTCGTGCACGTGAGCGACACGCGACCCGGTCCAGGCGTCGACACGCCCGAGGATTTGGTGCGCGTGCGCGCCCTCTTTGCCTGAGTTTGCACGGCGCGGAGTGCGCGTTTTCCCGTCAGTTTCGTGAGGGGGTACGCATGTTATTCTCGACTCGATTCGCACGTGGCGACCCCGCGCACGTGCACGCAAGATCACGAGAACGAGGACATCCCCATGAGACTGATTCTGTTGGGCCCCCCTGGCGCTGGCAAAGGGACCCAAGCCACCTTCATCTGCAAGCAATTTGCGATCCCGCAGATTTCCACCGGTGACATGCTGCGTGCCGCCGTGAAGGCCGGCACACCGCTCGGTGTGGCGGCGAAGAAGGTGATGGACTCGGGCGCGCTGGTGGGCGACGACATCATCATCGGCCTCGTGAAGGAGCGCATCGCGCAGCCCGATTGCGCCAATGGCTTTCTGTTCGACGGCTTCCCGCGCACCATCGTCCAGGCCGACGCGATGAAGACGGCCGGCGTCAAGCTCGACTTCGTGCTCGAGATCGACGTGCCCGACGAGGCCATCATCGAACGCATGAGCGGCCGCCGCGTGCACCCGGCCTCGGGCCGCAGCTACCACGTCAAGTTCAACCCGCCCAAGGTGGCCGGCAAGGACGACGTGACCGGCGAAGACCTGATCCAGCGCGCCGACGACGAAGAAACCACGGTGCGCAACCGGTTGCAGGTCTACAAGAACCAGACGCAGCCGCTGGTCGCTTATTACTCTGGATGGACGGCGGCCGACGCCCCACGCTACCGCAAGATCAGCGGCACCGGCAGCGTCGACGAGATCACCGCGCGCGCACTGGAGGCGCTGAAGTAATGGACATCACCGCAGGCAAGGTCTTCATCGTCACCGGCGGAGCCTCGGGCCTGGGCGAAGGCACGGCACGCATGCTCGCGAGCCACGGCGCCACGGTCGTGATCGCCGACCTGCAGGCGGACAAAGGCGAAGCGTTGGCAAAGGAGTTGGGCGGCGCGTTCGTGAAGTGCGATGTGAGCCAGGAAGCCGACGGCCAGGCAGTCGTCGCGAAGGCACTCACACTGGGCAAGCTCGTCGGCCTGGTGAACTGCGCCGGCATCGCCCCCGCGGCCAAGACCGTGGGCAAGGATGGCGCGCATGGGCTGAGCCAGTTCGCCAAGGTCATCAGCGTGAACCTCGTCGGCAGCTTCAACATGATCCGCCTCGCCGCCGAAGCGATGAGCAAGAACACGCCCGAGCCCACCGGCGAGCGCGGCGTGCTGATCTCGACCGCGAGCGTCGCTGCCTTCGATGGCCAGATCGGCCAGGCCGCGTACTCGGCATCCAAGGGCGGCGTGGTCGGCATGACCTTGCCGATCGCGCGCGACCTGGCGCGCAACGGCATCCGCAACATGACGATCGCACCGGGCATCTTCGGCACGCCGATGTTGTTCACGATGCCACAGGAGGTGCAGGATGCGCTCGCCGCGGGCGTGCCCTTCCCGAGTCGCCTGGGCACGCCGGCCGACTACGCGAAGCTGGTCCACCAGATCGTCACGAACGAGATGCTGAACGGCGAAGTGATTCGCCTGGACGGTGCGATCCGGCTTGCGCCGAAATGATCGCCTGCTGAAACAAGAAGGCGCGGGCCCCCGAGAGGCACCCGCGCCGACCTTGAGAAAGAAAAACCCGTGGCGTCGTCGATCAGGACGTCTTCGCGCGACGCGCGTAAAGCGCCCACAACCGAGCCAGGTCGCTGGTGCCGTCGTTGCCGGTGACGGTCTTCAGCGTGGCCTGAGCTTTGCCGTTGTCGCCGGCCATCAGCTGCGCGATCGCGAGGTGCAGCTTGGCGTCTTCGGGCCGCTTGAGGCCACCCTTCGCGATGCCCTGCTGTATCAGCTGAACGCCCTTGGCCTTCTGGCCCTCGAAGACCTGGTTCAGGCCTATCGTCACGAGGTCGTTGCCGTCCTTCGCGGCAAGCGCCTGCTTCTCGTCCTCGGCCGCAGTCGCCTTCGCCTCGTCGACGCGCTTGGTGATCAGGTCACGCAGACGCTTGCTGCGATCGGCTTCTGCCCCGGTGCCCAACGCACCGGCCGCGAAGCCCTTGTCGACAACCTGCTTGGCCTCGGCGCCCGAGCCGGCCTGCAGCGCGAGCTGCGCCATCTCGGAGTAGTCGGCCCCGGCCGTCATGCTGCCGGTCGCCAGCGACAGACGATAGGTGTCGAGCGCGAGTCGGTCCGAGAAGCCGGGCTTGCGCTGCAACCGACTGAGCAAGGTGACCCAGTACTCCTTCTTTGGGTAGTACATCACCAGGCGCTCGAGTGCGAAGGCTTCGCTGCCCACGTCCTTCTGCTTGATGGCCGCGTTCATCAGCATGTTGATGCGGTCTTCGCTGGGCGTCGCGCCGCTGCGCTCGGCAGCCTGGATGTCGGCCATCAATTCCTTCGACACCCCCGCCAGGTCGCCCGACAGGTACTGCGTCTGGATCATCAGCGTGCGGTTGGCGCTGCTGGTGCCACCTTCCTTGAAGTAGCGCGCATACCACTGCTGCGCCTTCGCGTAGTCTTTGGCACGGTAGTAGGTGCCGGCGATCGATTCGATCATGCGCAGCTTGTCCGGGCCGCCGACGCTGGGCCCGACGGTCTCGAAGGACTTGGCCGCGGTGTCGGCGTCGCCGGCGCCCGAGGCCGCGGCCAGGCGCATGCGCTCGACCATCAGGCTCTCGGCCGCGCTCTTGCCGCCGATGCCATCCACTTCGCGCACCTTGGCCAGCGCCTCGCGGTACTTGCCCGCCTTGATCATCTCTTGAGCGGTCTGCAGCGGCTTGCCGATTTCGGGCCGCAGGCCGCCCTGGGCCTGCACCTGGGCCGAGCCCAACGCGATCACCAGCGCGGTGATGGCCGAGGCCAGCACCCGCAGGCGTGAGGTCGATGTCTTCATGCTGCGGTCTCGATCACTTCACGAACTGCTCGTTGCCGACCATGCCGAGCTTGGTCACGCCCAGGCGCTGGCTCTCCGCCAGCACCTCGGCGACGTACTTGTACTCGACCAGCTTGTTCGGACGCACATGCACCTCGGGCTGGTCGGGTTGCGCCGCGGCGTCACGCAGCTTGACCTCAAGCGCCTGGCGCGTTGGGATCGTTTCGCCGTTCCACAGGATCGTGCCGTCGAAGTCGACGTCGATCGTGACGACGACCGGCTCCTTGGTCGGAGGCGGCGGGTTGCCGGCCGGCATGTTCAGGTTCACCGAGTGCAGCTGCACCGGAATCGTGATGATCAGCATGATGATCAGCACCAGCATCACGTCGATGAGCGGCGTGGTGTTGATGTCCATCATCGGTTCGGGTTCGCCGGAGCCGCCGCTGGAGCCTACGTTCATTCCCATGATTGCTTATCCTTTGGGCGGGGGTTCGGTGACGAAACTGATCTTCTGGATCGCGGCGCGCTGGCAGGCGAAGACGACGCGCCCGATCGACTCGTAGCGCGCCTTCTCGTCGCCGCGGATGTGCACCTCGGGCTGCGGGTTCAGCACCGCGATCTCGCGCAGCTTGCGGAACAGCGCCTCGTTGTCCGGCACCAGCTTGGCGTTCCAGAACACGTCGCCGTCCTTGTTCACCGAGATCTCGATGTTCTCGGGCTTGGTCTGGCGCGCGATGTTGGTTTCCTTGGGCAAGGACATCGGCACGGTCTGCGTGACCACCGGGATCGTGATCAAGAAAATGATCAGCAACACCAGCATCACGTCCACCAGCGGAGTGGTGTTGATGGTGGAGACGACTTCGTCTTCGTCCCCGCCGCTCGATCCTATGTTCATGGCCATGGCGGCTTCCTTTGTGGGATGCGCGAAGGCTCTCAGCGACGCGCGCCGATCTTGGCGCCCATCAGGATGCCGTGCAGGTCAGCGCCGAAGGCGCGCACCGTCTCCATGGAGGACTTGTTGCGGCTCACGAGCCAGTTGTAGCCCAGCACGGCCGGCACGGCCACGGCCAAGCCGATGGCGGTCATGATCAGCGCCTCGCCCACGGGGCCGGCGACTTTGTCGATCGAGGCCTGGCCGGCGATGCCGATGGCGGTGAGGGCGTGGTAGATGCCCCAGACGGTGCCGAACAGGCCGACGAACGGCGCGGTCGAACCGACGGTGGCGAGGAAGCCCAGGCCGTCCTGCAAACGGTTGCGCACGTCGTCGACGCTGCGCTGCACGCCTTGCGTGACCCAGGTGTTCAGATCGATGTGATCAGTGAGCGCACCTTCGTGGTGGTCACCGGCTTCCATGCCGCTCTCGGCAATGAAACGGAACGCGCTGCCCTCCTTCAGGGTCTTCACGGCGTCGTTCAGGCTGGCGGCCTTGAAGAAGCCCTTGCGAACCGACTTGGCCTCGCTGGAGAGCTTGAAGCTCTCGTACAGCTTGGTGATCAGGATGTACCAGCTGCCCAGGCTCATCAGCACCAGCAACACCAGCACGAACTTGGCGACGAAGTCGCCCTGTTGCCACAGCGCGCCCAGACCGTAGGGGTTGTCGACGGTTTCCTTGGTGGTGGTGGCATCGGCGATGGGCGCAGCGGCCGGGGCCGTCACGGCAGCAGGCGTTGCGGCAGCAGATGCTTCAGCAGCCGGCGCGGAAGCTTGCGCAGCGGCGAATTGCGGGACGACGATCAGGCTGGTGGCCAGAGCGAATGCGGCAAGCATCGTGTGCGAGCGCTGGATCAAGGAACGGGTGGTCATCTTGGGGACTCCTGACATGAAACGGGTAAAGACTGTCTTTATGGGTATGGGCAAGGCACTGGCATCAAACGCGAAGGCCGCACGCGACTGAAATCAGGCGTCGTGCGGCCCTGACCGCATCACTCCAGCTTGAAGTCGAAGGTCTGATCGGCCTTGAGCTCTTCTTCGCCGGCGGCAGAACATCCGTACTGCATCATCGCGTTTCGCACGGCCGAATCGAACACGCCACGCGGCTGCGACGAGAGGATCTCGACGGCAACGACCTTGCCGCCCTTGATGGTGGCACGGGCCTTCACGGAACCGGTGATGCCTTCGCGCAAGGCCTTGGCCGGCATCGCCGGTTGAACCTGGCTGGCGCAGGCCACGCCGATGCTCACGACGGCCGGACGCGGCGGCGGCGGCGCAGGCGCGGTCACCGGCGGGGTCGGCGTCATCACCGTGGCCGGCGGCGGGGTCGGCGACGGCGCGACCGAGATCGTCGGCGCCGGCGGTGGCGGTGTGGCGATCTGGACTTCAGGCGGGGGGATGTAGGGCGGCGGCGGCGCCTCGAGTTTGGGCGGCGGCGGCAACACGATTTCGGGTGGCGGCGGCGGCTTCTTGATCTCTTCGATCACCTTGGTTTCGATGGGCGCCCGCACCACATCGACCACCTTCTTGGCCAGGCCCGTGACCAGCGCGTACACGATGAACGCGTGGAACAAGATGACAACCGACAACCCCACCAGATGGCGGCGGGGGTCCGCTTGTCGCTGAGAGAAATTCATGGTCTGGGATCTCCAGATAGTGGGCACGAAACAGAAAAAAGCAAACCTTAGCGTTCACCGGCTTGTGGCCGTGAAGACCGGCGGCATCTGGAAAACCGCACATTCTTGCAGGCCCGCATTCTAGCCAGAGGTTGGAGGCAAACTTAGACACAGCCCCCGAGGAAAACCCGCGGGCATTGCATCTTGATGTGTCCGTGAAACCTCGGCATCAACACCTTGATGCCACGCCTCGAACAGTCGGGTTTGCACCTACCGATCCCGTAGCAACAACCGTGCTCATGCGGCTTCGAACGCCACGGAGGCGACGTTCGAAGCGCAAAAAAAAGCAGCAGCGCGAGGCTGCTGCTTTGTCGGCGACGAGGCCGCGTCAGTCGAACAAGTCGGTCACGACGGCTTCAAAAGAGACCATTGGTACCTGCTCGACTGTGACGAACGGGATCAGAAGCTGTACTTCGCCCCGACAGTGAAGAAGCGACCCACTGCACCAGCCTGATGCCACGTCTGGTTGTAGTTGATGCCGTACGTGTTGACGAGGTACGGATCGAACGGCGCCTTGCGATCGAGCACGTTCTGAACGGAGACATTGATGTCCAGGTTCTTGATCGGCGTCCACTTCGCAAACAGATCGAACGTGATGAACGATGGCACTCGGCAGTCGTTGTACGGATTGCCACTCAGATCGAACACCGCGCAGTTGGTAGCTCCGTTGGAGTTGTAGACCAAGCCGTTCGTGGCGTCAGTGACCGTCCCATCGCCGTTGTCGATGGCGTTTTCGCCCTTGTGGTCGATCATCTTCAGCGGCCCGACGTAGTTCATCGCGCCGGTCACCGTCCACGGACCACGGTCCCAGGTCAGCGACAGGGTTGCCTTGTCCTTCGGCGTGCCGGCACCAGCGCTCAACACGATCGGTCCCTGTGTCCCAGCGTAGTCATAGGTGATCCCGTCCGTGCCGGTTCGCTGGAACTTGTTGACATGGGTCCAGTTCAGCTGAGCCGTCAGCTTGCCGATCTCACCCAGGTTCATCTTGTGGCGCAACTCAACATCCACACCGTCGGTCTTGGTTTTCGCTGCGTTACCGTAGAAGCCCGTCACCGTCGTCAGATTGCCTTCAGCATCGTAGTACAGGAAAGTATTGGCTTGAGATCCAGGCACGCCCTGCGCATTCGTCCGGTCTGGCGTCCCACCTGTCCCGTCGCACGCGGCGGTACATTGACCGGCCGAAATCGCAGCCGGATCAGCCTGAACGATCTCGTTCTTGCGGTCGATCTTCCAGAAATCCACGGTCGCGCTGGTTCCTGCGATCGGCTCGACGATCAGTCCGAGCGTGTAGCTCTTGGCCTTCTCCGGTTTGATGTTCGGATTGCCCTGCGACAGGATACCAACGCTGGTAAAGCCAAAACTGGAACCACCCGTCTCAGCCGGGCCAGGCGCGCGGAACGCTTCAGAGTAGGTGCCGCGAATGGCCAACTGATCGATCGGCTTGACCTTGAAGCCGATCTTGGGCGTGGTCGAATCACCGAAGTCGGAGTAGTGGTCGTAGCGCGCAGCACCGGTCAGTTCGAGCCACTTGGTTACCGGAGCGGTGACTTCACCATAGAGCGCGGAAACGCGACGCGTCGCGGAGAATTTCGAGTAGCCGAGGCCGACGATCGAAGCGGTCTCAGTACCCGGGACGGCCGGCGTGTTCGCCGCTTCCCAGCGCGTTTCCGCACCGAGTGCCACCCCCAGCGAACCGCCGGGGAGGGCCATCAACTCGCGCGAGATCTTTGCGTCGATCGACTTGATCGAGCTCGTCGGAATCGTTTCGAGTGTCGGCGAGATGGCCGCCAGCACGCTGGGCGCCGTCGTGTTCGGCCGGTTGATGCGATAGGTCCCGTTGTTCAGGGCCGCCTGCATGGCGTCGTAGTTGATGTAGCCGTAGTTGTCGTTCTTCAGGCGGCTCTTGATGTAGGCAGCACCGACGTCGAAGTCCCAGCCGAAGGCGTTCCCTTGCAAGCCCTGAACCAGACGAATCACCGTGTTATCGGTCTTTTGGTCTCGCCCACCCAGTTCGAGCGGTGCGTAAGCAAGCGTTCGATCAACGCCAAAGGTGTTGTCCGGATGCCCCGCGGGCAAGATCATCAGCCCATGAGTAAAGAGGGGCGACGCCGTCGGATCACTAGAAGGCAAGTACACGCCGCCGTCATTGTTGCCACCGAGCGTGCCATTAGCCTTCGACTTGCTGTTGAAGACGCCCACTTCCAAATAAGCCGTCAGGGACGGCGAGAACTGCAACGTGCCCCGCCCGAAGAAATTGACCCGGTCGATCGCTGGCTGAATCTCCTGCTCGGTGCGCCCGTTGTAGCCGCACAAGCCGGTGCTGGCGATGATCTGCGAGGGATCGCACTGAATCACGTTGACACGTGTGCCCGATCCGAACGTCGGAGTACCCGGCCCAGCGCCTACCGAACGAGTCACGCCCCAAGGCGAAGTCGTTGATGGAGTCGTCGACCCCAACCAGAGTCGGGGCGCGCCGTTGGTGACGTCGTAGAACCCCTTGTCGGTCAGATTGGTCTGTCCGATGAAGCCCCGATCGGTCGACCAGATGTTCTTCTGCTGCGAGGCCTCAAGGCTGAAGAAGACGTTGTACTTGTCGGTGTCGATATTGCCGAGACCCAACGTGGCAAAGGCGCGCGTCGTAGCGCCGTCGCCGCGACTGGCCTGGCCGTAGGAGCCGCCGACCGTCGCACCGGTGTAGTTGGAGCGCAGGATCACGTTGACCACGCCGCCCACGGCATCTGCGCCGTAAATGGCCGAAGCACCGTCCTTCAGGACTTCGATTCGCTCCACTGCTTCGAGCGGGAGCGAGTTCAGGTCGACAAAGCTGCGCGTTCCATCGTCAGCCAGCCCATAGGTCGTCATGCGGCGACCGTTGACCAGCACCAGCGTCGAATTGACGCCCAGACCGCGCAGCGAGACTGCCGCAGAACCAGAAGCGAAGCCATTCGAGAACGAGCTCGGGATTGAGCCCTGACCGTCGGCGGTGATGCCGCGCAGCACTTCCTGGATCGACTGCTTGCCGGTCTTTTCGATGTCGTCGCGCGTCAGCACCTGAACGGGCGACGCCGTCTCGGTATCCGTGCGCTTGATGTTCGACCCGGTAACGGTCACGCGTTGAAGTTCTTGGGTGGACTGCTGCGCGATCGCGGCACCGCCATAGAGGGCGGCGGTACCGCCGAAGGCAACTAGCAGGCTCTTGGCCAGCGTTGTTCTCTTGAGCATCGAGGACTCCTGATAGGAAGGTTGATCGAAAGACCAGGTCTTTGAGCAAGTCACATACCAGCTTTGTGAACGGGTCGTGGCTTGTCTGCGAAGACGTGTAAATCGATTGTCACATTGAAGGTTTATAGAACTCGACCTAGGGTATTCATCTATCGATATCCGAACCCCGATGAGGAAGCCGCATTCGAAACAGCCGGATCGAGCGCAAAGCCTTAGCTCATGCGGCTTGCAGGCCGACGACAGGCAAGCAGATGCCCCTCGGCGAAGAGGCCAGGACACCCGAATCCGGGCGATTCGCCTCGCTGCTTTACGTCACGCGTTGGATACCTGCAACAGGCGTTGCAGAGTAAATAACTTCGCGATCAAGCGGCCCGTGCCGTGGCGATGCGCGGCACTGCCGCCAGCAAGGTCCGGGTGTAATCGCTGCGCGGGTGCTCCAGCACCGTGCGGGTGCTGCCCGCCTCCTCGATGCGGCCGCGGTTCATCACGGCCACCTGGTCGGCGATGTACTCGACGACACCGATGTTGTGGGTGATGAAGAGGTAGGACACTCCGAGCTCGCGTTGCAAGCTCTTTAGCAGATTCAGGATCTGCGCCTGCACCGACACGTCGAGCGCCGAGGTCGGCTCGTCGCAGACGATCAGCTTCGGCTGAACCGCGAGGGCCCGGGCGATCGCGATGCGCTGGCGCTGGCCGCCGGAGAACTCGTGCGGATAGCGTTCGAGCGCGTCGCGGCGCAATCCGACCTGATCAACCAGGGCCTCCAGGCTGCCGCGCCGCGCCGCGGCGTCGAGGTCGGGCCGCAGTTCCAGCAGGCCCTCTTCGAGCAGATCGAACACGCGCATGCGCGGATTCAACGACGCGAACGGGTCCTGGAAGATGATTTGAATGCCGCGACGCGCTGCGCGCAGCGCGTCGCCGGCCAGGCCGAACAGGTCTTGCCCGTCGAACAGCACCTCGCCCCCGATCTGCGATTGACCGCGCAGCAACTGCACGAGCGCCTTGCCGGTGGTCGTCTTGCCACACCCGGATTCGCCCACCAGCGCCAGCGTCTGGCCGGGTGCGATGCTGAAGGACACGTCGTCGACGGCCGTGAAGACGCCCACCGTGCGTTGCAGCAGGCCCCGGCGGATCGGGAAGCGCACGCTGAGACCGCGCACCTCCAGCAGGGGCATGGCGGTGCGTGGCATCACGTCCGGCGCCGAATAGTGCAGCGGCGCGTCGACGACCGCTGCCGCCGACGCGGGCGCGTCTGCGCCATCGCGGTACAGCAGACAGCGCACGCTGCGCATGCCGAGCGTCGTCAACTCGGGCGGCGTGCTCCGGCACGCATCGAAAGCGCGGTCGCAGCGCGGCGCGAAGCGGCAACCGTCGAAGGTCTGCCACAGCGGCGGCACCGTGCCCGGGATCGCCGCCAGCGCTTCGCCGCGCTTGGCCGTGTCGGGCAACGCGCGCAGCAGCAGGCGCGCATACGGATGCTTGGGCGCCGCGAAAAACTCGGGGGCGCTCGCGACCTCGATGATCTGGCCGGCGTACATCAAGGCCACGCGATGCGCCATGCCCGCGACCACGGCGAGGTCGTGCGTGATCAGCAACAGGCCCATGCCCTGCTCTTTCTGCAGCTGCTTCAGCAGGTCGAGGATCTGCGCCTGGATGGTCACGTCCAGCGCCGTGGTCGGCTCGTCGGCAATCAGGAAGTCGGGCTCCGAGGCCAGCGTCATCGCGATCATCACGCGCTGCTTCTGGCCGCCGCTGAGCCGGAACGGGTATTCGTCGATGCGCCGTTCGGGCTCGGGAATCCCGACCTTGCCCAGCCACTCGATGGCCTTCGCGCGCGCCGCCTTGCCGCGCAAGGCCGTATGCGCCTCGATCGCCTCGACGATCTGGTCGCCCACCCGCATCACCGGGTTCAGGCTGGTCCCCGGCTCCTGGAAGATCATGCCGATGCGTCCGCCGCGCACCGCCCGCATGCCGGACTCGGGCAGCGCCAGCACGTCCTGGCCTTCGAGCACCACGCTGCCGTGGGTGATGTCGCCGTTGTCGGGCAGCAGTCGCATCAGCGCCAGCGCCGTCATGCTCTTGCCGCAGCCGGATTCGCCGACGAGCGCGAAGGTCTCGCCGCGCCGGATGGCGAGCGTGAGCCCGTCGATCGCTTTGACGAGGCCGGCGTCGGCGTCCAGCGCGACCTTGAGATCGGAGATGTTCAGCATGGCGTCAGACCACCGCCTTGGTTCGCAACCGCGGCCGGAAGCCGCGTGAGCGCGGGTCGAACGCATCGCGCACGCCGTCGGCGAACAGGTTGGCCGCGAGCACCAGAGTGAC
>Ga0307510_10005295_pt1 | contig 15344 bp, 20 predicted proteins | sample 12_EM_MG_FD_207224 | JGI IMG/M metagenome (GOLD analysis project Ga0307510, IMG submission 207224) | Populus trichocarpa ectomycorrhiza microbial communities from riparian zone in the Pacific Northwest, United States - 12_EM | ecosystem: Host-associated > Plants > Roots > Unclassified | place...
CGCTCGTCAGGGCGTTGGCGGGCGCCGCAAGATTACTGGAGGGCCGTGACGTCGTGCCAAACGAGATGCGACCCCTTGTCGCCAAGTTGTACCCTGGAGTTGCCCGCTGGTTAGGATTCCTGGAGTGCGCTGGGGAGGCCGACTTAAATACCGCGCAGCAGGCCTCATTGTGATGAGGTAAGTCGCCACGTGTGTTCATCCGATTCGCCCATCCGAATGCTCATGGGACCCCGTATCAGATCTCACTTGCGTCCGGCGAGGAGCAACGGCCGTCAGATTTTCCGACCAATCCGGATGAGAACAAGGGAGAGCACGCGGACGAGGCCAAGCCCGCACGTCGACGACAAAGGGTCGCCGAGGAGGACCTATATTGCCGCGTCGACACCTGCCTCAAGTCGTTCAAAGACTCGCACGTGTGTGCGAAGCACCGCAGGCGCCACTTCACCCAGGTTTGGCGCTGCCCAGGACCGTGCAGGACTCAGACGACAAAGGAGGGCTGGTTTGCGCGCAAAGAGACACTCAAGCGCCACCTCCACTTTCGCAAGTTCGCAGAGTGTAAGGAGGCAGCCCTGAAGGTCCTCAATCTTGAGAAGTTCCCGGCGTCGAGCACTGAGTGGATGGCTCCGTTCCGCGAAGGCACTGAGCGTCCGTGGCAATGTAGTCGGTTCCAACTTACGGACCTCCAAACTGTCAAGGAGTGGTTGCGCGATCCTAACTTTTCGGCTCCCCCGGCTGAGCCCCTTCGTGGTCGTCATCGTTCCAAGAAACCCATGTCCGCTCCTCTTAACGTCACTGCATACATCGCGTAGAATTCTATTTTCACGATCTAGACTTTTCAACTTTGGTTAACATAAAAAATATTTCCCTCACCTTGATCTCCATCGTCCTAAACTTTTTTTTTTCATGTAATGTACAGTATCTTGGAGCTTGCCTTGTCTTCGGTGTCTTCTGATACAATATCCTGTTATATACCGCTACAATAGAAGTCACATTTGAAGGAAAGCTGTCATCGATCCGTGTTGGGGCCAGGTGGTATGAATATCTCACCTACACCCACCTTGAATCTCGGAAAAATTCCACTTCCGAAACTACAAGTGTTCCTGATTCCTGGTAAATTTCATCCGGGGCGACGGTCATTTGAACCCCTTTATCTTCCATTCCCCATAATCTCGCCCAGTTCGACCAAGTCCACACCCGCCGTCCTTATCGCTACCGACACGCGTTGACTTCCGTGTGGGTAGTTCAGTTTGCCGTCGAGTAGTCGGGCGGGGACGAAGGCACGCAAACGGAGGGAGGGATAAAGTGGGCTCGATTGCCTGCCTTTGACGAGGCCATGAGATGGGGATCTATATACGCGAGTGCAATACAAATATCCTATGCGCAAGTAGAGAAGGGGGGAAGGAGGAAAGAGGAAGAAGGCAACTGCGGTCCTGCCGGCGACGGTGACGGAGGAAAATGGTGACTTGCTTGAAGGAAATCTTATTGAACCGTATCCAGGTGTGCAACAGCGTGCGCATGGTCGGCGAGCGCGAGGCAGAAGCGGCGAAGTTCGATGGCAATTGGACTAAAGTAAAAGGGGGAAACGCTGGAGTGGGTAGAGCGGGGAGCGAGAGATGTAACGCAAAAAATAGATTAAAAGAACGTACGAAAAGTGTCCTTTTTCACAGTAAAAATGGATTCCCAACAGAGACACGGTCCAGACTGAGATTCTATCTGGGAGGGGTCGTGTACAAAGTGTGCGACATGGAACGACGGGATTCTCAAGGTGGCGGGCGCGCTTGTGGCATCGGCTGATGATGCTTGGGCGATCCGCGTGACTTCGGCCGGAGAGGTTTGGGGAGCGAAGAGAGGAGGGACTCGGACGTGAGGGGAAAGGGGTCAATAAGTAGTGTGACAACGAGGGTGAATGAAGACGGGATTGGAGGCAAGGCGTGCGGCGAGGAATCGCCGATGATAGAAGGCCGTGCGTTGGCAGGCTATCGGAGTTGGCAGCAGAGGACGTCACGTGGTTGGGCGCCGTTGACAAGGGCATTCGGCCGGGTTCTTCGGCCCACGCTGCCGTTTGGCGAGCGGTTTGGATTGGAATGCTTGGGTATCTGGCGCCTGAGTCATACATATCCCACAGTAGGGCCTCGTGAGAGGCGCACCATGTCCTCCTTACAGTCCCCAACTGCACCCCTGTCAATGTGTTTGGTAATCTACTGTAGTACTGTGTCTTTGTCTCAGATTTATACGTTGCAAGCGCTTTCCAAAAAAACAAAAAACAAAAAACAGATTTATACGTTGCGGAATATAAATATATAAATGCTGACTTTGAAAAAAAATCGTCGAAAGCTCATTTCTCTTCATTTCCTCTCGTTCGTCTGATCCTCGGATGACACTCCTTCGCCTTATTTATACAACGATACTTGATTCCTGGTCGTCACAAGGGTTCTGTTCCGGGGGCTGAGGTCAGTATTTCCACTTCCACCCTCGTTCTGGCACCACGTTGACTAAGCCTCCTCGGCACTGACTAATCTCCACCTGGAGGTGCTCCAGTCTTCAGTTAATTATCCCACAATCAACACTTTCTTCACCAAGTATTCATCTCCAAATACCTCATTCATGCCGATCATCCGTCACTCCAAATCAGTAACCGGTGTTTCGCCTTGTCGAAATGATCTGGAGATGGAAGACGGTCAAGGTGAGTGGCCATTCACAGGGCACTTTGTATCGATTACCGAGTTGTCTGCTACAGACCCACTCTATCAACCAATGACCGTGACCATCGAAACACTCCCTGACCATCCCCTCTTAGAAATATTCAGTTTATATATGGAGGAAGTGGGTGGTTTGCCTGAATTTCTCATAGAGGGACGGATAGACACATGGCATACGCTGGTTCATGTGTGCCAGAGATGGCGATCGCTCGTGTTTGCGTTGTCGCACCGCCTCAATCTGAGAATTCTCTGTACAAACACAAGGCCTCTGAGGGAGATTCTGGATCTTTGGCCCGCCTTGCCTATCGTCATATGGTGCAAGGAGATCAAGTTGACCGAAATTCCACCAATGCCGATGGTGGGTGCAGAAAACATCGTTTCTGCGCTTGGGCATCGCGATCGCGTGTCTCAAATCTCCTTTTTGGGTCTCCCGCTTTCCATATTTTCCAGGTTCACTGCAATCATGGATGCGTCATTCCCCGTTCTGACACATTTGAAGCTTGATCCATATGGCGATGATGGACAGGAGGCGATCCTCGAGGATTCGTTCTTGGGTGGATCTGCTCCATGTCTGCGATCACTTCGCTTGCATCGCGTTACATTTCCCGCATTACACAAACTGCTCTTGTCCACGAAAGACCTTGTCGATCTTTGCCTTGTAAATATTCCTTTTTCTGATTACGTTTCCCCCGAGGGGATGGCTTCTTGCCTGTCATCTTTGACCAAGCTTGAAGATCTTCGCCTCGGGTTCTCACCTCTTGCATTCTACCCCGATCGGAACCAACATCTGCCTCTGACACGCGTCGACCTATGCCATCTCATTCGGCTTCATTTTGGGGGCACTACCAAGTACTTGGAGGATTTTGTAGCCCGGATCAATGCCCCTCTACTCCGCGTCTTCCAGATGTTGCTCATCGGCCCTGTTCTCTTGAACACTCCACAACTCACAGACTTCGTTGATCGCGCCGAACCGTTCAAAGTCCTCGATCAAGCGGAGTTACACTTCCATGACTACGACGTCACCGTCAAACTTCTCTCTCAGAAAGAGACCGTCGATCGCACCATTCTCAACGTCCACAGCGGCCTCCCACGATCAGAAGGGAGCTTTTTATCTCTGGAACAAGCCCGTAGCTCATTCTTATCCCTCATTTCCTCCGTGGAATGCCTCAACCTCACCGAGGATGAATATTGGCCACTGATTTCGCAAGGCATCGTGGAGAATGCATACTGGTTGCAACTTCTACGCCCATTTACCGCTGTGAAACACCTATATCTATCTGGCGAACCAGGACTACAAGTTGCCCGCACGTTGCACGAGCTTACTTGGGAAGGGGTAGTCGAAGTATGGCCCGCACTACAGAGTGTTTTCTTGGAGGGACTTCAGCCATCGGAGGACGTGGTCGATGCAATTGCGCCTTTCATCGTCAGACGGCAGCTCTCCGGCCACCCTGTGACTGTGCACTCTTGGGACGGAAAGGAGCTGATGGTCGATATGTTGTGAGGCAAGAGTTGCGGCCAGTTCCGATTACCTGCGGAATCACTCACAAACGATTATTGGTTGGTGCTCGCACAATCTTTGCGACTATCACAACTTCGAATCGTCTGGTTTCCTTTGTCCCCAGCGTCCTTGCCTTCCATCCATCACCCTTGCCTGTCAAGATCTCCCCAGCGATTCCCTTCATCGCCATCGACTGTCCCTTGCTGCATTATCCCCATCACATTTCTTTATTCTCCTTCGTGTCTGCGCTCTTTTCCATCAAACTCACCAATCATTCCCCACCCGGTGCTTCGCGCCAAATCTCACGGCCTCACCCGCCCCGCACGATATGACTGTGTCGTACCTTGTGATCGTTCGACCCAAAGACGTACCAGGGCATGCCTGGATAGGCCGTGTAGGGGAAGGAGGAGTCAACATGTGGTGTGGGGATGTTACTTTACTGTCATAGGTCGCAATGTTTCCTTATTGATTGGCGTCGGCCCCTCCTTGCCCCTCCTCATGTTCCGTTCTTGCGTCTTGTTTCCTTTCATCCCGCGCCCCCCCAAGACCCGATCCCCCTTCATTCTTACTTACTTGATAGTCAGATTCCTATGTACCTTCTTCCCCCTGGTATAGCGTATGTTCACTCAGGCTCTCGATTCGCAGACCTTCGACGGCCATTCTTATATATATTGGGCATTCATACGTAAGACACCTATCGACTGCTTGTTAATGCTGACTTCCCGTCGCTCGGTTTTCCTTGTTCCTCCCTGCCTTCTTCGCCAGTCAACGTCAATCAACCTTCGACGATGTGTGTCCCGAGCCACTGAGCCAATGGGTGCTCAAACGTTCAAGGTTGACCTTGACAGGGAAGATCACTCCTTGTTTCGCACTTATTCCCTTCTGGCTTTCCCCGTTTCTCTCCCCCTCTGTGAGCTTTTCCCCATAACAGAAAAGTATCTTGCGTGCTACGACGGGCCCGGCGAAGTATGTCGCCCCCACGCCCCCAACAGCCAAAGGACTCGGCCAATGATAGAAAGAGGAGAGTACCTGTGATCATCCGGGACCATGAACAATACCCTTGGGACTGGGCGGCCAGGGTGGCCCCGCACAAGGCCCCATCTCGAGCGCGCAAAAAAAGGAATAAAGGCGAATGCTAATAACGTCAAAGGAAAACCAGTAGTATGAGGGGAGTATCAACGAGGATGAAAATGTGTCTTGATGGAGTAAAACGCGGCGGTGCTTCACCGCCATGGCCACGCCGAACATGAGTGGTGGGAGTGTGTGAAAATAAAAAAACACGGGGGAGTCTGTTGCCTCCACTGATTTTTTGTTTGTTTTACAGGATACACAAGGGTTGTTGATTGTTAGATTATCGCAGCGCATGCTGAAATCGACTCGGAATAAGCTGAAGAGTTGAGCCTCCAAAAAACCACAAACTCTGTCAATGTGTAACTTGTGGTCGCGCCGAAGTGAAAAACTACCTCAACCCACGAATTCGCAAGGGCGTACATGCCACATTTGACAAAGAAATCCAGTCCAGTTGCTTCAGCAATCCTGCTGTTGTGGTTTTCGGACCTTCTGCGTCTCTGTGGATGCTTGAATAGCCCGCGGGCACGCTTTGTGCAGTCTGACGCCTCCACAATTCCTTTTTTTTCTTTTTTTTGCGGCACGACAATACAGGTTCGCGCTTAGTTGGTGTGTTTTCGTGTGGCATCTCGCCATGTTCATTTCGGGCAAACACGATAAAAAGAGGTATGGAGTGGACACTCCCTCCCATTGTAAACCCCTCCGCTCCACATTAACATTAACACCACCAGAACTCCTTCCTTCTAACCTATACCCTCCCATCTCGCGTTGAACGTGAAATGTCTCTCGATATGGTTAATGATGTCCTGGACTTGATGGCAGTAGATCCAACTGACGACGGCTTGTTGCCATTCATGGATAACATTGTGAGTGGCAAAAACACGTACAGTCTATTCACCGTCAACACGGCTAACTCGATTTGACCCCGAAGGCGGCTCCCTACTACTTCCCTCTTGACGCATCGCAAACCAGTCTGGAGCCGTGGGCAACCAACTATGTTCCCGACCAAGCGCATGCGACGCAATCTGGGTCTTTCCAATTCGGATGTCCTGGAGAAGAGAAAAATGATGATTTTATCAACTACATCCCGGAGCTGGCGCTGCCCACTCAATGGTGGTACCCAGAGGACCATGGCGCTGTGTGGGATGGCGCTTACAACGAAAGTCAGTATTCATCTAGCCCACCCTTCGAATCGACTGGCGTAGACTTGCCCATAGACGGAGACCCCACGCCCTCGGCCTCGACCTCCTCTACCGCCACCGGCAGTCCGTCCCACCTTTGGGATAGCCTGACGCCTCCCAAGTGCAACACAACGTACCCAGGGATAGACAGTGCCGCGTATATGGATGGCTCGTCAACAGAGTTCATGACGACAGGAATAGAGCCAACCACAGGATTCAGCTGGGTGGACAACGCCGTCATCGAGCCCCATGTCATGTCCCATCAAAGTACATCAACACAATCCCAGAGAGTTCGTCGTTTTCTCCAAGTAACGATCTCTAAAGCATCGTTTGCTGACTTTGCCTGCCGTGACGGCGAAAACAGACACCTGCTGGCTGGACATACCAAGAGATTCTCGAGACCGTTGCGTTCAAGCCACGTGGCGCGCCGCATCTCTGGCACGCTAAAATATCCCAACTGGCTGCCCACCTTGGCATGCCGATCGAGACCACTGCTGAAGATATCGTCACGTTCGTCATCCATGTCGCGGCGGCGAGAAACGAGCTTGACAAAGTGGCCCCGCTCGTCAGGGCGTTGGCGGGCGCCGCAAGATTACTGGAGGGCCGTGACATCGTGCCACATGAGATGCGACCCCTTGTCGCCAAGTTGTACCCTGGAGTTGCCCGCTGGCTAGGATTCCTGGAGTGCGCTGGGGAGGCCGACTTAAATACCGCGCAGCAGAGCCATTGTGATGAGGTAAGCTGCCACGTGTGCTCATCCTATTCATCCACGCGAATGCTCATGGGACCCCGTATCAGGTCTCACTTGCGTCGAGACAGTCATCGGATTCTCCGACAAACCCGGACGAGATCAAGGAACAAGCGGCAGAGTCCAAGCCCGCACGTCGACGACAAAGGGTCGCCGAGGAGGACCTATATTGCCGCGTCGACACCTGCCTGGAGTCGTTCAAAGACCCGCACGTGTGTGCGAAGCACCGCAGGTGCCACTTCACCCAGGTCTGGCGCTGCCCAGGACCGTGCAGGACTCAGACGTCAAAGGAGGGCTGGTTTGCGCGCAAAGAGACACTCAAGCGTCACCTGCACTTTCGCACGTTCGCAGAGTGCAAGGAGGTAGCCCTGAAGGTCCTCCACCTCGAGGAACTCCCGACGTCGAGCACTGAGTGGATGGCTCCGTTCCGCGAAGGCACTGAGCGTCCGTGGGAATGTGGTCGGTTCCAACTTACGGACCTCCAAACGGTCAAGGAGTGGTTGCGTGATCCTAACTTTACGGCTCCCCCGGCTGCGCCCCTTCGTGGTCGTCATCGTCCGAAGAAACGCACATCCGCTCCTCTTAACTTCACTACATACGTCCCGTAGCGTGAATGGTGCTTGGAATTGAGACTCCTAGCCCCCTAGAATTTTGTTTCTTGATCTATACTCTCCGGCCTTGGTTAACATAAATTTTTATTTCTCTTACCTTGTCGCCATAAACGTTTCCTTTCATGTAACGTACAGTATCTTGGAGATCTCCCTGTTTTTGGGCCCGGGCCTTCTCTTGTAATGCAATCTCCTGTTAAATACCAATAGTCCCCGTTCCTCGTCAAAACTGTACATGTGTTGGATGAGGCACAACGATATTCGATGTCCATCAATTCGTGTTGGGAACATCTCACCTAGACCCGCTACCCTCACCACATCTCCCCCGTCGGGTCATTCACATTCCCGCCATTTACCAGCTGACGCGCCCGTATCTCCATACGAAACTAAATCGGCAATGGCCCTCCCAGATTCGTTTTCTGCTCCATCTTGGATCTCGGAAAGAATTCCCTTCCCAGCATTACTGAAACTACTTTTGTTTGCCGAGTGTTCCTCATTCTGGGTACATCCCGTCCGAGGCGACGGTCATTTGAACTCTTCTATCGCAATCGACACGTGTTGACCTAGAATAGAAGACTTTGTGACCTGGATCGATTCCCCTCTTCTCTCGGACATCTAGATCTCATGTATCAATCTTTGCTCACGGAAAGCGACAGGTGAATCCACAATCCTCGGTTTCAACCGTCGGGGCCCGTTCAGGAAGCCATTGGGTCCTTCATCGCTGCGCGACAGCTACATTGTCAGGTCGAGAATCACTAAGTACTCCACGCTGGGGCCCGACACCCCCGCTATCCTCACCATATCATCGAAGACATCGTTTTCCACTCGAGACACCCATACCTCTGCAAGTACTCTTGCATTCCCACGTTTTGATCCCTATCTCGATCTGTCTCAAAGTCGGTTCCATACCCTGCGGTACATGAACACTAGTAATAGTCTGATTGCCTGACTCGTATTACTGTTGTAGCATACATGGTTAGTCCACGTTTTTGTGAATTTGAGGGAGGAGAGAAACTTAAAGAGAGTGCGGCCGCGATCCCGAAGGTACGAGAACGCGCAAAGAGAAAACATAGCGGGCCTAAAAAAAGACGTGAGGAGAGTGTCACGAAGTAAAGGGGCGATAGAGAGAGCGAGGCCAGGCCGCCAGCCAGACGAACGACGGCACCGTAGTTCGGTTTGCCGTCAAGTGGTCGGGCGAGGACCAAGGCACACAGACGGGAAGAGGGATAAAGTGGGCTCGGTTGCCTGCTTTTGACATGGCAAGGCAAGGCTATTTGTATACGTGAGCGCAATACAAGTACGCTATGCCCAAGTAGAGCTGACAAGGAAGATGGAAGAGGAAGGCGAAGGCAATTGCGATCCTGCCGGCGATGATGACAAAAGAAAATGGTGACCAAAATGAAGGAAATTTTCTTGGATCGTATCCAGGCGTGCTACGGCGGGCGCATAGTCGACGAGCATAAGGCAGAAGCGGCGATGTTCGATGGCAATTGGGCCAAGGTAAAAGGGGAAATGCTGGATTGGAGAGCCGCGGGAGATCTAAAGCAAGGAGATGGAGGAAGGTACGAAAAGAGCCCTGTTTGAGCCTATACACGGTAAAGGTATTCCCAACAGATACATGGTCAAGACTGAGACTCGACTTGCGAGGGGCCGTGTACAAGGCATGCGACATGGAATGACGGGATTTTCGAGGTGGCGCGCACTTGTGGCGACAGCCCATGATGCTTGGGCGATCTGCGTGTCTTCGGCCGGAGAGCTTTGGAGCGCGACGAGAGGATGGACATGGACATGAGGGGAAAGGGGTCAATAGTGTGGCAACGAGGGTAGATGAAGACGCAAGCGGTGAAGCTTGTGAAGAATCACTGAAGAGGCCCGCATGGAGACGTCACGTGGTCGGGCTCGTTACGGCGTATCCATTCCTTACCTTACGCGGATGACACTCGTACTCCTTCGCCTTATTTATACGACGATACTTGATTCCTGGTCGTCACAAGCGTTCTGTTCCGCGGGCTGAGGTCGGTATTCCCACTTCTGCCCTTGTTCTGGCACCATGTTAACTTGTGTTTAGCCTCGCATCACTCGTTACAGGCCGTCCCAAGCCTTCATCGCCACCGACTAATCTCCATCTGGCCGTGCTCCACTCTTCAATTAATTATCCCACAATCAACACTGTCTTCACCAAGTATTCATCCCCAAATACCTCATCCATGCCGGTCATCCGTCACTCCAATTCAGGAACTGGTGTTTCACCTCATCAAAATGATCTGGGGATGGAAGATGGTCGAGGTGAGTGACCATCCACAGGTCACTCCGTACCGATTACCGAGTTGCCTGCCACAGGCCCACTCCACCGACCGATGACTGTGACCATCGAAACACTCCCCGACCATCCCCTCTTAGAAATGTTCAGTTTCTATGTGGAGGAAGCCCGTGGTTCGTCTGAATACCTTATATCGGAAAGGATAGACGCATGGCATACGCTGGTTCATGTGTGCCAGAGATGGCGATCGCTCGTGTTTGCGTCGTCGCGCCGCCTCGATCTGGGAATTCTCTGTACAACCACAAGACCTCTGAGGGAAATTCTGGATATTTGGCCGACCTTGCCTATCGTCATATGGTGCGAGGAATTCGGCTCCACAATCCTGGTGGGTGCAGAAAACATCGTTTCTGCGCTCGGGCAGCCCGGTCGCGTGTCTCGAATTTCCTTTTTGGGTCTCCCGCTTTCCGACTTTTCCAGGTTCACTGCAATCATGGATACCTCATTCCCCATGCTGACACATCTGGAGCTTGATCCATATGACGATGGTGGACAGGAGGCGATCCTTGAGGATTCGTTCTTGGGTGGATCTGCTCCATGTCTGCGATCACTTCACCTGTATGGTGTTACATTTCCCGCATTACACAAACTGCTCTTGTCCGCGAATGACCTTGTCGACCTTCGCCTTATAGGCATTCCTTATTCCGGTTACATTTCCCCCAAGGGGATGGCTTCTTGCCTGTTGTGTTTGACCAAGCTTGAAGTTCTTCGCCTTCGCTTCACATCTCCTGCATCTTCCCCCGATCCGAACCGATGTTGGCAGCCCTAATGGGTTACCCACCATGGCCACTGGGTTATGGGTGCCCGGCCCAAAAGGGACTTCCCTTATGGGGAGATAAGGGTCTGATAAAACTGGGAAATGGATTTAAAAACAAGCCGACCACACAAGTGGACAGGCCACCCGGTGCCCTGGGCTTTGGCTCTGGGGTCGTTAGTCAGATGGACTCCTGATATAGGTGCCTATTGTGTACCAGAATTGGGTCAAATCTGGCAAGACAGAGATCCAGACACTTGGCGAATCTGCGCCCAAATGGGCATTTGCAAAGCCAAGTGCTGGGAACGGGAAAGCAGGGGGGTGAACCCCTTGTCCGGACCGTAGCAGGCAGGGTTAGTGCCCCAGTCCTGGCTCGAGAGGACTTATCCTCTGTCGGTTATCTGGCTACTAAGATGCCTGATAGCTTAAGTTGATTCCCACCCCCCTTGCCGGACCTTACAAGTGAAGGTGAGCAGATCCTGGAATTCCTTGTAATGGGGAACCCTGCAAAGGGAGGATCATAACCCTACTCAGTACCCCCCAGGGATCATGCTGAGGGAGGGTGGGGGTGGTCGCCCTGTCGGTTCGGCCCTCGACCTTGACACCCCTCCCCCTGGGGATGGCATGGGTTGGTCTGTCATGGGTGGTAAGTGCAGCCGCTTGTTTGCGTCGATCGCTGCCACTCGCCCACTTGCCCCTCCTGCCCCGCCGGCCCTGCCGCCATCCCTCTCAGCCACAACCTCCGGCTTCTTGACGAAGCCTCAACTCGACTCCTTGACACGCAAACAGGTGATCAACGCGTTTAACGTGCATTTCTCCCCGAAGCTCGGCCTCCGTGTCCCCAAGGATCGTGCCATCGCTGCATTCCTTGATCGTGCATCTCGTCCTGCCCCCGGTCCTGCTCCGGCCCCCCGCCCCATCACAAAGACAGAGTTCACTCTTGTCTACAACATGCACGCAGGCGACCTGTCTGCTCCGTCTGGTTGTTGGGGTGACGCCGCCTCATACGTCCGTGCCATTCAGAAACACATCAAGGATGCTGGCACTAAACAGGCTGAGCTGATCGGCAGACGATGGACCAGCCAGATGTCTTGCAACTTTGTGTTGACGTTTAACGGCAACCCTTCGCTGGATGACATTCTACGTCTCTGCTCCACATTCGCGCGTGTCCTTGGACTGCACTACTCTATTGTTCCGTCCCACGGGTACACCTGCGTTGTGCTGAATTCCGTCCCCACCATGCGCGAGTCGCTTGGTGCCCCCCTTCCCTCTGCTGCGGCCCTCCGCACTGAACTCGCTCGCAACATTGGTCTTAAGGACCTCATTTTATTGGGCGATCCATACTGGCTGACGGCCAGACAACCCAATTCTTGTCATGGATCGATTTCGATCGCTTTTCTTGACCCTGATGGTTCGCGTCTTAAGGACATCATGCGAAACCCGCCGTTCCTATTTGGGAACCGCACCACCCGACCCCGTAAGTACGAAGCCCGTCCGTTGATCTCCCAATGTGTGCGCTGCTGGGCTCTCAGCCACAATGTTTCCCGCTGCCCGCGTCCAAAGGACACGTTGGTATGCCCCATCTGTGCTGGCGCTCATGCTAAAGACGAGCACCATAAAAAGTGCCAAGCAGTGTCCAAGCACACTGAAGTTTACTGCACATGCCCCATCGTTTGTATCAATTGCTGACGGGCTCGGAAACCTGCCAAGGGCCACTCTGCTCTATCCCTCTCCTGTCCCCTCCATTCCAAGTTCCGGTCCCCCATCGTGCGGACAGGTGACTCCTCTGATGAGGAGAAAAAGGGTGTTAACGCGACCGCAGCATTGCAGCGCGCCCCCTCCCCCAACATCATGATGCTCTCTGACGGAGAGTCTCCGGCACCCCCAATCGTCGCCCCTGCATCGTCACTATGATTGATACACCCATATCGATCGTGTCGGTAAACATGTGGCGCCGGAATCCGTTGTTTATTGCCTTTCTTCAGGCAACCTCTGCAGACATTGTGATGGTCCAGGAACCTTGGTTTGGCTGTCTCATCCCTTCCCGCTCTGATACGAACCCCGACGGTGATGTCGTGTGAGGCTTCGCCGCTCACCCTGGTTGGGAGTTCTTCACTCCCAAACACCAGAAGGGCGACATTTGTAAAGTCGTGACTTGTGTCCGACAAACCCTGATCATGTCCCGCGACATGTGGGTGGTGTCACTGGATGACCATCACCTTGCCTCTCCCACCTCTCAAGCTTTGGAGGTTTCCATATCTGGTACGTCTTTTCTCCTCGTCAATATTTACCATCATGTCATGAACCATCGGCCGGCCCTCGGCCATATTGTCCGCTCCCCCCTTGATACTATTCTCCCTACTTATGTCATTGGAGATTTCAACACGCACTCCTCCACCTGGTCCTTCCCAGGGGCTACGGTTTCGAGTTGGGCCGGTTCTCTCAAGGACTGGTTTGAGGACTCCGACCTCTTGCTTGTCAACCCCACAGGGTCTGCAACGCGTCGAGGTGAGGCCAGACAGCGTGACTCCATCATCGACCTGGCTCTCCTAAACGATTCCGCCATATGTACTGGTAGATTCTCTTCCGTCTCCGTCTCCTTCCCAGACTCACTTGGCTCTGATCACGCTGCCTTACTTATTACCTGGACCCCTCCGTTTGACCCCCTTCCGTATGTACCTACTATCCTCCCCAGTTTCATCATCAATGACTCCCTGGTCGCCTCTTGGACCAAAGACTTTGCTTCACTACCTACGCCCGTTATCTCTGACATTACTTCCCTTGCCTGTGCTGTGGATGCCCTTGACACTGACATTTATGCCGTGTCGGGGAAGTTGTTTAAACAACGGCACACGCCTGACTTCCGGGGCCTCTGCTGGTGGAACTTGCACTGTGAGGCTGCCCTCACTGCCGTAACTGTCGGGAACTCACTACTTTATGGGTAGCGAGACTCGACGACGGCGTGGAGTTGAAGGTGACTGATCCAGAGGAGCAGCAAAGAGACGTTGAGAAGGAAGAGGCAGAAAGCTAAGAGAGGAGGGATGGAGTAGACGGTGGAAGACGACGGGTGGATTGCTGCTGACGATGAGGGAGCTTTGAAAGGCTCCAGTGTGGGGATTGACAAGAGAACAGTCTAAGGACTGTTCACCTAAATTCGTAGGTCTTATATACTAATACAGGGTGGTCTGTGCGCAGTTTAGGGTAGGTAAGTTTACAGGTAACGGGGGACTGCGCAGTCAATGCGCAGCAACTGCGGATTACATAATACATCTCGATTAGGGTCTAGCCCTAATGAGTCGTGTCTTCGTTGATTGAGTCACGTCACGTGTTCGTTGATTGTTGAGTGGACGCGTCTTGTTGATCATTCCCACGATCTGCCACATGTTGATCAACAGGTTAGACGCACGTCCAAAGCGCGTCTTGTCATGTGACATTGTTGATGACCAGTTCCTTGATAGGTCATGTGTTATCTTCCCAGGGTCACGGGGTCGTAGGTTCCCAGGGTCACGGGGTCGTAGGTTCCCAGGGTCACGTGCTGATAAGTCACATGATGTACGAGTGGTGAAGGGGTCATGTGATGAGTCACGTGTAGGGTCATGTGATATGTTCCCACGGTCACGTGGTCTTGGAGTTACGGGTTTGTAGCTGAGACTGGGGGGTGCGAGTACCGCTCGCGACAGTATCCCCTCTTTAGGATCTCCTTGCGCCTGCAAGGCTCATATGCGTATCCCCTCTTTAGGGCGATTACGGGTGTGGAATTCGGCGACTAGTTCTTTGGCGTGTGTTAGTTCTCCAGCTGGTATCCAGGAGTTGTCTGCGTCTGTGTAGCCTTTCCAGTGGACGAAGTACTGAGTGCTCTTGCGATTTCGTGTGGGACGTGCTGCTAGGACTTTGTCGATTTCGTAATGTCCTTCTTCTCCTCCAACGATTTCTGGAGGGGGTCGCTCGAAATTGGGTCCATGTGCTGGTGTCTTGTGGTAGGGTTTCAGTAATGAGTTGTAAAAAACTGGGTGAACCCTCATGGTCTTGGGTAATTGCAGTTTGCAATTCGTGGGTGAAGCCCATATGACCTTGAAAGGTCCATATCATCGTGGAGCAAGTTTCGCTTTGGGGTGTGTCGTTTGTAGGTTGGTGGCTTCCAAGAGTACTAGGTCATCTTTGTGGAATGTGTAAGATAGTTCTTCAGGTCCTCCGCTTTGCATTTCTTTAGCCGCGATTATGAGTGCTGCAGTGACTTCTTTGCGTATTTGTTCTAGGTATTGGATGCAGTCATCCACGCTTTGTAGTCTGGTCTGTAGTTGCAAGGGTGGTTTAAAGGTTGGCTGAAAGCCATACCAGACTTCAAAGGGTGATCTATGGGTGCTGCAGTGCGGTCGTGCATTGTGTGCGAATTCGATAATGGGGAGGAGTGTGGTCCAATTGTCTTGTTGGAAGTTTCCACAGATACGAAGGTATTGCTCGATTACTTGGT